>Ga0265295_1000890_pt1 | contig 56514 bp, 51 predicted proteins | sample Munlansysbiofilm_FD_192503 | JGI IMG/M metagenome (GOLD analysis project Ga0265295, IMG submission 192503) | Leachate microbial communities from a municipal landfill in Southern Ontario, Canada - Methane capture system biofilm | ecosystem: Engineered > Solid waste > Landfill > Unclassified ... | reverse complement strand
TAATACCCATAGCAGCCATTTCCATAACAGTACGATAATAAATGGTATCATCTTGCTGCATTTGAAATTCCACTACAAAATAAGGATTGTCCGGGTTGTCAGGTTTCATTAACCCATCCATACTGCGGGAAAATTCTTTAACCGTTTCAGAGGTTAATGTGTATTGGGTAGAATAATGAATTCCTGTTAGATCAAAGAAATACTCAGGCAATTCTGAAAAAAGCCTATATAATTGTGTGTCTGTCTTTATAGTAACTCCTTAGATATGGGGACATCGGATGTTTCAATTAACGTTGGGTTTCGCGACGCTCAACCCAACCTACATTGTTTACCCAACGATTATGACGAGGGAGTAGTCATTTTTTGTTTCAAGCGCTTTCAAATGAGCCATCACCACTATAAAATGAGTAAGTGAGGGTCTGACCCCAATAAGTTGCTGTTATTAAAGTTTAATCGCTTTGCAAAAGCCCTGTTTTACCTCTTAAAGCTCACTTTTAGGTGGTAAAAACAGCACTCTAAGGCTCAATGATCAAATTTTTCGGGCTGTTCTCAGGAGAATTGCGTCAGGGCTATCATAATTACGGGGCATAAAGATACCGCAGTAGACACTACAAGGGAATTCATTAATGGCCCCTATGTGGCTTGTTTTGCAGGGCAATTTTTTAATTGCCCCTACACCTCTGCACATGAAAATGAGACCGTCGTATGATATTTTTCAAATAAGGGGGAATCTCCACATGGGCCGGGATATGAAGGCACCATCAAAACAGAAGCCTTTAGGGATGATGAGGAGCTAAATTTTCATTCGCAGTTTTTCTTTTTGAACTTCCTCTAAGGATATTCCTGTAAGCTCGCATATTGTATTAAGCTCAAAACCTTTTTTAAGCATTCTCAGGGCAATTTCAGTTTGAGTGTTTTTCTCTCCTCTTTTCTCTCCTCTTTTCTCTCCTCTTTTCTCTCCTTCTTCCCTTCCTTTTCTTTCACCTATTCTTTCAGCACTCGTAATATAAGACATATTTTTCTCCTTTTCATAGGCTTTTAACTCTTCAACATAAAGCTCTTCAAGCGCTTCGGGTAATGTCAATACCCAGTCAATAAAACGGTACAGGTTTATAACTCCTGTTTCAGAGTACCCCTTCTCATATAAAAGCTTTGTCAATTCAGTTTTCCATTGTTTTCTCAAGGAATGGTCATTTTTTGTTTCAAGCGCTTTCAAATGAGCCATCACCACTATAGCAAAGGGATTATCCTGTTCACTAAGATACTGCCATCTGTCTTGATATTCAAGGAGTTTTGTTTTCAGATAGTCAAGCCCCATGGAGGAACCCCACATTCCGTAGTGAAATGGGGCAGGGTCCCAGGAATATGAGTCATCCGCAAGAATAGCAATACTTGTTACCGGTGTTTTGTACCTATCATAAATTCGGTAATTGTACACAAACATCCGTTCCGGAAAATCCGAGTTGCGCTGGGATTGAACCTCAACATGTATCAAGATCCATTTTTTTATATCTTGTTTAAGAGTAACCTCAATAAGTTTATCTGTATTCTTTTGACCAACAACCGATTCTTTTGTCAGTTGCTGCAGTTCTTTATCAAGAAACTTGAACTTTTTACCCCAATCAATATCATCCTCTGAACCGGGAACAAAAAAGGCCATGAACTGAGGAAAAAAGAATTCTATAATCTCTTTCCAGGGTGTGTCGTAAGTATCTTTCTTTTTACTCATTTTGTCTCTTATCAAGCTATTGGGGTCATATGGTCAATGACAATCACCTCATACTGCTCCCGGGGGAAGCGTTGGGCGAAAATGGAGTCCAGACATCGGCCGATGTGCCGGGTTTCGTTGAATGCGGGTATGATTATGGAGAAAATTGGGGTCATTGTTTTAAATTCTCCCACAACCCAAGCATCATCAATCCCCACAAAAAAACACTATGATCACGATGCCCTTTCTGATGCTGGTGCCAGATCCGTTCCAGACTCTTTTTGTTCAGGCGGCTTTTGATCAGAGGGCTGTTAAATATAGTCCCATGGGCCTGGTCTTTCAGCTCTTGTCTCAACCATTGGGCAGCTGGGATGGAAAATCCCATTTTGGGGAGATTCTGTATGGATTGCGGCAATCTTCTGGATGCCAGATGGCGCAGCAGAACCTTTCCTCTATTTTTATTTAGCTTTAACTCCAGGGGAAGCGTGGCGGCGAACTCAAGGATTCTGTGATCCAGAAGAGGGTTTCTCACCTCCAGGGAATGGGCCATGCTCATGCGGTCTGCCTTTACCAACACATCATCGGTCATGTAAAACTGCATGTCTGTGTGCTGGGCCTTTGCCACTGCGTCCGGTGCCGGGCTCCCATTGTACAGGGGTAACACCATCTCCATGGGGGTAAATCCCTTGAGTTCTTCCAGAAAAGCCCTTGAATAGAGAGAGGCTCTGGTATCTGGTCTCAAAAATACAAGGTCCTGATAAAATGCTTCAGCATCACTGACCGAGAGATTTTCAAAGATGGTCTTCAACCTCAGATACTTTGGCAGCTTTGATGATGCCGGGTATATGGAACCTATTATTGAAAGAAAAGAGCTTCTCAATGCTGTTGGAATGGCTGATTTCACGGTGGATTCCATCAGATGGGGAATATAGCGGAAGGTATAGCCTCCAAATGCCTCGTCCCCGCCGTCTCCGGAAAGCGCCACTGTCACATTTTGCCTGGCCATTTTGCACACATGCCATGTGGGAAGAGCACTCGAGTCTGCAAGGGGCTCGTCAAAAAAGGCTGCCATCTCTTTAATGGTGTTTGAGGCATCGGGTTGAACAATGAACTCCCTGTGGTCGGTATTGAGATGGTGTGCTATCTGCCTTGATGCAGGAAGCTCACTGAACCTCGGATCGCCAAACCCAATGGTGTTGGTCAACACCGGTTTGTCCATAATTTCGGCCATAAACGAGACAACAAGGGACGAGTCAAGGCCGGAGGAGAGAAATGCACCAAGGGGAACTTCACTCATAAGACGGCATCTAACAGCTTCCCTCAGAAGCTGCTCAAGCTCTTCTGCAGCCTCATCCATGGTTTTTACGAGGTGAGGAGCAGTATAGTCAAGCTTCCAGTATCTCTTTTGCCTGATACCCTCTTCGGTGACGGTAAGGGTGTGGGCCGCAGGCAATTTTGATATATCATCGTAAATGGAAAATGGGACCGGAATATAACCAAACGAGAAATAACAATCAAGGGCACGAGGGTTGAGGTTTTTATGTGAGAATCCCCCGGCAAGGAGAGCTTTAATCTCGGACCCAAAGGAGAAAGTCTCTCCATCCCAATGATAATAGAGGGGTTTTTTACCCACCCTGTCCCTGGCAAGGAACAGTTTTTTTGCGTTGCTATCCCAAATGGCAAAGGCAAACATCCCATTTAGTTTTTCCACACAGAGCTCCCCCCACTCCGTGTAGGCGTTGAGGATCACCTCTGTGTCGCTCTCTGTCCTGAAGCTATACCCTCGCTTCACAAGCTCTTTTTTCAGCTCAGGAAAATTGTAGATCTCACCGTTGAACACGATCTGCATGGTATCATCGTCATTGCCCATGGGCTGGCTGCCTGAAGAGATGGCAATGATATTCAAACGCCTGTGCCCCAGGGCTGCATGGTCATCCACAAAAAAGCCTTCGGCATCCGGGCCTCGATGGTTCAGCGTGTCTGCCATCCTCTTTATCTGAGGGGATACAGACTCTCGGTCATGGCCTTTGAAATTTACAAATCCGGTTATGCCGCACATATTACGCCCCGTTTTCCATCAGTTCGTCGTAGATAGCGCAATACTGCTCTATCATTCTGGTGAATGTAAACCTGTCACAAAAGAGCCTCTGGGCTGCCGTTCCCATTCGGGATCTCTTTTCAACATCCAGGAGAGCGCCATGAAGGGCCTTGTCAAAGGCATCTTGATCATCCGAGGGGATTATCCAGCCGGTCTCTCCATTGGTGACTATTTCAGGATTCCCCCCGACATCTGTGACAACTGAGGGAATTCCAACGGACATGGATTCCAGCAGTGCCATGGAGGTGCCTTCACTGAAACTCACAAGAATAAAGATATCCATGAGGTTCATAAGTGCTGCGGCATCGGAACGGTACCCTGTTAACACGATATCCTTCTCAAGCCCAAGTGAACGAAGCATTTCAGCTATCTCGGGAAAGAGAGGCCCGTCTCCAATGATTATACCTCGCAGATCAGGCACCTCAGCCTTGATCCTTTTAAAGCCCCTGATAAATAGCGGGAGGTTTTTTATGGAATCAAGGCGGCCTACTGTTCCCACGACCATCTCATGTTCTTTAAAACCAAACTGCTCCCGAAGTGTTTTTATCTGACCTTCACCCATCCTCTCTGTGGGCTTTGCACCATTGTAAACAACACTTATTCGCTCAAGATCCACTCCCTCATAAAGATCCAGACGTTTTTTTACATCCCTTGACACAGCCACGGCCCGGGTTGTGAGATGCTGAAGCAGGAGCTTATTAAACACTATTCGTTTTCGATTCATAACTTCCGGATAGAGCCTGCCATGCTCCTCAAAGAGCAACTTGACCCAGGGGCAAAAGATACGGGCAAGTCCGGCATAGAACCAGGATGTACACTGGTGGGCATGGAAAAGATCGATCTTGTTTTTACGGGCAAAGCCTGCAATCTTAATGGGGAGTCTCAAGTCCAGCCCGGGCTGCCTGTAAAACCCATGGACAGGGATGCCCTTTTCCCTCACAGAATCCGCCCAAAGACCTGGCTCATCAAGGCAGATAACTGAGATGTCAAACTTTTCTGACAATGCGGTGCTCATGTCAGCTGCAAGTCGTTCAGTACCGCCCGGATTAAGGCTGTGTACAATGTAGGCAATCTTTTTTCTCATATTATAAAAGCTCTTCAAGTTTTTTCAGACAGGCGTCCCAGGCGAACTTTTTTTTCACAAATGCCCTTGCCGCAGTTCCAATGCCTTTTGCCCTTACGGGATCACGGAGAAGTCCTATTACTTCAGATGCAAAGGCGTCAGCATCGTCGGCCATTATGAAATGTGCCGCATGATCTGCGCCGATTCCATCAAGGGCTGCCGGGGTTGCAACAACAGGCTTTGCCATGGACATGGCCTCAAGCACCTTGTTCTGGATGCCCCTTGCGATTCTTAACGGAACTACGCATAAATCTGCCCTCTGGTAGTAGGGTCTGATATCCTCGACAAATCCTGTTACTATGACATTTTCGATCTCTTCAAGCTGCCTGACCGTAGGAAGAGGGTTGCTGCCTGCGATTATGAACTGAACCTCTGGGAAGGCATCTTTTATTCCTGGAAGAATTTTTTCACAGAACCAGGTCACCCCTTCTACATTGGCATGGTAATCCATGGCCCCGGCAAATAGCAGCACAGGCGCTGGGGAATTTTTCTCCCTCCCATCCGCAATCTCAGCATCGCCATGTTCCTGGGGAACAGGAGAAAAATAGTCAAAATCAACCCCGTTGGTGATGGCCACCACCTGTTTTGAACCAGGTACTAAAGTCTTGAAAAGCTCTGCCTCGTTTTTCGAAACAAAGATCGAGGTGTCAAAGAGCGTATTCACTTTTTTTTCAAACTTTAAAAGTCTTCCGGCTTCAACGGCATAGATGAGCTTCATGGGGAAAAATGCATTTTTTGAATACTGTGCCCATTTCTGCGAATCAACGTCACAAAAATCCATTATCAGGCGAGGAGGGTTTGTTTTTTTATTTAATTCGGGCAAAAGTTTCAGGACATACTGAGCCATGGGGGAAGAGAAGCAAACGATGGCAAGGTAGTCTCTTCCGGAGATAAACTCATTGATCTTTCTGAGCATTTTCCGGTCAAAAAAATAACCTTCGGAGATGGACCGGCCTGAACAGAGGGCTGCAATACCCTTGATCTTCGCCCAAAAGGGATGAAGCAAAATGATGTGGACACTTTGACAGTATCTTTCAAGGTGAGACTTGTAGCGCAGGTCATCCGGGTCGTCTGCAAAAGCCACAAGATCAATGGAGCAGGAGCGTGAAAGATGCTTGATCTCATTGAAGGTCCTTATTTTGTCGCCTTTATTGGGCGGATACGGGATTCTGTGGGCTAGGTAGAGAATATTTCGGGTCATGGTCATGTAAAATCACAGGGATATGTTGCGTCTGAGCAACGGTCCAACTGCCTTTGAGAACGAAATCGGCAGGTTTACAAAAAAAGACTCCCCTGCCCTCCTTAGATGCCCCATTGGTTCGATTGGTCCGGTTGACCTGGTTGATTCAGAAGACGGTGAAAAGGGTTTCGCAACCGGCATGGGGGATTCACAGCCATCCTCAACATCCCCTCCCATAACGTTCAGCCCGGAGAAATCCGCCCAATGCAGAGAAAAAGGCTCTGCACCCCACTGCTTTTTAAACCGGAAGGTCCCTTCACCAGGTGTTGAGCGCCCGAAGTCAAAGGTTTGATATCCGTTATCCGAAGCAAATTTTAAAAACGACCAGTAAAGCAGCATATTGGGATTCCACCTGTTGAAACGGCCTAGCGACGAAGCCCAGGGCACAGATACCGTGCGATCGTGGCAAAGGAGGACTCCTCCGGCAGCCGGTGTTTTATCCGGCAGCCTTACAAGCACGAGCTGGGCCCTGTTTCCATAGGCTTGAAATATGCTTTGAATCCATTTTCTGGAGTGAACCGGAGAGCCAAGATCCCTCATGTTTTCGGCAAACAAGGGGTAGAACAGATGGAGAAGCTCTTTACCGCCGATTTGAGCTGTTAATCCATCCCGTTCCGGTTTTCTGGCCTGGCTCCTTACTTTGGCCTTTAAAGACTTGAGCAGAGAGATGGAACTGTCAGGAAGATCAAGCACCATTCTTACCTTGTCTCTTTTCAATGTCAGGTCAGGGTCGATGCCTGCAAAGGATTGGGTCGAACGGATGGTTACCATGCCGTTATTTTTTGGTGAATGCCTTGAAACATCAAGGGCCTTGAGGAGAAGCTGTTTTTCTATCTCCACGGAATCTGCCAAGGGGCCGCCGGCATCGCAGTAGGGCAGGGAAATCAAGGTGGTCCCCTTGAGCGGAAGATGAAAACAGATTAAGGGCAGTATCCCCTTTATGCTGTGGTTTTCCTCGGCAATGAGATAAACGGCATTGAACCCATAGGCCCTTTTTACGGCATCCTTCCATGCAAAAAGCTGATAGGCAATTCCCAGGGGATGATTTAAGACATAGGCATCCCAGGCGTTGCGGTCACCTGTATTAGCTGTCCGTATATTCAAAGGTTTACCAGAATCCCCACTGACCTGTCCCAAACACAAAAATCGCCAGCACGATATTGGTGGTTCCGTGGGCAACTATGCAGGAGAGAAGGTCCCCCCTCTTGACCCAGAGCCAGGAGATAAGCAGGCTGTAGGCAAAGGCTGCCAGCCATTCAGGAGATGTGTGGCCAAGGGTGAAGGCAATGGAGGATATCAATACGGCAGGCCATGTCCATGCACCGTCTTTTACATCCAGAAGATTGGATCGATCAAGCGCAGTCTGCAAGGGTTCCGGGGATCTGGCCTTCCTGGCATGATCCCATTGAAGGGCAACCCGGAACACATATCCCCGGATGGTGATCTCTTCAAAGATTGGAACCAGCAGCCCTGCCGCAACGAGCCGCAAAAAAAAGCCCTGGGGCTTCCAGGCGTCCCCTTCAAATGAATCAATAAAAGGGGCCAGCAGCAGGCACCACAGGGCAAAACCAACAAGGCCCGTTCCGATTCCCCACAGAACAGACATAAACTTTTTTTCCGGAGAGGAGAGGGGCATGAACCACTTCCAGGCCCACACAATCAGGGGAGCGACCACCAGAATTCTCAACAGGTAGTTGAGCTCCATGGATATCTTGCCGCCCAAAAGCGACGCAATCCCCACATAGGCAAAATAGGGTAAGAAATAGGGTAAAGCCAGGTTTCTATTTGTCATTTTCTGTTATTTGAATTTTGGTCTGTGGGTTCGGTATTTTAAAAATATGATAACCGCCTGTTTTGGGAGACCCTTGAAAGGTGATTTTGTTTTCTTCACGCAATTTTTTGACCCAGCGTTCAAGGGTTTTAATTGGAACATTTAGGGTTTTTGAATACTCCGGAATTCTCAGGCCTGGGGTCTTGCGGATGCAGTCGTATAGAGCATTTACTCCCTCATTTACTCCCTCACTTACTCCCTCACTTACTCCCTCACTTGGCCTTTTTCGTCGTGAAAATATTATCAGGATGCCGCCGCCGATCTCTTGGATAGTAAAGGTAAGCTCAGGGTAATTTTCAAGTTCTTTGCGAATACGGATCATGCCGCTGCCGTACTTTTCTATGTTTTTGGTCAGGTAGAAGGCCTCGGCAATCAGCTTGTTGCGCAGTTGAGACGGGTAAACATCTGTTGAAAGTTCTTCTATAGTAAGACCCCCATAGAGTTTCCCTGGACTGAAAATGGTGAGATGATCATCATAAATCTTGATCTGAATATCTGAAGAATTCCTGTAATCCCTATGAACCACAGCGTTGAGCAATGCTTCCCGCAGTGCCGGCAAGGGATATGCAAAACGTTCTTTCCGCTGCAGGCCGCCGTCAAATTCAAAGGCAACACTGACATGGGAAACAATAAATGTCATGGCCTGTTCAACGGCTTCAAAAATCGTTTCTGTGATTTGTCGATCATCAATTATGGTCACAGGTGTTTTAAACCGACCAATATGAATGTGATGACGCAGGGGATGACGAGAAAAGAGGAGCAGTGCAGCCCAGGTCGGGTTATCGCCTGCAATCATCTTTAGCTTTTGAAGCGCCTGCAATGGTTCAAGGTCCAGGCTGAAACGCCCACAATTGTTGACTATCTCAATAAATTTTTCGATTTTAGCAACATCCAGTTCATCAAGGGAATAGTCTGCAGGAGCATGGGCATCCCACGACACTTGAAGGGACTGCATATAAAAATCGTTGATCTCTGTTAAGGTAAGCTGCTGATTGGAACTTGAAACCCGTTTGAAATAACGGCCACGTGTACTCACAGGTTTAACCGGGTATTCGCTGATATGGATAGAAACGATTGTCTTTCCTGATTCGTGATGTTTTTTTATATCCGGAATAATTGACGGGCTGGTTGCGGACTTGATCTGTCCCAGCCATTGGTTAAGTGTTTCCTTGCCGATGGACACACCGCAAAGTTCTGCGTTGTCATGGACCCCGACAAGTATAATCCCGCCGTTTGTATTGGAGAAAGCAACCAGTGTTTCAATGGTTTCCCGGCCAAAGGACGCTTTAAACTCGATGGTTTCAGACTCACCGATTTTCAGCAAATCAGATACGTTAAATTTTCTTTTCACAAAAACCTCTCACAAAAACACCGTTGTTTTAATCTTGGTCGGTTGATTTGGTGTTGCGGGCTTTTCTGATCTTGAAAAAATCATAAACGCCCCAGGGCAGCAGAACGATGCTCAATACCCGGTTAAAAAGGGCATGTTCCTGCATCTCTGGATCACTTGTCAACCAACCGTCGTAGAAACACCAGAGACCGAAAAAAAGCAAAAGAGCCGTAAAAATATAGGGGTTCATGGGGGGTGGGGGTGGGGGTGCTTTTTTTTGTGAACTCATTAAAACTCCTGATTTGGGTCGCTGCGGTCCTTAATTAACTATCGCTCAACCGATATAATTCCTGCAGGTTGAAAACTCACATTGGCTAAAGGTGTCTATCAATGAATAGAGCTTTTTACGGGTTCTTTTGAGGTTGGTATAATGCCTGAACTTAAAACCCTTGGAGGCCTGTTTTACCCGGGGTTGATCCGGATCAAACTCCCAGGGGTGGGAATAAAAGATAAAGGCACCGTCCTTGCTTAAAACGGACTTCATGCCCTGCTTGAACAGTTGAAACGGTATAAGCCTGAAATAGCCGCCCCCTCCCAGGGGAAAAATCCTCGTTCCGATACTAAGATTGCTCACAGGCAACTCAAAAAAATCATCGAAAAGCTTAAATGCTGAGCCCTGTTTTTCTGCCTGGGAGAGATCAAGGCTGCCGTATCTTCCATGCATGGCAAACGAGTTGTAGCTTGAATCGTAGAGATATCCAGCCTTATGGATCAGCTTTAAAATATCGTTGTCTAGTGCAAAACTAGGAGCTCGGTAGCCGTAAACCTGCGCTCCTGTGAGATCTTCAAGATGCTTTTTGCTCGCCCAAAGATCCTCTAACAATTCTGCTGACAAAAGTTGGGTGCACAGATGGTGAGATGTTCCGTGGGAGGCTACTTCATGGCCCCTGTCATGAATCTCCCTAACAAGATCGGGAACCCTTTTGGCTATCCAACCCAGAATAAAAAAAGTTGCTTTTGGTTTAAAGCTAAATGAATCGAGGAGATCAAGAATTATGTGGGTATTTGATTCCACCCGCAAATCAAAGGATGACCAGGATGAAAAAGGGATATAACCCTTGAAGTTTTCCACCTGGAACCACTCTTCCACGTCAAAGGTCAGAAGGATAGATTTGTTTGAAGTTTTACTTTTCAATTCAGGATCTATGGAAAAAGTTATTTTGATTAGACAAGAATAAGCCCCTTTACAAATGAAAACTGGACATCTTTTGTAAACAATTTCAGTCCATGCTGAAAGGCAATTGAAGCGATCCAGATATCATTTGTTGGAATTGGAGTTCCTGCTTTTTTCAAACTCATGACGATCTCAGAGTAATAGTCAGCGGTGTTGATATCTACTGGATAGAGCGCGACCCTTGGCGAATCCAAAAAGAGTTCAAGCTCTTCTCGATTCTCACGTTCCCGTGTTCCCCCTTTAAAACCTGAATAGAGTTCACCAACACTGATCACAGAAATACCAATTTCATCCACCTTCCTCAACAAATCTGTTACCTCATGATCTGCACGCATTGCATGGGAATAAATATTGGTATCGATCAGCATTTTTTTCAATCCCATATCTCCGGATCAATCACCCTTTCACATTCAATCTTTTTTTGAATCATGTCAAATTCCTTGTCTGACCATTTCCCAAACAAAAAATCCAAATCATCATAAGTACGGGTAAATTTTTTCTCTTTTTTTATTCCAACCCTTATTTGAATCAAATCAAGCAGCAACTGATTTAAACTCTTATTCTCTTTTGATGCAATTTCTTTTAATTTTATGGCTACCTGAGGTTCTATTCCCCGAACTGTAATTACTTTCATTTTGCACCTCATTTGCGATGGCAACATTTGACTTCATATTAACAGCAGATATTAGCATCAAACAGAAAAATGTCAAGAATCCGATGAACCGTCTGGATTATTTTTCAATCTTCAACTCAACCATATAAACGAGGTATACAAGGGCCAGGGCAACGGCAAATACGAGAATGCCGGACATGTCGTGCAAGAAACCCTGGGCTGCCTCGGCACCCCAATAGGTTGCCATGACGGCAGTGATGGTGAGGCGCACGATATTGACGACAACTGCAATGGGAACGGCGGATAAAAACAGTATCCATTTCTTTATGCTGCCCAGCGGCGCAATATAGGCAAATGCCCCTGACAGGGCCAGAAGGGATGTGAGGGATCTAAGGCCTGAGCAGGCATCAACAACTTCAAGGGAGGTGTTGGCAAGATGGAGGATGTTTCCGTCCCGTAAAACGGGAATGCCGAGCAAACGCACCATATCCGCCGACAAACTGGCCGCAAACAGCTGGAGGGGAAAGGCTATCTTGTTCCAGAGGATGGCCGGAATGGGGATCATGATAATGAGGTAAAGAATGGGAATCATGACAGCCTTGAAAATCTGGAACCCGAAAAGATAGATGACCATACCGGCAATGGTGATGATCATGGACGAACGCATCACAAAGAGCTCTGACCCGATGTTGCCGGCAAGAAAGCAGAGCATGCCAAAGACAATAACGCCAAGGCCGGCTTGGGAGGGTTTAACCTCAATGGTTTTAAGTGTCTCTTTCTTATGCCACACCATGTAGGATGCCACAAAGGGAATTAAAAAACCGTGGGAAAAGTTAGGGTCCCCGGACCAGTCAGATATCAGGGTAGCAATGGCGTGACTGTAAAGGGCGGCAAACACCCCTGTGAGAACAAGGAGTTGGATAGCCAGGTGTTTTTCAATTTTAAGACTCATAATTTACACTCTGTTTTTTAACCACGTCAAGATTTGGTTCACGATGGAATATACTCATTCAGGTAAGGATAAACAGCTCTTGTAAAGTCTTTGAGAACCTCCAGGGCTTCATCTTCGTTTTCAACAACGGGAGAGATAAGGCGCACAAACGAACCATCGGTTCTATGTTTGGTAATGGAATCAACTACCAGCCATACTTTCTGCATGTATTCCGAAGAGATGATCCGGCCCCTTGAATGGAACCAGTAGAGAGCCACCTGTTTTTGAGAGCCTTTGACCAGGGTCAGTTTTATTACATCGATGTTTTTTTCACTTCCGATCTTGCCGACATCCACGGTTTCGATGGAGGTTTCTGCAATATTCCACCCTGAACCCGGCATGCAGTTTTTCGGTGAATGGATCTGCTCCCCCTCTTTCTGACTCTGGTAAAACCCCACATAGACCTGAACAAACCGGCCATCGGTCGTTTGATAAGTGGCAAGGATGGAATCATCAACCCCAAGGATATCGTACACCTTTTGATCAAAGGCTGATGTAACTCCGGCCCAGGGACCAATGACCATGGGAAAGGTATCAAAGGGCTTGTTCTGCTTAATCGTTTCAGAATGAGTGGACAAGCCCAGAACGATCATGGTCAGAACCATGATGCCGGCAAGAACAAATGTATTTTTATAGGTCATGGTAAAAGGCTCAATTCTTGAAAATACGGTCGTTGAAATCATCCCTTGAGATCAACCCCTTTACCTGGGGAGATCGCAGGGGATAAAGGGTAACCATAACGGTTCCCTTATTTTCAGTGTAATCCTCTACAGTATCTTCGTCTGAACTATAATCCTTAAAGTTATAGGCAAGGCTTACATTCATCCAACGAAGGGGCATCCAGGTCAGGGTGAGCCCGAAATTAGCGGTGTCGTCAGCCCGGTTGATACCGGGTTCGTCGTATTCGTCCCTGATATAGAAACCGTCAAGATCGGCCGAAAGTCTCTTTGTAAGCTCGTAGCTGTACAAAAAGCCGCCCTGGTAAAAAACATGAAAACCAAGGCTTGCAGCATCATCGCTTGAAGCGTCATACCCACTTGATGCCGACAGGGTAAACGATCCCCTTCTGCTGAAATCAAAGGTTTTAAATGCGTCAAAATCGACAAAGAGGCCCTTGTCCGTGGTGGTTTCCCACTCCTGAACCATGTAACCAACCCCGAGGCTGAGACCCGAATCTTCGGTGATGCTCCAGTCAAACCCCACCGATGGATGGTACACCATCTCATCGCCTGAATCGGTATCCGTGTGTGTATGTTTATACTTGAGGTAGGTCTGGAAATGACGGGTTATTTTTTTAATAAACCGAACATCACCCGTATAAATTTTCTCGTCTTCACTGAAATCATAGGTTTTATCTTCAAACGAAATATTTGAATCAAAACCCAGCAGGGGGGTAAACCAGAAGGCGACAAAGGCCGATGGTTTATGACTTTCATATTCGTCAGGGTTGGCGTCAGCATAATTAGTAAACGAGTAGGTATAATCAAGGGATAGGGAGTTCATGGCACCAAACTGATGGTTGATGCCGGTTGTGAACGATGTGGTCTCACTTTCATTCCAGGTGCCTGTTCTTGCCTGACGATCGTAGGACTTGCTGTAATCCCCGGACAGGTTAAGATCGGTATACTTTCCCATCTGGATGGCAGTACCGAGATATGCACCGTGCTCCCAGGAATCACCCTGACGGTCGTCCCTGTGACCGTCATAGTTGAAATTAAAGTCAACAACCATGTATTTGCTCGGATTTAAGTTTCCGGCAAACGAAGCATTATGCTCCCAGCCGTCATCTCCATAGTTGTTCTTGTAATTCTTGTATTCTGGTTTGTAACTCAGAACAGCCTCGCCCATCCGCTCCAGAAACTCCAGGGATAGACCTACCCCGTAGGTGGTATAAAACTCCTCCTTTTTATCGGTGTCTGTCTGAAAGTGATTATCCGTGTAATCTTCTGAAATGGAAAGGCTTGGAACAAATTTCACATTCATTGCAAGGGTTTGAACAGCGTAGAATAAAACCATAATACAGGTCATTATACAGATCGAAGCCTGTGTCTTTGTTGAACTTTTAAAAACACCTGTCATTTTTCAGATCTCCTTTCACGTTACGTGTCAAGGGACAACAATGGTATCGTCTGCCTGGATAAACACATTGTTGGAAAAATCACCCTTGGTGATATCCTTGTAGTTGACCCGGATTATTCGCTCCTGGCCGTTTTCCCGTCGAAAAAGGATAATCTCCTTTTTTGAAGCCCACTCGGTAAATCCCTTTGCAATGGCAAAGGCCTGTAAAATGGTAAGTTTTTTTTCAATGGGGTATTCACCGGTGCTGTTAACCTCCCCCAGAATATAATACCGCTGGCTGCCCGGGTTGATCAGGGTAACTGTCACCTGGGGGGCTTCAACAAAATCGGAAAGACGTTTTTCAATAACGCCCTTAAGCTCCATGGTGGTAAGACCTGAGGCCTGGATATCATCCAGAAGGGGAAAGGTGATCTTGCCGTCAATTCTGACAACGGAAGCCTCAAGGGATAGTTCCGGCTCCTTCCACACGTCGATTTTAAAAACATCACCCGCCCCTATTTTGTAGTCTTGCATGGTTTCCGGCATTTCTCCACGGGAAATTGCAGGCTTACCTAAAGAGCAGGTCACCATAAAAATAAGAGTTAATGCAAAAATACCCCGATTAATAGACATAGCTCCGCTTCCTCGATTACAATGTTATTTTTTACAACCATACCCTAGGCCCTGGAAAAGAGACAATTATCAAGTCCCTTAACAGAAACCAGCGATTTTACTGTTGAATACTACCTTGATCCACGCCCGAACACCACAGTTTTTATGGTACGAAGCACTATCATTATATCAAACATGGTGGACATGTTTTTGATATAAAAAAGATCATAATTCAATTTTTCAATGGCATCTTCCACACTGGCACCATAGTCGTAGGAAACCTGGGCCCAGCCTGATATACCGGGTTTTACCACAAAACGTTCCCCATAGTAGGGGATCTTTTCTTCAAGATCATCGGTAAAGTGTTTCCTTTCAGGCCTTGGACCTACAAAACTCATGTCTCCCTTAAGCACGTTCCAGAGTTGAGGGAGTTCATCTATGCGAAACTTCCGGATAATTCTTCCCACCCGGGTGATTCTGGAATCATTGTCCAAAGCCCATACAGGTCCGCTCTTTTTTTCGGCATCTTGAACCATGGATCGAAACTTATACATCATATATTTTTTCCGGTGTTGCCCTACCCGGTCCTGGGAAAAGAGCACAGGCCCCTTTGAATCAATCCTGATTAAAAACGCCACTATCAGCAGGGGGAGAAAGAGAAGCACGATAAGGATGACGGAAAAAACGATATCCCCCAGGCGCTTAATGGCCATTCCCATTGAGGAACGTCTGAAACCGTCGGAAAAAATCAACCAGGAGGGATTAATCCGAGTTACAAGAAGCTTTCCCGTTAAAAGTTCATAAAACGAATTACCCTCCAGCACATCTATTCCGGCTGTTTTACAGGTCAGCAGCTCCTTGGCCGGGAAGTTGCCCCGGCTTTCCCTAAGGGCAACAATAACCTTTTTAACCCCCAGGTCAAAAATGGTCTCACACAGATGGGACATTTCGGTTTTGACTATCAACGCTTCGGGGATATTGTCAGGGAGACTATCCTCGGATTTAAAAGGAACAATGGCCGCAACCGTGTACCCGCAGTCAATTTTGTCCTGGATCTCATTATAAATATCCACGGCAAGATTGCTGGAACCCAGGATCAATACTTTTTCATTGTAAATCCCCTGGTTCAGCACATGGATGTAAATGATCCGCCACCCAATGATCAGCACCATAAGAAGGAGTATACTCAGGATGAAAATCCAACGATCAATGATCACAATGGGGAAAAAATAATAGATAAAGGCAAGAACAATTGCCGTTATTCCAAGGGAATGTAAAAGTCTGATGGAAATTTCAGAAACCGTGGATGCCACCTGGAAATCATAGAGATCATTGTAGTATAAGGATATCTGACAGACAAGGGTTACAAGCGCTATTCTAAGCACAAGGGTAAGGTCAAACAAAAAGGAAGTTGAACGGGTCAAAATAATAGAGGCGATCAAAACAGAACTAAAGATCACGGCTCCTTCAACCATGAAAAAGAGAATGTTTCTGAGGGGATAGTATTGTTTGAAAAACCTCAGCATTGTTTGTCACACCTTTGGTTTTGCCTGAAAAGAACGGTTATTTATAAACGTATTGCTTATAGCCATGTTTTTGCTCTGAAAAATTCTTCACAACCCCTAAAATCTTATCCTTTCCATAGGTGTCGATGAGATCCCTCATATGGGAACGCTTGGTCTTGCCTTTTTTCACCACAATGACAATACCGTCCACCTGTCTTGCAAGGGCGTTGGCTTCGGCAGTAAGATAGGGAGGAGGTGAATCGATTATAATGTATCGGTCATGGTATCTGTCTTTTACCTCCTGGAGAAGAAACCGCATCTCTTCGGACGAAATAAGTTCGGACGGGTTGGCAGGCGGTTTTCCCGCTGGGAGTAAGGAAAGCTTGTCAACGGCTGTTTTAAGGATAATTGAGCCAAGGGATTTTTCCCCCCTGTGGGCAAGGTGATCACTCAAACCGAAAACATTGGAAAACCCAAATCTTGAGTGCTGGGACGGTCTTCTCAGGTCGCAATCCATCAGCAGCACATACTCATCTATACTCTGGGCAATGCTTATGGCTATATTGCTTGCAACAAAGGACTTTCCCTCCCCGGGAACCGTGCTCGTAACCATTATCGTTCGGGGAGGTATTCCTGTCTGGGGAAAAAGAATCGCTGTTTTTAATATCCGAAACTGTTCCGCCTCAACAGAATGGGGCTTTAAATGGGTGATTAAACTTTTGTCCAGATTTTGTTGGGAAGGGACCAATTGGGAAGGGACAGGTGCCTTAGGCCCTACGTGGGGCTCTGTCTGTTCCCGGGCAAGGTCCTTATACTTGTCTGCATCTGTGTAACTGCCGGGAGCTTTGTAATCATCTGGATCAGATTGTGACTGTACATAGGGCTGTGCTTCTGCTACCCGGAGGTTGTCTAATCCGAAGCTTTCAACCGGATCATCCAAAACAGGAGGAGATTCAACCGCCAGGTCTTCACCAGGGCTGCTTTCTTTAACGGCAGCCGTGTTTCCCCTGTCCACATCTTTGAATTTTTCCAATGCCCTGAAAATTTTTCCCAAAATGAAAGCCCCTATATCTCTTTTTTAACCGATAATTGATTTAGTAAAATTAACAACCCTGTCAATACCCTTTTCGTTTAAAATGACAAAGCATGCAAGCATTACAAAGGCATAGGCTGTCATCAAAGCGAGAAAAGCTATCTCCACCCGTTTTTTGAACCGAGACTTAGAGTCTTTGATGGTTGGAATGGATGCAAGAATGGCAAGTCCAAGCTGGTCCTCAATATCTTCATCCCGCCTGATGGAAGAATCAAACAGCTCAAGCAGGAAAATAATACCACCGGAAACGCCCAGGCCGCCGATGATGGAAAAAACAAGCATTTTCCTTACATCCGGGGATATGGGCTTTTCTGGAATCCGGGCATGGTCAAGGATTCTGAACTGCTCGCCCTTCTGCTTTTTTTCCATGTTAACGGAAAGCTCCGCCTCAAGCTTTCTATCCAGAAGGGAGTTGTACACATTTTGGATGTTACCATAGTCGCGCCTCAGGGAAAGCAGGTCCTGCTCCCTTTTAGGAGTATCCTCCACCCTTTTCTGGTAAACAACCATTTTTTCCTGGATGGTTCTGATTTCGGACTCAAGGGTCTGAATCTCACGGTACATCTGGGTCATCTGTCTCTTTTGCTGCATGGCGGCGAGACTCATTCCAGGATCAACCACCTCAAAAGCATCTCCTTGGGAAGGATCGGGTAGGGAACCAGATAGACCTTCTTGTTTTGCAACCTCAATCTTACTCCGAAGCTTTTCAAGTATGCCCTCAAGTCTTCGTACATCAGGATGCTGGCTGGTGTAACGCAGGAGAACAGCCTCAAGATTTTTCTCTGCAATTGCAAGTTTTTCTTCATCCCCACCTCCAGACCCCACATCTTCTCCAGAATCCAAAGAATTTAATTGCCCTCCCTGGGCAGCCATTTCTTGGGCCTGGGCAAATTGTGCATTAAGCACATTCACGGCATTTTTTGCCTCCCGGAGCATGGACTGCTTGTCTGTGAGCTGCTGCTGCAACCGGTCAAGGGTTCTGAGGTTGGATTCCAGCTCATCTGGAAGGCCGCCCAGATTCTGTGATCGGTAGGATGAGAGCTGCTGTTCGCGTTCAACGAGTTTTTTTCGGGTTTTTTCAAGCTCAGAATCCAGGAACTCGCTCGTTCCAATGGCCTGGGCTTCACGGAGTTTAAGGTTTTCATCCATGAAAAAACTGGTCAGCGTGTTGGTAATCCGCATGACCCTTTCGGGGTCCTTCCCCTTGTAGGAGATGGTAAAGGCGTCGGCACCGGATCTTGCACGGGAAAGATTGACCGTGATTCGTTTGCGCATGGCCTCGATTTTGTCTTCGAGATACATGTTCCTGGCCCCTTCTTCTTCAAAAAGGCCGAACTGGTCGATGATCTTTTCAAGATTGCTCAGGCTCAGAATCTGCTGAGAAATGGTGCTGATCCTTGAATCAATGCCGCTGGACACAATGGATCGGACATAGCTCCCCGGCACGGTCTGGGCCTGGACCAGGATGGAAGTTTGCGCCATATAGGTCCTGGGCAGGGTCAGTGCCTGGTATAATCCCACCGTCAGAGTGATACATATCGGTATAACAATAATCCATCTCCACCGGACAAGGATATCCATTACCTGGGCAGGTGTTATGGGCAGCTGATTTTGTTGAATTTTTGGCATCGCTAATTTCCTGTCCACTGTAAAGTTAAGGAAAAATTTTTTTACTTTTTCTACCCTTGAACCGCTGAGTTGTCAACATATATCCGTTTTTCAAGCAGATTGAACCATAACATGCAAATCACAGGCCAACATCACGGTTCCCGAAGAAAAACCCTATACATAAAGGGAGACGGCAAGGGAGCCCCTACACTGGCACCGGCTTATTTTATCTAAATTTTATGCTTTGTTGTCTCCCCTGGGAGATGTGGATTGTATGGATCCTAAGCTGGATTGGATATTTGTTGAGTGAAAAAGTTCTTAATAAAACAAAAAACATAACATCCATTACATAATTAACCCTTAATTGGCATCAATCCAATACTGGGTCCAGGCACAACGCTCCTTGTAAGGGTAGCCCATGAGTTCAGTTGCAAGAATCGTGAAGTCCTGTTTTCGGACAACAAAATAGTTGACCTTTGCCAGACCCATGAGTCTCCTGACTCCCACGGCAGCATAAAGGGTAATGTGTCTGTCCTGCACAAAGCAGTCAACAGCACCTGTGACAATCAGGAGCTCCCCCTCCTGAACGGCGTCAAACAGGCTGATCATGGTGATTTCAAATGGCTTTCCTTTGAAGTGATCCGTGGCATTGGTTCGGGTCAACTCGCACCGCATAAAATTGGTAAAACTCATGCGCACACGCTCATACTCCGAAGACTCTGCACATAAGAGAGGGGAAGCCATGGAAGCAGCAGCCATTAAAGCAACGACCATGGCCGGGAAAATTCGCCTGAAAAGTGGTCCATAGACATGGAACCGTGAAGCCCCCAAAAAGCTCATACCTGCTCCTTTAGCAGTGCCCGGATTGTCTTGGGCAGCTCCTTGAGAACAACGGGTTTTATCACCACGGAATCAGCTCCTGCAAAGCTTGCCTCCGCATTTTTCTCCATATTTTTATCACCATAGGATGTTCCAAGGATAACTGGAAGATCGGGTGCTGTGTAAATGAGATTCTTTACAAGCTGGGCTCCGCTTATGCCGGGAAGGGTGCTGTCGGTTATGACCATGCGGAACTTGCCAGGCTTACTGCGAAACATGAACAGAGCATCCGTGCCGTTGGCAGCAACGGTAACAGGGTATCCGAGATTCCTGACAATGAGATCGATGAGACCCCTTCTTTTTTCGTTGGCATCTACAATCAGCACATGGGGTTCCCCGGTGAATGCAGGGACCGGAACAGCACCGACCTCAGGAGCCTGCCACTTCTCCTGATTAACGGGGTATATCAGGGTCACATCAATGCCATGGGCCTTTGACACCCTGAAGGCATCGTCCTCCATGTCCGGCACGCGTACGATCAGTCGCTTGTTTTGCCTTAAATAAGACCTTAACCAGTCTCTGTATTGAAAATCATCGCCTGTAAGGATCAACAGCCTGGACCCGAGTGACGAGTTGACCTGAATCGTATGAAATACCCGTGGGGCATTTCCGTGGTCCGCAACCCCTTCCCGGTAATTTTCCGAAACAAAATCCACCATGTAATCCCGGGCCATGGCTCTGGCACCAAGGGGGGGAAAAGTGACAACAAGAAAAATTGCGATGACAGCAACAACCCGGACACAGTCCCGGAGATCGCTCCAGGCATCACTCCAAAAATCAGCCTTAATAAAAATCCTCTTCATGTTAATCCCCCCGGGTTTGTAATCTTTCAAACCCATCGACAAATTCCAGGCCTAACTTGAATCAAGAAAAACCAATGTAGAAAAAAATAATTATACAGAAACAGACAACAGAGAAAATGCCCATGATAACGAGTCCGAACCGACTTGAGTCTTCCCGCCTGCGTGCCCGGAAGAGACTCAGGGCAACACCGGCACTACTGACAATAACGCCGATCATTGTTACCCACAAAAGATAGTGGACAAACTCTATATCCCAGCTGCGCCTGATATTGAGGTTATAGAACCTGTCAAAAAAACTCTCAAACTGCGGTTTGGCCCGTTCTGCAAGAACCAGAATAAGCGCCATCATAACCCAGGCAGCGAGGTTAAAGAACGCCAGAACCCTAGACAGGAAATCCCTGCTTAGTCGACGATCCTTGAAGCTGCCGTTGCCTGTCCGGCGCTCTTTTATGTTATTGGCCAATCGCTGCTCTTTCATTGAAGCTCCAACCCTACCCAGGGTTTATCTCTTGTGGGCCTCTGACTTGAACCGTCGTGTGATCATCTCAATAATCTCTTCGGCGCTCGTCTCAATGGGTTTGTTGCTTACATCTACCATGGAGTAACCATGGGTGAGGTAATATCGTCTGGCGTGTTCGATCTCCCTTGCAATATCCTTTTTTGAAGTGTAGGCGTACATGTCTGATGCGCCAAGGCTCTCCTGGCGCATTTTTCGGTGGGCACTGAGCTGTTCGAGATTGATGTTAAGGGCAATGATGCGCCTGCGATCAATGTGCTTGAGTATTTCAGGCATGGGCACACCGATTACCAGGGGAACATTGGCAACCTTCCAGCCCATGACCGCCATATACATTGCAAGGGGGGTTTTCCCGGCCCTGGATAGACCAACCATGACAATCTCGGCTTCGGTCAAGTCCTCATAGTTCATGCCGTCATCATGGGCCAGGGCAAATTCGATGGCAGTTACCTGGGCAAGATCCACATAATGAATCTTGCGATAGAGGCCGGGCTGCTCAAGGGGCTCATTCTCCAGAAAGTTTTCGATTTTGGAGAGAAGAGGCCCCATCAAATCAATGGTTTCCACCTTATGTTCGGTTCCCTTAAGAATCAAAAGCTGCCTCAGATCCCGGTTAACAATGGTATGGACTATCAGACTGCCGGTTGACTTGGCCTTTTCAATAATATCTTCCACCTGGAACTCTGTACGGATATGGGGAACCTTTACAACGGTAATATCGTTATTAGGAAACTGAACAAGGACGCTCTGGAGCAGATGAAAGGCGTTGATTCCCTCCCCGCAGGAGGCAATGTAGATCATATGAAATTTACCCTTAAAAACTTCTCCGTACAGGCCCATTGTTTTTCCTTTTTTAAAAACTCATTCAATGTTAGATAGTAGCTTAGGTTATACTCTATATTGGAAATTTAAATCAACCATGGGAAATACAAATGACACATTTAGACCGAGGAAACTACGCAAAGAAGCATCCAGACGCCGGTATAAATCCCGAGGCTGAAACTTTGCTGAAAGCCGAAACTGAGGATGGAAAGATAACCTGTGCCGCTGTTCACAGGGTTGCAAAACAGCTGAAAATCACGCCGGCCGATGCGGGCGTTCAGGCGGACCTTCTGGAACTCAGGCTGATCCGCTGTTCACTTGGACTTTTCGGCTATGGCAAGGGAGTCAAGATGATACAGCCTGTTGACTCCATTGCCCAGGATCTTGAAGATTTGATAGATAAGGCATCAGAAGACGGAAGGATCTCCTGCAAGGATTGCTGGCGGATCGCAAAAGAACTCAAGGTTAGCCGCATAGATGTCTCATCTGCCTGTGAATTCAAGGATCTCAGAATCAAGCCCTGCCAGCTTGGAGCCTTTTGACCTGAGGCGGAGTTTCATTGTTCGTTGAGGTGGCCATAGAGGGCGACCGCAAGGGATCGCCCCTACATTTTATATAGTTTCATGGTTCGTTGTGTCCGTCAGGAGAAGTGGGTTTTAAGCCGTGCTTTTTGCTGGATCGTTTTTTTCGTTTCTGCTTCTGTTTTATACGGCGCTGGATATCAGGCTCTTTATCTTTTTTGCCGGTTATGCCTGCCTCAATCTTGTCAATCAGGCGGCGAAGGGCAAGGAAACGGTTCAGGTGCTGGGATCTTTCTGACCCGCATTTCACCGTGATTCCGGTTGGAATATGGCGCAGAAAAACAGCCACAGAGGTCTTGTTCACCTTCTGACCACCCCTGCCGGAGCCCTTGACAAACTTCTCCTCGATCTCATCTTTTTTTATGCCAAGGGCCTTGATCCGAATCTCAAGCGCCTTTATTTTTTCGATGCCGGGTCCCAAGAACTTATCTCCTTTCACGTTGACTTGATCACCTGTCCCATATTATATTTAGCGTCTACATACAAGTGGAGAAGAAATGGCTTCAAACAAATATACATGCAACGAGTACCGTCAGGAGATGATCCTCATGGCCCTGAAAAAACGTCTTGCAGCATCACCCCTTACTCCAGAGGAAGAACAGACGATCAAGGCTGAAATTAAACAATTACAAGAATCCATGGGTATGGATTAAGACAAAGACCATGGACAAACTTGTCAACAGTATTGATCTTCCCCTCTTCCTCATCAATGGCATGGGAACAATCCTCAAGGCGAACCTTGCCGCCATGGAACGATTCAGCCTTGAACAAAGGGATATTGGCTCCACAACCATATGGGAAAAAATCCCCTTTACCCTTGCCTCAGAGTGGAAGAAAGAAATCAGCAAGGTGATTCAAAAACTATCCTTCCAAAGATTCCAGTTCGACCATGACGGCAGGGTTAAAGAGCTTTTTATCTGGCCCGCCTTTGGTCATGACAAAAGGCTCGATTCCTTTGCCCTGATGGAAAAGGATATTACGGACAACATCCAGGCCCTTGAGCTTCACCGCAGATTTCAGGACAATAATGAGTGTATAGACCACCAGATGCTCCACGCTTCAACCCTGATCAACCTCGGGACCCTGGTCGCCGGCATGGCCCATGAGATAAGCAACCCCAACGCATTTATCACGACCAATGCCCCCCTTCTCGAACGTCTCTGGGGGGATCTTCTCGTAACCATTGACAATCACATGGACGACCAAATGGGCGACCGGTTGAAAAACCCGGACCTCATGGTCGGGGGGTTAACCGTCCAGGAGATTAGAGAAACCGTTCCCAAGCTGCTGCGGGGAATCACGGAAGGAGCCCTGAGAATCGACACCATTGTAAAAAGCCTCCGGTCATTTTCCCGTCCCGACCCCCATGCCGCCTTTGTGCCGGTTTGCCTTAACAGCGTCATTCGAACCGCCCTCCTCTTTCTGAACAATGAGATCCCAAAGGCCACACACCACTTTTACACCCGTCTGGACAACTCCCTGCCGAGGATTGCAGCCATTCCCCAGCGCCTCGAACAGGTTGTGATCAATCTGGTTTTAAACGCCTGCCAGGCACTTACCCATTTGGACCAGACCATCATCCTTGAGACAAAAACAAGGCTTGAGAAAAAAACCGAACCTGGAGACGAATCCGAACTTAAAGCCGGAACCTCCAGGGCAACGGTTGTTTTAAAGATCACAGACCAGGGAAGCGGCATTGACCGCCAGACCCTTGGAAAAATTTTTGACCCGTTTTTCACTACAAAGCCAGAAATCAAGGGCACAGGCCTCGGGCTCACCATCACCCGGAAAATCGTAAAAGAGCACCACGGCCGGATATCGTTTGAATCACGGCCAGGAGCCGGCACCTCTGTTACCGTTGAATTTCCTGCCATGGAAGGAGGTTGATTTGACAAAACCCGTTCTCATTGTGGATGATGAAGCCCATATCCTGACAGGTTTTTCAGCTGAACTCAAGTACAACGGCATCCGAAATATCATTACCTGCGACTCGGCCGGTAAGGTGATGGATATCCTGGCCGGGAACCAGGTGGGAATGGTCTTTCTGGATCTCATGATGCCGGAAATTTCAGGCCGTGAGATTCTTGCCCGGATTACCGAACTATATCCCCATATACCGGTGGTGGTGGTCACAGCCCTGATAGATGTTGATACGGCTGTTGAATGCATGAGGATGGGGGCCCATGACTTTGTCTCAAAACCTGTGGAGCCAGGGCGCCTTGCCTCCATATGCCGTCACGCCCTGGAATATGCAGAGATGAAGCTTGAGATCAACAGCCTCAGCACCACACTGCTCAACGATGAAAAAGATATTTCAAAGGCCTTTGACCCCATAATTACCCGCAACAAAGCCATGCGATCCATATTCAGGTATATTGAATCCATAGCCACAACCTCCCAGCCACTTTTTATCACCGGCGAAACCGGCACGGGCAAGGATATGATCGCAAAGGCGGCCCACATGATAAGCCGGCGCAAGGGTGAATTTGTGAAGATCAACACCGCAGGCCTTGACGATGCCATGTTTACAGACACCCTGTTCGGCCATGCAAAAGGCGCATACACCGGGGCTGACACCCTACGCCCGGGCCTTGTGGAAAAGGCGGGCGGAGGCACCCTGTTCCTTGACGAAATAGGGGACCTCGCCTTTACCTCCCAGGTAAAGCTTCTGGGTCTTATACAGGATAGGGAATACCGGAGAACCGGAGACGACAGGACCCGGTACTCGGATGCCAGGATCATCGCGGCAACCAACCTTGATACCGCCGATCTCAACGACGGCAAAAAATTCAGGCGTGATCTATACTTCAGGCTCATGACCCACCACGTCCATCTTCCACCCTTGAGGAAAAGGCCCGAAGACATCATGCCCCTGATCACCCATTTTATCCAAAAGGCCAGCCTGAACCTGGGCTGTGCTCCGCCAGCCGTGAAGGATGACAGCTTTAAACGAATCAGGACCTATCCCTTTCCGGGAAACGTAAGGGAACTTGAGTCCATGGTGTTCGACGGGGTATCTACCTGCAAGGGCACCATTCTTGAAGGTGACATTTTTGATCGCCACATGGGATCTACAATTGAAACCACACCCCTGGAGACAGATTTAAACTCCCCAGCTCCTGCCCGTTCATCCATGGTCGATCTTTCAAAAGTGTCGCCCCTTCCGACCCTGAAAGAGATTGGCGAGATCCTGATAAAAGAGGCCCTTGAAAGATCAGGAGGGAACCAGGCCATGGCCGCAAGAACCCTCGGCATCTCACGCCAGGCCCTGAACAGGCGCATCAAAGGAGAAGGGACCCTGTGATACCAGTACGATACCCGCATAATACCGAGAACACACCGGCAAAAAGGATTTATCCATGCACAAAAATTTAATCGACCATAGTTTTATAGTTAAACAGAGCCTTGTTCTGATCAAGCTGACCCTGGTATATGTTATGGTCTGTTTTTATTTCACCGGATGCACCACGGACTCTAACACAAAGGCAGAGAAATTCATCCAAAGAGCCAGAACCCTGATCGCCCAGAAGAAACCCGAAACGGCGGTCATCGAGTACCAAAACGCCATCCAGGCCAATCCTAAAAATGATGTGGCTCTATTCGAACTTGCCGAAACATATATTCTGTTGAAAAAGGTTAATTCCGCCATCAGATATTACAACCTGGCTGCCCAGGCAAAGCCCAACATCACGATTGCCCATATCAGGCTTGCCCAGGTCTATCTCCTGACCGAACAGCTGATGGATGCAAGGGAGGAGATATCTAAGATTCTTGAGATTACGCCTGATTCCATTGAAGCCCTGCATCTTCTGGCAGCCATTCAGATCAAGGAACGGGACTTTAAATCCGCCATTGACACCCTTACCAAGGCGTCAACCATTGACGATAAAAACGTAAAAACATTTACAAACCTTGCCCATCTCTACCTTCAAAACCAGCAAACAGCCGAGGCAGAAAAAACATACCAAAAAGCCATCTCAATTGACTCTGCATCAAGGGAAGCCTATCTGGGTCTTGCAAGGTTTTATGCCATTCAAGGGGACTCTCACAAGGTTGAGACCCTGCTCAAAACGGTCCTTGACACCCCTGGTAACAAAGCTGAAAAGCATACAGATCTTGCCAGGTTCTATGGGAGTAAACAAGAGTACAGCCTTGCTGAAGAGCACTACCAGCTGGCAGTTGTGGAGTCTTCTGAGGCCATTTTTTCCCTTGTCAATCTTGCAGAATATTATGCCCAGAGAAGGATGAAGGAGAAGGCTGTTTTGACCATGGAAAAAGCCCTTGGCAAGGGGAAAGATCAGCTCTCCGTGCTCACCGGCCTGTCACAGATTTATCTTCACTTTGAAATGATAGAAAAGGCGTCTGAAACCGTGGAACGGGCATTGCTCCTGGACGGCAGCGCCGTTGAGGCCATTTTTCAAAAGGGACGGATCCTGATGGCCTCAAAAGACTTTAAACAGGCCTTGGACATGTTTGAACGGGTAATCGCCCTGGACAGAATAAACGCAAAGGCCTACTACAATCGGGCCATATGCATCCAGGAAAAGGGGGCTACAGACAGGCCCGAGCAGAAGATTTTCAGGGCTGCTGCAGGCCTTGCCGATAACCCGGATGAATTTGAAAGGGAGCAGGTCAGGGACAATCTCCTTGCCGCCATCACGATTAATCCAGACCTCATGGATGCCAGGATAAAACTCACAGAAATTTACCTTGTTGAAAAAAATCTTGTCCGGGCAAAAGAGCAAATTGAAGAAATTTTCAAATACCAGGCCCCGGACCTTAAAACCATGACCCTTTTAACCGGGCTCCACATGCTTGAAGGAAACCTGACCGAAGCTGAAAACATTCTCAAGAAGATAATTGAGGAAAAACCCAATTATATCCCGGCCCGCATCAACCTGGGTCTTTTGTATCAAACCATGAAAAAAAACGATAATGCGATCGGTAGCTTCCAGGCTGCCTATGGAAAAGACCCTAGTCAGATTGGCCTTGTAGGAAGAATAGCTGACATCCTTACACAACAGAATGAATATGAAAAAGCCCTTGACCTTGTGGACAGTCTCGCCCTTCAGGGTTCACATCAAAACGAAAATACTCTGGCGTTTTTTGAAAACCTCAAAGCAGAAATTTTTTTAAAAAGACAAGATCTGGACAAGGCTCGGGTCCATCTTGAAAGGGCCATTAAAATCGAACCTGACTACATAACACCCCACAATCATCTGGCAAACATCTTTGCTGTAAACAAGGATAAATCAAAGGCACTTGAGCAGTTTAGAATTGTTGAAAAGCTCAACCCCCGCTATCTTCCCACTCTCATGGCCATCGCCTCAATCCTGGATCTTGAAGGGAACTACGACGAGGCGGAAACCTATTACCGAAAGGTGCTGGCGCTTAATCCCAACCATCCCGATGCGGCAAACAACCTGGCATTTATCCTTGCTGAAAAACAAGGCGGTATTGAAGAGGGGTTCAGACTCGCAACCATAGCAAGAAAAGCAATACCAGGTAATCCCGATGTTATGGACACCATGGGCTGGCTCTACTTTCAAAAGGGAATCTATCTTTCCGCTCGGTCAGAACTTGAGGAGAGCTTGAAAATAAATCCAGAAAGCGCTCTTGCCAACTTTCACTACGCCATGACTCTCTACCAGATGAGGGAGTATGAAAAGGCAAGGCGCATCTTTGAAAAAGCCCTGGAAATCGATCCTGAATTCAAAGGTGCCGACATAGCGAGAAAGTTCCTGAATTAACGCCGTTGAGTGCCAAGGAGTACAGGCTCTTTTAATGTTCTCCATGGCAAAAAGGAAAACGATGGCAGTTCAGCCATCAGGATGCCCGCCAGAATCATGACCGCACCAAGGCCGGCAGCGGCCGGCAGCTGCTCTTTCAATACCAGATAAGCTGTCAGGGAGGCGAACACAGGCTCCAGGGTAAAAACAAGGGCGACTCTCGTGGGGTTAAGAAGGGTTTGGGCCAGGGTCTGAACCATGATGGCAAGACCAGTACCCAGAATAGAAGAGACAAGTATGGCAGAAAGGACCGTGGGGTTTCCAAGAACAGCCATGTTCACCAGCTGATGCCAGTCTTCAGCCACCAGGGCCGAACCGAGACTGAGCACAGAGACAACCGTCAGCTGTACCAGGGTCAACCACAGGACATCAAAGTTCCGGCTGTATTTACCGGTATAGACGATGTGCAGGGCAAACATCCCGGCCCCCACCAGGGGTAAAAAATCCCCCAGATTCAAAGGCAGATCACCTGCGACGGTGAGGAAATAAAGCCCTGCCGCTGCAATGCTGACTCCAACAATTGTTGTCCGCCGAAGTTGATCGCCCAGGGCAAAGAAAGCTATGATGGGAACCAGGACCACACTCAGGCTGGTGATAAATGCGCAGTTGGATACGGTCGTATATAGGAGCCCGAAAGTCTCGAAGGTAAATCCAAAGTATAGCAGCAGCCCCAGGAAGCACCCACGCTTGATCAACCGCAGATTCAGCCCTGTACGCCAAGTTCCACGCCCCATGCAAAGCCCGATAAAGAGGCTGGCGATGCCAAATCGGAAAAAATTGAAACTGTGGGGATCAAGTACGGCGATTGCATTGTGGACCAGAACAAATTCAACTCCCCAGACAAAACAGACAAACAAAATACCAATGGTGGCAGATTGGGTTTTACTCATGGAACAATTCCCCTTAATAAAAAACCGGACGCCTCAACTGGCTATACGATCATTCAGTTAAAATACTTTTTGACTATACATCCGTTCAGTGATACTGTCAAGGGGCATGCGGATTGCTGTGAATTGATTGTTTTTTAAAGGAATCGGAGAATAACCATTGTCATCAAACACCCAGAATACCATACGTTCCGAGCAAAAAAGAATCACCCGTCAAAAGCTTCTGGATACCACCATTGAAATCATTGCAGGCGAAGGGCTTGCAGGGCTGACCATGGCCAAGGTCGCAGAACGAACCGGTTTGTCCAGGGGGATTTGCAATTTCCACTTTGAAACAAAAGAGCAGCTCATGCTAGAGGTGTTCACAGCATTGTACCGGGAACATGAAAAGGCATGGCGCAAAATAACCTCGGACGAAAGCCTGAACCCTGGGGCCCGATTAAAGATGCTCATCACGACCATGCTCAGCCTGCCCATCGCCGATTCCAAAAAATTAGCCGTGTGGATGGCGTTCTGGGGGGTCACACCCCACCGAAAGATTTATCTCGAAATATGTGCCAGTGTCGATCGGGAGTATGAGGCCGAAATGGAAGGGTTGCTACGCCGATTGTCAGATGGGAAGGATACTATTAACGGAATGAGCCTCAGAGCCATTGCAGTTGCTCTGTCGTCCATGATTGACGGTTTCTGGATCAACCACCTGATATCTCCGGGTTGTATTACTCGGAAAAATTCAATCAAGGCGTGCCTTGCATTTTTATCGAGCTTTTTCCCTGAAAATCGCAACTTTTAAAAAAACACGATGGGGGTACAGGTTGACATTCCAGGTTGAATAGACTGCAGTTAACCATATTGTTTCGGGCACCCTCAAGGGGTTGGTTTATCCGCAAAAGCACCCGCAAGGGAGCCCCTACACTACCACGTAGAAACACCGCCACCTCCCACCGCCTGCTGACTACCGCCTACTGACTTACCCACGTCGACCGAATGGCATGACAGATGCTCTGGCAGTATTCGTGGGTCTCTTCAAAGTCAGGTCCCTCGACCATAACACGTAAAAGAGGCTGGGTTCCGGAATACCTTACAAGCACTCGACCTGAATCGTTCAACGCCTGCTCCACCCGTTTTATCTCCCGGGCAATGGTTTGGTTTTCCATGAAGTCGGGCCTTGACGCATCAACCTCAACGTTCATGAGCACCTGGGGATAAACGGTCATGATTGAAGAAAGCCTGGAGAGTGCCTGGTTTGTGTCGACCATCACCCGAATGAGACACAGGGCCGAAAGGATGCCGTCTCCCGTGGTGTGGAACTCGGAAAAGATCATGTGGCCGGAATCCTCACCGCCCATGACAGCCCCCGTGGCCCACATCTGCTGCAATACCTCCCTGTCTCCAACCCCTGTCTTAATGTGGTCGATGCCAAGGCTCTCCAGGGCCTTTGAAAGGCCGATGTTGCTCATGACCGTGCTGACCACAAGATTGTTGGTTAACCTGCCCTGAAATTTCGCATGGCTTGCGCAGATGGCAAGAATTTTATCCCCGGTCAGCTTATTTCCCTTTTCATCCACCGCAATCAATCGATCGGCATCACCGTCAAGGGCAAGTCCTATATCTGCACCCGATGAAACCACAAGTTCGGCAAGGGTTTCTGTATGCTGGGACCCGCAGTTGTGATTGATGTTTTTACCGTCCGGGGTGTTTGATATAAATTGAGCATCAAACCCGAGCTTTGAAAACACCATGGGAGCCACCCGGTAGGAGGCACCATTTGAACAATCCACAACGATCTTGAGATTTTGGTTGTTGAAACTTCGGTGGGAGTTGTTTTTATCAAGGTTGCGTTCATAACAGGCTTTAAGAAAATCAGCATATCGCTCTTGGGCATCATCGAGAGTGGAGATGGTTCCGGGTTCTAGGGGAAGGTCAGGCGGGGAATCGGGCTTCCCGGAATCAACACCGGCAAAATCTTCTGATCCGCAATCACAATCAAGGATATAGGCCTCCATCTCCTCCTCTTCGGGATCGGAGAGCTTCAGCCCCCCTGCCTTAAAGACTTTTATGCCGTTATCGTGATAAGGATTGTGGGAGGCTGAGATAACAACACCTGCTCCTGCGCCCTTCACCGTGGAGGCCAGCAGGGCCACTGCCGGGGTTGGGATCACACCGGCAATGAGGGCATCTATCCCCATGGATGTAATTCCTGCCGCAAGGGCCGCCTCAAACATATCTCCCGACAGCCGGGTGTCCTTGCCGATGACGACGACTGCTCCTCCACGTTTTTTTGCAAACCGCGCAACTGCCTGGCCTGTCTTCAGGGCCACCTCAACCGTCATGGGGTAAGTGTTGGCAAACCCCCTGATGCCGTCAGTACCAAATAGTTTTCCCATTCCTATACCTGTTGTTTGCGGATATTAAGACCTACCTTATCCATGATTGATAGTTCAATAGCCTCAAGCCAGTTGCTTCCAGTCAAAGCCATGTCAGGATCAAGATTCTGAATCGCCTCTATATAACCGCTCTTTTTTGTGAGAGACTTTAAAAAATCTTCGGGCAAAGCCCCGGAATTGTCCCTGTCGGCTTCTGCAGCAAGGATTTCTTCGGTCCGGGGCCACTTCTCCATGATGAGGTGGTGAATGCGGACAAGTTCGGTGGTTTCACCCTTTGACATGGAAAGCAGGATTTTTTTTGAATCTTTCAGCCGTGCGCTGAACGCCCCCAGGCGGTGAATCCGTTCATCGATGCAGAGTTTCAGGGTCCCTCGCATTCCGAGGAAAAGGGACTTGGAAAGGTTGTCTGACACAAAAAGGGATCTGACGGTTCCATACCAGTTCATAAGGCCGATCAGCCCTGCTATGTAGAGACAATTGGCGTTATAAATCTTTCCTGCACCGGTATAGACCCCTTCCGTTCTTGGGATGGAGCCCTCCTTTAATGCATTGCCAAATATTATCCGATCCTGTCTCAACTCATCCCGCCTGCAGATGGTACCCGCCGCCGTGACCGTTCCAAAGGCAAGCCTGCAAGGGCCGACAAGCCCCCCCTGTCCGCCAAGAAACACGGGACGCTGGTTCAGCATCACCCCCTGGTGAACATTTCCGAGCATGGAGGGAGTGGCCTTGTCCTGGTTGGGGGTGTAATTAAAATGGACGAACGAGCTTCCCACCTCTCCGTGATCTTTTCGGCTGGTGCCGCCGGCCATGAGGATGTCGCAGAAATTAATCAGGCTTCCCAGGGTCACAAAGGGAAACAGGATGGTCTGCTTGAGCCCAACAGCATGGGCGGCCGACGCCTCTTCTTCAAGGATGGTCCCCTGGCGAACATGGGCACCTGATCCAAAGCTGTTTTTACCTGCAAAAACAGCCCCCTGGAAAAAACCGCCCTTGAGTTTGGTGCCGGGGCCGACAAGGGTGTTGTCCAGAGTCACCGCTCCTTCAGATCCGATAGAAGCTCCGTCCATGATAAGGGTCTTTTCCCCGTCAATCCGGGTGCCGGGATAAAGGGTGACCCCCCTTCCCGAGATTCTGGCAAGATCCACATCCTGTCCGATGAAGACCGATTCAGGCCGGGGAATATCAACCCCTTTTTCCATCAAAAGAGCTGTTGCTGTTCTGGAGTTCATATCAGGCAAACCGGTATAGAACCCCTCCCCAGGTGAGACCGGCACCAAGACCTAGAAAAAGAACCGTATCGTTTTTCCTGCCGATCAGATTCTGCTCCATGGCCTCGTCAAGGGCAATGGGGATGCTTGCGGCCGTGGTGTTGCCGTAACGCTGGATATTATTAAAGATCTTTGCCTCGTCAATGTTCATGGTCTGCTGATAGGCCTGGTTGATTCTCAGGTTTGCCTGGTGGGGAAAGAACATGTCAATCTCTTCAAGGGAGGTGTTTGACTTTTCAAGCACCTCACGGGTCACCTCGGGCAGTTTTCTAAGGGCCTTTTTAAAGACCTTCTTGCCGTCCATCACAGGGAAATAGCGGGCATCATCCACGGGAACGCCCATGGGCATCCTTTCCGGAAGCCGGGAGGCGGGCAGCTCCACCATAAGTGAGTCGGCCCCGGAGCCGTCGGAATGAAGACAGGATGCAAGCACCCCTACGTTTTCATCGGTTTCAACACCCTCCACACACACGGCACCGGCACCGTCGCCAAAGATAACGGTAACGTCCCTGCCCCTGGTGCTCTTGTCAAGCCCTGTACTGTGAACCTCGGCACCGACCACCAGTATTTTCTTTGCAAGGCCGCTCTTGATGTAGGCGTCGGCCGTTGCAAGAGCGTAAAGAAATCCCGTGCATTGCTGGCGGATATCAAGGGTGGGGGTGGAAGTAAGACCAAGTTTTGCCTGGAGAAGGCAGCCTGATCCCGGGAAAAAAATATCGGGGCTCAGGGTGGCAAAGATTATAAAATCAAGATCCTCGGGAGTCCACCCGGCACGTTCAAGGGCGATTTTTGAAGCATCAAGACCGAGATCCGAAACCCCCATCTCTTCCCCTTCAGGAATCCAGTAACGCTGCTCGATTCCGGTTCTCTGGCGGATCCACTCATCCGATGTGTCCATCATTTTTGTGAGATCTTCGTTGGTTACAAGGCGTGAGGGTAATGCGCGACCAGTTCCCCTTATCACTGTTTTTTTCATATATTGTTTCCTTTACGGCTTGAATTTGATATTAATAACTCTTTTTTGTGAAAATTAAAACATACAACAAATTGCACCCCAAGGCAATAAGGATCTATAGTGCTGATTGAAGTTGGAATATTGTTTTTAGGTTTGGCCCTTCTCTATGCAGGATCTGAATTTCTTGTAAGGGGAGCTGCCTCAACCGCCCTGATCCTCGCCATCCGGCCCGTTGTTGTCGGGTTGACAGTGGTGGCCCTTGCCACCTCAGCTCCCGAGCTTCTTGTGAGCATAATGGCCTCGATCAAGGGGGCAGGCGGCATCTCAGTCGGAAACATCCTTGGCAGCAATGTGATCAATATCGCCCTTGTTCTTGGCATAAGTGCAATGATTAAACCCATCTCCATTGATGGGCAGATTGTCCGGTTTGACCTGCCATATATGCTCGGCATCAGTATTGTGTTCTGGATTCTCTGCATGGACGGTCATATAGGCTTTGGTGACGGGATTCTTCTTCTTGTTTTGCTGGGTCTGTTTCTATTGGTCGGCATCAAAAACTCAAGGAAAACAAACGGAGAAAAGCCCGTCGTAAAAGCTTCGCCAAGGATCATAGCTATTAACTCTGCCTTCATGCTTGTGGGACTCGTGGGGTTGGCCAAGGGAGCCCAGATGGTAGTTCAATCCGCCATTATCATGGCAAGGGGGATTGGACTCACCGAGGCTTTTATCGGCATCTCGGTAGTTGCTCTTGGAACATCCCTTCCAGAGCTTGCCACCTCTGCCGTTGCAGCATCCAGGGGGGAAAGCGACCTGTCCGTCGGAAATGTTATCGGCAGCAACATCTTCAATATTTGCCTTGTCATGGGGGCGGTTGGAGTTCTGAACCCCATGATTGTAGAAAAAAACCTCCTGACTTTTGAATTTCCTCTTATGGTTTTCATTGCCGTAATTCTTGCCCTTATTGCCCTTGGCAAAGGCAGGATGGGGCGAAAGACCGGGCTCGGATTTATCCTTTTCTTTATCTTCTACATCCTTATCGCCTACTTCAAGTAAGTTTAATATTACTTGCCAAGTCAAATTTATATGTATAAAAGGTAACAGATATTATAATACTATAAGGAGAGGCTTTCATGGCTCAACCATACAGGTTACTGATAGTCGATGATGACGAGGTCATCCTTAATTCGTTTAAAGAGTTTTTTACGGCACAGCCCTGGTATGATGTAAAAACAGCCACAAATGGCCTTGATGCCCTAAAAATACTTAAACAATACCCAAACAAAATTCATGGCCTTATTACGGACCTTGTGATGCCGAACATAAGCGGCGTAGGGTTGATCTCCATTACCCGGAAAATGTCGCCTGACACCCGAATAATAGCCATCACCGGCTGGGGCAACCATCCCGGAGCCCTTGCCTCGGAGGCGGACGCAGATATGGTCCTGAATAAACCGATTAATCTGTTTGAAATAGAACGTACAATGATGACTCTGCTCACTAACCCCAAAGAACCCAGGCAAACCAAGACATGAATCCACCAATTATCGGAGTAAGCAGGCAAATACAAAAAATAAGGGATTTGATCGGTCACGTTGCCGACACCTGTCTCAACATCGTCATTACTGGTGAAACAGGCGTTGGCAAGGAGGTCGTAGCCCAGGCTTTGTTCCGCAAATCCCCCCGGGTCAACAACGCCTTTGTAACCGTCAACTGCGCAGCCCTTCCAGAAACCCTTCTTGAAAGCGAACTGTATGGCTTTGAAAAAGGAGCCTTTACCGGCGCCCAGAAGAAAAGGAGGGGAAAATTTGAGATGGCTCACAAGGGTGTTCTCTTCCTTGATGAAATCGGAGATATGCCCCTGGCCCTCCAGTCCAAGATACTCCACGTACTCCAGAGCGGAGAATTCTCTCCCCTTGGATCTGAACAGGACATTACCACCGATGCCTGGGTCATTGCCGCCACCAACTGCAATCTTGAAGAAAAGATAAAAAACAAGGAATTCCGGGAGGATCTGTTCTATCGGCTCAACATCATCAAGATCGAAATTCCGCCCCTGCGGGAGAGACCCGACGATATCCCCCCTCTGCTCGAGTACTATCTTGATCGTTATGCGGCTCAATATCCCGACCGAACCATAGATCGGCCCGACCGCAAAACAATGGAGCAACTTTGCTCCTTTCAATGGCCCGGCAATGTGCGGCAACTCCAGAACAGCATAAAAAAACAGGTGGTCCTCAACGACTGGAACCTCGTCATACAAGAGCTGACCCAAACCAACCCTGCAGTTCCATCATCCAAGTCGGCCGGAAATGTCTACAAACCAGCCTCTCCTTTTTCCATGATATCCGAATTCCTGGATATTTCAAAGAGCGCCGAGAGCATCTTTGAAGACCTATCCCTTAAAAAAGTAAAGAAAAAGGCCGTAGACCGGGTAGAAAAAGAGATCATCGGCTATGTGCTCGACAAAACCGCCTGGAACCGGTCTAAGGCCTCGAAAATTCTTAAAATCAGCTACAAGACCCTCCTGTATAAAATCAGCGACCTGGGGCTTGTGCCTCCCCCAAAAAATCCATAGAACCTAGCTGTTAGCTAACTGCTAAGAGCTAACCGCTGACAACTAATCTTTGTTTATCAGGGTCAAGGGTAAAGTGAACCTTGTCTCCCTCCATGATAGTTCCCTTGAGAATTTCCAGGGAAAGGGGATTTTCAATCTCCTGCTGGATCACCCGCTTAAGGGGCCTTGCACCGAATACGGGATCAAACCCCTTTTCTGCAATGAATCTTTTTGCCTCTTCATCCAGGGTTATTACTATTTTTTTCTCCTCTAACCTCTGGTTTAAATTCTTGATCTGGAGATCAGCGATGGTCTTGATATGATCAAGCTCAAGTCCATGGAAGACGATGATTTCATCGATCCTGTTCAAGAATTCCGGCTTAAAGGTCTGGGACAGGGCCTGGCTTATCCTGTCATCGATTTCCTTTCCTCCAGACTCCTGGATCATGCGGGAGCCCACGTTTGAAGTCATAATGAGAATTGTGTTGGTAAAGTCAACGGTCCGGCCATGGCCGTCTGTCATCCGCCCATCGTCCAGCACCTGGAGCAGCACGTTGAATACGTCTGGATGGGCCTTTTCAATTTCGTCGAACAAAACAACCGAATAGGGCTGACGCCGCACAGCCTCGGTGAGATACCCGCCCTCCTCATACCCCACATAACCCGGGGGCGCACCGATCAGCCTTGCCACGGAATGCTTTTCCATGTATTCGGACATGTCAACCCTGACCATTGCATCCTTTGTGTTAAAGATAAATTCGGCAACGGCCTTGGTAAGTTCGGTTTTACCCACACCCGTAGGCCCCATGAAGATAAAGGTCCCAATGGGTCGATCCTGGGGTTTCAACCCTGAGCGTGCCCGGCGCACGGCGTCGGAAACCGCCTTGATTGCATCTTTTTGACCGATAACCCGCTGTTCCAGGGTCTCTTCCATGTTAACCAGCTTTTCCCGTTCACCCCTCAGCATTGTGGCAACCGGGATATGGGTCCACGATGAGACTACCTCGGCAATGTCTGATTCATCCACGTCCTCCTTGAGCATTCTACTTTCGGTCTGGAGATGGTTTAACTCATTATTTTTCTCGTCAAGCTCAGCCTGGAACTTAGCAAGGGTTGAATAGCGGATCTTTGCCACAAGGGCAAGGTCCCCCTCCCGTTCAGCCTTTTTAGCCTCGGTCAATGCCCTGTCCGTCTCTTCCCGGATCCTGGTGATCTCCTGGATCAGGCGCTTCTCGTTGGACCAGTGGAGCCGCATGGGCTGAATTTCCTCTTTAATCTCGGCAAGATCCCTATCAAGCTCTTCCATCCGGGCCTTTGAAGAGGGATCAGTCTCCTTTTTAAGAGCCTGACGTTCGATCTCGATCTGAACCATCCGACGCTCAAGCTCGTCAATGGCCCGGGGCATGCTGTCTATCTCAATCCTGAGCCTTGAGGCACATTCATCGATGAGATCTATGGCCTTGTCCGGCAGAAACCGGTCAGTGATATAACGCTTTGACAGGGTGGCAGCAGCCACAAGGGCTGAATCCTTTATTCTTACCCCGTGGTGAACCTCGTATTTTTCCTTTAAACCCCTTAGAATGGAAATTGTGTCTTCCACAGAGGGTTCTTTTACCAGGACTGGCTGGAACCGCCGCTCCAGAGCCGCATCCTTTTCAATGTAGCGCCGGTATTCGTTGATGGTGGTGGCACCTACGCATCTCAGGGTTCCCCTGGCAAGGGGAGGTTTCAGCATATTCGAGGCATCCATGGACCCTTCAGAGGCACCGGCTCCCACCACGGTGTGAAGCTCATCGATGAAGAGGACCACCCTGCCCTCGGCACGCTCCACCTCTTTCAATACGGCCTTGAGCCGTTCTTCAAACTCACCTCTAAATTTGGCACCTGCAACAAGCGACCCCATGTCAAGGGCTATTACCTGGCGGTTCCTCAAGGATTCAGACACGTCTCCTGCAACGATGCGCTGGGCAAGACCTTCGATGATTGCGGTTTTTCCAACGCCGGGCTCTCCAATGAGCACGGGGTTGTTCTTCCGTCGTCTTGAAAGCACCTGGACCACCCGCCTTATCTCATCGTCCCTTCCGATAACCGGGTCAAGCTTTCCCAATCTGGCAAGCTCGGTCAGATCCCTGCCGTACTTTTCAAGGGCCTGGAAGGTATCTTCAGGATTGGGAGAATCAATGGTCTGTCCCCCGCGCATCTCCTTTAATACCGTTAAAATCTTATCCTTTGTGACCCCTTCACCGGTTAAAATATCCCGGGGCTTTTCCTTTTGCGAGCACATGGCAAGGAGTATATGTTCCTGACTCACATACTTGTCCTTCATGGAATCTGCCTCTAGAAAGGCACTATCCAGCAGCTTTTTGGAAGGAACAGACAAAAAAAGATCCCCTCCCCCCTCCACCTTTGCAAGGGAATCAATTGCCCTGTCAGTTTGCGCCATCAAGCTTTCCCTGGAAGCTCCGACCTTGTTGAGGATGGCGTTGGAAACCCCCTGTTCGTCCAGCAGGATTGCCTTCAAAAAATGCACGGGATCAATAACCTGGTTGTTTTTTCTAAGGGCCAGATTATGGGCAGCCTGGATCAATTCCTGGGACTTTATTGTCAGCTTGTCAAAATTCATTGCGCCTCCAATTTTTTATGGTTGATCTTACCTATATTACCATATGTAATGTTTTACATATGGTAATACCATTCATGCAGGTGTCAATCAACAGTAACGGTAATGCGGCCGACACTGTTGGGACAATTTAAGAATTGCTGAGAAGGGCTGATTTTCCTTTATTTAATCGCCTGGATGGGGTATACAGTCAGAAAATAGCAAAAGATAATTTTGGAGAGATTTCCCCCATGATCTGTTTTCATTGACATCACCTTTGCGAGGATTTTAAAATGTACTATCAAGCCTTCTATACACCCAAAGAGACTAAAGGCCTGGGCGATAAAGCATTGGCATTCGTTGGAAAATCCATTGCCCTTCAGGACGGTGGACAGGAAGAGTTGACACCGGGTAAATCAACCGTGGTTTATATCGCATCCCCCAACATAGGCCTCATACCCAACCACGACCTTAAAGAAATAACCTCCATTCCCCTGAACAAATGGAACGCCCTAGCAGAGAAGAACAGGCTGTTTTTAACATCCCCTTGAAACCATTCTTTTAGCCGTGCTTATCTCGATGTAGGACGCTCCATGGTCCGACCCGAAATGACCTGCAAGAACCGTGATCAGGGTGTCATTTTTAAGGATGCCCTGGTCGATGAGCCGCAGGATTGAATTTCTAATGGGAATGGTGGTTGCATCCTCCCTTCCTATTGTATCGGCATAAACCCCGAAACTTAAGGCAAGCACCCTCATAACCCTGGCATCGTATGCCTGGGCATAGATGGGGTTGTCACCCCGATAGGCTGCAATGGCCCGGATGGTGGTGCCGGAGATGGTGTCGGCAACTATGGCCTCGGTGTTGAGCCGCATGGATGCCTTGACTGCGGCCTTGGCAAGGTAACCCGTTATTTTATTTTCAGTAGCATAGGGCGTATCGATAAAGGTGCTTCGGTTGGATTCGACCTCGGTGGCTATCCTTGCCATGGTCTGAACAGCCATGATAGGATAATTTCCGCTTGCCGTTTCCCCCGAAAGCATGAGGGCGTCAGTGGAGTCAAGGCAGGCGTTGGCCACATCCGAAACCTCGGCCCTTGTAGGTCTGGGCGATGTCATCATCGAATGAAGCATCTGGGTTGCCACAATCACGGGTGCCCGTCGTTCAATGCAGCGTCTGACCAGGGATTTTTGCACCATGGGGATTTTTTCGGCAGGAATTTCCACGGCAAGATCTCCCCTGGCGATCATCACCCCGTAGGCCACATCCAATATCTCATCTATATTCTCAACCCCTGCGCTGTTCTCAATTTTTGCAATGATTTTTATCGGACTATTATGTTCATCCAGAATTTTCTGAACGGCAAGCACATCCTCTTTGTTCCTGACAAACGAATGGGCAATAAAATCAACGTCGTTTTCGGCGGCAAACCTGATAAAACCCTTGTCTTTCTCGCTCAACGCAGGAAGCTTGACGTGGACCGAAGGGATGTTAACGCTCTTTCTTCCGTAGATTACCCCGTCATTTTCCACAAAGCAGACGAGGAATTCATCCTCCTTCTCCATAACGGAAAGTGCAATCGAACCGTCATCAATCAGGATTGAACTTCCCACCGGAACATCCTTCACAAAGTCCTTGTGGGAGACACAGATGACATTACCAGTGGATCTTGCCCCAGGTGCTCCCTTGATCAAAACCTTATCCCCGTAGGCCACGGTCAGGGGAATATCTGCACCGCAGGTCCTGATTTCAGGCCCCTTGGTGTCGATGAGAATGGCGATCTTGTCCGAGATTTTTCTGACATTTTCAATCACCTTTAAAGCATCGTCATGGGACTGGTGGGCCGTGTTGAGCCGAACAACATCCATGCCTGCATTGTAAAGGTTTTTTAAGAATTCAGGTTCACAGTTCCGGTCCGATACAGTGGCAACAATTTTTGTCTTTCTACGCATGGTTCTCTCCTTTTGTGCATAATCTAAGGATCAGGTTGTCAAGCACAACTTTCGGGTCATTTGCCGAAATTTTCATCTTTAGATCCACTTCGCTGAGCCAGATTACCGCCTGTTTGAGCTCTTGTGAGGAAAAGTTATCGGTCTTTAAAAAGGTGTGAAACACAGGATAGGTGTTTTTTTGATCAGGGGCAATTAAAAGATCGGTCATACTTTTCTTTTTTTGGGGTCTGGCGGCCCTTTCCGGTCCTTTTAAATCTGTAGGGGCGGTAAGTCTCCTCTCCCAATCTTCAACCGTTGCAGAGAGTTCTGCATCTGCCTGTTCAACCATGGGCATGGTATGCTGTCTGAACCAGTTATAGCTGCTGCCCGGCTGCCAGCAGGGTCTCCCCATTTTTTGGAAGTTTTGAACGAGAAACTTCACCCGGACAAGCTTCCTGAACTGATTTGAGAGGGCCATAACTATTTGAAGAGGATGAAATCCCGCATTTAAAAGGGACTTCAAATAGAAGAGGGAAGTAGCACCATTACGATCGCAAACGGCATTGGTCAGTTCAAATATGGCGTCCTTGCGGGTTCTTTTCACCATGGTGGCAACATCTGCCGCCGTTATGACCGCCCGTTGACCGATGAACGATACAAGCTTTTCAAGGTTGTCGCTCAGGGTCGCCGGATCAAAGCCTGTTCGGTCCATCAGCATATTAACGGCGTCCCCGTCAATGCCCTTACCTGAGGTGTCGAGGACACTCTCCATAGCCTGTCTTAAAATGGCATCCTGCCGGTTCTTATCGTCCTGGCGGCTTCCCTTTGGAACGGTGCAGTCAACCACCAGACCGACCTCTTTCACCACCTTGAAAAACGAACGACGGCGGTCGGCATTTTCGGTTGTGACCACAAGGAAATGGCCCTCTGGAAAGGGCTTTTTTATAAATTTCTGAAAGGCGTCTATATCTTCTTTTGAAAACCCAGGCATCTTTGGGGTTGCAGGTGCAGGAAAAAGAGGGGCGTTTTTGAGGCCCAGAACCACAAGATCCTCAAACGAATAGGTGGAGATACGCTCCTTGACATTTGCAAGGGTTGCGTCACTTCCCTCAAGCAACCCATAGGCGAGCTCCCGCCTCTGTTCGGGTACAAGCTTTGCAATTATCCGGTCAAAGGCCTTTCTGGTCAGAAACTCCTCGCCAAAGGCAAGAAAGAGGTTCGGCAGGGGTTCTGAATCAAGAAACTTGGAAAGCTCGTTGTAATTAATTTCAGCCATGCAGCTGCCGCCTTGACAGGAAAAAAAGAACAAAAGCCGCAATTACTGACATTGCTATTCCGATCGCCTGGGACACAGAAAGGACGTCCATGAAAAAGTCACCTCTGAAATCCCCCCTGAAAGTCTCGATAACACTTCTGAACAGACCGTAGAGCATGATGTAGGTCCAGAATATCATGCCCCTGGTTCTGATTTTTTCCCCGGCCTTTTCTTTCCCCGCCTTTGGACCAGCCTTTTGATCTGTCCTTTGACCCGATTTCTGACCCGATTTCTGACCCGCCTTTGGATCTGTTCTCCCCTCCATTATTCTTTCCATAAGAATCAGGAGCGAAAAAATCACCAGGTTGGAAATGATGGAATAGATCTGAGTGGGGTGCATGGGCAGGTTAAGCGGGGCCAGGGAGTCTGGATTGTGAAACTCAATGGCCCAGGGAAGATCACAGCTCCTGCCGTAACAGCACCCGGCAAACAGACACCCCATCCTTCCCAGGGCGTGGCCAAGGGCGATGGGAGGAGCCAGGACATCGGCCGTTGTCCAAAGGTCAACACCCTGACGCCGGACAAAGACAAGGGCCCCTGCAAGGGCAAACAGGAACCCGCCATAAAAGACAAGTCCGCCGTTCCAGATCTTGAACATTCCCACGAAATCATGCCTAAACTCCGAATAGTTAAGGATCACATAAAAAAAACGTGCGCCAATCAATGAGGAGGCAAGGATCACAAAAAACAGGTCGGATATGAACTCCGGCCGAATGTTCTGCTGTTGGGCCCGCCGATTGGCAAGCCACAGGGCCGCCATGAACCCAAGAGCCACAAAAAGGCCGTAGGAGTAAAGGGTAATGTTTCCGATTTTAAAGAGCACTGGATGCATGGACCCTCCCAAAAAGCTTGCTTGATAAGAAACAGCTATTAGCTTTTAGCTAATCACTAACAGCTAACGGTTAACGGCTAACAGCTAAAAATCTGGGATCTTGTTTAAGGCGACATGGTACACAAACACGACCATACCCAGGGTAATGGCTGAATCGGCAACGTTAAAGGCCGGCCAGTGATAGGCACCAAGATAGAAATCAAGAAAATCCACCACCTTTCCAAACCGGAACCGATCGATCAGGTTGCCCACGGCTCCTGCGAAAATTCCGGCAAGGCCAAAGGATAGAAGCCTGTGTGTGCGGGCCACCTTTCGGTATAACCAGAGGATCATGAGGGCCACCAGGGAACTGACAAACAAAAAGAAAAATTTCCGTATCTCAGGGGAATGTTCGGCAAACAGCCCGAACGCTCCCCCGGGATTCATGATGTGGGTCAGGTTGAAAAACCCGTTGATCACTGGTATGCTCTCGTGAAGGGCCAGGTTTGTTAAGACAATGGCCTTGGAAACCTGGTCCAGTACCACAATAACGGCGCTTATCACTCCGAGTCTTTTCAGGGAACCTTTGCCGGCGGAACTAATCTTCATCACTGACCGCTATCCGCTCAAGGGCATTGGAGCAGCGCCTGCAGGCACCCTCACTGCACGACGCATCGCCCACTGTCAGGTCGTATTTCCAGCATCTCGCGCACTTATCCCCCTCGGCCTTGGTCACCTTTACGGAAACGCCTTTGATCTCACCGCTCACGAAGAGGTCACCGTCCTTAGCAGGATCAGCGTCAAGGGTGTCAACAAGGGCGGCTGCGGAAACGATGAAAATATCCCTTAAATCCTCGCCAAATCCCCTTAACAGCTCCTTTAGCTCACCGTCCGGCACCTTGATCAAAATGGCCGCATCAAGGGAATGGCCGATGATCTTTGCCGCTCTTGCCTCCTCAAGGGCCTTGGTAACCTCGGCCCTGAGTTCCCTGATCTTTTCCCACTCATCTGCAAGGGTGTGATCCGTCCATGCTGGGTTGGCAACGGGTCGGGTGGAAAGATGAACGCTTTCCGGTCGTCCCTCAACAATGGGCATATAGGCCCACACCTCTTCCGCCGTGAACGGCAGGATCGGTGCCATGAGCCTTGTAATGCTGTCAAGGACCAGATACATGGCCGTCTGGGCATTGCGCCTTTCCGTCTCCGTTGCAGGCGTGGTGTAGACCCTGTCCTTGATGATGTCAAGATAAAAGGCGGACAGATCCACCGCACAGAAGTTGTGAAGGCTGTGATGGATGGTATGGAACTCGTAGGCGTCATAGGCCGCAAGGCAGCGTTCAAGCACCAGGTTCAACCTGTGGAGGATGAACCTATCAAGGCCCTCCATGGTTTCAACCGGTCGCAGGTCCGTTGCAGGATCAAAGTCCGAAAGGTTGCCGAGCATGAACCGGCAGGTGTTTCTGATGCGCCGGTAGGCATCTGAGAGCTGCTGCACGATGTTGTCCGAGATCCTCACATCGTCCCTGTAATCGGCCGAGGCAACCCAAAGGCGCAGAATGTCTGCCCCGTGGGCCTTGATGATCTTCTCGGGAGCCACCACATTGCCGATGGACTTGGACATTTTTTTCCCCTGGGAGTCAACCACAAACCCATGGGTGAGAACCGATTTGTAGGGAGCCTTTCCCGTCCGTCCAACCGCCGTTAAAAGTGAGCTGTGGAACCATCCCCGATGCTGATCACTGCCTTCAAGGTAGAGATCGGCCGGCCGTTGAAGGCCTTCTCTCTCCTCAAGAACCGCAGCATGGCTGACGCCGGAATCAAACCATACGTCAAGGATGTTGTGGTCTTTGGTAAAACGATCTTTGCCGCACCCTTTACACACGGCCCCTTCGGGCATGAGATCCTTTGCCTCCCACTCAAACCAGATGTCTGAACTGTGGAGGGTAAAGAGCTCGTGTATCCTGTCCACGGATTGTCTGGTCACATAAGTTTCACCGCAGCCCTCACAGTGGAATATAGGAATGGGAACTCCCCACGCCCGCTGGCGTGAAAGACACCAGTCAGGACGGTTTTCTATCATCGAGTAGATCCTGGCCTTTCCCCAGGCAGGAATCCAGCAGACGTTGTCTATCTCGGCAAGGGTCTTTTTTCGAAGACCGAACTTGTCCATGGAGATGAACCACTGGGGTGTGGCCCTGAAAATCACGGGTTTCTTGCACCGCCAGCAGTGGGGATAGGAGTGGTTGACCTCCCCCTGCTTGATCAGAGCACCAACGGTGTCAAGCCGCTCTATAATCCCCTTGTTTGCCTTGAGGATGAACTGCCCCTTGAACTCTTCAACCTCATCTGAGAAACAGCCGTTGTCAAGAACAGGGGAATAGGGCTCAAGGCCGTATCTCAGACCGACGATATGGTCGTCGGCACCATGACCGGGAGCCGTATGCACACACCCCGTACCAGCCTCCAGGGTGACGTGATCCCCAAGGAGAACCAGGGAATCCCGTCCGTACATGGGGTGGCTGCAGCGTTTATTTTCAAGTTCTTTTGGATCAAGATCCCCAAGGATCGTGTAGGGGTGAATGTTAAAATCATTCATCACCCGATCCACAAGATCCTTTGCCAGGATGATGACCCCATGGTCCTTGGTTTCAACGGCCGCGTATACAAACTCAGGATTGAGACATACACCGAGGTTGGCAGGTATTGTCCAGGGGGTGGTGGTCCAGATGACAAACGAGGTCTCTTTCCCCTTGAGGGCCGGCAATATCTTTGAAAGGTCGTCCCTGACGGCAAATTTTACATAGATGGACGGTGATCCCACATCCTTGTATTCGATCTCGGCCTCGGCCAGGGCCGTCTGGCAGGAACAGCACCAGTAGATGGGCTTTTTGCCAAGGAACATGTCCCCCTTGAGGGCAAACTCACCGCATTCCTTGGCAATTCTGGCCTCATAGGCGTTGTTCATGGTTAGGTATGGTTCGTCCCATTCACCTGCAACCCCGAACCGCTTGAACTCGTTGCGCTGGATATCGACAAACTCCCTGGCATACTCCCGGCAGGCCTGTCTCACCTGAACCGGCGTCATCTCAGCTTTTTTTGAACCAAGTTTTTTGTCCACATTGTGCTCGATGGGCAGCCCGTGGCAGTCCCAGCCCGGCACATAGGGAGCGTCAAATCCTGCCATCTGTTTCGACCGGACAATGATATCCTTCAAAATTTTATTGATGGCGTGGCCGATGTGAAGATGGCCGTTGGCGTAAGGAGGGCCGTCATGGAGGATGAACTTGGGTTTCCCCTTTGAGGATTGTCTTATTTTCTGGTAAAGTCCGGACGCCTCCCACTCTGCAAGCTGGGCAGGTTCACGATTGGCCAGGTTCGCCTTCATGGCAAACTTGGTTGATGGCAGGTTCAGCGTCTTCTTATAATCCATGTATCCTCCAGGAGTCGTAATGTAACGGCATATAGCATCATATATTTGAAAGGCATCTTAAAAAGCTTAAATAATAAATTTAAGCCAATACCCATTTAAAAGTCAAGATCAAACTGGTTTCACTAGAACAATGGTTCGTTCGTGCTCCTCCAGGGGAAGAAGATAGGATGTGGTGGAAATGAAAAATTCAGATGTTGATATCCCTTGAATTTCGCCCGTGTCCGCCCTGCCCTTCATGGCGAGAATAAACCCATTGGGAGCGACAAAGGGAGCAGCCAGGACTACAAACCGATCAAGGGAGGTAAAGGCCCTGGATGTGACCACATGGAATCTGCCTGCAAAAGCCGTATCACGGGCAAGGTCCTCGGCCCTGGCATGGATGGCTGAAATTGACTTGAGCCCGGCGAGATTAATAATCCGGTTGAGAAAGGATACCCGCTTTCTTGATGCATCCATTAGCACAACCTCGAGGTCGGGCCGGACCACCTTGAGGGGAAAACCTGGGAAACCTCCCCCGGAGCCCATGTCTAGCACCCTTGCATTTTCCGGAATATGGGAGGCAATGGCGAGGCTGTCTATGAAATGTTTTGTGGCCATCCCACGGGGGTCTGTGATCGAGGTTATGTTGATTTTTTTGTTCCACTTTAAAAGCTGCATACCTTGCAGGGCCATGGCATCAAGATGATTCGGCCCAAGATCCTGGCCAAAGCATTCGCCACCCCTCTTGATTGTCTCCTTCCACGCATCACCAAAAGGGTTATAGGATGGAGAATCAACCTGACTGGCAGATGGATGTTCAGCCATATGCCCTGGCAAATGTCTGGATAGATGTTTGGGGGGATGTTCAGGGTTCTGTTTTTTACTTGACATTATCCGCTTAATTGTTTAGTTTGTTGGAATTTTTTTAAACAGGCATACCACCTTAATCAAAACACTGATAGTAACAGAGCTGACACCTATTTTCAATATTAAAAAGTTGGCTACATTAATCCATTATCCACTGGTAATGGGGTGTGCACTAATTTCAGTCAAAGGACAGTTTTATCATGCTTAAGGACTTAGAACGGGTAAGAAATATCGGAATCAGCGCCCATATCGATTCGGGTAAAACAACACTTACAGAGAGGATTCTGTTTTATACGGACAAAATCCACCAGACCCATGAGGTCAAGGGCAAGGACGGCGCAGGAGCCGTAATGGACTCCATGGAGCTTGAACGTGAGCGCGGCATAACCATTGCCTCTGCCGCCACCCATTGCGAGTGGAAACAAAATGCCATCAACATCATCGACACCCCGGGCCATGTGGATTTTACCGTGGAGGTGGAACGATCACTCAGAGTGCTTGACGGCGTTGTGCTTGTCCTCTGTTCCGTAGCAGGAGTTCAATCCCAGTCCATCACCGTTGACCAGCAGATGAAACGATACCAGGTTCCCTGCATGGCTTTTGTAAACAAATGCGACAGAAGCGGTGCCAACCCCTACAGGGTGGCAAAACAGCTGAGGGAAAAACTCGGTCACAACCCGGTCCTCATGCAGATTCCCATTGGACTTGAAGACAAGCTAAAGGGTGTTGTGGACCTTGTTGCAATGAAGGCTTACTATTTTGAGGGTGAAAACGGCCAGGAGGTCGTTGTCAAAGAAATTCCAGCCGAGCTTTTAGAAGAGGCCGCAGAGCAACGGGAAATTATGATAGATGCGGTTTCCGCATTTTCAGATGAGCTCACTGACGCCATCCTCGAAGAGAAAGAGATCTCAGAAGATATGATCAAGGATGCCGTGCGCAAGGGAACCATCTCAAGGGAGATGACACCGGTATTCATGGGCTCAGCCTACAAGAACACGGCCATTCAGCCCCTCCTTGACGCCGTACTCGCCTACCTTCCCTCCCCCCTTGACATTGAAAACGTCGCCATCAACCTTGACAAAGATGATGAAACCGTCACCCTTGAAAGTGTCTTTGACAAGCCCACGGTTGCCCTTGCCTTCAAGCTCGAGGACGGCCAGTACGGTCAGCTCACCTATGTGCGTGTTTACCAGGGGAGTTTAAAAAAGGGCGACACCATCATCAACTCCAGGGACGGCAAAAAGACAAAGGTGGGCAGGCTCATCAGCATGCATTCGTCTGAAATGGAAGATGTGGTTGAAATCCCGGCAGGCCATATCGGTGCCATGTTCGGTATTGACTGCGCATCCGGCGACACATTTGTGAGCCCAGGCATCAACTATTCGCTCATCGCCATGCACGTCATGGACCCAGTCATCTCCCTGTCACTTCACCCGGTTGACAATAAGTCCCAGATCAACATGTCCAAGGCCCTGAACCGATTCACCAAAGAGGATCCCACCTTCAAGACCTTTGTGGACAAAGAGACCAACGAGACAATCATCCAGGGCATGGGCGAACTTCACCTCGAAGTATATGTAGAGCGGATGAAACGCGAATACCAGGCCGATGTAATCACCGGTAAACCCAGGGTTGCCTACCGTGAGACCATCACCCGAAAGGCCGAGTTCAACTACACCCACAAAAAACAGACCGGAGGTTCAGGTCAGTTCGGACGGGTCATGGGCTATGTGGAGCCGTGTGAAGAAGAGTTTGAATTTGTCAACAAGGTAACCGGTGGAAGAATCCCCTCCCAGTTCATCTCTTCCTGTGAAAAAGGGTTTCACGGCTCCATGGTCAAGGGGCCCAAAATGGAGTTTCCCATCACCGGGGTCAGGGTGGTCCTTGAAGATGGAGCCTACCATGCGGTGGATTCGTCTGAGATGGCTTTCCAGGCAGCTGCCAGGGGTGGATTCAAGGAAGGTTACCTCAAGGCAAAACCTGTTATCCACGAGCCCATCATGAAGGTGGTAATCGAAACTCCCAACGAATTCCAGGGATCGTGCATGGGTCTCATCAACCAGCGCCGGGGAATTATCCAGGGCTCCCAGGAAGAGGGTGTCATGTCGGTGATCGAATCCATCGTTCCCCTTTCTGAGATGTTTGGTTTCTCAACAATTCTTCGATCCGCAACCCAGGGTAAGGCCCAGTTTTCCATGGAGTTTTCAACCTACAAACAGGTCCCCCAGTCGGTCGCCGATGAGCTTGTAAAGGCAAAAGAAGAAGAAGACAAGAAGAAAAACTAAGCGTCCAATAAAAAAACAACCGGAACGGCCGGATTGAGCGACCAGGTAATCAATCAATCACGGCCGCAACGATCAAAGAAGCTCCCCGGGCCCTAACGGCCCGGAAGGGGTTTTCCATAAAAGAGAGGGAAATATGCTGAAAAACGATCTCATTCAAAGAAGCCCGGCAGTTATTATCATGGGCCGAGAGAATCTTCACCAGGGCAGATTCGGTGCCGTGCTTTCAAGGGCCGGTGTTGGAAAGACACAATTTCTTGTCCAAATAGCGATTTCAAGGCTGCTCGAAGGTCAAAACACCCTGCACATCAGCCTCACTGATCCCATGGACAAAATAAATGTCCGCTACAAAGAGGCGTTTACGAGTCTTGTGGAAAGTATCGGCTATGTTGATCCCCTCAAGGCCAACCGACTGTGGGAGGACATCGAGCCCTGTAAAACAGGAATCAGCTACAATGAGCTAACCTTTACCGCCAAAAAACTGAGGGACTACCTCAAGACCCTGAGAAAGGGAGATATTAAAATCCCGTCAATGGTAATTGTTGATGATTTGGATTTTGACACGGATCTAACCGATTTCATGGATGATCTCAAGAAAATTTCAGAAGACTTTGAAACGTCATTCTGGTTCTCCATGCGGAGCCACAGGGAAGAGCCCCTGAGTGCCGAAGGATATCCCAAGCAGCTTGAACGATTGAAAGACCGGTTTGACAAGGCCCTTTTTCTTCAGCCCAGGAATGAGCAAATTGAGGCCGTGGTTCTTAAGGACGGAGACAGGGTTAAACAGCGTTACGCACTTGATCCTTCGACCCTTATGCCTCTGCCTGAATAGCCTTACACCTCTGAACCGCCCTTTGTTTTTTTAAGGGCGGTTCACACGAAACGCCTCTACACGGTCATCCATCCCACCTTAGAATTTCCGTTCCTTACGAATGGCGTCGTAGGCTTCCTTAATTTCTATAAACTTGTCATTGGCAAGTTTGATGAACTCTTCGGGTAGCCCCTTTGCCTCGATCTTATCAGGATGATAATCGGAAACCATGGCTCGATACTGCCGCTTTATCTCCTCGTTGGTGGCAGTATCGTCAATCTTCAGGACCGAATAAAAACGGTTGACCGCCTTGACATAGCGGGATTTTAGCCGTGCATAATCCCTATCCGAAAGGTTGAACGTCCTTGCTGCCGAAGCGAGCAGAGCCTCCTCTTTGTCATTTATGGCACCGTCGGCTGTGGAAACCCTGAAAAGGACATCCATCATCAACTCTATGATTCTGGGCTGATTTCGAAATGCAGCATAGAATTGAAACGCAAAGGCCTCAAAGCTTTCGTGGGAATTCAAGGCTTGCCTGAAGATATTAACGGCCGAACTTCTACTCTCAGGGTTGAGGTTGAGGTCATGGGTCATGAAGCCTTCAATCGTAGCTATTTCCTTGTCGCTGACTCGCCCGTCGACCTTTGCTATCTTTGCCAGCATTGAAAATGCGGCCACAAAAAAGGTGAGCTGGGACTCTTCATCCGTTGAAAGCCGTTGTTGGTGTGACTCCTCCTGTGCCAGATAAAGGGCCTCTTTTCGATCAAAGCTGTGGCCAAAAGCCGCTCCTGCAACGGCCCCTATGGGACCACCAAGGGCAAAACCAATGGTGCCCCCAACCACTTTTCCAAGCCAACCCATAATTCTTCCTTTTCAGTCTTGTGTAAAATTGGATAAATCATTATATATAAACACACCATGGGCCATTAAGTCAATTTTTTAAACCTTCAAACAGGATATCTGCCCTAATGACTGCTAAAGGTATAGCCGGAATTATTATTTTAGCCCTCAACCTTACCGGGGTATGTTTTATGACCATCATGATTTTAATCGGTTTAAGAAAAAAATCAGCGAAAAACTTCCCGCTTCAGGATGGAGCCATGGAAAGAAAAGAGCCAAAAACGAAGAAAAAACGAATAGTGGAACCCATACTTTTCAACAAGGCCGACTATCTTCTGGATGATCTTGATTTAAGTGAATTCGATGACCTTGATCTCGATTTCGACCAGAATCAGAATCAGAACCAAAAACGATGATGGAGAAAGACTCAACAAGTAACGCAAAACAATTCTCATTTTGATTTTACTATATAGCCCACATGTCCTTTTGGACACAACGAACGATGAAACTCGATAAAATAAGCCGGGGGCAGTGTAGGGGCGATCCCTTGCGGTCGCCCTTTGTGGCTGTTTTTCACGATAGCTGGATCTAGTTATCCCCAAGGGCACCCACAAGGGGAGCCCCTACATGGCGGCAAGCTCGGTGGGAGTTTCATATATAAAAGCGGCGGCCAGTATTTCTTTACGCCTTTTTGTTGTTATTCCACCGCTTCTTTCGCTCCCGCTGCTTTACCGGGGCGCAGCGTGTCTCAATGGTGTTTTTTCCCAAAAGCAGCTCAACCTCTGAGAACAAAAGAGGGTCTGGGGCGACAAGTTCATCCTCGGAGAGCTGGATAACAACCGAAGCCCCGTTTTCGACAATGATCTCAAGAAATACACTGCAGGTTCCTGGGAACCTGTGAAAAAGGCCCTTAAGGCGTTCCAGCAGATCTATATCGCCCGTTCCCGCATCCATGGTTACCACGATGCTTGCCGTCCATTCGGCTTCGGCCCTGTCAATGGGCACAATCTGTTCGGCAAGGAGCTTTACGCTGTTTTCCCGTTTTTGCACCTCGGCCTGGAGAATCACAGGAGCATCATCCTCCAGAAGATAGTACACCTCCTGGTACAGATCGGGAAAGATCACCACCTCTACGCTGCCCTTTTTATCCTCAAGGGCGGCAAAGGCCATCATATCCCCCTTTTTGGTCTTTAAAATTTTAAGTGGCCTCAAGGCACCGCCCATTCGTATACTCTGGCCTTCAGGGGCCTCGGCAAGGGTCTCTGAGTTGACATTGGTATATTTATTGATCAACGACTCATACCTGTCCAGGGGATGACCTGTAATGTAGAACCCCAGGGTCTCCTTTTCCATGGCCAGAAGCTCGTTCTCGTCGAGTTCCGGGGTATCGGGCATCACAGGGGCGCTCACCCGCATGGCTTCGCCGCCTTCGGTGTCGGCAAACAGATCCATCTGGCGGTCGGCCTTTTCCCTCTGGATGCGGCTGCCATGGTCCAGGGCGTCCTCCAGCACGGCCAGCATCTGGCTCCGCCTGTGGCCTGTGATGTCGAAGGCTCCGCATTTGATCAACACCTCCAGCACCCTTTTGTTCACCCTGCTGAGATTGACCCGCTTGCAAAAATCATACACCGAGGTAAAGGGCCCCTCCTGGTTTCTGATTTCCACGATGGAATCAATTGCAGCAGCCCCGAGTCCCTTGACTGCGGCAAGGCCGAAACGAATGGCGTCCGGCGCCACGGTAAAGACCGATTCACTCTCGTTCACATCCGGCGGCAGGATGCTGATCCCATGGCTTCTGCACTCATCGATGAACTTGACCACGCTGTCGAGGTTGCCCATGTCGCTTGTCATCAAAGCGGCCATATACTCAAGGGGGTAGTGGGCCTTGAGAAAAGCCGTTTGAAAGCAGATCATGGCATAGGCGGCACTGTGGGATTTATTGAAGCCGTACCCGCCGAACTTTTCCATGAGATCGAAGAGCTCTGCGGCCTTTGCCTCGTCCAGGTTGTTTTCCTTTGCTCCCTTGAGAAAAAGCCCCCTGTGCTCTTCCATCATGGCGGGAATTTTCTTGCCCATGGCCTTTCTGAGCCCATCGGCATCGGCCATGGTATAACGGGCAAGAACACCGGCAATCTTCATCACCTGTTCCTGGTAGAGAATGACCCCATAGGTCTCCTTGAGAATGGGTTCAAGCTCAGGGAAAAGATAGACCACCTCCTCCCGGCCGTGCTTTCTCTCCACGTAGGAGTCGGCCATGCCGCTGTCCAGGGGGCCGGGGCGATACAGGGCCACAAGGGCGACGATATCGCTGAAGCAGGCGGGCTGAAGCCTTGCGATCAGCTCCTTCATACCGGAACTCTCCAGCTGAAATACGCCGGTGGTATCGGCCCTTGCCAGAAGCTCGTAGGTGAGTGGATCATCCATATCCACCTCGAGGAGATCCGGCACCTCCTTGGACTGCTTCTTCAAGAGATCCAGGGTGTTCTTGATAACGGTGAGGTTACGCAACCCGAGAAAATCAAACTTCACAAGCCCCAGTTTTTCCACAAAATTCATGTCAAACTGGGTGACGACCTCCCCCTCTTTTCCCTTGTAGGTGGGCAGGTATTCCACCAGGGGTTTATCAGAGATAACAACGCCGCAGGCATGGGTTGATGCCTGACGAGGCAGCCCCTCCAGGAGAAGGGCAATATCGATGAGTTCCTTCTTAACGGGGTCCTGGTTGACAATCTCCATGATCCCGGGCACATCCTCCATGGCCTGGCTGAGATTCTTTGCATTGTCGGGAATGAGCTTTGCCAGAACATCAACCTCGGGCAGAGGAACGCCCAAAGCTCTGCCAACGTCCCTTACAACAGCCTTGGCCTTGAGCTTGCCAAAGGTGATGATCTGGGAGACATATTCTGATCCGCCATAACGATCGATCACATATTTATAAACCTCGTCCCGGCCCTCAATACAGAAATCCACATCAATATCCGGCATGGAGATCCTGGATGGGTTGAGAAACCGTTCAAATATCAGCCCATGCTCGATGGGGTCAAGGGCCGTGATCTCCATTGCATAGGCCACCATGCTTCCTGCGGCAGATCCCCGCCCGGGGCCCACTGGAATGTTGTGTTCCCTTGAGTAGCGGATGAAGTCGGCCACGATCAGGAAATATCCGGGAAACCCCATATTGAGGATCACGCCGATCTCATACTCCAGGCGTTCCCGATACATTTTTTCATCGAGGTTTGGATTTTTCCGCTTGAGCATGGTAAGGCGCCGCTCAAACCCTTTCCAGGCCTGAGTCTTGAAGATCTCGCCTGCGTTGTCGACATCATCCTTTCCCGGGACTTCCCCCTCTTTACTTGTATACCTTGGAAAATGATACACCTTCTCGCCAAACTCCACGTCGCACCTGTCTGCAATGCGCCAAGTGTTTTCAATGGCATCTGGATAGGATTTAAAATCTGCAGCCATCTCCTCGACCGATTTAAAGTAGAGTTGGTCGGAATCAAACTTGAACCGGTTGGGGTCGTTCAGGGTGTTGCCCGTCTGTATGCACAAGAGCGCCTCGTGGGCCCGGACATGATCCCTTGAAAGATAGTGACAGTCGTTTGTGGCAACCAGGGGAATCGAGAGCTCTTTTGAGACCTCCACCAGACCCTGGTTGACCTTCTCCTGGATGGCCATTCCATTCTTCTGGATTTCCAGGAAAAAGTTATCTTGGCCAAAGGTTTCAAGGTGATACCGGGCCGAATCAAGGGCCTGGTCCATGCGATTGGCGATGATCCTCTGGGGAACATCCCCCTTGAGGCAGGCAGACAGGGCGATCAGGCCCTTGCTGTACCTGGTCAGAAGCTCCCGGTCAACCCTTGGCTTATAGTAAAAGCCTTGAAACTGGGCGATGGATACGAGCTTACAGAGGTTGGAATATCCTTCCCGGTTCTTGGCCAGAAGAACAAGATGGTTGAGCCCCTTGTTGTCCTCGGCCGTCTTCTCTCTTATGGTTCTTGGTGCTACATACACCTCACACCCAAGTATTGGCCGGATACCCGCCTTTCTCGCCTTTTCGTTGAACGGAGCCGTACCGAACATGGTACCGTGGTCGGTGACGGCCACGGAATCCATGTTGAACTCCCTGCATTTTTTAAGCAAAGCATCCAGGCGGATGGCACCGTCCAGCAGAGAATATTCAGTGTGAACGTGGAGGTGACAAAAGGAAGTAGAGGAGTGCATTATTGTCTCATACTGTCAACGCTGTAATTGGGAGCCTCTTTGGTGATGATGACATCATGGACATGACTTTCCCTGAGACCCGCTGCCGTGATCTTGACAAAGCGCGCCTTTTCCCTTAATTCCTGAATGGTTGACGCACCAAGGTATCCCATGCCGGCTTTCAACCCGCCGATCATCTGGAAAATATTCTCCATCACCGTTCCCCTGTAGGGTATCCTGCCAACAATCCCCTCTGGTACCAGGGTTTCATCCTCCTTGGAGTCCCGCTGATAATATCGGTCGGAACTTCCTTTTCTCATGGCTTCCACCGAACCCATTCCCCGGTAGGCCTTGTAACTTCTTCCCTGGAATATAACGATTTCACCCGGGCTCTCGATTGTACCGGCAAGAAGACTTCCGAGCATCACGGTGTGGGCACCGGCACCAATGGCCTTTGTAACGTCACCGGAAAACTTGATGCCGCCGTCTGCGATGATGGGGACCCCGGTTGCGTCGGAAACCTCCCTGCAATTCTGGATGGCGGTGAGCTGGGGAACCCCCACGCCTGCAACAATTCGGGTGGTGCAGATGGACCCCGGGCCGATACCTATCTTGACCCCGTCTGAACCCGCATCCATCAATGCCTTGGCACCCTTTGCCGTGGCTACGTTGCCCGAGATGATCTGGCACTCTGGAAAGGCGTGTTTGATGGACTGTACTGCTGAGATGACATTCTGGGAATGACCGTGGGAAGTATCAATGACAAGGACATCGACTCCGGCCCTTAAAAGAGCCTCGGTTCTATCCATCATGTCCGACCCGACACCGATGGCTGCACCTGCCCTTAACCGTCCCATGGAGTCCTTGCAGGCATTAGGGTATTTGCGGATTTTTTCGATATCCTTGATGGTGATCAAACCTTTTAATTTGCCCTGGTTGTCCACCACCAGGAGCTTT
>Ga0265295_1000889_pt1 | contig 56552 bp, 45 predicted proteins | sample Munlansysbiofilm_FD_192503 | JGI IMG/M metagenome (GOLD analysis project Ga0265295, IMG submission 192503) | Leachate microbial communities from a municipal landfill in Southern Ontario, Canada - Methane capture system biofilm | ecosystem: Engineered > Solid waste > Landfill > Unclassified ... | reverse complement strand
GTGTATGGACAGCGCCACAACAGAAGGTCGGGACAAAAACAAGTTATCTCAGCTGATTTCAGCATCAACGTCTCAATGTTGTCGGGTTTGATTTGCTGGTGGCAACCAAGTCCGACAAACTGCTAGCCAAACATATCGGCATGTCTGACCAGTTTGTCAACCTGATCCGTCTACAGGCACTAACTCATGATATTGGGAAAATTCATACGCCACCGGCGATCCTGAAAAAAATTGGTCCATTAGAGCCTGCGGAGCTAGAAACTATAAAAATGCACACTCTGCATGGTGCTACGATTTTGGGAGATCATATCCGGCTAAAATTGGCGAGAAGCATTGCGCTAACCCACCATGAGCGCTACGACGGTAGTGGTTACCCTAATGGATTACGCGGGGAACAGATTCCGCTAGAAGGGCGGATAGTATCTTTGGCTGATCAGTATGATGCCTTGCGCAACCAACGCTCCTACAAACCAGCCTTTGACCATGAAACTACAGTGGATATTATTACCCAAGGAGACGGTCGAACTCTGCCTGAGCATTTTGACCCTACTCTTCTCGATGCCTTTAGAGAGCTTGCTCCCCAATTTGCTGAGGCCTACGAGTATCTAAAAGATAGCCGTGAATAAAAAATGGTGGATAAGAGGATTGCGGTGTTGCGCTGGTGTGCACCCTGAGGATGCCGTGTGCTATTTTGTGTCGGTGCATAAGAGCCGTTCGCTATAACCATCGCAGGCCTATTCTAAGTGTAAATCCTGCTAAATTGTTTTGCGCCTAAGCTAATATTTCCGCTCATTTTGTTCAGTGCCACCAATTATTGTGTTATAAACTCCCTAGCTCAAGATATTCTGAATTTGTTTTAACGCTATTGTTGATTTTACGGCATAGATAGCAGGTTAGGAGGAACTCGATGGTACAGCCAAAAATATATGTAATAGGTCACATGAATCCAGATACCGATTCGGTGTGCAGTGCAATAGCTTATGCGCGGTTACGTAAACAGCAAGGTTTGTTGGGGGTACAACCAGCGCGAGCCGGAACTATAAATCGCCAGACAGAATTTATTCTTGATGAACTGGCTGTCGCCCAACCGCAACTGTTGATGGATGTAACTCCGCGCCTGCGCGATATTGTCGATGGCCAGGATCTGGTTACTATCAATGAAAGCGCCCCGTTATCTCGCGCTTTAGAGCTGTTTCATCTGCACAATGTGCGCATAATTCCGGTCGTGGATGATGATCTTAAACCGCAAGGTATGCTCTATCTGAAACGTTTGTCAGAGCGCTTTCTTGTGCCGAGCCAAGAGCGTGAACTGCGCCGGGTTTTGGCTTCACCGCGCTCTATTTGTCAGTGCTTAAAGGCCAATGCGCTACATGAATTTGATGCCGATAAGCTTGAGGATCTGAATCTCTATGTTGCGGCGATGGCGGAAGCCACCTTCTTAGAGAAGTTAGCGGATCAGGATGCGCGTAAAATGGTGCTGATTGCCGGTGATAGGGAGGAGATTCTCCGCGCGGCGGTTAGCTTGGGCGTGCGCGTTTTGGTTGTTGTTGCCGGGCTGGAGATCTCGCCTGAGGTGTTGCAGCTGGGGAAAGAGAATAACGTAACCATCCTGTCGACCATGTTTGATACTGCTACCAGTGCTTGGTTGACCAGATTGGCGACGCCGGTCGTTTCCGTGGCGGAGAAAAATTATATTACCCTAAGTGGTAAAGATCGTATAGATGAACTGCGTATCAGTTTAATGCACAGCGACGTTCCTGGGGTGATGATTGTCAATGGCTCAGGTCAGGTCGAGGCGGTGGCGACTAAGAGTCATCTGTTGATACCTTCTACCACCAAACTAATCTTGGTTGACCATAATGAATTGACGCAGGCGGTTCCCGGTGCCGATAAGGTGGAGATTATCGAGATTGTTGACCACCATCGTCTGGGGAGTTTTCAAACGGAAAAACCTATCTGCTTTATTAATCAGCCATTAGGTAGTACCTGCACCCTAGTTGCTACTCTGTATCGCAATGCTGGAATAGTTCCAGACGCGGTGACCGCTGGGTTAATGCTGTCCGGCCTGTTATCGGATACTGTGGTCTTGAAATCACCAACTACCACCGATGTCGATCGTGAAATCGCTGAGTGGTTGGGTGAGCTGTCCGGTTTTGATCCTCAGGAATATGGGCGGCGTATCTTCGCTTCGAGTAGCTCTATCAGTGCTTATGATTCTCTGGAAAAGGTGATTACCACTGATTTTAAGGTATTTACTAGTGGCAGTTGTCAATTTGGTATTGGTCAGGTAGAGGTGGTCAATTTCCACGAATTTCACTCACTAAAGGATGCCCTGTCCAGCGAATTGGATAAAATTAAAGCACAGCGCGATTTATCTATGGTCGGGTTGCTGGTAACCGATATTGTTGCCGGTAATAGTGAGTTGCTGATATCTGATGATAAGCAGTTATCCTATGTCTTAGGTTATCCGCAGTTAGATAATAATTTATTTGAACTGCGCGGTGTGTTGTCGCGAAAAAAACAACTTATCCCTCATCTTAGCAGAGTGCTCAGCGCTAGTTAGCTTGCACTGTTTGTCCTAGATGCTAGTGTGGCTACTGTTTTTAATTGACATAGAGGCAGTTAGTTCCTATCTTCCTCTATCATTAAAAGTTTCGGGTGCCCATTATCGGGCATAATAGGGAATCCCGTGTAAATCGGGAGTGGGCCCGCCGCTGTAACCAGGGACGTTTAACGCTTTTTTTTGCCACTGACAAATGTCGGGAAGGCGCGTTAAACGGATGATCTGGAAGCCAGAAGACCTGCCTGAAACATAGTTTGTTACTCTTTCTCGGCGAAAGGGTGCAGCGTTTCGTGGCTAAGCAAGGGACAACCTCGAATCGGTTTTTATCGGTTTGGGGTTTTTTTATGCCCCGAACAATCTAGGGAGTGTAGGAATGAGAAGATTGTGGTGGGTTGGTTTACTGTTGTTGTGTTGGGTGCCAAATGTGTGGGCAACAGAGCAGTTGGATGAAGTGGTTGTTACCGCGAGCCGGGTGGCTGAGCCGGTAAATGAAGTGGCATTGAGAACGGTGATCATCGATCAGGATGACATGCGTATGTCCTCCGCGACAACGATTGATCAACTCTTGCTGGAACAAAATATTGGCCACATGCATGCTTATCCTGGAGCTTTAACCCAAGTATCCATGCGTGGTTTTCGTTCTAAAGGGGTGAGTGCAGGCTTCTCAAGCCCTATTTTAATTCTTATGGATGGCCGTCGTGCAGGGACGAGCAATTTAGCGAAGTTGCCTGTCGATATGGTGGAGCGCATCGAGATATTAAAGGGTGCTTCCTCGGCGGTTTATGGTGCCGAAGCCATGGGCGGGGTAATTAATATTATCACCAAACAGGGCAGAGGAGCTTCCTCAGCGGCGGTGCTAGTAGAAGCTGGATCAGCATCGCGAATACATGTAGCAGCTGAGGCTCAAGGAGAGGTGAGCGGCCTTGATTTCTACGCATTGACTGGGCGCAAAGACCAGCGCGCTGATTATCGTGATGGTGATGGAGACGTTTATGAAAATACTCAGTCTCGTTCACGCGAGAACTTTGTTAATCTGGGTTACACTGCAGGGCAACACCGCCTAGGCGCGACCGTGTTAGAAGTAGATAATTGGCATGTCGGTAGTCCTAGTACCCAGGCGCATCCAACTCTGGATGATTACTCCAGCAAGGACTTACGCTCATTTGATATTAATTATACCGGTGGTTATAGTGCCGCTGGTTTGGAATGGTTGCTACGTTATTATCAGGTTGAGGACAGCGATCTCTCCTATTTCGCCAGCTCTGAATATAGCTCTGCAACCTCTTATACCTATGATACCGATACGCGTGGTGCCCAAATCCAGTTAACTTGGCAAGCTGGCATTAGCCGTCTTACTCTGGGTGTCGATTGGGACGAGCAGGAGGCACGTAACGCGCAGAGTCCTACTGGCCAACCTTTTGGTGTGAATGCTGATTATGAACGCCGCGGCGTCTTTGTGGCGGAAAAGTTCGCGCTATTTAGTGAGCGTTTATTGCTCAATCTGGGGCTGCGTTATGATCACTACAACGTAGAAACTAAAGATACTCAGGGTTATACAACTCTGCTAACTAACGATGAAAATGTGTCGGAGTGGTGCCCACGTGCTGGTCTTGTGTTCGTCGCCAGTGATAATCTGCGCTTGAAGGCTTCGGTTGGTCGAGGTGTGGTATTGCCTACTGCCAGTGAGCTAGCTGGTGATTTTGTCAATAGTGGCTGGTATCAAGATTCTAGTGGAGCGTGGCAGAGCTATAACGTCCATTATCTGGGTAATAGTGATCTGGATATGGAGCAGTCTTGGACCTATGAAGTTGGTGTCGATTATACCCAACAGTATTGGTATATGAATGCTAGTCTGTTCTATACCGACTACGAAGATAAGATTGAACCGACCAGCTATTATGATGCTGTCGCAGGCGAGACTGTTAGTAGTTATGCAAACATAGCTGGTGCCACTATCAATGGCATGGAGTGGGAAGCTGGTTGTGATTTGGCACCATTATTTAAGTCATCGTGGGCAATTGAGCCGTTTGCTTCGTTGACATATCTTTTCGAATTCGAAGATGATGCGACTAAAGATGATCTGCTCTATGTAAGTGCAACACAGGCACGTTTTGGGGTTAAAACAACATCAACCGGTGGGTTTATGGCGCAATTGTTGGGAATCTACCACGGAGAGCAAGATTTCCAAAATTGGGATACCTATCCTACTAGTATCGATACCATGGGCGGGTATACTCTGTGGAATTTGATGCTCTCTCAGCGAGTATTGTTGCCGTGGCGTGAAGGAATGGAGATGACAATCGGTGCCGGTGTGGAAAATATTCTTGATAAGAGCTACGCTTACGTTAAGGGGTATTCGATGCCAGGGCGTGAGTACAAGGTGTCGTTAAAGCTTACCTTCTAAAGGTTAAACCATGCGTTTACACTATTGCTATTCACTTAATAGACTATTTTTTTTGCTGCTGATGTTGATATGTCTGCTGAGCCGTAATGTCTACGCACTAGATTACACCGATGCGGTGGGGCGTGTTGTTCATCTGTCTGCCCCACCGCAGCGCATTGTTTCATTGGTTCCCAGTGTTACCGAAATTCTCTATGCTATTCATGCCGATACGCAACTAGTAGGCGTTACGGATTTTTGTAATTTTCCACCACAGGCGCAGCAGAAAACAGTTGTTGGTGCATATAATAACCCCGGGTTGGAAACTGTTGCCAGTTTGGTTCCAGACCTGATAATAATGGATGTCGCCAGTTCCAGTCCCGCACTGTTACATCAGTTTGAGCAACTGGAAGTCCCGGTATATGTTGTGGCACCAAAGTCCTTAGCTACTACTCTGGAGACGATTAGCGCACTGGGTAGAGTAACCGGCCATCAAAAAAGCGCCATAGATATGGTTAATGGTTTGAATGCTCAGATTGACGAAGTGGTAAAAATGCGCAGTGACAAACCGCTGCGGACACTGGTCTGTGTCATGATTGAGCCACTTATCGTTGCTGGAGCTGGGACGCTGGCGGACGATCTCATTCATCTGGCTGGAGGGGTAAACGTGGCAGCTGGGTTAGCGCGTTATCCTACTTTGAGCATGGAGACAGTATTGCAATACGATCCCGATGTCATTATTGTTTCTCCGCATCCCGGCACACCAACTCCAGCCGATTTTTTTGCTGAGTGGCCACAACTTAAAGCCGTTAGTAAGCAGCAGGTATTTAATGTCGAAGCTGATCTGTTGCAGCGCCCTGGGCCGCGCTTGGTATCGGGTTTAATTAAACTGGCACAGTGCTATAACAGCCTGCCTGTAGCGGAACCAGTTCTGAAAAATAGGCATGTCCATTGAGCAATACTCGCACATATTTTTCCAAGTGGTGGTTGTGGCTGAGCTGTGCCTTGCTGCTATCTGCTTATATCGGCATTAGTTGCGGGACCATGAGGGTTCCATGGCAGGAAATTATTGCCGTTATTTTTGGTGATGCGGGCAGCTCACTTCATGAAGTAGTAATCTTAAAAATTCGTCTTCCTCGAGTGCTTTTTGCTGCCTTGGTAGGCGCTTCGTTGTCGGTCTCTGGGGCTGCTTTTCAAGCGGTGCTGCGCAACCCTCTGGCCGACCCATATATTCTCGGGGTGTCTGGTGGCGCTGCACTGGGGTCAGTTTTGGCAATCACCATTGGAGGATACTCAGTGTTTATCCTGCCGGCGTCAGCCTTTAGTGGTGCGTTAATTGCGCTCTTAGCGGTGTATATGGTGGCACGTTCTAGCCGAGGTGATAGTCACACTTTGATTCTTGCTGGGGTTATGGTCGGCAGCTTGGCCTCGGCGCTGTTGCTGTTTTTTCTGTGGCTGGCTCCGTCCGATTCGGTGCGTAATGCAGTGTTTTGGTTGGCAGGTAATTTGTCAAATGTGCGCGTCGATTGGTTGCCTTGGGGCTATGGAGCATCTTTGATCGCCTTTTTGGTTTTGTGGCGTAACTCTCGGGTTTTAGATCTGTTTACCCAGGGGGAAGACTGCGCTGCTGACCTCGGTCTGGATGTGGCCAAAGCACGTTTGCTGGTGTTTGCTGCTGCTGGAATGTTAGTAGCTATAGCGGTGTCGATGGCTGGATTGGTGGGCTTTGTCGGCTTGGTTATCCCGCACGTGGTACGGTTGTTGTGGGGGCCGGATCATGCACGCCTGTTGCCAGCTGCGGCTCTTGCGGGAGCAGCATTTTTGGTTTTGGCCGACGCTCTTTCGCGCGTAGTTTTAGCGCCGGCAGAATTGCCGGTAGGAGTGGTGACTGCGTTAATAGGGGCACCATTTTTTCTCTACTTGCTGCGCTTGCGGGGCGAGTGATGATTAGTGTCGAAAATGTAAGTTTTTCCTATGCTGCTAAGCCTATTTTGCGCCAGGTAAATTTCACCGTTAACCAGGGTGAAATTATGACAATACTGGGGCCAAATGGTGCCGGGAAATCCACTTTATTACGCTTGTTGCGCGGTAGGTTACGTCCTGATGTAGGCTGCATACGGTGGCAAGAGGGTTTGGCTCATCAACTGTCGCGGGCTAAGATGGCGACACTGGCGGCGGTTTTGCCCCAAATTAGTAGTCAGCCATTCTCATTTTCGGTGCGAGCTATGGTAGAGATGGGTTGTTTTGCACGGGATAGAAGTCTGTGGGGAATTAGCGCGGCACAAAAGAGTATTGTTGAGGAGATGTTACGCCAGACCGATGTTCTCCATCTCGCTAAACAGAGAGTGTGTGAGCTAAGCGGAGGTGAATTACAGCGGGTGTTGCTCGCTCGCGCGCTTACCCAACAAACTCCGGTTCTGTTTTTAGATGAAGCTACTAGCCAACTTGACTTATGTCATACCCGCGCCATAGCTCAATTACTGTACCGTCTATCGCGCGATGAGGGTAAGACTATCGTCCAAGTGTCGCATGATATGGAGCTGTCAGCAGAAATTTCCCAGCGCATACTCCTGTTGAACGCACGTGGTGAAATGGTCTCCATTGGCACACCGACACATGTACTAACTGCAGAGAATATTGCCTCAGCATTTAACGTAAACGTCACAGTTGCCAGAGACCAGGTAACTGGTGCTCTGCGAATTGCGCCACTGCCTCTTATCTGAGGTACAATAGCACTTAAGGGCACTAGTCGTGGTTACAGCCACCAAGGGTAAACATCGCTTCAACTATACTGCGTGCCTGCTCGGATACGACGCTATAATATACCTCCACGCCGTCTCTTTCCCCCTCAATTATTCCTTTGTTTTTTAGTAAGGCTAAATGTTGCGATACTGTCGCTTGAGGTAGTTCAAGGCACTCCCAGATTTTTTTAACATTGCACGCCTGTGATATTAGACCAGCAACGATCTTTAATCGGATAGGGTGACCTAGTACTTTTAAAATTTCTGCCTCACGCATATAACTGTCATTTTTATTGAACATTACCGGCTGCATTTATGTGTCCTTTAGGCGCATGGTGCTGTGGGTGGTTTAACTGCTATTAATTGAATATATGAATATAGATTAGCGTCTTGTGTGGCGTCAAGCGATAAATTCCAATATCTCTTGCTTTTTCAGGTGGTTGTGAGTATCGTTCCAAGCTGTGTCTAGTGCTGTTTGAGTACTTTAAGTATAGTGCCATGGCTTATGTTGGTGATTTCGTGGAGTTTCTATGATTTGGACGGTGGTAGTTTTTTTTGTTGGTTTGGCTTTCTTGTATTTTGGTGCAGATTATTTAGTTGATGGTAGTTCGCGTCTAGCTCTATCTTTTGGCGTGCGTCCGCTGATTATTGGTATGACCATCGTATCGTTTGCTACCAGTATGCCCGAATTGATGGTGTCATTACTCGCGGTAGGTAAGGGTTCTTCTGATATTGCTGTAGGCAATATCGTCGGCTCCAACATAGCTAATATAGGTTTAATTCTTGGGTTGTCAGCACTTGTGGTGCCATTAAAGGTGCCACGCGGATTGTTGCGCTCTGAACTGCCGTTTATGGTTGTGATTACCGCGACACTGTTTTTTCTCTGCCTAGATGGTGTGTTAGGCGTTGGGAATGCTGTTGTCTTGTTAGCACTGTTGCTTTTGTTTATCGGCTATTGCTTACGTTTTGCCCGCGAAACTGGTGTAGAGATGGATTTGCCTTCAGTCGATGTCGACAGCGAAGTACATCGGCGTGGAAAAGATGTGCTGTACATTATTGGTGGTATTATCGGCTTAGGTGTTGGCGCCAATTGGATGGTCACCTCAGCAGTCACAATAGCTCGTGCCATTGGCCTATCCGAACTGGTAATTGGTATGACTATCGTAGCGGTTGGCACCAGCTTGCCGGAGCTGGCGGCATCGCTGATGAGTGCCGCTAAGGGGGAGATGGATATTAGTCTGGGCAATGTGATTGGGAGTAATATCTTCAATATCCTCTTCGTTTTAGGGCTATGTCCTCTGTTTCAGCCTATAGTTGTTGACCCCTCTATTCTGCGCTTTGAAATGCCTGTAGTGCTGCTGTTCAGTTGCGCTCTGATCCCCTTGTGTTGGCACCGCCTGGAAATAGGTCGGTTAAAGGGGGCGCTCTTATTTGTTGGTTATATAATATTTATTGCTTTACTGCTAAATAGATGAGCAACAGTTACGGGCAGCCGCAGATGCTGCGCTTTCTCGTTCTTATGACTATTGCTTCTGGTACCGGTCTACAGGCGTGGATGATTCTGTTTAACAACTTCTCTGTAGAGGTTGCTGGATTGAACGGACAGCAGATAGGTGTCATTGGTTCGGTCCGCGAAATACCTGGTCTGCTGGCTCTGTTGATTGTCTATGTTCTACTGGTGCTGCGCGAGCACCGTTTAGCGGCCTTATCGATTGTTATCGTTGGATTGGGCAGTATTATTACTGGTTTCCTGCCTAGCTACTCCGGTTTAATTATCTCTACCCTGATAATAAGCTTTGGTTTTCACTACTACGAAACTACCAATCAGTCCTTGACCCTACAGTATTTTTCATTGGCGCACGCTCCCTTGGTGTTTGGGCGTCTGAAAAGTCTTGCCGCTGCGGTAAATATTGTCGTAGGTGCGTTGGTCTTTTGTCTTGGTTATTTTTTCGACTACAAAACAATTTTCATTTTAATTGGTCTGTTGGTAGCCTCCTTGGGTGTGTGGGGCTTATGCCAAAATCCAACTAGTGCTGCGGTTGCGCCGCAGAGGCGTCATCTGGTGTTGCGGCGCAAATATAGTTTGTTCTATTTTTTGACCTGCATGGCTGGTGCGCGCAGGCAGATATTTATTGCTTTCGCGGTGTTCCTACTCGTGAAGGAGTTTCACTGTAGTGTTACGCAAATTGCCGCACTCTTCGTGGTAAATAATTTGATTAACTACTTTCTTAGCCCGTTAATTGGTCGTGCCATAGTGCGTTTTGGTGAGCGGCGGGTGTTATCTTTAGAATATGCCAGTCTAGTTGGCGTTTTCCTTGGTTATGCTTACGCTGAATCTCTAGCGCTGGTTATGGGGCTATATATTCTGGATCATATCTTCTTTAACTTTGCTATAGCTATTCGCACTTACTTCCAAAAAGTGGCTGACCCGCAAGATATAGCACCGAGCATGGCTGTAGCGTTTACTATTAACCACATAGTAGCAGTAGTGATGCCGGTAATTGGTGGGGCGTTGTGGATGGTTGACTACCGTATTCCATTTATTGCTGGAGCTGTGTTGAGTGTCGTTTCTCTTACTGCTGTACAGTGGATAAGGGTGTCTCCTGCCTAATAGTGATACGCGTTAGTGGTGGACGTCAAAGGCTTCAGTCTCTTGCTCTGGTAAGAGATCGCGCATAGGGTTGTGTCGAAAGAGCACCTTGTTGTGCAGATAAAATAAGATAGTGAACATAGCAACGGCAATGTTGAGATTGATAAATACGGTTATTGCTGCTGTACCCGCTATCACAATTATCTCTCGATTCGTAACAAATATTTTCTCCTCATCATGACGATTAAAGAAATCGTGTAGCAGCTGGCTGCGCAGGCGCATTACTTCGGCAAAATATATTTGCAGTGGTTTGAAATCGAAAACATCGTAACCAACCTTGAGCAATACGCCGACGAATACCGCCTTGGGAATTTGATTGATAAGGTGCTGAAACAGCACTATCTCTACCAAGACAAAAACTCCAACCATAATTCCAGCTAAGCGAAGTGTCGCCTGCTCCTTCAACATTAACACCGAGCGGATGGTGGCTTGGGCTCCTGGAATACCTCCAACGAACGCTATGAAACTATTTGCAATGCCCTGTGCCGCAAGTTCCTTATCCTGCTTAGTTGTTTCACCGCTCATTCTATCGACAACTAATGAAGTGAGCAGAGTGTCTAAATAGCACAGCACCGCTAACTGTAGGGCGTATGGAAATGCCGTGGTCAGCAATGACAGCGAAAACTCACTCGGCAGTTGGTTATGAAACAGAGCGGTTATATCCCCCCAACTGCTTAGTGAACCTGTAAGCTGAACCATCTCGACGTCAAGATGAAATCTATGGCTGATACATGTCAAGATCACTATAGCTAATAGTGTCGGGGGCAGGTAGTGCGCTAGCTTGCCGACCGTTTTTTTCAACACTGGGCCAATGGTGAAAATTAATACCACTGTTGCTAGCGCCACGGCCAGGTTTTGCCACATTTCTCCTTGGAGAATTTGACTGCCATTGAGGCCAAATATACTGTTTATCTGCCCTAGCCATATTAGCAGGGCTATGCCACTCATGAAGCCGGAGATGACGATATTGGGGACTAAAGAGATAAACCGGCCAAGTCGTAATATGGCCATCATCAGCATTAAAACTCCGCACAACAAGAAAACACTATTGATGAATTGGTTCGTGTTGATTCCAACTGAGCTGGCAACTATGTGTTCGTAGGCGCTGGCAACAACGACTGCACTTACAGCACTCATTGGTGCTGTAGGGCCAGAACACTGGATGCGGGTTCCTCCAAACAGGGCGGTTATTAGAGCAATAAGTCCAGATGAGATCATTCCTGCGAAAGCGCCACGGCCAGATAAAATGCCTAGGGCGGCACCCAAACTCAACGCTACAAAACTGACGGTAAGGCCAATGATGATATTGCGAATTACTTCTGCGCTGTTAATGGGAAATTTTTTCGGCTGTTTACGGTCAACGGCTGAGGGCATTAAATCTCTTCTCCTCGAAGTCATTAGAAGGTTATTGAGCCAATGGTGGTGCGGTTTTTTAGTTTAACTAAAGGCGAAAGATCGTGCGTAACCTTGCCCTGAAATGGCACTTTTTGCAAGATGTTTAATGGCTAAATTATGGATAATTCGACAAAAGTACTTGATCTTAAGCACTTCATACAATTAAGGTAATTCATCTAATGAACGTTATGGCGAGGAGATCTAGATGAACTGTATTGTCGTGTGTTTGTTTTTACTGTCCAATATATTGGTCGTTAGAGTTTGGGCTTCTGAAACGCCATTAACTACTGATACTCTGCCGGAAATTACCGTTGTAGATTCTGCCCAGGTTACTACGGCGGGCAAATCGGTTTTGGATAGACAAACCATAGATGTTTTGCCGCAGGCTGATGGAGCTATTACCGACCTTTTGAAAGTTTTACCCGGAATCCAGTTTGGTGAGACCAGTAATTCAGCATTGACTGGAGGGGAGATATTGCCCTCCGAGATATCTATATCCGGTGGGCGTTTTTACGATAATAATTTTATGATCGATGGGATGGGGAATAATAGTTTGCTTGATCCTACTTCTAGTAATGTTACTGATGAAAGTGATGTCCCCGGTCATTCTCAAGGGTTGTTTCTGGATAGCTCTCTACTCGAATCAATAACAGTACAACGCAGCAATATTTCAGCACGCTACAGTGGTTTTACCGGTGGCGTGGTGGAAATGGAGACGCGTAACCCAGCGCAGGAGTTTGGTGGGCAGTTAGCTTATCGCACAACCCGTTCTGAGTGGACATCCTTTCATGTCGATCGTGACCAGCGGGAAGATTTCGAAAATTCCGATAATTACGATGTACAGCCCAGTTTTCGTAAGCAACATAGTAATTTCAGTCTCGATATTCCTCTTGGTGAAAAGATGGGTATTTTACTCGCGTATGCCAAAGATTATTCAAAGATCAGCTTGAACCTATTGGGGGAAACAGGGCATCAGTATCGCGAATCTGAAAACTTTTTTGTGAAATACCGTTTTCAACCAAACAGTAAAGTTGATTTCAGTGTAACGGCTTTATGCACCCCCTATACTGGCACATATTTTCGTAAAGACACCTTGAATAGTAAGTATGAGTTAGATGGTGGTGGCTATAGTTTGAATGGCGAGTTTATTTATACGGCAGATATAGCAAAAATTACCCTTATGGGGGGGGGAGTACGAGTGAAAATAGCCGTTCTGCTCCAGCTGATTTTTATGCATGGGCTCTTACTGATTCAACCAATTGGGGTACAATCGTCGATGGTAAAATTAGTATGGAGGGTGGATATGGAGATATTGAGAAATCTCAAGATAATCTTACCTTGGCTCTGCATGGCGAGTTTGTGTCGTTCAAGTTATTAGGCATAACTCATCAATTTAATGCTGGTGTGACAACAGAACGTAGCCAAGCTGTCTACGACCGTACTGAGAAGCACAACTATTATTTTTATAAAGCTAATGAAGATGTCGTGTGCACCGAAAACTCTACGGAATGCATTGCTGGTGAGCAATTTGTCTATTATAAAAAACTTTATTATAAAGATAAGGCTGAGGCAGAAATTACCCTGTATGACGCTTATGTTGATGATGTGATGACTCTTGGCCCTTTTACATTACGTCCCGGAATTCATGCGAGTTATAATGATTTGACACAGAATACAGATTATGCTCCGCGCTTAGCTTTTTTTTATGATCTGTTGCAAAATAAAAAAACTGTTTTGCATGCTGGTGTAAATCGCTACTACGGGAAAACTTTGTTGACCTATAAGCTAAGAGAAGGGATCGCGCCATACGATAGGTATAACCGATCGACTAAGCTTACTTCTGACAATTATCCCGTTGGGTGGCCTGATTTGCCCAGCGAACGTAGAGTTGCTTTAAGCCGTTTTGCCTCTTTAGACACCCCTTATGTCGATGAATGGAGTGTTGGTATTGACCAAGAAGTTTTTGGTGGTTTGTTCTCTTTATCTTATGTAAGCAGAGACGGTGAAGATTTGCTAGGTTTGACCACGTTTGATGCAAATGAGGATAATATTGTTTATTCAGAGTGGAACAATAATGGCGAAAGTAGACACGAAGAAGTGACTGCTTCTTGGGAGAGGCAATGGCAGAACCATTATTGTCTTGTTGACGTAACTTGGCAGGACAGTGAGTCAAGTAATGAAGATTACGGCGACAGTTTGGAGCAGGAAGATCTGGATGAAATAGTCTGGTATAACGGGCACAAAACATACAAAATAAATTTGCCGCGCTCTGATTATAACCGCGAATGGAGCGCGAATCTGGTTTATAGCGTAAAACTCCCTTATGGATTTTCGTTTACCAACATTACCCGTTATCGTAGTGGTTATAAAGCTATTGCTGATACTAAAGAAAATTTTGATCTTCCTGATGGAGAGAAGCTTGATATCTACGATGACGTATCCTACCCCAGCTCCACCACCTTTGACTGGAAGCTGGCGTGGGCATACTCTGTTACCGAAACGCAAATCATGACCATTACCGCAGACGTTACCAACGTATTCAATCGCAAGTTATACACTGGAGTTGAAGATGAATATGAGATGGGGCGCCAGCTGTGGGTTGGAATAGATTATACCTTTTAACTCCTATTCGTATGGAACCAACTCTGGAGAGTGGGCAGATAACGCTCGGGTTATTTTCCATTCGCCCAACTCATTGACGGTTAAAATATCACTGTAGCGCAGTAAGCCATCTTTAGTGGCAATTTGCAGGTCGAAATCGCCAGTACTTGATGATGGTAACTGGAACTTTGTGGCGTGGCTGTGTTGGCAGATTATTGGTAGCGGCTGGGGAATTGGCAGAACCGTAATCCCCTGATCGGTTAATTGGAGTAATTTGTCGCCCATGATGGCTACTGAGCGCGTAGCCGGTAGTTCACATAGTTGTTGAAGATGCTTGGGATTGCTTATGTTGACAATCTCAATTTTGTTATTGATGGAAACACAGGCAATATCACCCTGGGCAATGATGTCGTTACAAAATCCCCCTAAATCTATTGAATCGACCAGCTTCGGTTTGCGAGCATTGCTGATGTCGATGCTCAATATTCCATTTTCCCCATTTGTTACAAATAGATATTTGCCGACTAATGCCAGTTGACTGGCTGGTGCTCTTGTTTGTAGCGGAGTTGAATAATCAAGAGTGCCAATAAGTTTTGCTTGGTGCCCATGCTCTACTTTATATATTTGTAGACAATTTGGTATAGCTGCAACGTATATTAGCGAATCCTGCCGAATAGATGCAGAATTGATGCTAGGTATAATCTCGGTTTCCATGCAGTTGTGTGTATCTGAGCTGTCTATGTCGATGGCAGTTATCCCCTGTTTGCTAAATGATGTATAGAGTGTGTTGTTATACGCGTCGAAATTGTTGACGATTTGCTGATATTTGCCTATTAGCTCAGTTTGCAATGGCGGATCTTGTTGCAGGTTTAATATGTGGATTTGTTTATTGGATAGCGCCACGTACACACGCTTGGCATCCAGGGTGAAAGTTCTGATAGGTAGTGCGAATTGCATTGAATCGAGTAGAGTAATAGCGCCATCTGGTGCTGCCTTAAGCAGGAAGATGACATTATAGCTGCTGATACAAATTGTATTGCCGTGTGTTAATATTTTAGCTTTGCGATACTGGATACCTGAGAGCTTAATGTTTACTGGTGTCTCTTGGCTGGTACGCGCAGGATCAATGATCACAAAGCCGTCTTTACGCGTGGCGGCAATGATTAAGTTGTTGTATGTGCTAACTTGGCGACAATCGCTAGGTAAAAGAATTGTCTGAACTTTTTTGAAGACTCCGTGGTCGGCGGTGTATTGATAGAGATGATCAGAAAGACTGGTTACATATAACTTATTGTCAATTATGCATAGATCAAAGGCATTGTGGTTAATAACGGTCTTAACTGGTTGCGGCCGTTTTTCTGGTGTAGAGATGTCGCAAGAATAGACCCCGTTCGCGCCAAGGGCTATCATTAATTGGTTACCTAAGACTGTGCATGCCCAGCCTGTCTGTGGTAGCTCCACCGTGGCGACATGCTGCGGATGCAATCTGTCGCTAATATTGAATACGTGTAGGATCCCTTGCCTGTCAGATTTGCCGACGCTATAGACATGATTGTTGTGGATTGTCACTGCTTGCAGATTACCGATTACTTTTGAGCTTGTGATTTGCTGCGGCTTATCTATGTCGCTGATGTCTATAAATACCAGCCCATGTTTGGCTGTTGCTAAAATAGCTATATTGTCTTTAACCTCTACATCCGACACTATGTAGTCTGGATGTGTGCTGATAACTGCGGGAGCGCTAGGTTTACTTATGTCGATGATAAACAGGCCAGATTTTCCTGCAGCAACAAATAATTTGTTGTCTGCTATGGCCAGCCTCCATGTAATAGCCTTTAGTTGGAGAACTGACTTTAGTATAGGATGTGCTGGATCCTGGAGATCATAACAGAGAACTCCGCTAGAACTATTTGCCATCCACGCATTGTGCCCTTGCATTGCTATGTCGCGTACGTGTTGCCAAGTAGAATTATTGCTGATGATTGTTTGCGGTGTCTGTAGATTTGTAGTAAGCACCGCCGAGATGTTTTTCGAGATATTTTCTCCTTCAATAATCAAGTTGCCATCAGTGGGGTCAATACTGATAGCCTCTATTTTAGTACTCGATATTGGAGTCAGTTTACCTATCCAAAACAGTAAACCTGCGAGCACCAAGCAATAAATCACGCCAATAATAAGCCAACGTTGTGAACCTCTGTTTTTACTTTGAGCGTCTTGCATTATATGTTTTTCACCTATCGGGTAAGTGCGTGTTAAGGTTAGCTATTGGGAGCGAATTTTTCAACTAAGTCGAGTAATTGCCGCTGTTTATATGGTTTGCACAGGTATGCCGTCATTCCTGCTTGAGAGCATTGTGCTATCTCCTTATCACTGGCATGGGCCGTTAGGGCGATGATGGGGATGTTACTGTCAGCGCTAATTATCTGTGCTGCTGCATATCCGTCCATCACTGGCATTTGACAATCCATGAGGATTAGATCGAATGAGTAGGTTTTGGTTGCCTCTACTGCCTCTTTACCATTGCTGACCATGGTTAGCTGGTAGCCGTTTTGTTCAAGAATCAGTTGAGCCAAACGCTGATTGGTCTGGTTGTCTTCAGCAAGTAATATTTTGACTGCTTTTTCTTGTATTTGGTGTTCTACGGGTAGCGAAGTGCTTGGGTGGTTATTGGGGGTGCTACTGGGATAGGGGGCACTATCTTGGAGCATAATTTTTTTCAGCGCCTTAATTTTTACCGGTTTAATTACTAGATAAAAGTTGTCAGATTCTTGCTCTTTAGCATCACTGAGTGCATAACGGTGCTGTGCTATCATGATGATTTTTGTTTGCTGTGCGCTATGGTGGTTCTGGGTGAAATTAAGTGTGGCTGGCTGTGCGCTATCTGTTTTGTCAATAAAGATATAATCACAGGCAGTTGTTGTCTGTGGCGGTAGTTGTTGGGGGCTTATGGTGGTGGTTGTGCATCCCCATGCGGTCAGTTGCTCCTGTAATAGCAGTTCCAGGTCGGGGTTATCTGTTACCAGAAGTGCATGTTTATTGTTGCAAGATCTCTGCGATTGAGCAGAAAGTGCAGGATTGTGGACGCAGGTTAGAGGCAGTCTGACGGTGAAACAGCTACCTTGAGGGTGGTTGTCGGTGACAGCGATACTGCCGCCCATTAGATCTACTAGTTGGGTGACAATTGTTAATCCTAAACCGGTACCACCGAAATTACGTGTTGTAGAGCTATCGGCTTGGGTGAATGCGGCAAAAATTTTCTCTTTAGCTTGATCGTGGATACCAATTCCGGTGTCGCGAACGGCTATTGTCAGTTCAATGGTAGTATCGGTTAACGGGGCACTGCTCATGACTATTGATATGCGCCCTTGCGCGGTGAATTTGATCGCATTTGACAGCAGGTTCAGAATGATCTGGCGTAGGCGTCCTGCATCTCCAAGCAAAACTTCAGGTAGATGTGGCGCAGATATGTTGGTTATCTCCAGACCTTTGGCAAAGGCGTTATCCGCGAGTAGCTCGACAGTATCTTCTAGAGTGTCCACTGGATTAAAGTTGTTTAGCTCCAGTTCCAACTTGCCAGCTTCAATTTTAGATATATCTAGCAGGTCGTTGAGTATAGATAACAGCGACTCACCGGAGCTGTGGATAGTTCTAGCTAACTCGCTCTGATAATTGTCGCTAGTGCTTTTTAATAATAGTTCCGCCATACCCAATACCCCAATCATTGGCGTGCGTATTTCGTGGCTCATATTGGCTAAAAAAAGCGACTTTGCCGCGCTGGCTTCCACGGCCTCTTTGCGGGCGATGTCTAGCTCGGTGACCGTTTTGCGCAGTTCTTGATTACTGTGCTGTAGGTCGAATGTTCTTTGGATAACTTTATCTTCAAGTAGTTGCGAATGCTTTTGCAGCTCATCTTGACGATTGTTTATTTGGGTCAGCATTTCGTCAAATCCGGCCTGAAGTTCTCTTATCTCTTTGATGTTGTTATCCACCAACGGTTGTGGTTGCAGTGTGTATATTTTGTTTTCTGTGACTGTTTGCATGCGCGCCACCAGTTGGAGCAGTGGCTCTATAATGAGCGGTTTTAACCGCACAGTGAGCAGGTAAGCGACTAGTAGAGACACTAAGAGTATTATCAGTGCGGCCACCAGAAACCACAGTTGGTTAATCAGTATTGTGTTGACACTTGCTTGCAGATATACGCCGCCGATGTATTCGCCGTCGCTAACAATAGGGGAGTAGAGACAGAAATTTCTTAAAGTGAAATTATATATAGTTGAGTGGGTTCTCTTTGCTTGTCGCAGCGCCTCAACCTGAAAGGTTTTTCTCTGGATGATCTTTGCAAAGGTTATTGTACTGTGGTTAATATACTGTGAGAATAGGACGTCATTTGTGTCAAATAAATATGCTGCTTCTATTGTTGGTTCTGTTCTTAAAGTTTCTAATATCGGTGCTGCTTGATATTTTAATTTTAGCGCTAAACTCTCCTTGCTGGCTTCCCCGAGTACCTTTGCCAGAGTAGACATCTTGTCGATCATGCTGTTGCGTAAATTAGTGCCCTGGATGATTACTGCTACCACCAGCGTTAATAAGATTACGCTGGCGCAGGTGATCATGACAATTTTAGTGATTCTATTGCTTAATGTTGTAGTAGAGGGCATGTGTAAATGTTGTCCACCAGTTAGTTTGGTTTAATTGTGAGAATCGTATAGGTCGGAGAAAAGAAGGTCAATTTAAATATTAGCGAATTAATAAACTAAGGTGTTAAATTATTTTCGTGCTGAAGTTTTGATTGTTTACTTGAATAAATAGTCATACCACTATCAATTTAATCAATAGAAAATGGGTAGTAATGAATGTCATAGATATAAATGGGATTAGCAAACATTATGGAGAACGTCAACTGCTGCATGAGATAACCTTCGCGGTAGATGAGGAGGAGAAGGTTGGACTCATCGGGCGCAACGGCTGTGGTAAGTCCAGTTTGTTGCGTATTCTCAGTGGGGTGGATGATGCTGATAGTGGAACTATTGCGAGAAAACGTGATGCCCAAGTGGTCTATCTGGCTCAGCAGCCACAGCTCGATGGTAGCTTGACTGCACAACAATATCTGCAACGCTCTTTAGCTGGTGTGCACGAACGCCGCCAACGTTTTGATGTTGTGTGTAACATGCTAGGTAGTGCACAGGGGCGCGAGACTGAGCTGTTATTGCAGGAACAACAGCAGTTACAGGAGTGGTTTGATCAGCATCAGGCGTGGAATATAGATCATCGTATCGGTGATTTATGTACCCGCTTGGGTATTATTAATCCTAGCCAGCTTATCTCTGAGATGTCAGGTGGCCAGCATAAGCGGGTTGCTTTGGCAGGCGCTTTGCTCAATCAGCCCGAACTGCTGCTGCTTGATGAACCAACTAACCACTTGGATGCTCAGAGTATCAACTGGTTAGAAGATGAGCTGATTCGCTATCCTGGTGCAGTTGTCTTGGTCACCCACGATCGCTATTTTCTCGATCGCGTAGTGACTAGAATGTTTGAGCTAGATAAAGGAAAATTGCAGGTTTTTACCGGCAATTATAGCCTGTATCTGGAACAGAAAAGTGTGCAGCTGCAGGCAGATCAAAGTCGCCAGAGTAGATTATTGAATTTGCTGCGCCGTGAAGAGGCGTGGTTGCATCGCGGTGCAAAGGCACGTTCTACCAAACAGAAAGCGCGTATAGATCGCGTGGGTACTCTGCAACAGCAAAAAACTGGGCCAGAGCGCGGTGAGCTTAACTTACAGTTTTGTGCAGAGCAAAAACTGGGCGGCACCATCCTTGAGCTTGATGATGTTACGCTGCAAGCAGGTGATCTGCGCTTAGTGGAAAATCTGTCGTTGATTCTGCGCCCGGGCGAGCGCTTGGGAATTCTCGGGCCTAACGGCAGCGGAAAATCAACACTATTGAAAACAGTTCTCGGTCAGATCCCCTTAGTTGCAGGCAAGGTGACTGTTGGGCGCAAGACTCACATTGGTTATATCGATCAACAGCGTAGTGGATTAGACCCAGAGTTGCTGGTTGGCCAGGTGCTGGGTAAGGGCGAGTGGGTCACTGTTGCTGGGGTAAAACGCCACAAAACCGGTTATCTTGAAGATTTTTTGTTTGATCATGCCGAACAGCATAAACCTGTTTCCACCCTTTCTGGTGGAGAGCGGGCACGTTTGCTGTTAGCGTTGTTGATGTTGCAGGGCGCCAATCTGCTTATCCTCGATGAGCCCACCAATGATTTAGATATTCAAACTTTGCAAGTTCTCGAGCAGGGCTTAATAGATTTTTCCGGTTGTGTGCTCATTGTAACTCATGATCGTTATCTGCTGGATCGTATCGCCACTTCGGTGCTGCTATTTGACGGAAACAAAAATGTAACTTGCTATGCTGGCAATTATAGCGATATGTGTGTGCAGCGCCAGTTAGAGCTGGATGAAATTGCGGCTAATGCTACCCCCGTCGTGACCGAAGCGAAAAAAAACAGTTCCTCGCGTCCTGCTCGGGTAAAGAGTGGCTTGAATTTTAAGGAGAAGCATGAATTGTCTGCCCTTGAGACAGAAATTGCGCAACTCGAGAGTGAGCAGCAGGAGGTTGAAAAGTTATTATCTCAACCGCAGGATTGTAGTGTAGAGCAGCTGGCACAACTGGGTCAGAGCTTTACCAAGTTGTCAGATCGGCTCAATAGTTGCTATGCGCGCTGGGAAGAGTTGGAAGAAAAAAGGGAAAATTGCTGAGTAGTTGTTACCCGTTGACAGCCTACTTCAATGTTGACATATATCTTTTAAATCGTATACAGTACACAGATTGATTTTAATGGGCCGGTTGATGGTTCTGACGGCTTTTAGATGGGTTGCTTGTATAAAGCATTGTCCTAATTTTATCGATTTTAAACTAAAATCGGAACTTTTCGAGGAGGATCAAGAATGATCGAAGCGTATCTGCAACACGAAGCAGAGAGAAACGCTCAGGGTATCCCTGCGCTGCCTCTCAATCCAGCTCAAGCAAAAGATCTATGTGAACTGCTGGTGAATCCCCCCGCAGGCAAAGAAGCTTTCTTGCTCAACCTGCTCAAAGAGCGTATCTCTCCAGGTGTTGATCCTGCAGCAGAGGTTAAAGCAGCTTTCTTGGGTAAAATCACTAAAGGCGAAGTTACCTCTCCTTTGGTTAGCAAAGTTGAAGCAGTACAGATTCTCGGTACCATGATGGGTGGCTACAATATCAAACCCTTGGTTAACGCATTGACGATCCCTGAACTAGCCGATGAAGCAGCTTGTGCTCTTTCCGGTATGGTTATGATTTATGATGCTTTTGATGATGTTTTAGCATTATCAAAAAACAACGCTGCTGCAAAAAAAGTTATCGAGTCTTGGGCTGCTGGCGAGTGGTTTACTGCTAAAGCTGAATTGCCTGAAACCATTACCGTTAAGGTCTTTAGAGTTGACGGCGAAATCAATACTGATGATTTTTCTCCAGCGAGTGATGCTTGGAGTCGTTCCGATATTCCTCTTCATTCATTGTGCATGGGTAAAACGCGTTTTCCCGGTGGTTATGAGGAGATAGCTAAATGGCGTGAAGCTGGCGATCAAGTAGCTTTTGTTGGTGATGTTGTTGGTACCGGTTCATCACGTAAGTCGGCTTGTAACTCTGTATTGTGGCACATCGGGCAGGATATCCCTGCAGTACCTAATAAGCGCCGTGCCGGTGTTATTATTGGTAATGCGATAGCACCAATTTTCTTCAATACTGCACAGGATTCCGGCGGTTTACCATTGCGCATGGATGTTGGCAACCTCAAGCATGGCGATGTTATCACTATTAACACTAAAGCTGGTAAAGTAGTGGATGCTAAGGGCGCAGAATTGGCTAGTTTTGAAATTTCGCCTAACACAATTAAAGACGAATTCCGTGCTGGCGGGCGTGCTACTTTGATTATTGGGCGCAAACTGACAGAGCGTGCTTGCGATGCTTTGGGTAAGCCTGTACCTGAGCTTTTCATTAAGCCTAACAATCCAGAAGTGAAAGCTGGCCAAGGCTTTTCATTAGCACAAAAAATGGTAGGTAAAGCTTGTGGCGTAGCTGGTGTTTTACCTGGTACTGCATGTGAGCCAACTATGACTACTGTTGGTTCTCAGGATACTACTGGTACCATGACTTCTGACGAGCTTAAAGAGTTGGCTTGTCTCAAGTTCCAGGCACCAATGTTCATGCAGTCTTTCTGCCATACTTGTGCTTATCCTAAGCCATCTGATGTTGTTATGCATAAGACGCTTCCTGCCTTTGTTCAGGAGCGTGAAGGTGTTGCATTGCATCCAGGCGATGGGGTTATTCACAGTTGGTTGAATCGTTTAGGTCTGCCCGATACTGTTGGTACTGGTGGCGATTCACACACCCGTTTCCCATTAGGCATTAGTTTCCCTGCAGGTTCAGGTCTTATTGCTTTTGCCGGTGCTCTCGGGTTTATGCCATTGGATATGCCGGAATCGGTTCTGGTTCGTTTTAAGGGTGAGTTTAACGAAGGTATCACTTTACGTGATGCGGTTAATGCTATTCCATTATGGGCGATTAAGCAGGGTCTGATGACCGTACCTAAGAAGAATAAGATTAATATTTTCAATGGTCGTATTCTGGAGATGGAAGGTCTGCCTAATCTGTCTGTAGAGCAGGCTTATGAGCTTACCGATGCTGCTGCGGAGCGTAGTGCTGCTGCAGGTTGTATCCAATTGTCTGAAGAGTCTGTGTGCAAATACTTGCGTTCCAATGTTGCTTTGATGGAAAGCATGATCAAGGATGGTTATTCTTATGCGCCAACCTTACAGAAACGCATCGATGCAGTAAACGAATGGCTCAAAGATCCTAAATTGCTTAAAGCTGATAGCAATGCAGAGTATGCAGCGGTTATCGAGATTGATCTAGCTGAAATCACTGAGCCTATCTTGGCTTGTCCTAACGATCCTGATGATGTCAAGGTTCTCTCTGAGGTTCAAGGAACTAAGATTCAGGATATATTCCTCGGTTCCTGTATGACTAATATTGGTCACTTCCGCGCTGCCGCGAAGATCTGGGCAGGGCACAAGTTTAATACTCAAGATCGTATCTGGATTTGCCCTCCAACCCGTATGGATCAAGCGAAGCTGAAGTCTGAGGGTTATTTTGCGATTTTCAATCAGGTTGGTGCGCGTATCGAAACACCGGGTTGCTCATTGTGCATGGGTAATCAGGCTCGCGTCCCTGATGGCGTAAATATGTTCTCTACTTCAACACGTAACTTTGATGATCGCATCGGTAATGGCGCTCAGGTTTATCTTGGTGGTGCTGAATTGGGTGCAGTGACAGCCCTTAAAGGTGAGTTACCTACTCCTGCTGAGTATTTGGCAATTTACAAAGAGAAAGTTGCACCATTTAAGAATGAAATTTATGATTACCTGCAACTTGATGAAGCAGGTGATTACAATGCTGTTTATAATCGCTGCGATATCTAACTGTCTTTTGACAGTGTAGGACTAAAAGGGCCACTTCCTGCGAAGTGGCCCTTTTTTTGTTTTTATAGTTGGTTGATATATTTTAGAGCTGAACAGGTGAATTGGTGGCAGTCATTTTCAAGAGCACTATAGTGTTTCATTAGTTCCTTTTCGCCACCCGAGAGGGGATTGGTGCGTGTTATGCGTTGGGAAATGTGGTGTAAAGCACGACCAATAGTTTCTGGCTGGCGGTAGGCTACTAACCAGTTATTTTTTATCATGCGCGGAATTTGTGCTGTAAACTTTGCGGGTAGGTGTTGTTGCTGAGCCAGCAGTGCATAGATGTGCTGAGCGAAATCTTCTAAGGAATCCTTGCTGTAGTTGTTCCAGTGGCAGGCGGTGAAATGATCATAAAACATGTCCACCATGATGCCGCGATAGAGTCCATATTCCGGAGCAATTAGCTGCTTGCTGTGCAAAAAGTATTGATTAGTTTCAGCGAAAGCATCAATACAACGGTGGCGGCGCAGACCGGCAACTATTCCTGGAGAAAATTGCGTGTCCAGTCGACCTTTAACAAAGTCACCGATCATGTTGCCAACATATTGTTCGTCGTCGGTCTGGGACAGTAATAAGTGGAGCAAGTAGTTCATTGGTCACTTGGATCTGTGCTAGCATTTTGCTCATTTTGAGCTAATAACTGTTGTTCTACTGCTTTAAGTTGAAGCATTCTCTGCTCTACCAGTTGTGCAAAAACTTGTTTATTGGCCTGATTAATAGGTTGTGCCGGAGTAGATTTTATTTTTAATGGATTGATAGCTTTGCCATTTTTAAAAACGCGAAAATCCAGATGTGGTCCTGTTGCTAACCCGGTAGCGCCAACGTAAGCAATTACCTCGCCCTGCTTGACCCGTGCGCCCTTTTTAATGCCTCGGGCAAATTTACTTAAATGGATGTAGGTCGTTTCGTAAGAGTTATTGTGCCGTAGGCGTATTTTATTGCCATTATTCCTGTCGTAGCTTTTCTGGGTGACTATGCCATCAGCTACAGCCTTTACTGGTGTCCCTACAGGTGCCGCATAATCTATCGCCAAATGTGGTTTCCACGTATTGAGCACTGGGTGAAAACGGCGGTTAGTATAGCCCGAAGAGATACGGCTATATTTAAGTGGAGCTTTAAGAAAAGCTTTGCGCAGACTCTTGCCGTTTTCGTCGAAAAAACTTAGCGTTTCACCTTTATCCCTAAAACCAAAAGCGTAGTAGCTTTGACCTCTGTTGTTAAATTCAGCCGCAAGTAAATTGCCATATCCTGCCAAGTTGCCGTCGCGATAGCGTTTTTCTACCAATGCAATGAAGTAATCTCCCTGACGTATATCGCGGATAAAATCAATATCCCAGGCAAAAATATCCATTATTTTGCTCGCTAGTTCAGAGGATTCTCCGAGCTCGGCAACGGTAGAAAAAAGGCTGGAATTGATGGTGCCACAAATGGTTTCAACTTTTATATCGTAAGCGATTGGTTGCCGAGAAATGTTAAATTGACCGTTTTGTTGCTGAATTAGCAACTGCTCGCTGTGGTCGATGTCGTAATAAAAGTTGACGAAACTATCATTTTCAATTTCGATTTTATAGGGGTGTCCAGCACAAAGCTTGCTCAGCGGAAATACGCTTTTGCTCTGTTGCGCAATGACTAGAATCTCTGCCGGAGAAAAATAGTGTCCGAGAATAGCGGTTATAGTGTCACCCGGTTGTACCTTTTGACAGATTGTCTCTAGCTTACGCTGAATAATTGATTCTGCCGCCGGTTCACGAAAAGTTGCTGGCGAGATTGCGTCTAGGTGGGGTTGGGCTATTGGTTCAGGATTGTCGGAATTGATGCTGAAAAAAAGCACTACGGCAATGCTTGCCAGAATTAAGAGTAACGTCGTATTCTGTTTGCGCCGGCGATTATTAGTTGTGGACCGACGGTGAGCATTATGTGGCATAAACTGTTTTATCCAATTCTTGGCTTTGTAAAATGTTTACAGATAATTGCGCTAGCATAGCAGTTCTACGCGCTATGTGTCTAGAATTGGTTATGTGGCGAAACTCCGCCGTAATGGCAACAGAAAGGCTGAATGAATATAATGATAAATGTCGAACGTTTAAGTGATGAGTTTTGTAAGTTGGCAGCTATTGCCAGTCCATCGCTACATGAAGGAGCGATTGCTCGTTATCTACAACAACGCTTTACTCAGTTAGGCGCACAGGTATTGGTAGATGAGTGTGCGCCGCAAATAAATGGGGACACTGGCAATATTCTAGCGCTATTTCCCGGAAGTAAAAGTGCAGCTCAACCACTGTTACTGAGTGCGCATATGGATACAGTAACTCCAGCTATTGGTGTGCAACCAGTGTTGGTAGATGGCATATTTCGCAGTGATGGGACTACAGTTTTGGGTGCAGATGATAAGTCAGGTATTGCTCAAATTATTGAAGCAATTCAGTGTTTACAAGAAAACGCTATTGCCTATCCACCGCTTGAGGTTTTAATCACCGTAGCGGAGGAGGTGGGGCTGTTGGGTGTTAAACATTTTGATATGCATAGGCTGCACGCTAAACACGGCTTGGTGTTAGATTCCACTGGAGTTGGTACGGTAGCGGCCTCATCTCCTGGTGCCAATAAGTTACGCTTTGTCGTGGAGGGAATAGCCACCCATGCAGGGTTGAATCCAGAGCATGGGTTGTCGGCTATTCAGGTGGCGGCTAAGGCTATCAGTAATATGCAATTAGGGCGGATTGACACAGAGACCACGGCTAATATCGGCTTAATATCCGGTGGGCAAGCGACTAATATTATCCCTAACTATGTGCAGGCTTTGGGTGAGGCACGCAGTTTTAATGCGGAAAAATTGCGCTGCCAGACTGAACATATGCAACAGTGCTTTCGCGATGCTGTAGCAGCTCAAAGTGTTATTGACATGCATGGCGAGCAGCGCACTGCGCAGTTACGCATAGATGTTGATGCCGACTATCCAGCAATGAATGTTGACCATAACGCTGAGATAATAAGTAATTTGCAAAAAGCTGCAGCACTTGTCGATCAACAGTTGGTTGTCGGTTCTTCTGGTGGTGGGAGTGATGCCAATATCTTTAATAAGCAGGGCATTGTTGTAGCAAATTTGGCTACTGGCATGCAAAAAGTTCATACCGTAGATGAATTTATTCGTGTTGACGACCTAGCTAACGTCTGTCGCCTACTATTACAATTTATCCGGATCTCTTAGCGGTGCGCACATGAAGATATCAGCCAACGTATATGGGGTGAATTACCCGCCGATAACTGAGGTTAAACAGTGGATTTGCGGACGTGAATTTAGCGCAGAACAACCTTTAGTAGATCTGTGCCAAGCGATTCCCGATTATCAGCCGGCCCAGAGCATGCTGGATTACTTGCGCTCTCAACTCGATGACCCGAGTTTGGCGGTGTATTCACCAGACGAAGGCTTGCCGGAGGTGCGGCGTACCCTTAGCGACTGGTATGCTAGACGTTATGGCACTGGCCCATCTGCTGATCAGATATGTATGACTATCGGTGCTAGTCAGGCCTTCTGGTTGGCGATGCTTACCCTGTGCCAGGCTGGCGATGAGGTGATTGTTCAGTTGCCGGCATATTTTGATCACCCTATGGGGTTGCAGGCTCTGGGGATTATTCCACGCTATGTACCCTTTCTAGCTGATGCCGCTGTGCCGGATCCTGCGCAGATTGCTGCGGCCATAAATCAGCGCACCAAAGCAATCCTATTGGTTTCTCCGAGTAATCCAACTGGAACGGTATTGCCAGCCGATCTTATAGATGAGATTTATCAACTAGCCAAAAAACACGATATTGCCTTGGTGCTAGATGAAACCTATAACGCATTTCTGCCGGTAGGCAGACGTGCTCATAATTTGTTTAGCCAGACCGATTGGGGTGAGCATTTTGTCCATATTGCATCTTTCGGAAAGACCTTTGCTCTCACTGGTTATCGCGCTGGGGCTCTGGTTGCATCGGCAGATTTTATCTATCATGCGCTTAAACTGCAGGACAGTATGGTGGTGTGTCAGCCGCGCATAACGCAACGCGCTATCGCTTACGGTTGTGCACATCTGGATAGCTGGGTTGATGATAACGCAAACATGATGCAGCAACGCCATGATCTGTTTTGCTCATTGTTTAAAGTGCCCGCTAACCCTTTTACCCTTGTTGCCAGTGGAGCTTTTTTTGCTTGGGTTAGACATCCGTGGGCAGAGTTAACTGGTCGTCAAGTTGCACGCAAGTTGGCGGATGAACGCAATATTATCTGTCTGCCAGGTGAGGTGTTCGGTCCCGGCTTGGAGCGCTATCTGCGTTTGGCCTTTGGTAATGTAAGGCTAGAAAATATAGCGCAAGCGGTAGCACGATTTTCTTCCTAAACCTTTAGTGAAATATTGATAGTTAGAGAGTGTAACTATTCTAGAGGTATAGGCGTATTGTAAAATATGACTAAAATGGTAATTTATTATTGACTTTCTGTGGAGTAGTTGTAAAATTACCTTAATTTAGCTAGCAAATATTTATCAATCGTTGCTTTACAACTGCAAAAGTGGAGATGTGTATAGTGTCAATTATATCTTTTTATGTCGATGGTTTCCGCTCAATGCGTCTAGGCCGGACGTTGTGGCAAATCATTGCTATCAAATTATTGGTCTTTCTCGTCTTGCTTAACATCTTCTTTCCCGATTATCTAAAAAATAATTTTGCAACTGATCAGCAGCGTGCTGATCACGTATTGCACAATCTTACCGTGTTGCCAGCGGAAAAATAAACTGCATAGGAGGTTGTCCGTGCTCGAACAAATTGATCTGTCACAACTGAACTGGGCCAGGGGGCAATTTGCTCTAACTGCCATGTATCACTGGATTTTTGTCCCGCTAACATTAGGTTTATCGATATTGTTAGCTTTTTTTGAGACCATTTACTACAAAACCGGTAATGAAAAATGGAAAGTAGTTACCAAGTTTTGGATGAAACTATTTGGGATTAACTTTGCTATCGGCGTTGCAACCGGCATCATCATGGAATTTGAGTTTGGCACGAACTGGTCAAACTATTCTTGGATGGTCGGTGATATTTTCGGTGCACCGCTAGCAGCCGAGGGTATTTTTGCTTTCTTCCTCGAGACAACCTTTTTTGCGGTAATGTTTTTTGGTTGGAACCGTGTATCCAAGAAGTTCCATCTTGTATCAACTTGGTTAGTAGCCATAGGTTCTAACCTATCAGCTTTGTGGATACTTGTGGCCAATGGTTGGATGCAACATCCGGTTGGCATGGCGTTTAATCCAGATAATGCCCGCTTTGAGATGAATAACTTTTGGGATATCCTGTTTTCTCCTGTAGCTATTAGCCATTTTGTTCATACCACTAGTTCATCTTTTCTTGTCGGTTGCCTGTTTATTGTCTCTATTTGTAGTTGGTATCTGTTGCAAGGCCGTCATGTTGATATGGCCAAAAAGAGTATTGCCGTAGCCGCAACTTTTGGTGTTATTGCTGGTGCTTTTGTTGGTTTTACCGGTGATGAGTCTGCATATACTGCTGCACAAGTGCAGCCCATGAAATTAGCCGCTATGGAAGGGTTGTGGGACGGTGAAGTCAATGCCGATTTAGTAGCGCTGGGTATTGTAAATCCTGGGAAGAAGCCGGGTGATGACAGCGAAGCTTTTCAGTTTGATATTAAGTTGCCGTATCTACTGTCACTGTTGGCTAATCGCGAGTTAGATAGCTTTGTGCCGGGGGTAAATGATCTGGTTTACGGTAACGCTGAGCATGGTGTTGTTGGTGCTGGTGAAAAAATTACTATTGGCAGAGAGGCCATTCATCAACTAGCCCTGTATAAAGAGGCACGTGAAAATGGTGATGAAATCGCCGCCGAAGTTGCTTTGGCTGGGTTCAATCAAAATCAAAAATATCTGGGGTATGGCTATTTAGAAAAACCGGAAGATATTGCGCCTAATGTGCCGCTTGTATTCTACAGTTTTCACATTATGGTTGCCCTGGGTACTTTTTTCCCGCTGCTTTTTGCCGCTATTCTATTCTTTTTGTACAAAGATAATCTGGTACAACAAAAGTGGTTTTTACGCTTAGGTGTTTTTGGTCTGTTTATGGGCTGGGTGGCCTCTGAAGCTGGTTGGGTAGTTGCCGAGCTGGGCCGTCAGCCATGGGCTATTCAAGGGTTGTTGCCGGTATCCATCGCTAAAACTAATCTAACCACGACAACTGTACAGATGACCTTTTTCATGTTCTTGATCGTCTTTACTACATTACTTATCGCCGAAGTACGGATCATGCTGAAACAGATCCAAAATGGCCCGGAGGGGAATTAAAATGGGAAGTCTTGATCTTTCACAATTGCAACATCTGTGGTGGTTGCTGGTATCAGTGGTCGGTGCGTTGTTTATTTTTCTTACCTTCGTTCAAGGTGGCCAGGGACTATTGTATACCCTAGGTAAGACCGAGGTAGAAAAGACATTAATCATCAACTCTCTAGGCAAAAAATGGGAGCTGACCTTTACCACGTTAGTACTCTTTGGTGGAGCCTTCTTCGCTGCGTTTCCGCTGTTCTATTCTACCAGCTTTGGTGGAGCCTACTGGGTATGGATACTGATTCTCTTTACCTTTATTCTGCAGGCAGTTAGTTACGAATATCGCAAGAAGCCGGATAACTTTCTTGGTGCTAAGGCTTTTGAAGTGTTTCTAATCATTAATGGTACTGTTGGAATTCTACTTATCGGGATAGCAGTTGGTACCTTTTTTACTGGTTCAAATTTTAGCCTCAACGATTTTAATTTTGTTACATGGCACAACCCTGGGCGCGGGATTGAATCGGCATTCAGCCTGTTTAATCTCAGCTTTGGCGTGTTTTTGGTGTTCTTGGCGCGCGTATTGGGTGCCCTTTATCTAACCAACAATATTGAACACGAGGTTATCAACCAGCGCTGTAAAGAGGCGGTGTTCAATAGTCTGCTGCTGGCTTTACCATTTCTACTCTATGTGTTGATTAGTTTACTGGTTATGGATGGTTATGCTGTTGATGCCGCAACTGGAGTTGTCTCTCTCGAGAGTGGTAAGTATCTGCATAACTTGCTGGCGCTGCCGGTTAACGGGTTAGCTTTTCTGCTGCTTGGTTTAGTGTTGGTGGTATGGGGCGTTGTGGCGACCCGTTTTATGGATAGTCGCAAAGGGATCTGGTCTGCTGGCTTAGGTACGGTGCTGGTGGTATTAGCTGTGTTCGCTATTGCTGGCTACAATAATACTGCTTTCTATCCATCGAAAGTAGATCTGCAGAGTAGTTTGACTATTTACAATGCATCAAGTAGTCACTATACCCTAACTGCAATGAGCTATATCGCTTTTGCGATTCCGCTGGTAATTGGCTACATTTTCTATGTGTGGCGTCTGCTGGATGCAAAAAAACTCACTGAAGCCGATGTGTTGGTTGAAGGTTCCCAAGAGAAATACTAAGGAGAAGATTGATGGCATATTTTATGTTGTTTGCTTGGGTTGGCGTTATTGTTGGTACGTTAATCGTTGCCCCAATTGTTTTACAGAAACTTAATTTGTTAGATTAATGCAGTTGCGGCGCTGGAGTAATGATTTCCAGCGCCGCAGTATTATCAAGCTAAAAGTAGAATGAGCGTATGAACTGATGTCTATTCACTGAAAATTTCAGCGCTGAATATATAGATATCGGTATCGGGATCCTGCCAGGCGCGTGCAGATAATCCTGCTTTGATGCAGGTTTGATCGAGAAATTTATTACGATCCCATTTGTTCTCTGTTGCTACCTGCGGTAACAATACGCCACGATAGTGGTTTTTCTCCAAGTAAATTCCGTGCTTACCTATGACGATATCATCTATGTTGTCAATTTTTTCTAGTGAAGATAGCACTGAGATTTGCAGGTTGATTGTGTCTAGGTCGGTAATACTGAGAGGATAAAAACGCGGATCATTGCTTGCCGAGGCTACTGCCATTTCGGCGACTTCTTTGAATAAAGGTAACTCTGACTGAAAATTGCCAATGCAGCCGCGTAGCTTGCCATCCTGCTTAATAGTAACAAAGCAGCCACGCTTATAATTTAAGCGACGCTCCTCGCGGGGGATAACACATACGCGGTTATTCTTTGCTTGACTCTCAATGGCTGTGCGGGCTATTCCGAGCAGAACTTTCTGCTCCTCTTGGTTCAGTAAATCTTCCATCTATTCCCCTGAAACTATTGCCCTTATTGTCGACAATAAAGTTGTTTTGCTATATTAATACATGCGGAAGATGATAACTTCTTAGTCGCGGGGATACTAACAAAAATTTCTGGCCTAGTCCAGATAAGAAGAGGGCTTACGCCGTTTTAAAAGAGCATGGATAGGGAGTATGTTAGTGAAAAATACAGCATTGCAGATAGGACTATTAACCATTATTGCTGGTTTGATTGTATGGAGTAGTTGCTTCTATGAGCAGCCACAGATGGAGACTACCACACCAGCACCGGAAATGAGTGTTGCGGAAAAAAAAGCGCGCTTTGCTAAACTATTAGTACCAGCTGTTGATAAAGTTTACGATCAACTGTCGGCGGAGTATGACCGCATTTCTATGTTAATAGAAGAGGGCGGTGGTGATGCGGAACTCGCAGCGCTGAGAAAACAATATCGGGTTGAGACTAATGCAGACCTGTTGGTAGCTTTGAAACCGCACCCGAAGAGTATTGCTCTGGCTCAGGCTGCTATGGAGAGCAGTTGGGCAACATCACGCTTTTTTCGCATGGCTAAAAATGTGTTTGGGGTGTGGTCTTTCGATAAACAGGATGCACGCATTGAAGCATTGGAGAAACGCGGGGATAAAACTATCTGGGTAAAAAAATATCCCACCATTGAAGCCTCAATTCGCGACTATTATCGCACTCTGGCCCGTGGAAAAGCTTTTGATGAGTTTAGAAAATTGAAAATGGAGACAGACGATCCGTTTAAACTTGTTAAAAAGCTAGATAGGTACTCGGAGAGAGGTGCTGAATACGGCAGTGAGTTAGCTGCGGTAATCCGGCAGAATAACTTTACTGAGTATGATAACTAAAAATAGATAAACTGCCAGGTGGCGCTTTAGAGGACTGCGCCACCTGACAGGGGTAAGTTGCTATACTATTTTTTCTTTTCGCTCTTCTTGCGTTCGTTAGGATCCAGAATTTTTTTACGCAGCCGGATCGATTCTGGTGTTACCTCCACCAGTTCATCGTCAGAGATATACTCTAAAGCTTGCTCGAGGCTTAGGGTGCGTGGCGTAATCAAGCGCACAGCTTCGTCGGTGCCGGAAGAACGGACGTTGGTAAGTTTCTTCCCTTTTCTGACGTTAACAACCATGTCACTCTCTTTTGCATTTTGCCCAACAATCATGCCTTCGTAAACTTTTACACCTGGGCCGACAAAGAGTACGCCGCGATCCTGCAGGTTAAATAGCGAGTAGGCTACAGTTTCCCCAGCATCCATAGAGATTAGAACCCCGTTTTTGCGCCCTTCAATTTCTCCTTTGTATGGAGCATATTCCAAAAAGCTGTGAGACAGGGTACCGGTGCCGCGGGTATCGGTCATAAACTCAGTACGGAAACCGATAAGGCCCCGCGCCGGAATATTAAATTCCAAGCGATTGATACCATCCATAGGTTTCATGGAGAGCATCTCCGCTTTACGATGACCGAGTTTCTCAATTACGGTACCCTGATGCTCTTCTGGTACATCAATGCACAGATATTCGATAGGCTCTACCCGTTGACCGTTCTCCTCTTTGAGGATAACTTCAGGTTTAGAAACCGCCAATTCGAAGCCTTCGCGACGCATGGTTTCAATCAGGATCGACAGGTGTAATTCACCACGGCCGGATACTTTGAAAGTGTCGGTGTTGTCGGTCTCTTCAACGCGCAATGAGACGTTAGTGCGCAACTCTTTTTGCAAACGCTCATAAATATTGCGCGAGGTAACCAACTTGCCCTCTTGCCCGGCAAACGGTGAACTGTTGACGATAAAGTTCATCGATAATGTCGGTTCGTCAATGTTTACATAGGGTAGTGGCTGTGGATTATCAATAGAGCTTAATGACTCACTAATGCTGATATCTTCGAAACCGGCGATGGTAACAATGTCACCAGCAAAGGCCTCTTCAATGGTTACCTGCTGCATGCCTTGATAACCGATAAGTTTAGTTACGCGCCCACGAGTGATGTTGCCATCTTTGTCAATGCGGGCAATAGTTTCACCAGATTTTACGCTACCATTGAAAATCTTGCCGGTAGCAATCCGACCAATATAGTTATTGTAGTCGATGCTGGTTACCAGAAACTGGAATGGTGCTTTGGGGTCACCATTTGGTGGTGGAACATTTTTTTTGATAGTCTCGAACAGCGGTTCAAGATCCATATTGCCATCATTTGGTTCTGTGCGGGCGTAACCGCTTTTGGCACTGGCAAAGATGATTGGAAAATCCAGTTGCTCCTCGCTGGCATCTAACTCACAGAACAGGTCAAAAACCATGTCCACAACCTCTTCAGGCCGTGCGCCTGGGCGGTCAATTTTGTTAATGACAACAATAGGTAGTAAGCCTAAATCCAGAGATTTTTTCAGGACAAAACGGGTCTGTGGCATGGGGCCATCAAAAGCGTCTACTAGTAGCAAAACTGAGTCTACCATTTTCAAAACGCGCTCAACCTCGCCACCAAAGTCGGCGTGCCCCGGGGTGTCAACGATGTTGATCTTGATACCGTTGTGCTCAATGGAGAGGTTTTTCGACAGGATGGTAATGCCGCGCTCTTTCTCCAAATCGTTGCTGTCCATGATTCTTTCAGTGATAACCTGGTTTAAACGGAATACTCCAGATTGCTGTAACATAGCGTCAACAAGGGTAGTTTTCCCGTGGTCAACGTGGGCGATAATAGCGATATTTCTGATCGGGGCACTCATTTAGAGTCAATCTCCTTAAATAGAACAGTGATATAGGCAAAACCGAAGCATAATACACGTACTGCACAATTTTAGCTATGAAAAAATGAGCAAGCGGAGATGAGGGGCTTCGTATTGCCCTGTCCATGATGATGAGCGCGCGAAAAGGCTGGTGGTTATAGAGAAGCGCTATGCCAGACGTGTTGTTGCTGGTTTTTCAAACTGGTCATTGAGAACAATAATACTGCGTCCTTCTACGCGAATAAAACCTTCGTTTGAGAGTTTTTTTAGCAGGCGCGAAAAGGTTTCTGGGGTGGTCCCGAGCAGTAAAGCGATTTCGCCTTTGGGGGCAGGTAGCTCCACTCGGTGTGATGGGCTCTTGTCGCGCAACGCCAACAGATAATTGATAAAGCGCTGGCGAATGTCGGCCAGAGTGAGCTGTTCAATCATTCCGAGTAGATATTTTATGCGCTGCGATAGCGCGCTGATAAAGTACATGGCGACATCGGGGTTGTTCTCGATGTGGGTGAGGATTTTTTTGGCATTAATGGCTAATAGCTCTGCCGGTTCTATGGCTATAGCGCTTACAGGATAGCGACTTTTCAGTTGCAGCAGAATCTCGGCAAAGTATTCCCCAGGCGCTATGAAGCGGATCACCGCCTCTTTTCCGTCGCAGGTGCTGCGGAATAGTTTGATACGTCCCGAGGCGAGAAAGTAGAACTCACTGCCCTCTTCATCTTCAGAGAAGAGCAATTGCTTTTTATCTGCAGTCTGAAAACGGCTGATCTGCTCAATAAAGTTAAAGCGCTCATCCTCGGCATTGCCGAAGAAAGTCTGCAGGAAAAATTTTACTGCTTGTCTCTTCTCCATATTATTGACTGTGCTCCATATCTTGTTGTGGTTGCAGCAGTTCTAACGCCTGTTCCAGTTTGTCTATTACTGGCGCCAAGTCTAAATCCTGAGGCAAAAACTCATCGGGTAGCTCAGCCATAGCCCCTTGCAGTCGTCTGGCGGCACTGAGGGCGCTTTTGTACTGGGCATACTGTCTGATTGCCGGAGCTGCCGCCTGCATGGTCATCTCTTTAAAGCGTTTGGCAATTGTGGGGTGGCTGAGGTTGTCGGCAAAAACCGCCTTTTGGAGCTCCTGTTGTTGGTCACCATTTATGCTAGCATCACATTCCGCTTGGCGCAGCAGATCTATGGAACGAAAATCGGGCAGCGGATGCAGACGATCAGAATCGTCGAGTATTTTCGGATTTTTCTGCTCTAGATAGTGGTAAGCCATAGTCAATTTGTCAGCGGTTTGGCGCCGAATGCGAATCTCCCGCGCACAATAATCCTCAAAGCTATCATAGCCCCACTCTGAGTAGCGTCGTTCGCGGCGTACCCCTTGCAGCTGTTGGCCTAGTTCTACCCAAGATGATTTAAACTGTTTTGCCGACGATAAAATACTATAACGCTCAGTTCCAGGTTCCAACTGGCGCAGCAGCTGTTCAATCTGTTCCTCACTGCGTGATTTTGGTGCTTGATCCATTGTTACTCCTACTGACAGTATTGTTTGGCGCTAGTATAGCTTTTTTGTTGATGCTAGTATTACAGTTTAATAAAAAAATTAGATAGTTTGAAAATAGTAACGAATTTAAATAATTAAGAAAAGAGAGACATGAAAAAAAATAATTTGCCGCAGTGTATTGTTGGTCAGCAGACTGTTCAAATGCTTGGTTTGGGACATCCGTGGGTGTTAGAAGACCGTTTCACCAAACAGTGGCCTGCAGGTAAATCTGGTGATCTTATCGCCCTTGTTGATGAGGCTGGTAAATTTTTGGCCTGTGCTTTGCGCGGTGAAGAGCGCATCGTGGCGCGAGTGCTGGCTTGCGAACCAGTGGTTATCGATAGTAAGTGGTTTGAGAACAAGTTGCGTGCAGCAGTGGCTCTGCGTCAGCAGCATGCTGCTCTAGATGAGACTAATGCTTATCGCCTTATTAATGGTGAGGGTGATGGCATACCGGGTTTGACGGTGGAGCGCTATGATGAGTATCTGATGGTGCAACTGTACACCAGTAGTTGGGCCGCGTATCTGCCTGCACTGGTAAAAGCAATGCAAAATGTTATTAATCCTGCGGGGATCTACGAGAAGTTTCGCCCGCAGCAGACGCGCGCCTTGGAAAAACAGGATGCCAAAAATGGGGGCAGCAAGCGTTATAGCCGCTTATTAGCAGGGCAAGCGGCCCCGCCAAATTATAGGGTGGTGGAGAATGGTCTAACTTTTAAAGTAGATATGCATGAGGGGTTGAATACTGGCCTATTTATGGACCAGCGCTCCAACCGCCGCGATCTTATGCAGCGCGTAGCCGGTAAAAAAGTGCTCAATCTCTTTGCCTATACTGGGGCTTTCTCGGTGGCTGCGGCTGCAGCTGGAGCCACAAAGGTTACCAGTGTTGATGTCTCTACTCAGTATTTGGACTGGGCGCGGGAAAATTTTGGCTTAAATAGGCTCAATCCTAAGCGTCATCAATTTATCAATGGCGATTGTTTTGCTGTGTTGGAGCAGTTAGCGCAGCAACAACAGCGCTTTGATATTATCCTGATGGATCCACCAAGCTTTTCAACTACCAGTAAAAATCGCTTTACCACCAGTGGCGGTACTTCGCGGTTGGTGACACTAGCCTTGGATATACTTGAGCAAGGTGGCCTGTTAATCACCTCATCCAACCACCAAAAGGTAGATTTAGCCGATTATCTAAAAGAGCTCCGCCGCGGAGCACTGGCGGCAGGCTGCGAGCTCCGTGTGATCAAAATGGCTGGGCAGGCCGAGGACTTCCCCTATCCGGTAACCTTCCCTGAGGGGCGCTATCTAAAATATGTAATTGCGGTTAAAGGGTAGAATATGATTTTTGCTCTTGATAACGATTATTAGGAAGTTCAACTGAACTTCCTCATATATTTATGGCTGTGCTAATCGGTGTAACCAAACCATTTACGCGATATTGTGTCGTATTCACCACTCTCGATAATTTGTAATAGGGCGACAGATACCTGCTCGCGCAGTGGGCTGTTTTGCGGAAAGGCGATGCCATAGCTCTGTTTCTGGTAGCGGGGGCCAACAGATTTAAGCTTGTCTTGGCCTTGCGTTCTAATAAAATAGAGCAGAGCTGGTGCGTCATATATGGCGGCATCCGCAGTGCCGGTTAAAACTGCTTGGTATGCGGTTTCAATATCGTTGGAGAGAAGCACATCTTTTTTGAGGATATTGCTTACGAATGTGGCACTTGTTGTTCCTCGCTTGGTGGCAATAATCTTATCTTCTAAAGCGCCAATGCCGTAAATATTCTGCCGTTCAGCCGTTACCATAATACTGAGACCAGAGTCGAAATAGGGGTAGGAAAAATCAACTATTTGTTCTCGTTGCGCATTTATGGTGATGGCGGCAATTGCTGCTCCCAGAGTGCCATTTTGCAGCGCAGGAAGTATCTTATCAAACTCCATCGGCCTGAATTCATAGGCTAAACCTAGTTTGTGGGCAATGGCTTGCCAAATATCAATATCAAAACCTACATATTCTCCAGAACTATTTTTGTAGGAAAATGGTTGCAGATTTGTATCTATCCCTACCGTTAGAGCAGGTTGTGCTTGGGATATGTTGGCCCCGCATAAGAGGGAAAAACAGAGAATAACTGTTGCTATTGACAGAAGTTTTTTCATTATTTTTCTCCTTAGTAGGGAGGCATAAATGGTTCTGTTATAATCGTGAATAGAGCTCTAAATTACTGTTAAAAGGTAATTTTATCAATAGAAAACAGATTTATACTTGAATTGGTTGTTGTGTAATGAGATGAATATTTATCAGTGAGCGGATAACACGCCTTAACCTAGCCTATTGTTCTGCGTGCCGAACATGTTTGTACCAACTACTGAGAAAGCGCCTGTATTCTTGCCTGACGAGAGTATTGGTTTGGCAGAGCATATAAAGTTCTAGAGCTTATCCATTGATAATCTCGCCCGTATTAGCTGTCGTTAGGTTGGTTAATCTATAAAATTAGATTGTTTATCAACCACGGGAACGCTACCATGCACTTTTTAAAGCAGTTTTCTTATCCACCACCAACGACCGACATCATTTACCTTAGCTACGTAATAGGAAAAGAGTAGAGATAATATGAGTATTGACTGGTTCCCAGGGCATATGCGTAAAACGCATAAGCTACTGAGCGAAATGATGCCCAAGATTGATATTGTAATTGAGGTGCTCGATGCGCGTTTACCGCAATCGAGTGCTAATCCGCTGTTTGCACCAATACGGGGGACAAAACCCTGTATTAAATTGTTAAATAAGAACGATTTAGCTGATCCGCAAGCGACCAAGGCGTGGGTGAGCTATCTGCAAAAACAGGCAGGGATAAAAGCTTTGCCGATTGAGGCCACCAACAAGCGCGATGTTGAGCGTATTTTAAAGCTATGCCGTGTGCTTTTGCCTAAGCGCGGTATTCCGAGTAAGGAGATTCGCGCACTGGTGGTGGGGATTCCCAATGCCGGTAAATCGACCCTGATAAATACCATGACTGGGCGCAAGATAGCTAAAACTGGTGATCGTCCAGCGGTAACTACCTGCGCGCAGCAGATTGAGTTGCATAACGGGATCAGGCTCTTTGATACGCCGGGGCTGTTGTGGCCCAAGATTGAGGATCAGCGCAGTGCTTATCGCTTATCTACTAGTGGGGCGATTGGTTATAACGCCATCGATCCGGTGGATATTGGCCGTTTCGCTGCAAACTTTATGGTGGAGTCCTATCCCGAGCGGTTGACCGAGCGCTATAAAATTACCGAGTTTAGCGACAACCCCGATGAGGTGCTGGAGGAGATTGGTCGCCGCCGTGGCTGTCTGGTGAGTGGTGGCAGCGTCGATATGGTGCGCGCTGCAGAGATGTTATTGCGGGAGATGCGTGGCGGCAAGTTGGGAAAAATAAGTTTTGAACTGCCGCCGCAGCAGGCCGTTAGCGCAGAAGCTCTTCCATAATATGCTGCATCCAGTACAACTAGGGTTGGGTTAGCCTGGTTGTACTCTACTTCCGCTGTGCTAAGGTTCACGAACACTTCTATGACCAATATCTGCCTCCCTATAGATGCAATTCTGTCCGAACTGTCTGCTCAGTTAGCGACAAATAGCTGTCTGGTTCTGCAAGCCGAACCTGGTGCCGGTAAGACTACCCGTGTGCCCTTGGCGTTGCTGGAAAAGCCCTGGCTAGCTGGGCAAAAAATTCTGTTATTAGAGCCACGCCGCCTAGCGGCGATGAATGCTGCCAGTTTTATGAGTGCATCCTTGGGGGAAAAGGTAGGGCAGAGTGTTGGCTACACCTTTCGTCACGAACGCCGCGTAAGCGCTAAAACCCGCATTGAGGTGATCACCGAGGGGGTTTTGACACGGCGCTTGCAAGTGGATCCGCTGCTGGAAGGGGTGGGACTGATCATTTTTGATGAGTTTCACGAGCGCAACTTGGCTAGTGATTTAGGTTTAGCCTTAAGTTTCGATGCCCAACAGGGGGTGCGCGCAGATCTGAAGTTGTTGGTGATGTCGGCGACGCTGGATTGCGACGCGATTGCCAGTCTGTTGGCTTGCCCAACGCTGCACTGTACTGGGCGCAGTTTTCCAGTCGAAACTATTTATTTAGGTGATGATAGTGCCCCTTTGGCGCGTAAAGTACTGCGTGCTGTGGTGCAGGTTGTAGATGAAGATGAGCGCGACAGTAGGGGAGATATTTTGGTTTTTCTCCCTGGAGCACGTGAAATCCACAGTTGTCAGCGCCTGTTGCAGCAACATTTTAGTGCTAAAGATTTAGTGGTGCTGCCGCTGTATGGTGCTTTGCCATTTGAGCAACAGCAGCGCGCTATGAATGTGCATTCAACCCGCAAGGTGGTGTTGGCGACCAATATCGCTGAGACCAGTTTGACCATCGCTGGCATCGGCGTTGTTATCGATTCTGGCTTGGAGCGGCGGTTGCTATTTGACCCAGCCAGCGGTATGGATGGCTTGGTTACTCGCAAGATATCAGCTGCCAGCTCTATCCAGCGGGCTGGTCGTGCGGGACGGCTGCAAGCAGGATACTGTTACCGCTTGTGGAGTGCGGCGACACAGGAGGCACTCCAACCCTATACTCCGGCAGAAATAAGTTGTTGCGACCTGAGCGCTCTGGCGTTGGAACTGGCGTTGTGGGGGCTAACCGACGCCGAGCAACTGGTGTGGTTGGATCGCCCACCGCAGGCGCATTTGCAGGCGGCGACTAGTCTGCTTGTTATGCTGGGAGCGTTGAATCTGCGCGGGCAGATAACCGCTAAAGGTCGACAGATGGCAGCCTTGCCTCTGCATCCGCGCTTGGCAGCGATGGTGGTAAGTGCTCAGAGTGAACAGGAAAAAGTGCTTGCTGCCGAGATAGCAGTCCTATTAGAGGAGGCGGATTTTTTGCCGCCTACACAACAAACTCTTAGCAGTGATAGCGATATTCTGGATCGTCTTGACTACTGGTATCAGGCTCGGCAAGCATCCAGCAGTGAGCGGAGCATTGCCCAGTGCCAGCGCAGCTTGGCGCTGCTGCTGCGTCGCCTGCATCTCCAGCCACAGCCAGCTGTTGCTGCTGATCTGGCAACTGTTGGTGAGCTGCTGCTTGCAGCTTTTCCCGATCGCGTGGCGCAACGCCGCGCTGATAGCCTGAACCAGTATCAGCTACGCAGTGGTGCTGGGGCGCAGTTGTCAACGCGTAGCCACTTAACATCGCCATCGTGGCTGGTGGCGGCTAAGATGCACTATCCCTCAGGTGGTGCTGGCGAAGCGATTATTCAACTGGGCTCGGCATTGACCCGCGAACAGATTTTGCGCCACTTTGACCAGCAGTTACCCTGGCAAGACGATCTTTTCTGGCATGCTGGCGAGCAACGGATAGTCGCGCGTCAGTGCCGACGTTTGGGGGCGCTAATTGTGGTGCAGCGACCGCAAAAAGTTGCTGTGGAGTTGGCTTTACCGCTGGTTATTGCTCAAATACAGCGTCTGGGGTTGGAACAACTGCATTGGAGCTCTACAAGTTTGCAGTGGCTCCAGCGAGCGCGCTTTGTCGCTAATCATGCCGATATCGCCGGTTGGCCAGACTTCACCGATGAATATTTGCTGGCCACCGTTGATGAGTGGTTGTCGCCTTGGTTGACAGGAGTAACCACCTTGGCCGCCCTGCGTAGGGTGGATGTGCTTGATGCCTTGCGCAGCCGCTTGAGTTGGAGTCAGCAACAGCAGTTGGAGCAGCTGGCACCAGTGCGCGTCAAAGTGCCCAGTGGTTCCAATGTAGCTATTGATTACACCGACTGTACTCAGCCGGTGTTAGCTGTTAAATTACAGGAGCTGTTCGGTTGGCAATTCACCCCGACCATTGCCGCTGGGCGGGTAAGGTTAACTGTGCATCTGCTGTCACCAGCACGGCGTCCACTGCAAGTTACTCGTGATCTAGCCAGCTTTTGGCGCAACACCTATCCGGAAATCAAAAAAGAGCTCAAAGGACGCTATCCAAAACATCCTTGGCCTGATGATCCATTAGTGGCTGTAGCCCAGCGCGGAGTGAAAAAGCGTCCGCAGTAATGGTGCTGTGCTGATATGATCTCCTCTGTTAGGTAAAACTGTAACGATCAAGAGCCCAACTCCTTATATTAATTTCTCGGAAAATTTCCGAAAAACACCTCCTTATCTGCTATTCTTCTTAAAATACAAATGCTCATGTGTTAGTTGATGGATGTAGGCGTGGTCAGATTATATTTTCGCCCGACATTAATGTAAAATCTCTGATAGTTATGTTTTTAGCGCAGAATTAGGAGAGATGATGCCGTACCGTAAATCTTATTTTTTACGCTGGATAATGCTGATTTATGCCGCTGTTTTTGGCTGCTTACTGAGCGCTGCTCCAGTATTTGCCCAGAGCGATCCAGTTAAAATTGGGGTGTTAGCCAAGCGCGGAACAGCATATGCTCTGCGCCAGTGGCAACCAAGTGCTGAATATCTCGGGCAGATGATTCCCCAGCATAAATTTACTGTGGTAGCGCTCTCTTTTGATCAGGTGCGGGATGCGGTTGCCGCAAAAAATATCGATTTTTTGCTGGTTAATCCCGCTATCTATGTGGAGATGGAGCTCGATTTTAACATCTGCCGCATTGCAACCATGAAAAATATGCGTCAGGAAAAAAGTTATACCTACTATGGTGGTGTTGTTTTTAGCCGAGCCGATCACCATATTGATAGTTTGGCGCAGTTGTACGACAAAACTTGCATGGCTGTTGACCCGACATCCTTTGGTGGCGCAATCGTGGCGTGGCGCGAGATGCTGGAACACGATTTTGATCCCAATAAAGATTTTAGCTCTTTACAGTATGGTAAAACCCACGATGCTGTGGTGTTGGCGGTGCGCGATGGTTTGGTCGATGTGGGTGTTGTGCGTACCGATACCTTAGAGAGGATGGCTGCTGAGGGCGAAATTGCATTAGCAGATTACCAAATAACTCCATTGTGGCACGGTGCCAAGCGCAATAGCGATTTTCCTTTTTTGTGCAGTACTCGGCTTTATCCCGAGTGGCCCATTGCTATGCTTAACCATGTTCCAGAGGAGTTAGCTAAACAGGTGACGATAGCTCTTCTCGCCCTAGAGCCCACTCATCCAGCGGCGCAGATTGGTAAATTAGAGGGCTGGACAATACCGCACAACTACCGAAGTGTACATGAATGCTTAAAGTCTCTTCACCTCGGCCCATATAGTAATCCGCCTCAACTCAGTTTCGCAGAACTATTTGCCCAATACTGGTTGGAGATTGTGCTGCTATTGACCCTGCTTATTATATCCACCTGTTACATGGTCTATTTTCGTATTTTAGGTCAGCGCCTAAAAGAGTCAGAGGTGGTGGTTAAAGATGCGCATGCGGAACTGGAGCAACTGTTTCAATCTTCGGCTGATGGCATCTTGCGCGTGGATACCGATTTTAATGTTGTGCGTGTCAATCGTACCTTTGAAACTATGACTGGACTTGCCGCCCAAGATGTAATCGGTTGTAAATGTTACGATGTTTTTCCTGGTTCTGCTTGTGGCAATGCTCAGTGTCCATTGCAGAGGATTTCTGCAGGGCAGAGTAAGATACAGGATGAAAACGTTAAGTTTACCAAGAATGGTGAAGATATTTACTGTTTGATGTTTGCAGTGCCATTTTTTGATCAGGATGGCGACGTTGTCGGCGTGGTGGAGTACTATCGCGATGTAAATGTGCTCAAGCGCACTGAGGCCGAATTACATCAAAGTCGGGATGCCCTAAATATTGCTTACAAGGAGTTACAACTCAGCCAGTCACAGATGCTCCAGCAGGAAAAAATGGCCTCCATTGGTCAATTAGCTGCTGGTGTGGCGCATGAGATTAATAATCCTCTGGGGTTTATCGGCAGTAATCTGGCTACGTTGGACAAGTATTGGCAAAGAATGCGTAAATTTGTCGATTTAAATGCGCAGCAGTTAGAGTCAGGTGAAGTAACTGTAGAGGAACTGGATACTGCCAGACGCGAACTTAAGATAGATTTTATGCTCGAAGATGCCAGTGATCTAATCGCCGAGTCGCTGGATGGCGTGGAACGGGTCAAGACCATTGTCAGCAACTTGAAAAGTTTTTCTCGCCTAGATCAGGCTAAGTATGATTTGATCGATATTAACAACTGTATAGATTCTACTTTAACTATTGTCTGGAATGAGCTGAAATATCACGTAACTTTGCAAAAAGATTATGCTGATTTACCCCTGACCTATTGCTACCCACAGCAGCTTAATCAGGTGTTCATGAACTTGCTGGTAAATGCCGGTCATGCCATTGAGGGCAATGGGGAAATCAATATTGCCACGCGCAGCGAGGATGAGCAGATTTTTATTACCATTAGTGATAATGGTTGCGGCATCTCTGAGGAAAATATTTCCCACCTGTTCGAACCATTTTTTACCACCAAGGAGGTGGGGAAAGGAACTGGGCTGGGTTTGAGTATTGCCTATGATATTATCAAAAATCACAATGGCAAAATATTGGTCGATAGCCAATTGGGGCAGGGTACAACTTTTACCATAGTGCTACCTATTATTGATTCACCACAGCAATAAACAGTTGCTAACGAAAGGTAAGCTTAAGTGCGTGACGATATAGATTTACACGAATATAAGCAGCTGCTTGAACAGCGACTGGCCGATCTCATGCAGTGGCACGAGGTTCAGCAGCAGGAGGGGGCACCAGTAGCTATTGACCAGACCTGTGTGGGTCGCTTGTCGCGTATGGACGCCATGCAGCAGCAATCTATGGCAGTGGCTACGTCACGGCGTAATGAGATAGAAAAGCAACGCATCACTACGGCGCTCAGCCGTGTGGCTGCAGGTGACTACGGTTACTGCGTGCAGTGTGATGAAGAGATTGCTATCGGCCGCCTGCGTATCGACCCCGCTACGTTACTCTGCATAGTTTGTGCTCGGGCTGCCGAGAAGAGGTAATAAAATATCCTCGCGATATCACTGTTAAGATAGATTGCGCTAACAGTGGATAAAGCTGTCGGGTGATTAATATGTCCCATATCTCCAGCGGAGTATTTGCCTATGCGTGCAGTTATTAGACTGGTTGTTGTTTTATCTATTTTTAGTGCTGTTTCGCTATGGGCGCAACCGCATATTATCCCCTTTTCAGCACCGGATGAAACCTCTATACCTCAAGGTGCTGCAGGGGATAAAATTCGCCGCGGGCGTTTGATTCTTACCCACACTCCACAACAATTGCCTGCGTATGCCACGAGTAATTTGCGCTGCAGCAATTGCCATCTTAAAGCGGGAACGGTTGCCTATGCTGCGCCATGGGTGGGGGTGACAACGCGCTATCCGCGCTACAGTAATCGCTCCGCGGCGGATGTGTCGTTGCGGCAACGAATTCAGGGGTGCTTTAAGCGCAGCTTAAATGGTGTTGCCCCACCAGTTGACAGTGAACCTATGGAGGCAATTGTTGCCTATATGAGTTGGCTGTCGCAGGGGATAGATGATGGCTACCTTGTCGAAGGCTGGGGCTTTCCGCGTTTAAACGAGGTGGCAGAACCTGATCGTGAACGGGGACGGCAGTTATTTGTTGAACACTGTGCCGTGTGTCATGGTAAAGATGGCCAAGGTAGTCTAAGTGCCGTGCCGCAGCGTTATCCCTACGGTTTTCCACCGCTGTGGGGTGGAAAATCCTTTAATATTGCCGCAGGTACAGCGCGGTTGCATAAAGCTGCAGCTTTTATTCAGCGCAATATGCCTTTTTCCTCTGGGGGGTTGTTGACTATTCAACAGGCCTATGACGTTGCCGATTTTGTTATTCATCAACCGCGCGCTGATTACCCAGCAAAAGTTAATGATTGGCCGCAGGGAGGGAAGCCGATTGATGCGCGGTATTAATATTGCTGTGATTGGGCTATTGCTGCTAGCAGCAGGTTGGGCTTCATCTGTAACGGCAGGAGAAACTGCACCTGACTCATTAGCGCAGCAGGCGGCCTTCTATTTCGATCCCCTGCCGGAAAAGGCGTTAAGCAGTGATCTTATCGAGAATTTCACCGAAAAGGTAACCCTCGGCCAGCGCCTGTTTTTTGATCCTCGGTTATCACTAAGCCAAACTGTTAGTTGTCACTCCTGTCATAACTTCGCCATGGGGGGGCCGATGGTCGTAAAGTGTCTGTTGGTCATGGTGGGCAAACTGGGGTGCGCAATAGTCCGACCATCTTCAATTCTGCGCTGCAAGTTGCGCAATTTTGGGATGGCCGCGCTCGCGATCTGGTCGAACAAGCCGCTGGGCCCATGGTGAATCCGGTTGAGATGGCTAGCAGCGATCCGCTGGTGTGCTCGGTTCTGTCCAGTATGCCAGAATACGTTGCGGCATTTAGCGCGGCTTTTCCGCAGCGCAAAAAGCCAATCTGCTTTTCTACCACGCGATTGGCATTGGCGGCCTATGTTGCGACGTTGTTGACCCCTGATTCTGCCTTTGATCGTTATCTACGTGGTGATAATAATGCTTTGAGCGCTGAGCAGCAGGGTGGATTACGCCAATTTATTGCGCTGGGCTGCGTACAGTGCCACACCAGTGTTAATGTCGGCGGCAACGGTTATTTTCGTTTTGGCATCAAACATGAGCCGCAGAAACTTTATCGTCCAGTTGCAGATATTGGGCGCAGTGCAGTGATGGATACGCTGACAGAGGATTATGTGTTTAAGGTGCCAACTTTGCGTAATGTGCAATTGACCGCACCATATTTCCATAGCGGTGGGGCCTCGACTTTATCCGAGGCGCTCGAGGTGATGGGGTGGACACAGTTGGGCAAAAAGCTGTCAGTGCAGCAGATCAAACAACTGCAAGCCTTTTTACAGAGTTTAACAGGAAAGTTGCCGCAGCTTGAAGTGCCTCAGCTGCCTGTAGCAACTCAGAGAACACCGTCACCACAGTGATGCAAAAAAATCGTATATAATTTTCTTAGTAGGAGTTGAAATATGGAAAACAATAATGGTCAGAAATCAAGTGCCCATCCGCTTTTTTTATTGTTACGCGGAGAAGAAATTGAGGCATTTAACGCGCAGCGTAGCACCAGCGACGATCTATGCTTCCTTAGTGGAGTAGACTTTCGTGGGATCGATTTGCGTGGAGCTAACTTGCATAATCTTGATCTGTCAGGCAGCTATTTTCGGCAAGCCGATTTGCGCGGACAGGATCTGCGCTCGTGTAATCTCCAAGGCGCGAGCCTGCGTGCGGCCAAGATTTCAGGCACCTATTTTCCCGCAGAGCTTGCTCCAGATGAAATACTGATGTCCCTTAACTATGGAACTCGCCTGCGCTATCGTTAGTCCCTGGTGTGCGGGTTGAATTTTTTTTGTTGGTGATGGAATAAATACGGGGAAAACTTGATTACGACCGAGTTCTCCCCGAAAAGTTGTCCAGTAGAAATAGCGTTGAAGTTGAATGTTTTAAAGCAGTGAAAAACTTTATCGGCCATATTAATGTGCTGCTATTTGCAATCACTGCGCCATAGACAATCTTCCTGCCCACACTCTGTTGATATGCCGGTATTGAAACACTGCGGGTTGCCTTCAGCTAGTTGCAGGCTACGAATCAGCTCCTGTTTTTTCATTTTGCCAGGTTTTACTCCCCGCTGTTTGGCGAGCGCTTTTACTTCGATCATCTTCATTTTTTTCTCCTTTAAATTGATAATTATTTCATATCAAACAGCACCCATTATACCACGCTATTTGTGCGATACAAATCAACATAAGCATTATTGATGTGCTATTGAACCGCTATTTTACTCCAGTTACAGGATCAATCTACCCAACCATTGCTCAAAGGTGGATACGCCTAGGTTAAATGGCAACAGCGGCAAATTATCAAAAGCCAGCTGCCACAACCAGAGTTGATAGGGTATAATGCTAGAGGTTACTCGCTGCGGTTGTTGTCGGTTAATGGTTGTGCTGTAAAATGTCTAAATTGGAGCATAAAGTCTAGTGGCTGTGCGCTCTATTCGCTAGGATGCCTAGGTGTGAGGAGCTGTTATTTATGGCTAGAATAATCATTACCCAAAAATGTATCGGATGTGGGCGTTGTGTGTCGAGTTGTCGCACTGAGGCGATCTCCTTGGTGAGCGAGTACCCTGGTGGTTACGGTAAAAAGAGCGCCAAGGTAGATTATGCACGCTGTACCCTGTGTGGAGCGTGTTTTTCGGTGTGCTCGCGTAAAGCGCTGGTACTGGTTCCGTAAGCGTGCGCACTATTCTGTCGCTGTCGTTTTTTTCCAGAACATGAAACAACCTGTACTCTAAACTCTATCTTGTGAAAATGTGATCTCTGTGTTGATGAATATACGCCAAGCTCTAAGTTGTTTAGTTGTTCCCAGTGGATTGGTGCTGGTGCTGTCCGTGGTTGTGTGGAATTGGACACCACGTCCCCAGGTGTTGCGCACCTTTTTGCCAATTTGGCCCTATATTGTACTGGCTGCAGCGTTACTCCTTGGCTGGCGCTACAGGCGTTCGCGTCTGTTGCTAATTTTAGCACTCATTACCCTGATTCAACCGCAATTTATGCACTGGTTAGCCCCAGAGTTCCGCTCGTTTGCGCTGACAGCTATCAGCGTGCTGCTACCATTAAATTTGTTGTGGATTTCTTTTGCCGCTGAGCGTCATTTGCTCTCGCTGGCTACTCTGCTGCGGTTGGTAATAATTGTGGCGCAGGGCGGAGTTATCTGGCTGGCATACCATTTTTATGCAGCCCAGAGTTGGGCTATATTGCACTTTAATCCAGTGCCAGCGAGGTGGTGGTCATTGTTGCCACCCCACTGGTTGGCGCAACTGGTGCCGCTATCTATTGTCCTGTTTGCTGGTGCTATTTTTTGCTTGTTGGTAGCGCTGTGTTGGCGGCCTATGGTTGAGCGTGGGGCTCTAGTTTTGATGGTAGTGAGTATCTTCGTGGCTCAGCGCTCAACAGGAGAGGTTGCGTTGTTCTACACAGCTACTGCGATTTTGATATTACTTGTCGCGCTGTTGGAAACATCACACTCCATGGCCTTTCGTGATGAGTTGACCGGTTTAGGCAGTCGCCGCTCCATGAACGATTATCTGCAGCGTCTTGCCGGTAATTACACCCTAACTATGGTGGATATTGATCATTTTAAGCGTGTTAATGATACCTATGGCCATGATATCGGCGATCAGGTGCTAAAAATGGTGGCTAGCTGTCTAACTAAAGTAAGAGGTGGTGGCAAAGTTTTTCGCTATGGCGGTGAGGAGTTTATCCTCGTGTTCGCTGGTAAACAGCGGGAGCAGGTGCTGCCCCATGTGGAAGCTTTACGGATGGCTATTGAGCGCGCCAATTTTACCCTGCGCAGTAAGACTAGAGCGCAGAAAAAACCGACTACTAGGACGCGGATGTCTACAAAATCACGCCAGTTAAATGTCACCGTCAGTATGGGGGTTGCTGAACACAGCGAGCGCAAACAAACGACAGATCAGGTGATTAAATTGGCCGATAACGCGCTGTATCGTGCTAAGCATGGTGGGCGCAACCGGATATGCTAATGGTGTTATTAAAATATGCCCTGAATGATAGATGGAGGTAGATATGTGGAACAGAGGTCAACATAGATTTACCAAGTTTTATCCGAAATCTCTTCAGGGGCAGATGCTCATCTTGGTCTCACTGGTTGTTCTCCTGCAACTAATTATCAGTGGGGCTATCTTTACAACCTTCATCAGTAAAATATCTCAGCAACAAATTGGTAAACGCGCCCTGGATATTGCCCATACTGTCGCCGCAATCCCTCTGGTTGTCGAAGCCTTGCACGATGCTAGATTGCAGCCGCAGGTGCAACAACTTGTTGAGACGGTGCGTGACAAAACTGGGGTCGAATTTATTGTTGTGGCCGATCGGCATAGTCGCCGTTTATCGCATCCATCGTCAGAAGAGATTGGGCAGAAGTTTATCGGCGGCGATGAGTTTGCCGCGTTGAATTATGGACGTTCATACCTCTCTCAAGCAACAGGTACGCTTGGGCCATCATTGCGCAGTATTGTCCCTATCTATGCAGATGATGAGCAGATTGTCGGCTTTGTCGCTGTCGGTTATCTGCAGCAGAAAATTGCGCAAACGGTGTACGGGTATCAACAGGAACCGGCGACTCTGGTGTTTATGCTGCTGGTGGTGGCTATTTTGGGCTCTTCTGCTGTAGCGCACTATGTAAAACGCCAGACTTTAGGTTTGGAACCACGCGAGATATCCTCGTTATTCTTGGAACGCCAAGCAATTTTAGAGTCGATTCGTGCTGGAATTATAGCGGTAGATGGCCAGGGTGCAATTCGCCTTATCAATCAGGCGGCTATTGAACATTTTCAGTTAGAATCTCAACAGATGATCGTTGGCAAGAATATCACCGAGGTGTTTGCCGGTAGTGAAGTTTTGCCGCTGTTGCAACCGGGGAGTGAACAATCCTTTCGCGAGATAAGTGTGGATGGCCACGATCTGCTGTTTAATAGTGTACCTATTGTGAACAGAGCGAGTGATAATGGCTTGGTGGCCAGCTTTCGGCGGATGGATGATTTAACCCGTTTGCAGTTGGAGTTGCGCCAGAGTCAAGAGTTTACCGAAATGCTGCGCGTTCAAGCTCATGAGTATTCCAACAAATTGCACATGCTCGCGGGCTTTTTACAGATAAAAGCTTACGATGAAGCTTTGGAATTGGTCAGTAATGAAGCATCAGGGTTGCAGAGTTTAATTCATTTTTTATCAACAACGGTGCCGCATTCGAGCTTAGCCGCTATTATTATGGGTAAGTCTAATCGTGCTAATGAGCTGAAGGTGGAGTTTTTGCTCGATCCTGACAGCTCAATGGTGGATATTCCCACAGGCTATAATTTTGATAAATTGGTAACTATTGTTGGTAATCTCATTGATAATGCTCTGGAAGCAGCGGTCGCCTATAGTGCCAGACCACCTAGCGTAAAGCTGTTTATGACCGATATGGGCCACGATCTGATCTTCGAAATTGAAGATTCGGGCGCAGGTGTTCCTGTTGCTTTGCAGGAGATAATTTTTCAGCAGGGCTATACTAGCAAAGCTGCACAACACGATCTGTATCATGCGCATGGAGTTGGGCTATATGTGGTGAGCAATTATGTACAGCAGCTAGCCGGAGATTTGACCATATCAACTGGCGATTTGGGCGGAGCCCTGTTCACCTTATCGCTACCAAAACAACCTCAACGGAAAGAGCAATCATGACAATTTTACGAGTGTTGATAGTTGAAGATGATGCGCGTATTGCCGAATTGCACCGCCGGTTTGTGGAGAAAGTTGGTGGGTTTGAAGTAGTGGGCATAGCGCTGAACTTAACTGAAACGCGGGAGATGGTAGAGCTGCTAGATCCCGATTTGCTCTTGCTCGATCTGTATCTACCTGACGGTAATGGTATGGATATGCTGCGTGAACTACGTGGGCAAGGGCGACAGATTGATGTGGTACTCATTACCGCAGCTAAAGAGGTGAATGCTGTGCAACAAGCGCTCCAGAATGGGGCATTCGACTACTTGATTAAGCCGGTAATGTTTCCCCGCTTTGCCGAAGCTTTGCACAAGTTTCAGCGCTACCACGTACAGTTACACCAAGTTGAACAGTTGGATCAAACAGAGATTGATCAACTCCGTCAAGGGCATAGTGTGCCGTCAGTGCCTGGAGGTAGTTCTGTACCTAAGGGGATTGATCTGTTGACTTTAGGCAAGGTGCAGCACGTTTTTCACGGATCAGAGTGCTTTAGTGCCGAGGAGGTGGCGGCTAGTATAGGTGCCAGCCGTTCTACCGCACGCCGTTATCTGGAGTATCTTATTACGACTGGGGAGCTGCGCGCCGATATTGTCTATGGTAGCGTTGGGCGACCAGAGCGTCGCTACTTTGTGACACATCCTAGCGCTTAAAAGATCGAGGCTCGCCAGCTTGTGCTGGAGAGCCTCGGCTTGTTCAATGCTTGGTAATTAGCTAAATTAATACTTGAGCGAGTGGATAACCGATGAGACAGGCGACAATAACTGCAATTAGCCCCGGCACCATGAAGCTATGGTTGAAGTAGTATTTACCAATCTTTGTTGTCCCCGTGATATCAAAGTTACAGGTTGCGATATCTGATGGATAGTTGGGTATAAAGAAATAACCGTAACAAGAGGGCATAATGCCGATAACCAACGCTGGGGACAATCCCATCCCCAAAGCTACAGGCAGCATCATCCGGCATGTTGCTGCTTGGCTGTTTACCACTACCGATACGATAAACATTGCCAAGGCAAAGGTCCATGGATAGGTCTGTACCATGTCGATAATTCCCGCTTTAAAGCTTGGCAGGGCAAACTTAAAGTAGGTGTCACTCATCCACGCGATACCGAAAATAGCAATCGCTGCTACCATCCCCGATTTAAAGACCACACCTTCTGGTACTTTCGATGTTTTAGTCTTGGTGATGAGGAGAATCAAGCCACCAAAAGCCAGCATCATCATCTGAATAATGACCGACATCTTGATCGCTTTGGCCTCTGCGCCTATTGTGCGAATTTCTGGGAACATCGCAATAACTACGATGGTGATCAGAGCTAAGGCAAACAGTAACACTGCATGTTTGGCCGAGTTGGGCAGGGTTTCGTCGAGAGTTGTGGCGGTTGTCTCTTCAATCCGCTTGCGTAGTACTGGGTCTTGCATGCGGCGTTGAAATTCAGGATCATCTTCCAACTCCACACCGCGGCGCATACTGTAGAGTGACATGGCGATTAAGCCAATAAACGTAGCGGGAATCGTTACCCCAAGGATTGACAGTAGGGTGATGTTGCTGTCGATATTGGTCAACTGTGACAGGTAGTAAACCACTGCCGCTGATATAGGACTTGCGGTGATGCCAAGTTGTGATGCCACCGAGGCTGCTGCCATGGGACGTTCTGGTCGGATGTTGTTTTTCAGTGCTACATCACCAATAATAGGCATAACCGAGTAGACTGCATGCCCAGTGCCGAGCATAAAAGTCATTATATAGGTGACAATAGGGCCCAAAATGGATACCCGCTTCGGATTAGCGCGCAATAGGCGCTCAGCAAGTTGCAGCATGTATTTCAGCCCACCGGCTGCTTCGAGAATCGAGGCGCAGGTGACAACTGCCATGATAATCAGCATTACGGTAATTGGTGGCGATGTGGGCGGCATCTGGAAAACAAATACCTCGATGGCTAGACCGATCCCCGAAACCACTCCAAGACCGATTCCACCGTAACGGCTTCCCATATACAGCATCAGTAGCAAGAACATAAATTGGACATATAGCATGGCTAATCTCCTCTCTTGTGGGTGAAAACTTGGTGCACCTTTGTGCCCAGTATTGACATTGATTACAGCGTTTTTTTTACGCTCTGCAATCACATTATCAGAAGAGAGGAAGAATGGAAGTTTCTGTAATTAAAGGGAATTTTGTTTTTTTTGTCTATTTAGTTCATTTTGTTTACCAAAGAATAAATCTTGGATAGTACGAGTAGGTTTCTAGATATTAGTGCGTGGATTGTTGGTCAGGTAGGCGTCAATTTACCCTGTTGTGCAATCTATATTCTGGCGTCGGTTGTGACGGGGAGTGACAAGCATACTCCAGAACCAACAAAGGCCATGCTTTTATACGCATGACCTCTGTTGGTATCTCTAGTTTGTGCTTTTATACTCTGTTTATTTGAACTCTATCTGCCGTGATGTGCTAGATGTCTCCAAGGTGAACTCTTCTAACATGCCGTGCAGTTGATTAGCTTGCGCGGCCAACTCTTCAGCCGATGCGGCACTCTCTTCTGACGTTGAGGTGTTCTGTTGGGTAACATCATCTATTTGGCTTAGTCCGATGGTTATCTCCGCAATGCTCGCGGCCTGTCCGTTGGAAGATGTAGAAATTTCGGCTATAAGTTCACTGACCTTTGTGATTCCTTCGGAAATTCGCGCTAACTCTTCACCTGTGATATCGGCAATGCTGGCGCCATTTTCCACTTTTTTGACGGAACCTTCGATCAAGTCAGCAGTCTCTTTGGCCGCCTTAGCGCTGCGCGCGGCAAGATTTCTTACCTCCTCTGCAACAACGGCAAAGCCTTTACCGTGCTGACCGGCCCGCGCAGCTTCAACCGCTGCATTAAGGGCAAGTAGGTTAGTTTGGAAGGCGATCTCGTCAATTACCTTAATGATTTTAGAGATATCTTGACTTGATTTGTTGATTTCTGCCATAGCCGCAATCATGGTTAACATCTGGGCGTTGCCTGTCTCGGCAACGCTGCGTGCCTCTTGAGCTAGAGAGTTCGCCATGTTGGCATTATTAGCATTAAGCTTGGTTTGAGCACCAATCTCAGCCATAGAGCTACTGATCTGTTCTAGAGCGCTAGCTTGCTCTGTCGCCCCTTGCGACAGTGATTGACTTGAATCAGAAACCTGCGTTGCCCCTGAGGAGATCTGCCCAGCAGCTAGGTTGATTTGCGCCATCGTCTCATTTAATGCATGGTTGGCCTTTGCCAAAGGTTCGCGAATAAGGCCGTGTGCTTTAAAGGTAAAATCTCCTACCGAAAGTTTATCAAAGGCGGTGAGGATCTCGTGTTCTAAGTTGTCGGCAAAGGCATCCATAGCCGTACCTAGTTGGCCAATCTCATCCTTTTGTTTGAAGTTTAACCTACCAGAAAGATTACCCTCACCAAGATTATGGATCATATCCAGTGAACGTTTAATAGGTTTGCTGATACGGTTCGCTATAAAGAAACCTACTACGAGTGCAATAGCGGTAACCGTGATCGCAATAATGAAAATCCACAGAATCATACTATTGGAAACGGCTGCCAATGCTTGATGTGAGTCGCTAAAATCATCATCGTAGTAACCTGCGCCAATGACCCAATCCCAAGGTTCAAAGTAGGCTATAGCAACTTTTTTCATGCGTGGTTCACTATCCCCGGCATTCTTCCACAGGTAACTGGAGCGGGCTGTGGGGATGTCACCATTATTGGCAGCAGGCAGGGCAATCGCCTTATCAATAATCTCTTTAATAAACAACTTGCCGCTGGCATCTGATGCCCCAAGAATGTTCTCCCCGTCGCGAGCACCATTTTGGGAGATAATATATTTACCCTGTTCATTCTCATGGCCACCTAAGACAAAGACATAGCCAGTTTTGCCGACCGAGCTGTGCAGAATCCCTTTGCGTAAACTCTCGACATTCTCCTGCTTTTCGCCGAAGTAGAGGATGCCAACAACTTTTTGATGGTTGGTATCCCAGATTGGTTGATATGCTGTGACATACCAAGCATTCACAACATAAGCGCGACCACGGAAGGTCTTGCCTTTAAGAACTGTCTCAATAACTTTATTGGCGCTGCCATCTGGATTAATACGGGGAATATAGGTATTTATTGCGCGGCTACCATCAAGCTTTTTTACTGTTGTGGCAACACGCAACATATCGCCTTGCTCATTCATCCGTTGGAAGATAGTGCAGGTGCCGCCGACCAAATCAGTTACCTCGTCGACAATTGGTGTTTTGCGTGCACTGTCTGAGTTTTGTCCTGTCCACTGCTCACCAAAAAGCATTTTTGGCAGTTGGACGGTTGTTTTTTGTTTGGAGAACTGGTTAACCGCATTCCAAGTAACGCTATCGGCGGAGAAGTTAACAGAACCGCTGCGTTCTAGCAGATCGCTACCGACTCGTAAGTGCGCAGAGACGGTTTGCTCCACCGATTCGCGCATAGCCTCGCACAGCAGATATACATTCTTGGCCTCTTTTTTCGCTTCGTTAAAAGCTAAGTCATCAATAACATTTGACATATTGTTGCGTAGAACTGAATTTTTTATAACGGCAACACCTACAATAGATATGGCGGTGATTAACACAAGTGCTATCACTGTGCCCGTTATCTTGGTACGAATATTCAAGGTTTTCCCCCAGTTCAAGTGAATAATAAAATAAAAATGCCAGTAAAATTATATCTTGCCATTCTATCATTAATGCTATTCGATGCTAGAAAATATTTTCTAATATCGTCGGTGATACACCAGAATTTAAGTATAAAGTTCACTACTGTCCGGTTAATAGTTAAACAGATTCAACTGGTTAGATTCGAGAGGTTCTGATATATGCTTAAGAGCATCAGTAACCAGTGATGAAATTGGCTTTTTCTCGAACAAATTGACCTCCAAT
>Ga0265295_1000888_pt1 | contig 56563 bp, 50 predicted proteins | sample Munlansysbiofilm_FD_192503 | JGI IMG/M metagenome (GOLD analysis project Ga0265295, IMG submission 192503) | Leachate microbial communities from a municipal landfill in Southern Ontario, Canada - Methane capture system biofilm | ecosystem: Engineered > Solid waste > Landfill > Unclassified ... | reverse complement strand
GTGTTTGACTAACATTCTCTTGTTTTTTTGGAAAAAACTCTACAAATGTTACTCCTTTTGCTTTTAGCAAAAAACCTAATATTAATAATACTGTTGATACTATCCCCATTACTATTAGAAAGCTTGTTACTAATTCTGCTATCGTATTTAGCCCTTCCATATTTCTCTCCGTGGTTACCATTTGTAAATATGAGTGTAATCATATATAAAAGTTGCTTTAGTAATATTTATATTTTTATTGTTTTTTTGACAAATTCTAAAATTTAATAGTTTTTATTATTTATAAGATTTTTTCACCAAATTCATAAATAAAATCATCAACTTTTTTAAAGAAATTTATAACACTATCTTTAGTTTTTATTATTTTTATTTGCATAAATATATCCTTTTTGTTTTTTATTGCAAATTATATATATAAAATAAAATATACTTGAAAAATATTTCAAATTGTAATATAATTTTGAAAAATAAAAAAAGGAGATAAAATGTTCATTGTTGATGAAATTATAGAAAAGTTAAAAGATATTATAAGTGCAGATGGAAAAAATGGCAAAGTATTTGATAAAGATGTAGCTAAATCTTTAGAATTAAGCCAAGCAAATTTTGCAACTATGAAAAATAGAGGAAAAATTCCATTTACAAATATTCTAAATTTTTGCGCTAAAAAGAAAATATCTATAAATTGGCTTTTATATAATCAAAATCCGGATTCATTAGTTGATGCAACAGATAAATATTGGATTAAATATTATCCTTCTGTTTCTGTTAGTGCTGGTGGTGGAGCTTATGAAAGTGAAGATAACTATGAGTCATTAGAACTACCACGATATTTTGTTAATATGTTAGGTGGAAATGAAAATTTAAAAAATATTGATGCTATAAATGTAATTGGAGATTCTATGGAACCGACATTAAATAGTGATAATATAATATTTATTGATAAAACAAAAAATGATGTTTCAAGAGATGGGATTTATGCTTTTACTACAATTCACGGTTTATTTGTAAAAAGAATACAAAGACGAGTTGATGGAAAACTAGATATTATTTCTGATAACAAAGATTATCCATCACAAGTTTTAAATAAAAATGATTTAGAAATTTTAGGAAAAGTGATAAGCTCTTTTGGATTAGTTTACTAATCTTAAAAGAGTGTTGGGAATTTTTGCGATTTTAAAAAATAGTTTATTACGCATTTATGGTTAAACCCTATAATATAAACAGCGTTGAATTTTAAGCTTTTTAAAATAGGTTTTAACTCTTCTAAATCTTTTATGATAATTTGTTCATCTTTGTCTAAAAAGTCGACATAAAAATTTGAAATAAAAATAGCTTTTGCATATTTATATTTTTCTTTTATATATAAAATCTCTTTTTTATATAAATCTTCATTATTTTGACAAATTATAAATTTATCACTTTTACCAAATTCTATAAGATTGAAATTTTTATCTAAAAAAAGAGCTTTTAAGTTGTGAAAAGCTTTTAATTTTGAGAAATCTATATTTTGATTTAGAAAATTATAAACTTTTATAAAATTTGTAAGATATAAACTTGAAATCTTCAATCTTGAAAAATATTTTTCTTTATATGAAAAAGATGTTTCAAACAAAGAGTGTTCCGTTAAATTTTCTATATTTTTAACTAAAACTATATCATTAAAGTCACTATTATTTGGATAAAGTTTATCTAGAATTGTTTTATCTGAAGAGATAAGAATATCATCATTTTCTATATTTTCTAATTGTTTAAAAAAGTTTTCCAATCTATTTGGAATTAGTTTTATAGCTTTTTCGAAGTTATTTGAATATATTTTTAGTAAATCATAAGTCTCTTTTTCACAAAAATAAGCTTTCAAATTTTTAGTTGATAAGTTGAAACGAATTAATTTTATTATAGCTAAATCAATATTTTCAACTTTTATCCAAGCTATTTCATTATCGAGTATTAAGTGATTTTCTTCGATAAGGATTGCAAATGCACCATTTTTTAGAGCTATTTCAATCTCATTTGGATCTTTAACTATAAATAAATCGCCTTCTTTTACTTTTGAAACGTTTGTTTTGATTGAATATATAAAAGAGATTGATGGAGAGTTTAAAAGCTTTCCATCAACAATATCTAAAATAGATGAGATTTGCACTAGCTTATTTTCGTTCCAGATTTTTTAGGTGCTTCTGGTCTTAAAAGTGATAAACCATTTTCATCACGTGCTGCCATTAACATACCTTCACTCAGCATTCCCATAAGTTTTGCAGGTTTTAAGTTTGCAACTACACAAGCTTGAGTACCAACTAATTCTTCAGCTGAATAATACTCTTTGATTCCTGCTAAAATTTGTCTATTTCTTCCTTCTCCTAAATCAACTTGTAGTTTTAGAAGTTTTGCAGATTTTGAAACTTCAACTGCTTCTACAATTGTTCCAATTTTTAAAGTTGTTTCAAAGAATTTATCAATAGTGATTAGATTGTCATCTTCAACTTTTGTAGGTTCTTGTTCTTTTTTTATTTCACACTCAGCTTTTGTTTCATCAGCTGTTGCTGGTTGTTCTAATAAAATTTCTTCTATTCTTGGGAAAAGTTGTTCAACTTTTGTTATAACTGTATCAGCTAATAACTCTTTATTTTTTATTAATTTATTAAAAGTTTCAGTATTTATATTCATACTTAAAGATTGAGCAATTAGTTTAATTTTTTCAGGCATTACTGAATCTAAAAGTAGGGCAACTTTAGCCATAATATTTGTAATTAAAGCAACTAATGCCATAGCCTCAGCATTTTTTCCATCTTTCATTAAATTCCAAGGTTCATAATCATTGATTGCTTTGTTTGCTATAGTTAAAACTTTCCATATCTCTTCAAGATATCTGTTTATTTGCATATTATAAATATATTTTTCAACACCATTTAAAATTTCATTTACTTCATCTAACTCTTTTTTATGGAATTTTTCAACATCAACTGAACTTACTTTATAATCAAAGTATTTTCCGCTCATTCCTGAAATTCTATTTAGTAAATTTCCTAAATCATTTCCTAAATCAGAGTTTATTCTATCTATTAAAGCTTTTTGTGAAAAATCTCCATCTTGACCAAAAGGAACTTCCCTTAACATGAAATATCTAAATGCATCAAGTCCATAAGCATCTGCTACTTCTTTTGGATTTACGATATTTCCTTTTGATTTTGACATTTTTTCACCATCTCTTGTCCACCAACCGTGCGCTGCAATATGTTTTGGAAGAGGTAAATCCAAAGACATTAAAAATGCTGGCCAATAAATAGAGTGGAATCTTAAAATATCTTTTCCTACAAGATGAATATTTGCTGGCCAAAAATTCATATTTTTATCATCAGTTCCATAACCAAGTGCTGTAATATAGTTTAAAAGAGCATCAAGCCAAACATACATAACGTGTTTTGGTTCATTCATAGACTCAGGAAGTTTTACTCCCCAACTAAAAGATGTTCTTGAAATTGATAAATCTTTTAAACCACCTTTTACAAAGTTTACAATTTCATTTTTTTTGCTTCTTGGTAAAATACAATCTTCATTTTCTTCATACCATTTAAGAAGTTTTTCTTCATATTTTGATAATTCAAAAAAGTAACTTTCTTCTTTTACTAAAGTAGTAGCTCTTCCACAATCTGGGCAAAATTGTTCATCTACAAGTTGTGATTCAGGGAAAAAAGTTTCACAAGGTACACAATAAAATCCTTCATACTCACCTTTGTAAATATCACCTTTTTTATACATTATTTCGAAAGCTTTTTGAACTCCAATTTTATGTTCTTCATCTGTAGTTCTAATAAATTTATCATAAGTTATATCAAAATCATCCCATAAAGTTCTAAATTTTCCTGAAATTTCATCAGCATACTCTTTTGGTGTTTTATTTCTAATCTCAGCACTTTGTGCTATTTTTTGTCCATGTTCGTCAGTTCCTGTTAAAAGGAATGTATTTGAACCTGTCAATCTTGAATATCTTGCTAACATATCTGCAATGATTGTAGTATAAGCATGACCGATATGAGCTACATCATTTACATAATATATTGGGGTTGTGATATAAACATTTTTACAAGATTCTTGCATTTTTACCTCTTTTCTTAAAATTCAAATCCACCAGTAGAACCTTTATTCATAGATTCATAGACAGAAATTACATATTTTTTTCTTAATTCGCATTCAAAAAAAGCACTACAAGGAGTGCAAGATTTTAAACTATTTGATTCTTGACAACTTTTTAATTCTACTAGCATTTTTTCTAGTTTTAATTCCCATTCATCAAGTACAATTTCTTCGTGTTCAGACATTTTTTTTATAAACTTCTAAAACTCTATTTATTTCGCTATTTGAACCAAAAAAACAAGGAGTTGTATCGTGAATATGTGTAGTTTGTACTTCTAAAACTCTTTTAAATCCATCAACAGCTTGACCACCAGCTTTTTCATAAGCTAATGCAAAAGGGAAAACTTCAAATAATTGTCTTAATTTTCCTTTTGGTTTATCTGTTGTTCCTGGATATGAAAAAAGTCCACCACCTTTTAATAAAATTTGGTGTAAATCAGGAACCATTCCACCACTATATCTTAATCTATAACCATCATTAAAAATATCATCAATTAATTGTTTATGAAATGGTGCCCAACAGTTTTGTGTAGAACCAGGAGCATTTAATTTACCTTTTTCATTAAGTTTAATATTTTGAATAAAAGTAAATTTACCATCTAATAATCTATACATTTTTACATCATTTGTAGTTACTACCATTTCAACTCTTGGACCAAAAACCACATAAACTGAAGCAACTATATTTTGTGCATTAAATTCATTTTCATAAATACCAAAAATTGAACCAACAGATAAGTTTACATCCACTAAAGATGAGCCATCAAGTGGATCATAAGCAATTAAATATTTACCATTTTCATGTAAATTTACAATGGCTTCTTGTTCTTCACTCACAATTGCTTTGATACTTGGAATATTTTTAAAAATATCCTCAATAATTTTGTCACTTGCAATATCAAGTTTTAATTGAGTATCTCCAGTTGAATTTTCAAATTCACTTTTGCCTGTATCACCCGTTTCTATTAAATGTTTGATTTTTATTGCTGATTCTTCTATTGCTTTTATTATTTCTTGCATTTTTTACACTCTTTTTGCATTTTTATCTATCCAGTTTATTATTTCATCTGGATTATTTAAATCTAATATTTCAATATTTTTTGGAATATCATTTTTATTAATTGTATCATCGCATGCTATTGCATTTGTTACTTCAAAATAACTTTCATCTAATCTATCTCTAAAAATAGATATTCTAGGAAGTTCTAGAGTTTTTAATCCTTCAACTAATAAATAATCAAAATCTTTAAAAAGTTCTATTAAATCATCAATTGAAGATGTAGATTTTTTGAAATAAGTTGTTTTATTTGGACTTACAACAGCAACATCAGCACCAGTTTGTGAGAATTTGAAAGAATCTTTTCCTTCTCTATCAAACATAGCTTTATCTTTTGGATCATGTTTTACTATACATACTTTAAAACTTTGATCTTGAAGAATACTTGCAACTTTTACAATAGCAGTTGTTTTACCACTATTTGACGGACCTGAAAAGGCTACTACTAATCTTTTTTTATTCATAAGTCGGATTTTATCTAAAGAAACGTTAAACTAAATTTAGAAATATTTTTTAAAGCCTTTGTAATGTAAAATATAAAATAGATAAAAAAGGGGATCCATGTTTAAAATTTTAATTTTTCTATTTATTTCACTATTTTTAGTTTCATGTACATCAAAGAATAATGCATTTAGGTATTTTGATAAAGCTGAGTTAGAAGCTAAGGGAGTAAAAGCTACAAAAAAAGCTGATATTGTAAAAGACAAAGAGGTTAATGTTATTTTTATGGCAACATATTTAAATCAAGTAGATAATATGAAAGATGATACAAAAACGGAAGATTTTTTAGTGTTTACATATTTTTCTAATTTAGATTCTCAAAATATAGAAGATAATGGATATCTTTTCTTTTTAAATGAAAATGAACCAGTATCTATCGAAAGAATTGAAAAAGGTAATGAAAAATATAAAGATTTAATGCTTAAAAATTATTGGGGAAATTATTATTTAGTAAAATTCAATAATATAGAAATAGATGATGATAAAAAAAGTTTTGTTTTAAATTTAGTTTTACAAGACCAAGCGTCTAATAAGGTGACACTAGGTTTTGTAAAATAGTAGATAGTGAAATTTTATTTTCACTATTTAAGTAATTGTTGTAGATATAAAAGTTTGCTAAGACTTTTTTCCCATATTCTCTTGTTTCGCCAGAAGATATTAACTCCATACTTAAAAATGGTTCAAATTTACCTTTTTCTTTAAATAATCCTTTTTTTAATTGACCTTTAGTATATCCACCACCGCCATTATAAGCGTAAGCTATAAATAAAGGATTATTATCAAATTGAGTCATTAATGTATCTAAATGAAAACTTGCATATTCAATATTCTTTTTTGGAACAAATTGTTCATAAATATTATAATCTTCATTTAATTTTTGTGAAATATCTAAAGATAAAAAAGGCATTATTTGCATAACGCCTAAAGCTGAAGATATAGAAATAGAAGAGGGAATAAATCTACTTTCTTGTCTAGCAAGAGAATAGAGTAAAATTTGTTTATATATATTATATTTTCCAATTATATCTTTATATGGAGTTATAAAATATTGAACTTTAGATTTATTATATCTTTCTAAAACAAAAGCTAAATGTGGCATTGTATTTTCATCTGTAAAAATATTTGAGTACTTTTGTAGTTTTATATCATCAAGGTTTGTTTTAGTATCTTCAACAACATTTAACCAATCAAAAGCATTATAAATATCATAAGAACTTTTTTTATTTTTTGTTTCAAGATTGTAAACAATATTATCTGGTTTTATATTTAACAACTCTTTTGCATATAAAACATATAAACTATTATCCCAACTTTTAGCTAGTTCTTCTAAATAGTAATTTTCCTTTGTTACTAAGTATAACCAAAAAGTAGCCTTGTCTTTCATGTCTCTTTGGTTCGTTTTATTAAAAGAGGTAAGAAAAAAGCTTTTCGCAATTGTTGGATTGTTGTTATTTATTGCATTAATCCCAAGAATAAAATCAATATCAGGTGTAAATGTTTTAATACTATTTAGAGCATACAAAGACTTTTGAATATTTGGAAAATCTTTACTAAAAATAATAGTTCGTAAAAATCTATTAAAATCAGCTTCTTGTGTAAGTTTTGTTAAAAAATCTAAAGGTAATTCTTTATTTAAATATCTTATAGTATAACTATCTTCAAGCTCAAAAAATAGCTGCAGAAACTTTTTTGTACCACTATTTATAAAAGAGTTAAAAGGATCAGTTGATGAAATAAGCTTTAAATTATTTTTTAAAGTAGGGTAGGAATCTAATTTGTTAATAAAAAATTCTAAATCTTTTTTTGATAATAAAGAAGCCTCTTTTAAAGATAATCCTAAGGCAATACATCTTAAATCGCTATTTTTTAACTCTTCAATTGAAGCTCTATAACATTTCAAATCTTCTTCGGGGATATTTTTTTTATATCTTTGATTGAAAAGTTTATCTAAAGAAGCATTTTTACCATATCTCATATCATAGACAGTTTTAGCCTCTTCAAAAGTTAAATTTTCCTCTTGATTTAGATATTGAATAATAAAAAAATCTTTTGCAGGAGATTTAGGTTTTTCTTGAAGCCAAGATAGAGTAATTTTAAAGTCTTTTTGCATAAAATCAGTAGTTGCTGTTACAATATCTGCATTTAAAGATATTGCAAAAAGCAAAAATATCAAAATTCTTTTCATATCAAAGCTTTATTAGAAAAATAAGTTTTTTAGAAGTGTCTCTATGAAAATTAATCCAAAAATTAAAATTAGTGGAGCTAAATCCATTCCACCAAATACTGTTGGTATATATCTTCTTATAAAAGCATAAACTGGTTCAGTTAATCTATAAAGAATTTGAACTATTGGATTATAAGGATCAGGTTTTACCCAAGTTAAAAGTGCTGAAATAATAACAACCCACTTATATAAAAAAATAATACTAAAAATTAGTGTAAAAATTGAAGTTAATAGTGCATCTATCATTTTATAATATCTCCTAAATAGTTTTTAATTAAAGGGTAAATATCTGATAAATTTGGACCATTTTCAACACCTGTTAAGATATATCTTAATGGTTTAAATAGACTTTTCCCTTTTAAAGAAGTTTCATTTACAATATAATTTTTTAAATCTTCATAATTATCGAAATAATGAGCTTTTTGTAAACACTCTTTAATAGCTTTAAATTCATTTTCAAAACCTTCAAGAGTTGTTTTTGTAGCAAATATTGGTTCAATCTTCTCTTTTATCTCTTTTATAGTACTTGCTTCTTCTAAAAATAGCTTTCCTAATTTTCCTATATCACTATCTGCAAAACCTAAAATTTTTGATAATCTCATATCATCAAGATTTTCAATATGTTTTCTATTTATAAATCTTAATTTATCTATATCAAATTTTGCTGAACTTTTTGAAATATTTTCTATTTTAAACCACTCTATGGCTTCTTCTAAAGTAAAAATTTCAGTTGGAGTTTTATTTCCCATAAGTACAAGATAATTTGCAATAGCACTTGGAAGAAATCCTTGCTCAATTAGCCATTTTACACTACTTGCATCATCTCTTTTACTCATTTTTTTACCAGTTTGTGCATTTAAAATAATTGGTAAATGAACATATTTTATCTCTTTTGTATATCCTAATGAATCTCTAATATGTATTTGTTTTGGTGTATTTGAAACATGATCTTCTCCACGAATAACTATTGAAATATCCATTAACATATCATCAACAGAACAAGCATAATTATAAGTTGGAGTTTTATCTTGTCTTAAAATTATAAAACTATCAATATCAAAAGGTGCATAGTCAAAATCACCTTTTAGTAAATCAGTAAATTTTATATTATGATCAGGTTTTTTTAATCTAACAGTAAAAGGTGCATTTACATTTAAAACTGCTTCATCAGATAAATTTTCACAAAATCCATCATATCTAAAAGGAATCCCTTTTTTTATAGATTCTTCTCTTAATTCTTCAAGTTTTTCATCACTACAAAAACAAGCAAAAGCTTTTTTCTGAGTCATTAATTGTAACGCCATTTTTTGGTGATATTTTAAGTTGTCACTTTGATAAAATACTGTTTTATACTCTATTGAAAAAAGATTTAAAATCTCTAAAATCTCTTTATCTTTTCCTTCTATATTTCTTTCTTTATCTGTATCTTCAATTCTTATTATTAAATCTTCTTTTAGTTGTTTAGATACGATATAATTGAAAACAGCAACTCTCAAATTTCCAATATGCATATCTCCTGTTGGACTTGGGGCAAATCTTAACAAAATTATCTCCTTACTATTGAGAATGTTAAATTATTTATCTCTTTGTGAGATTTTATATAGTTATTTAAATCTTCAAGTTTTAGATTTTGAATTTTTTCTAGTTCTTTTTTAGAATAATCTTGGTCTAATCCTCGATAATATAGTGTAAATGCTTTATTTAGTCTTTGTGCTAAAGTTTCATTTCTAAGAGGTTCACTTCCTAATAAAAAATTCTTAGCAGCTGTTAACTCTTCTTGAGTAACACCATTTTCTACAAACTCATCTACTAATTTTGAAACTAATTCTTGAGCTTCTTTTGCAGTTTCATTTTTTGTTTGTAAATAACCACTAAAATATGTATGAGTTTTGTTTATAGAGATATTTCCATAAGCACTATAAGCTAAACCTCTTTTTACTCTAATTTCTTCCATCAATCTTGAACCAAAACCAGAACCACCTAAAATAAATGAAGCAACTTTTGCTTTATAATTCTCTTCATCTTTTGAATCTATATTAAATGAACTTCCAAAATAAATATAAGCTTGTTCTGTATCTCTTTGAAGAGTTTTTTCACTTTTTTGTGATTTAAAGTCTATTTTTTTTACTTCAGATTTTTCGCCAGTTTTTAAATTTTCCAAAATAGGTTTTATTAGAGTTTCTATCTCTTTTTGTGTAAAATTACCACCTGCAACAATAATCAAGTTATTTAAAGATATAGTTTTTGATAAAAAGTTTTCTATATCTTTTAATTCTATTTTTGAAATAGATTCTATTGTTCCACTTGATGGATTTTCTAAAGCTGTGTCTTTGAAAAGTAGGGCTTTTAACTGATTTTGTGCAATAAAGTCAAAATCATTTTCTTTTCTTTTTAAATATCCAGTTTGAATAGTTTTTATTTTATCCAAAGAACTTTGTGTAAAGTTTGGAGATTTTAGTAAATCATTTAATAAACTAACTGCTTTTTTTGATTGTTCTTTTAAACTTGAAACTTCAATAACAAATGTTTCAAATCCATTCGAACTATGAATTGTTATTGCATTTTCATCAAGTATTTGAGCAAAATCTGAGCTACCTAGCTCTTTTGTTCCTTCATTTAAAATACTTGAAGATAAATTTACTAAACCACTTTTATCTTTATCTTGAATATAACCAGAATTTTGAAAAACTAATTGTAAATTTAAAATTGGTAAATCTTTTTGTTCTTCAAAAATTATTGGTACTTCTGTACCTTTTATATTAATATGCTTTATTGTAGCACTCATTAAGTTTCCTTGTAAAATCGCTATTATAAATAAAAAACAGTATTTTATTTTCATATCTTAAAATCTCTCTAAAATTTCGTAAGCAGTATTTCTTTTTGCAGGATATTCACCGATATCTTTTATAAGTCTTATCATTTCATCTTGATTCATTCTATTTGCAGCGCCTGCTGCTTTTACTACATTTTCTTCCATCATAGTGCTTCCTAAGTCATTTGCACCAAATTTAAGGGCAAGTTGTCCTATATAGCTTCCTTGTGTTACCCAAGAGCTTTGCATATTTCGAAAATTATCTAAATACAATCTTGCAACAGCAAGCAATCTTAAATATCTATTTGATGATTGAGGTTTAATTTCTGGATGTTCTTCTATCAGTTTTGTATTTTGACCTTGAAATGACCACATGATAAATGCTCTAAAACCACCTGTTTCGTCTTGAAGTTTTCGTAAATGTTCCCAATGTTCAATTATTTCTTCATCAGTTTCAACTGTTCCAAACATCATAGTTGCAGTTGTTTTCATACCAATCGAGTGAGCAAGTCTATGAACTTCTAACCATTGCGCTGTATCCATTTTTTTTGGTGCAATTATATCTCTTACTCTATCGCTTAAAATTTCAGCTCCAGCTCCAGGAATTGAACTTAAACCTTTTGCTTGTAATCTTTTTAGAACTTCAAGTTTAGATATTTTTGAAATTCTTGCAATAAAATCAATTTCAATCGCTGAAAATCCATGAATAGTAATTTGTGGATATTTTGTATTAATATGTCCTACTAACTCTTCATAATAATCAATTTTTAGTTTTGGATGAACTCCACCTTGAAAAAGTATTTGAGTTCCACCAATTTCTAGAAGTTCTTCGATTTTTTGATCAATTTCATCAAATTTTAAAACATACGAATCTTCATCTTTACCATGTCTAAAAAATGCACAAAACTTACAATCAACCCAACAAACATTTGTATAGTTAATATTTCTATCAACTATAAATGTTGTTATTTTCTCAGGATGAAGTTCAGCTTTTTTGATACTTGCCATTTCACCTAATTCTAAAAGTGAAGCATTTCTTATTAAATCTAAAGCTTCTTCATTTGTAAGTCGTTTTTTTAAATCGACTTCAACTTTTTTAACCATTAGAAACTAGCTCCAAAAGAGAATTCAAATGAAGATGTGTCATCACCTGGCTTATCATCAAGTGCTCTTGCAAAGATTAGTTGTAATGGACCCATTGGAGAAACCCATTCTAATAATAATCCTGTTGAAGATCTTTCTATATCATCGAATGAGTCTTGACCTATCATACCATAATCATAGAAAACTCCCCATCTCATTTTTGCACTAGGAACTAATGGAAAACTCATCTCTGCCGAGTTTGCCCATAAATTCTTATATGGATCAGTATAGTATCCAGAATCATTTTTAGGGAAGGCATAAGATTTATAACCTCTTAAAGTTTTAGGACCTCCAAGATATAAAGAATCTCCTTGATTGATTTGTCCATTATCAAATAGCATTCTAACTTGAGTTTTAAGTCTTAAAACCCAATCTAATTCAGCTAAATCTTCTAATGAGTAGAAATATTTTAAGCTAGAAGATGATTTTACATATTTTGAATCCCCACCAACTCCTGCATATTCTAAAGATGTAGTTGCTCTGAAACCTTCTCGAGGGAAGTAGTAATCATCTGTATTATCATAGTTAAGATAAGGAGTAATTGAACTATTTATATAATCTTGATTTGTAAATAATTTTTTTTCTGCTTTAAAAGCAGCAGTTTGAGCATTATATGTATTCATAAAATCGCTTGAATAATCATAATTTTCACTAACAAAGTCTAATTTATATCTAGTTCCTGCATAAAGATTTCTAACTATTTCTTTTCCTACAGCTACAGAAAAACCTTTTGTTTCGACATCTGAATCATATGATGATCTATCAATTTCATATTTAGTTGAGTGAATTTCAACTTCACCATTATAATCACTATCTCTTAATGCTGGATTTTTTAAGCTAATTTCAAATCTATTGCTACGTGCAGAGATATCTGTACTTAATCCTAAAGCTAGACCTGAACCAAATACATTTACATCACTTATAGAACCACTAACCATAAATTTGTCATAAGAACCATATCCTCCTCCAAGCATCAAGGAACCAGTAGCCGCTTCAGTTACCTTTACGATGATATCCATTTTATCATCACTAATTCTTTTTTCTTCAATTTTTACATCATCAAAGAATCTTGAACGTTTAAGTTTATTTGTAGAATCTTTAAAATCTGTAAGATTATATAAATCACCAGGAGCTAAATAAACATTTCTTCTTACAACTCTATCTAATGTTCTTGTATTTCCAGATATTTTTACATCATTTATATAAACTTTTTTACCAGGAACTACACTGAAAATAACATCAACTAATTTAGTTTCCTCATTTTTCTTTAAATCAAATTTTACTTCAGCATATGCATAACCTTGGTCTGCAACTTGTGTTTTTATGTAATCTTGGTCTTCTCTTAATTTTTTAATATTAAAAGTTCTTCCTACAATAAGTTTTAATTCAGGATAAATAGTTTCAGGATCAACAATAGAAGAATCTAAATAGATTTTTATATTATTTGTTGTGTATTGTTCACCTTCTGTGATAAAAAAGTCTAATTTTGCTTGATTTGAAGCAAAATCAATATCTAAAAATGGTTCTTTTACTTGAGCATCTAAATAACCTTTTTCATAATAAAGATCATTTATTCTTCTTGCATCATATTTTAGTTGGTCAATCTTTACTTCACCATCATTTTGTCCAAACCACCAAGAAGCAAATTCTACTTCTTTATTTGCAGTTACGTGATCGAAATCATCTTGTTCAAGTTTATCTGAACCATGATAGTTTGCTTTTTTGATGATGATTTCATCACCTTTATTTACATTAAAAGTAATTTTTAAAGAGTCTTCATTTATTTTTTCAACTTCAGTTTCTACAACAGAATTGATATAACCTTCACTCTCTAACATACTAAGAAGTTTTTCTTTTGCTTCTTTTATTCTTTTTTCACTATACATTGAACCTTTTTTCAATTTTATAGTAGTTTTAAGTGTTTCTATATCTTCGGTTCTTGTTTTATAACCTTTAATATCAACATTTGCAATAGAAGGTTTCTCATTAAAAATTAGTTTTAAATTTCCATTTTCATTTAAAATTTGAATATCTTCAAAATATCCTTGTTTATAAAACTTTACCAAAGCTTCATTCAATCTATTTTCATCGATTGTATCGCCAACTTTCATATCTAAAATTTCGTCTAAAATTTGCGGTGAAATTTTACTTACGTTTTTAAATTCTATTGATTTTATAGTTTCTGCACTTAGTATTGTGGCACAAGCTAAAGATAATAATATGATTTTATTTTTCACAATAATCCTTAAATTTACATTGTAGGGCATTAATATATCTAAATATAGTTTATATAAATATAAAGTAATGTATAATCACGAACGAATTTTATAAAAAGGTTATGACTTTGAATATTGGAATTATAGGTTTAGGACTTATGGGGGGTTCTTTAGCAAAAGCTGTAAAAAGATATGGTATTGCTTCAAAAGTTTATGGTTTTACAAATAGTGAAAAAAATAAAAAAGATATTTTGGATTTAAATTTAGTAGATGAATTAGTAGATTTAGAAACACTTAAAAAAGTTTCTGATGTTATTATCTTAGCAATTCCTGTTGATGCTATTATCTCAATGTTTCCAAACTTTTTAGATATAGATGAAAATACAACTATTATAGATATGGGTTCAACTAAAGAGTATATTGTAAAAAGTATTCCACCTAAAATAAGAAAAAACTTTATTGCGGCACATCCTATGACAGGAACTGAAAAATCAGGACCAAAAGCTGCTATTGATGATTTATATGAAGGAAAAACTGTTGTTTTTTGTGATTTAGAACAAAATGCAAATCTTCATGTAAATAGAGCCTTTAAAATATTTCAAGAAATAGGTATGAGAATAGTAGTTATGGATAGTGATAAACACGATATTCATGCTTGTTATATCTCTCATTTACCTCATATAATATCTTTTTCTTTGGCAAATACTGTTATGAGTCATGAAGACCCAAAATCTATTATTGCACTTGCTGCTGGTGGATTTAAGGATATGAGTAGAATTGCAAAATCAAGTCCACGAATGTGGAGTGATATTTTCAAACAAAATAGAGAAAACCTTTTAAAAGCTATTGAATCATTTGAAAATCAATTAGATGATGCAAAAGAGATGATAAAAAATGAAAACTATGAAAATTTAGAAGAGTGGATGAAAAAAGCAAATAGCTTGCATGAGATACTATAAAAGATAAGTATCTCTTTTTAATTTATATTTTCTATCGCTTCAAAAACTTTTATTGCTTGAAAGTGTTCTTTTACATCATGGCATCTAATAATTGAAGCACCATTTTTAATAGATTCTAAATGAATTGCCAAAGTTCCTGGAAGTCTATCTAAAACTTCAGTTGGTATTATTTTATCTATCATAGATTTTCTACTTGCACCAATTAGTAACTCATATCCAAAGTGTTTAAAATGTTCTAAATTTTTAAGTAAGAGTAGGTTATGTTCCAAAGTTTTCCCAAAACCAATACCCACATCTAAAACTATATCTTTTACTCCAAAACTTTTTACTTTTTCTAATCGTTTGGTAAAAAAATCATCAATTTCAACTATAACATTTTCATAAAAAGGAGCTTCTTGCATATTTGTTTGATTATTTTGCATATGCATAATAACTGCTTGAGTGTTATATTTTGATACAAGCTTACAAACTTCATCATTTTGCAAACCTGTTATATCATTTACTATTTTAAAACCATGATTTAAAACATATTCTATAACTTTTGGAGAAAAAGAATCTATGGAAAAATCAACTTTTTCATAATATTTATTTTGATAAATAGTTTGAACTATATCTTTTAATCTATCAAGTTCTATATTTTCACTAACAGGTAAACTTCCTGGACGACTTGAAACAGCACCAATATCTATTATATTTGCACCATCTTCTATCATTTTTTCTATTTTTAAACAAGCTTCAGAGTTATCAAATCTACTATTTTTAAAAAATGAATCCTCATTTGCATTTAAAACACCCATTATTTTTGTAGGATAGTTTTGTTCTTTTACATAATTTTTTAAAGATTTTGCTAACTCTTTTAATCCAAAAGGTTGTGCTAACTCTTTTTTTGCTAAATTCTCAAAATGTTTTGTAGTTCCTATAAGTAAGGCATTTACATATTTGTCTTTGGCAATTATAACTCCATTTGGTACAGCTAAATCTGCTCCAATAGATAAAGCATCTTGTTTTAAGATATTTGCAGCACCAACATGTAAATCTTTTATATATAAAGTATGAAGTTTTGATTTTTTTGATAAAATCGAAATACCGCCACTATCACAACCAAGATTTTCAAAAAACTTTTTTGAATCATTTAGTGATATTTTATATGTTTTCATATAAAAACCTTTCAGTTTTGATTTTTTTGATTTGATAAATATAAAAGTAGAGTTGTAAGAACATTTATTGGTTTTGAATTTAATTCCAACAATTTTATTGCTTTAGAAAAGAAATCAAGTTTCTTTTGTGAAAGTTTAATTTTTTGATTATTAGCTTTTAATAAAAGTGATTCAACTATATCTTTTGCTTCTTGTTTAGAAATTTTTTGATTTTCTTGTAAAAAAGTATAAATATCTTTTAAATCAAGTCTATTTAAATCTAAAGATGACTCTATTTTTTGTTCAGATTTTTTTAGATATTTATATGGTAATCTCGAATAAATAGTTGGTAGAAGAGATGTTTTTGAATTTGTTATAAGTATAAAAACAATATTTCTAGGTGGTTCTTCTAAAATTTTTAAAAGAGCATTTTGTGCCTCTTTTCTAAAAGTTGAACCACATAAAAATAGATATTTTTTTTCACTTGTTGCAATAAAAGCTTCTTTAATAGTCTCATTTGCTTGAGCTATTAAAAACTCTTCTTTTTCCTCATTTTTAATAACTCTTACAGAGTGCAAAGGATATTTTGGAAGCATTAAATTTAAAGTTTCCTCAATATTATTTACTATTAAAATAGAAGAGTTTTCAATAAAATCTAACAAAATCAATTTTCCACATTTATTTCAGCAAATAATGAAGCACTCAATGTTTTATTATATAATCTAAACATTTGTAAAAGTTTCATATCTAATGCTTCATCATTTGATTTTAAGTTAAAAGCATCTTGTTTTTCTTCATCAAAAAGCCATAAAAATGAATTTTTCAAGACTTTTGGAATAGTTGCTCTTATATCTTGTCCTTTTCCAATATACCAAAAACAATAACCATTTGGGAATGAAATAGTTAACATATCTTTTATATAAGAAATATCTTCATCCGATTTTACATTGTCGATATATTTGTAAAAAGACTTAAAATCATAATATGGCAAAAATGGTCTATTTAATCTTGTAGAGTTAATGTTTGTTAAAGCATACTCTAAAAACCACTCTCTATCCTTATCTGTAATAACAATAATAGAAAAATTCCTTTCTAAAAGATTATTGATATTTTTAGATACTAAAGGCGTCCATTCATATTTTTTTTCTTCTAGCCAAGGAGAAAGATATTTATCTTTCCTGATTGTATCAACTGTCCAATTTAAAAATTCTTGCACTACTATTTATCCAAATGATAAGCTTCATGTAAAGCTCGAACAGCAAGCTCTGCATATTTTTCATCAATAATCATAGAAATTTTGATTTCACTAGTTGAAATAATTCTTATATTAATATTTTCATTAGCCATTGCTGTAAATGCTTTTGAAGCAACTCCAGTATGAGATTTCATACCAACACCAACAATAGATACTTTACAGATAGATTCATTGTAATCTATATTTTTAGCTTGAGCTTTAAATTGTTCCATAACTTTTTTACAGATTTCAAAATCAGTCGTAGGAATTGTAAAATCTAAATCAGTTGTTCCATCTAATCCTCTTGTTTGAACTATCATATCAACATTGATATTTGCATCAGCAAGTGCAGTAAAAATAGCTGAAGCAATACCAGGTCTATCTGTAACTCCATACATTCCAACTCTAATTTGATTTTTATCTAACGCAATTCCACTTACAACTGGTTTTTCCATAATATTCTCTTCCTTTGTTATTAATGTACCTTCAACTTCTGGCGTAAAGCTACTTCTTGATACTAAATTTACATTTAATTTTTTCGCCATTTCTACTGATCTATTTTGTAATACTTTTGCACCTAAACTAGCAAGTTCAAGCATCTCATCATATGAGATTTTGTCTAATTTTTTAGCTTTTGGTTCAATTCTAGGGTCTGTTGTATAAATACCATCAACATCAGTATATATTTCACAAACATCGGCTTCTATTGCTCCTGCAATTGCAACAGCAGTTAGATCACTTCCTCCTCGACCAAGAGTTGAAACTCTTAAAGTATCTTGAGCAACCCCTTGAAAACCTGCAACAATGATGATATTTCCATCTTTTATTGCTTTTTTCATCTCTGCTGTATCAATATTTTCAATTCTTGCTTTTGTATGAGCATTATCAGTAATGATTCCTGCTTGTCTTCCACTCATAGACATAGCTTTATAACCCATTTCGTTCAAAGCAATTGATAAAAGTGCTGAAGTTACTCTTTCCCCTGAACTTAAAAGCATATCAACTTCATCTAGTTTTGGAGTTTTTGAATAATAACCAGCATAATCTAATAGCTTATTAGTTTCTCCACTCATAGCTGAAACGATAGCAATTACATCGTGACCTTCGTCTTTTATTTTTTTTATGATATTTGCAACATTTTGTATTCTATCAAGTGTACCAACACTTGTTCCACCAAACTTAAGTACTTTTAACATCTAATTTTTTATCCTTTTTAAATATAACCTTCATTTTTAAAATATTTTATAACTTGTTTATAAACAGTTCTTTTAAAAAAAGTTATATATTCATAAATATTTTCAGTAGGCACAAATTTATACTCGCTAAATTCAGGAATCTCAGTATCTATGTTAATTGTAGCGCCTTTTTTTAATTTAACTAAATAATACTTTTGTCTTTGCCCGTCATAAGGATACATTTTTTTAGCAATAGCAGGAGGAAATTCGTAAGATACCCAAGTAGGATATTCTGCGATGATTTCAACATCTCTTGTACCAATTTCTTCTTCTAATTCTCTAAACAAAGCCTCTTTTGATGATTCTCCATCATCAATTCCACCTTGAGGAAACTGCCAAGCATTTTCAACATCAGTTCTTGAAGCAATAAAAATTTCACACTTATGAGGATATTTTGCTGATAGTACGATAGCTGCAACATTAGGTCTAAAGTTTTTTTTCTCGTTAATTGTTTTCTTTTCTTTTTTATCAGTCATAAATATATTTTCCCTTATAATTAGCCAGATATTTTAAGATAATTAGGATTAAAAATTGCTTTTATATATACACATTCCCTTTTGCGATAGTAAATGTTTTTATTGTGCATTTAACTCATATACAGACAAGTTTAGTTTAAAAAATGATTATATGAAAGCCTTAAAAATACAGTTAAAAAACAATATAGAAAAATATGTAAAAAATCGAAATAAAAAAATTGAAACAGTATTTATAGGAGGAGGAACACCTTCTACTATAAAAGCTTTTGAATATAAAGAGATTTTTGAAATAATAAATCCATATTTAGAAGAAAAAGTTGAAATAACAATTGAAGCAAATCCAAATTCTGCTTCTTTTGAGTGGTTAGAAACTATGAAAAGCCTTGGTGTGAGCCGTGTGAGCTTCGGAGTTCAAAGTTTTCAAAATGAAAAATTAAAGTTTTTAGGAAGAAGTCATAATAGTAATAGTGCTATTAAAGCTATACAAAATGCTTCAGAAATTGGTTTTAAAGAGATTAATTGTGATATTATTTATGGTGTTAAGAATGATACATTAAATAGTATAAAAGAAGATTTAGATATTGCTTTTTCACTTCCAATTACGCATATAAGTGCATATTCATTGACAATTGAAGAAGGAACAAAATTTTTTAAACTTGATAAAAATAGTGTAAAAATTGATGATGAGGATTTATCTTATGAAATATTTGATTATTTCTCAAAAAATGGATTTACTCAATATGAAATATCAAATTTTTCAAGAAATAAAAATTCTCAATCAAAACATAATTATGGATATTGGCAACATAAAGAGTATTTAGGCGTTGGAGCAGGTGCTGTTGGATATATAAATAAAAGAAGAGAATATCCTTTAAAAAATCTTGAAGAGTATATAAAAAATCCTTTATTTGTTGAGATTGAAGAAATAGATGAAGATGATATAAAAGTAGAAAAAGTTTTATTAGGATTTAGATGTTTAAATGGAGTAGAATTAGAACTTTTTGATGAAAAAGAATTAAAAAAAATAGATGAACTAATTAGTTACGAAAAAGTTTACATAGAGAACAATAAGGTTTTTAATAAAAATTTTTTATTAGCTGATGAATTAGCTTTATATATTTTAGATTAATTTTATAATATAATCCAAACTTTTAAAAGGTAAAAAACTCAGATGATAATAAAAGATGCAGTAAGAAAATACTCAAATGAACTAAAACTTGTAACTCATATTCCTTCAAAAGAAGTTGAAATACTAATAATGTATTTATTGGATAAAAATGTTATTTGGCTTCACTTAAACTATAATAGTGAATTTTCAAAAATAAAAGAGCTTGAAACTTTAGTAAAAAAAAGAGCTACTAATTATCCTTTAGAATATATTATTGGTAAAGCTTCTTTTTATGGAGAACAGTTTTTAGTAAAAGAGGGTGTTTTAATACCAAGACCTGAAACTGAGATTTTAGTTGAAAATGCAGTTGAAATCTTAAAAGATAAAAAAGAACCTATAAAAGTTTTAGAAATTGGAACAGGAAGTGGAATAATATCTGTAATGCTTGCTATGTTAATTGAAAATATAAAAATTATTGCAGTTGATATAAATCCAAAAGCAATAGAACTTGCAAAAGAGAATGCTATAAAACATAATGTTTTAGAAAAAATAGATTTTAGACTTAGCAATTTATATGAAAATGTAAATGAAGATGATATAAATCTAACAATTTCAAATCCACCATATATTGCAAATGATTATAAACTACCTTTAAATGTAAAGTTTGAACCATCAAATGCACTTTTTGGAGGAAATTTAGGTGATGAACTTTTAAAAGATATTATAAAACAAACAAATGATAAAAAAATCCCATATTTACTTTGTGAAATGGGATATGACCAGAAAAAAAGTTTAGAAGAGTATTTTAAACAGTTTAATGTTGAATCTTATAATTTTTATAAAGATTACGAAAATTTTGATAGAGGATTTACTCTAAAATTTAAAAATAAGGAATAAAAATGTCATTCAAAGATTTTAATTTAGATAATTTAGAAAATAGTAAAGAAATTTTAGAAAAACTTTTAGATGAAAAGAGAGTATTAATAAATGAGTTATTAAATATAGAAAATAAAACTTACAAAAATTTTGTTTTACCATTTCAAGAAATAGGGGAGAGTATAAATGAATTTTTGACTCCAATCTTTCATATTGATTCTGTTAAGAACTCAGAAATAACTACAAAAGTGTATGAAGAATGCCTTCCAATTATCTCAAAATATGAAACTGAGATTTCTCAAAATGAAAATATTTATTTGTCTTTAAAAGATATACAGTCTAATAAAAAATGTATATTAAATGATATACAAAATAAAGTATTGGAAAATGAAATAAGAGACTTTGAATTATCAGGTTGTAATCTAGAAAATAATAAAAAGAAAAGACTTGAAGAGATAAATTTGAAGCTTAGTGAACTTTCTCATAAATTTTCTCAAAACCTTTTAAATGCAACAAATGCTTTTGATATGATAATTACTGATTTTGAAGATGTAAAAGAGATACCTCAATCAGATTTAGAGTTAGCAAAATTTGAAGAAGATGGAATTACAAAATATAAATTTACACTTCAAATGCCTTCTTATTTGGCTTATATAACTTATGGAACTAACAGAGAAAGAAGAGAGGAAATTTATAAAGCTTATTGTACAAAAGCACCAGAAAATGGAAAAATCATAGAACATATTTTAGCTTTAAAAGATGAAAAAGTAAAAATACTTGGATTTGAAAATTATGCACAATATTCTCTTGCAACTAAAATGGCAAAAACTGAAGAAGATGTAATTTCATTTTTAGAAGAGTTAGGAAATAAAGCTAAGAAAAAAGCAAAAGAAGAGCTTGAAGAGATAAAAGAAATAGCTTTAAAAGATGGAATAACTGACTTTAGATCAAGTGATATGGCATATTATTCAGAAAAATTGAAAAAAGCTCAATATGACTTAGATGAAGAGTATTATAGACCATATTTTGAGCAACAGTCGGTTTTAAATGGTTTTTTTGATTTTTTACATCAAATGTTTAATATTAAATTTACAAAAACTCAAACTAAAGCTTGGGATGAAAAAGTAAAAGTTTATGATTTAAGCGAAGATGGAAAGACTATTGCAAGAATTTATATAGATTTAGAAGCTAGAAAAGATAAAAGAGGTGGTGCTTGGATGAATAACTGGCATTCACATTTTAGAAATTCAAATGGAGAGATAAATCTTCCAACAGCTTATATTGTAGGGAATTTCCCTCAATCTACAAAAGAGATACCTTCTCTTTTAAGACACTCTGATGTTGTAACACTTTTTCATGAAATGGGGCATGCTCTTCATCATCTATTAAGTAAAATAGAAGAACCATTTGTTAGTGGAATTTCTGGTGTTGCATGGGATACAGTTGAATTTCCATCACAATTTTTAGAATATTTCTCATATGACAAAGATGTTTTAAAACTATTTGCAAAACATTATCAAACAGGTGAAGTTTTAGATGATGAGGCGATAGATAGGATAATTAAAGCCAAAAACTTCCAATCTTCACTTGCAACTGTTAGGCAAGTTGAATTTGCATTGTTTGACTTTAAACTATATCAAAAGTTATACAAAACGGAAAATGAAATACAATCTTTACTTGATACAATTAGAGAAGAATTTGCTGCAATTATCCCACCAAGATACAATAAATTTCAAAATGGTTTTTCTCATATATTTTCTGGTGGATATAGTGCTGGATATTACTCATATAAATGGGCAGAAGTACTAAGTGCTGATGCTTTTTATATGTTTATCGACTCTGGAAATATATTCAATAAAGAGTTAGGAATTAAGTATAGAGATACTATTTTAAGTCAAGGTGGTTCATACGATATGGATAAACTATTTTTTGATTTTGCAAAAAGAGAACCAAGTATAGATTCTTTATTGAAAATTGAGGGAATTATTAGCTAAATTTTGCAATAATACGATTTTAATATATATAACTAATAAGGATTTAATAACTATGACAAATGCAGAAACTATATCAAAATTAAATAACGCTTTAACTACTTTAATTAAGGCTTATGAAGAACTTCAAGAAGAGAATAGTGGATTAAAAGGGAAAGTATCTGAATTGGAAGAAAAAGTTTTAGAGTTAGAGTTATCGAATGAGGATTTAGAAAAAGATATAAATCAATTAAAAGGTCATACAGAAGAAGATAAATCAAACTTATCTTCAATATTAGGGAAAATTGAAAATATTTTAAATAGGAAAGTAGAAACAATTTCAACTAATGTATCAACAAGCTCTTTTGACTTCGATTCTAAAGAAGATGAAATAAAAGAAGAACAAGTAGAAGAGAAGAAAGAAGAAGAAAATATTCTAAATTTAGATAGTAACTCTTTTGCAAATGTTTTACAGCAAAAAGATGAAAAGAAAGAAGAGTCGAATAAACTTGATTTGAGTAGGATGTCTTCATTATTGAATGGTTTTAATCATTAATCAAAAAAAGAAGATTGTATGATTGTGTCTATTGATAAGAATTATTTATTCAACATTTTTGGGGTTAATAATTTTTCTTCTTTAGAGACAATTATCGATAGTATGGCACCATCGCTTGTTGAATATCATTTATCAAGCTTTTGTGAAGATAATAGTGATACAATTTATTTTAATAAAAGAGATGTTGAAAAATCGTTTTTAGCTGGAGACTATACTTTATATTTAGACTATAGTGAAAATTTGTATTTAGAACTAATAGAATCAGATATTGATGAGATGACTCAATCTTTTTGGTAAAAAGATTAAGAGTTTGAAAGAATTAAATCCTCTACACCGTTACATCGTCCAAAATGTGGTAAAACAATAAATTCTATATCTTTGTGGTTAGTTTTAAATTCTTTTATAATATTTGGAATATCTACTAAAACATGTTTTCCTGCAGCTAAGAAATAAGGGAATATTTTGATTTTCTTATATTTTTTTTCAACAACTTCTTTTAAAACATCGTAGAATGATGGTTCGCTTAATTCTAAAAAAGCATAAAATGTATTTTCATTTTTGTTTTTTATTTTGTTTGAAATTTCTATGATTTCATCATTTGAACTTTTTATTTTGCTACCATGTGCTATAATTATTAAAGCTTCCATTTTAAAAAATCTCCGTAGTTTTTTTGAGTCTTTCTTTATCAAAGTGAGTATAAATTCTACTTGTATTAATATCAGCATGTCCTAATGCTTCTTGAACAAGTATCAAATCATGGTGTTTTTGATATAAAAGTGTTGCAAAGCTATGTCTTAACATATGAGCTCCATTTTTCTCTTTTCTTATTCCTGCGCTAATTAAAATATTTTCAACAACTCTACTAATATATGCTTGAGTTAGTCTTTCACCTTTTTGGTTGCAAACTAATAAATCACTATTACAAACTCTCATATCCAACCAATTTTGTAGCTCATTTTCAATAATAGAACTTTTTATCATAACAACTCTTGGTTTATTCCCTTTTCCTTTTATTTGAAGCATATAAACATTGTCTTCTTTAAAAATATCTTTGATCCTTAAATTTAAAATTTCACTAACTCTGATACCAGTATAAATGATAATTTTAATTATAAGTCTATTTCTAAAACCTGTATTATCTGTAAATTCAAAATCATCAATTGCTTTTAAAAATCTATCAATTTCATCTTTATTCATAAAAGAGGGTAGTTTAGTTCCACTTTTTCCACTCAAACCACCCCAATTTTTTAGTTCAATTTTAAATAGATATGAACTTCCATCTTCATTTTGATTTTGTTTATCTATATAAGAAAAGAAAGATAGTAGGGCAATTCGATGATTTTTTTTAGAAGCATCTGATAATGAACTAGTTTCACTAGCTAAAAAATCACTTAACAACTCTTCATCTATCTCTTTCATAGAAGCAAGACCTAAGTTAATTAAGAAATTGTATAGTTTAAATAGGGGGTTAAAATATGTGTTTACTCCGGCTAAGCCTATATTTCTAGCTTCTTTTACTATAAAAGCTAATTCATCAATAGATTTTGTTCCTTTTACTAGTTGTTGAATTATTGAAGCTAATTTTTCTTTTTGTAATACTTGCCTATTTGAAAGAGTTGTAAGTTTGTTACGAATAAATCTTTCAAGCCAGAAAAGTAATGTATCATTAAAATTGTTTTTAAAATCTAACTCGTATCTCATATATTATCCATTTAACTAATTTTAAAGTATTCTAGCAAAACAAATATTAATTAGTATTGAAAACTATAATTTTCAAATAAAAATATAATAAATATTGCTACTTTCATAATTAAGGTAAGAAAATAGCAAATAAACCAAGTAATGGTAAAAATGAACAGATTTTATAAATTAAAACTACACCATATATATCTATAAAATATCCTAAAATTGCTGCACCAATTCCCGCTAATCCAAAAGCTATTCCAAAGAATAGTCCTGAAATTGTCCCTACTTTTCCTGGAATAAGTTCTTGTGCATAAACTACAATAGCTGGAAAAGCAGAAGCTAACATAAATCCTATTATTGATAAGAATATTGTAGAAAGATAAATATCTACATAAGGTAAAGCTAATGTAAAAGGCACTATTCCAAAGATTGATGCGAAAATGATAGCTTTTCTACCAAATTTATCACCTAAAGGACCTCCAAATATAGTTCCTAAAGCTACTGAAAATAAAAAATAGAACAGATGATATTGCGCCATTTCATCACTAATATTATATTGTTGAATTAAATAAAACATTAAATAGTTGCTAATACCTGACATATACAAAAATTTAGAAAACATTAAAATAAGTAAAATCATCAAAGCAAAACTTATTTTTTGTTTAGAAAGAGTTTGTTTTATAGATATAGTTTTATTTTTAATACTTGCATGATAATTTTTATGCCAAGAGCCAACATAAATTAAAATAGGAATAGATAAAAGAGCAATAATTGAAATATAAAAAATACTATATTGACCATTTGGTAATACTAACCAAACTGCTATTAATGGACCAATAGCACTTCCTAAATTTCCACCTATTTGAAAAACTGATTGTGCTAATCCATATTTCTCACCAAAAGCCGCCATTCTTGCGATTCTTGAAGCTTCTGGATGAAATATAGATGAACCAATTCCAATTAAAATCGCTGAAACTAATATAAGATAATAATTTGTTGCAAAAGCTAAAGAAGTTAATCCTATAAAAGTACAAAACATAGAAAAAGCAATAGAATATGGTTTATGATATCTATCTGTAAAAAGCCCTACTAATGGTTGTAAAATCGATGCTGATAGTTGATAAACTAATGTAATTAAACCAATTTGAGCAAAAGTAAGAGAAAAATCGTTTTTTAACATAGGATAAACTGCAATCATAAGTGATTGCATAGTATCATTTGTAAAATGACCGAAACTAACCAGCCCTAAAATCTTAGCTTTTGTATTTTTATTTTCCACTTTATCTTTTTACTTTTTTAATGAATTTATCAATAAATCCGCTAATTCTTTTAGTCTTTTTGCATAATCTTTAATTAAATCATTTGTAGGAATAATTACTTGCCAATCTAAAACTTCAGCTCCAATAGAAGCTGAAACATCTTCCATCGAAATTTTAGTAGTATAAAAGCTATGATTCATAAAATATTTAGTCGTATTGTAATTTATTAATATTGATGTTTTTTTTAAAATAGGTTTTCTTAGTATTGAATCTGTTTGACCATAAGGCCAGTAATGATATGCTATTAACCTACTTTCTACTTTTTCGTGAACTTTATTTTTATTAAATAAATCATTTCTATCTTCTAAAATGATATAAGCATCACCCTCTTCTATTTTATCAAGTAAAGGATTCATATCATCTTTTATAACACATTTTACTGGCTCTTCACCTTTTATTTGAGTGCAACATCTACACTGTGTACAAGTTACTATTCTATAATCTTTAAATTTGATTCTTTCACTTTTTATATTTAAGGCATTAAAATAGTTTGTAAAAAAAGTTACAATTCCCTCTATATCTTGATTATAACTCTCTGTACAATCTATTATTTTAATAAGCATCTATTTAAGCTTTCCCTTTGAAAAATCAATAATATAATCAGCGATTTCATCTAAATGAACTATATCTTTTACAGCTCCTGCTTGTATTGCTTTCATAGGCATACCAAATACTACACAACTTGCTTCATTTTGTGCAATTGTATATGCTCCATTATCGAATAATTCTTTCATGGCTATTGTTCCATCATCCCCCATACCTGTCATCATAACAGCCATTGCTCCACCACCAACAGCATTATTAACTGATCTAAAAAGAACATCAACACTTGGTTTATGCTGGCTTACTTTTTTTGTATCAAGTAATCTCGTTTTGAAATCATTTCCATATTTTTCGATTGTTAAATGCATATTTCCTGGGGCTAAATATGCATGTCCTTTTTCTAAAGTCAATCCATCTTTTGCTTCACAAACTTCAACTTCTGAATTATCATTTAATCTATGAGCTAAAGAGTTCGAAAAACCATAAGGAATATGTTGAGTTATAACAATTGGAGGCAATCCACTAGGAAGTCTTTTAAAAACTCTTAATAAAGATTCAACTCCACCTGTTGATGAACCAATTGCTATTATTTTTGCTCCTGGAAATTTTGCTGCTCTAAGAGGTATAACTTCATCAGGATGTACTTTATAATCAACATTATGTGTTGATTTATAAGTTGTTGGTTTTTTGATAGCAGGCGATTTTTTTAAAGTGTATCGGCTCAAAAGGAATGTTAAATTTAACAAAGTATCTTTTATTCGAGCTTCAAAATTTGACATAGGTTCACCAGAGTTTGGTTTAGGAATAAAACCTACCGCTCCATCATCAAAAATATCATTTCCTCTAACACTTTCTCCTGAGATTACAACTGCTGGCATAGGATGAAGACGCATTAAATTTCTTAAAAATGTAACACCATCCATTTTAGGCATATTTATATCTATTGTTACTAAATCTGGTTCGTACTCTTTGATTTTTTCTCTAGCATCGTAAGCATCAGTTGCTACAGCTATTACTTCAAAATCTTCAATAGAATTTATCATATCTTTAAGTATACTTCTCATTGAAGCAGAATCATCTATAACTAAAACTGTGTACATACACCCTTTCCTATTTATCTTTTAAAAGTTTTTTAGAAAAGCTCGATTTCCATTTCTGGTTCAGCTTTTTTATTTTTATTATTATCAAATAAGTCAACACCACCAATATATTCTTTAATAACTGGCTCTCTTTTGATCTCTTGTTGTAAAGATTTTTCTGTAGATAGAATTTTGCTGTTAGTTTCAGATTTTTGAGTAACTTTAATAAAAGTTTCAAAATCATCAGCCAAAAGAATTAATCTACCATTATCTCCTCTTGTATGTTCACTAACTATTTTAAAACCTTCTGATTTACAAAAACTTTTAGCAAATTCAACATTTCTTTTTCCAATAGTATCACTAGATGAAGAAGATAAGTCTAGTGACATAATATCAGCTCCACCTGATATTTTAGCTACCATATTTGTTTTACTACATCCAAGTTTATACATTTCATTTAGCATTGCTTCAACTGAATAAAGTCCATATTTCATATCATTTCGATTATCGTTGGTATTAGGCAATAAAAAATGGTTCATAGCTTTTATTTTTTTCATTCTATCATAGAACATAATAGCAACACAAGAACCAAGAAGTGTTTTAAAAGCAACATTATCTTCATCACTACCAACAGCAAATTCTCCACCAATTACTGTGTAAGTGTTATATCCTTTTGTTTTGTCAGTAAATCTAACTGAAGAAGATTTTTCAATACTTCCATCTTTATGCCCTATTATAATCAAAAGATTTCCTTCTCTTTTATAAAAATATTTTGCCCTATTCTTTTTACATATTTTATCAAGTCTTGAGGATTTTCAGAATGTCCTAAATATAAAGTTCCACCTATTTTTAGATGAGCAAACAATTTTTTTAATATTGTATTTTGGTCTTCTACTGAAAAATATATCAAAACATTTCTACAAAAAATCACATCAAATTGATTTTTAGAAAAAGGATATGAAGAGTCATTTAAATTCATAACATGAAAGTTAATCATTCTTTTTAATTCGTCATTTACCTTTATTAAAACTTCTTCACCAGAAAGGTTTTGTTGAACTCTTCTTTTAAAATATTTTTGTGGTTTTATCCATTCTGGAAACTCTTTTGAAGCTTTTGAATATCTATAAATACCGTTTGCAGCATACTGTAATACATTTGTATCAATATCAGTTGCAATAATTGAAGCATTTATAGTTTTCCCTAAATCTTCACTTGTTTTTAAAACCGTCATTGCCATAGAATATGGTTCTTCTCCTGTTGAAGAAGCAGAACAGTACATATTTACTTTTTGACCACTTTTTGCAAATTCAGGAAGAACTCTATTTTTTAAATCAACAAAATGAAAATCTTCTCTAAAAAAATGAGTTTTATTTGTCGTAAAAGAGTTGATAAACTCTGTTACATTATCCCCTTTTTCAATAGAAGTTAATAAGTCCTCAATATCTCCATAAAATTTACAATTTCTTTTTAATTTATCGATTCTATTAGAAATCATAATATCTTTATTGTCTGTCAGGGTAATTCCTGTCAAAGAATAAAGAAGTTTTTTTATTCTTTCATGAACTTCATTTTTCTCTGGCATATTATTTAAGAAGCCTTCTTCATAGCATTCATGTCTTTTTCTATTTTAATTTGTGCATTAATAATTCCAACAACATCTAAAATAAGACCTATACTTCCATCTCCCTTAACAGTAGCTGCCCCTATTCCTTGAACACTTCTAAAGTTTTTATCAAGTGGTTTAACAACAACTTGATGTTGATTTAAAAATTCATCTATAGATAAAGCTACTTTTGTATTTCCTGATTTAACAACAATTAACATTCCATCTTCTAGTTTTTCAAAGCTTTTTTCTAAACCAAATAGTTGATGTAATTTAACTACTGGTATAAATTCTTCTCTTAACATTAATAGATCTTGTGTTCCATCTCCGATTTTTTTGATCATATCAGCAGTTGGTTGTAGTGATTCTACAATAGAACTTAATGGTAAAATATATTTTTGGTTTGCAACTCTAATATCTAATCCATCTAAAATAGCGAGAGTTAAAGGCAACATAATAGTAATTGTTGTACCTTTTCCTATTTCAGTATCAAGGTTAATAACTCCACCTAATTTATGAATGTTTGTTTTAACAACATCCATTCCTACTCCACGTCCAGAAATATCAGTGATTTTATCAGCAGTTGAAATACCAGCTCCAAAAATTAATAACGCTTTTTCATTATTAGTCATGGCATTGTATTGATTTTCATCAATTTGACCTTTTTCTAAAGCTTTTTGTGCAACTTTTTCAGAATCAATACCTTTTCCATCATCTTGTATTGTAATAATCATTTGTCCATTCGCTTGTTCTGCTGAAATACTAATAGAACCTGTCTCTGTTTTTCCAAGAGCAACTCTATCTTCTGGCATTTCAATACCATGGTCTAAAGAGTTTCTAATAATGTGCATTAAAGGATCTGTTAAACCTTCAATCATAGCTTTATCAATTTCAACATTATCTCCATAATGTTTGAATTCTACTTTTTTGTTAAGTTTTTTAGAAATATCTCTTACAACTTTTGGGAATTTTGAATATATTGAATCCATAGGAACCATTCTAATACTCATGATAGAATCTTGCATATCTCTAATATGTCTTTCCAATAATTCTAATCTTTCTAAAACTGAACCCCTAGTTTTTGTCTCTTCTATTGTTGAAGAAAATTGAGTAAGCATAGCATTTGTAATAACCAAATCACCTACATTATTCATTAATAAATCAATCTTATCTAAATTTACTCTAATACTATTGTTATTATTTGAAGGAACTTTTTTAGCTTCATCTTCTACGTTATTATTTTTCATTCTTCTTGTAGCTACTTCTGATTCTTTTTGAACAACTACAGGCGTTTCTTCTTTTTGCTCTTCTATATCATTTGTTTTCATAACTGCATCAGGAGTCATACTTGGCATATCATCAAAGAAACCAAAATCTTCTTTGCTATTATCTAATTTAAAATCTTCATCATTTAAATCATTTGATTTTTTTTCTAAATTATCATCAAAAAAACCGTAATTTTTATGATTTTCATTCATATCATCATCTGCAAAAATTCCATAAGGTTGACTTTTACTATCTCTTTGTGCATTTAAACCGTTATCAAAAAATCCAAAATTTTCTTTATTTTCAGAAGAGTTAGATTTAACTTCTTCTTTTTTTACTTCAATTTTTGGTGCTTCTTCTTTTTTAACTACACCACCATTAGAATAAGCTCTAATATCTTCTAATAAAGAGCTTGTCATTTCTGTAAATTTTTCCCTAGTCATTTGATTAGATACTTCTAGATCTAATATCTCTTTCATTACATCAAGCCCATCAATCAATGTTCCTGCCATTTCGGGAACAAATTCAATTTTATGACTTCTTAATTTATCCATTAAGTTTTCAACGTCATGTGTAAATTCAGCAAAAAAAGCTAGTTCTACAGAAGCGCCACTTCCTTTTAATGTATGTACATCTCGGAATAATTGACCCATTTCATCATCTGTTAAAGAACCATTATTTTCTGCTTCCAAAAGCACATTATCAGCTGATTCAAAAAGTTCAACTGCTTCTTCAAGAAACATCTCTCTATATTTAGAAATATCAAACGACATAAAAGCTCCTTTTTATCTACTTAAAACTATATTAACTGCTTTTAGTAACTGATCTGGAACAAAAGGTTTTACAATCCATCCTGTTGCTCCTGCCATTTTACCTTTTGCTTTCATTTCATCACTTCTTTCTGTAGTAAGAACCAAAATAGGTGTTTTAGAATATTGTGATAATTTTCTTAATTCCCCAATAAGAGTTAAACCATCCATATTTGGCATATTAACATCAGTAATTATTAAATCAAAGTTTGTAGCTTTCGCTTTTGCTAAACCATCAACACCATCAACTGCTTCAGTTACATTAGTGTAACCACCCTCATTTAATGCGTAATTTAGCATATCCCTTAACATTGTAGAGTCATCTACTATTAAAAGCTTAACCATATAAATCCCTTCAAAAGTTCTACATATAAAAATATTTTATATATACTAGCATAAAAAATATTAATTTTGTATATTTGAAGAAGGATATTGAAAGAAATTTTTTGTAGGAGAAATTAATCCAGAATTGGATTAATTTGCTGAAGATAATTCTATTCTATCTTTTTTTACTTTTAGTACTTTTACTTCTAATTCTTGCCCGATACTTAAAACATCAGCAACATTTTTTACTCTATCTTTTGATATTTTTGAAATATGTAAAAGCCCTTCACCACCTTTTGGTAAAAGAATAAATGCTCCAAAATCTGCTAATCTTTCTACTTTACCGATTACAACTTCATCTTCTGAATAAAGTTTTTCAAAGTCTATATTTTTTGAAGCATCTTTTTTTGAAGGAGCATTATTTGAAATAGTTTTAATATGCTCACAAGCATCAAGAATATTTTGTTTATTTCCTCCACTTACTTTTACTGTACCATTTTCTTTATCTAAATCAATAGATACTGTAAATTTTTCTATAATCTCTTTTATTGTAGCTCCTGCTTTTCCTATAACTACCATTATTTTACTTGGATCAATAGCAAATTGCTCAATTAAAGGTAAAGCATTGCTTGGAACAATATCTTTTTCAGCATCTTTCATTAAAGATAAGATATGAGTTTTTCCTTCTTTTGCTTGAAGTAAAGCCTCTTTTAAAACAGATAATTCAATTCCACCTAATTTTATATCCATTTGTAAAGCTGTAATTCCTTTAGATGTTCCTGCTACTTTAAAATCCATATCACCATCATGATCTTCTAATCCCATAATGTCAGTTAAAATAGCATATTTGTCATTTTCAACAACCATTCCCATTGCAACACCAGCAACTAAATCAGAAATTGGAATTCCAGCTGCTTTTAATGCTAAAGAACCACCACAAACAGTTGCCATAGATGAAGAACCATTTGATTCAAGTATTTCAGAAACTAATCTTACAGTTTCATTATAATCTTTATCAATAGTTGCTTCTAAAGCTTTTTTAGCTAAATTTCCATGTCCTAATTCTCTTCTTCCTACACCAAACATAGGTTTTGCTTCACCAACACTAAATCCTGGAAAATTATAATGAACCATAAAGTTTTCCATTGAAGTTGATTTGTCTGTTAAAACTTCGTACATTTGTCCATCTTTGGGTCCAGCAATTGTTCCAATAACAAGTGCTTGTGTCTCTCCTCTTGTAAAAAGACAAGAAGAATGTGTAGAAGGTAAAATATTTGTTTCTATTGAAATTGGTCTTACATCTTTTAAACCTCTTCCATCTGCTCTTACTCTTTCATTTACAATCATAGCTCTTACAATTTCTCTTTTTACAACACTAACAGCTTCATAAATAGTGTTAAATTCTATTTCATTTGAGCTACAATATTCATTTTTTGAAATCATTTTTGCAACATCTTTTAATTGAGTCGCTCTTTCACTTTTTGCTAATTTTTTGATAGCTTCTTTAATATCGTTAGAAAAATTGTCTCTTACATAATTTATTACAGATTCTTCAATAGTAAATTTAACTAATTCTACTTCAACTTTTTCTTTTGAAACTTCTTCAAAAGCTTTTTCATAAGTTAAATTAGCCTCTTTTAAAGCATTTTGTGCAAATGCAATTGCTTCAACTAAAGCATCTTCATCCATCTCATTTGTATTATGAATCTTAGTAAATGCTTCAATATCAATCTCTACAAGCTCACTTGAAGAGATAGTTTTCATCTCAATCATCAATAATTCATCTTTAGAACCAGCTACATATAAATCTAAAGCTGAATTTTCTAATTGTTCATTTGTTGGATTAATTACAAGAGTATTTTCGATTTTCCCAACTCTAACTCCACAAACTGATTTTTTAATTGGTAAATTTGAAGTATATAAAGCTGCATTTGCTGCATTTAAAGATAAAGTTTGTAAATCAACATTTTTATCAGCACTTAAAACCATAACTGTAATTGTTGTAGGATAAACATAACCTTTAGGGAAAAGTGGTCTTAAACTTCTATCAATTACTCTTGATGTTAATGTTTCAAAATCACTAGGTTTTCCTTCTCTTTTTATAAATCCTCCTGGTAATTTTGCTGCAGCATAAGTTTTTTCAATATATTGAACTGTTAAAGGAGTAAAATCTTCACTAACAGGATTATCAAACTCACTTACAACAGTTGCTAAAACAACAGCATTCCCTATTTTTGCTAAAACAGCACCATTTGATTGTTTAGCAACTTTTTCAAATTCAAAAATCTCTTGTTTTCCATTTAATTCAAATTCACAAACTTTTGACATAATTTTTTATCCTTCTTTATTTATTTTCTCAATATCTTCAAAACTCAACTCTTCTAAACTATCATAATAAAAATCTATTTCTACAAAATGGTCTAGTTTTTTTATAAAATATAAATCATCTGCAATTGCTTCAATAGATGAAATACTAAGTGTTGGTAAAACTGGTACGGCAACAGAGATAGATTTAGCTTTTAAATTAATAGCTGTTTTTATACAAGCCATTATTGTAAGTCCAGTATTTATTCCTTCATCTACAATTAAAACATTTTTATTTTCTAATGCTTCAATTTGTTTACCTTTTCTAAATTTATTCACTCTCTCTTTTATTGACTCTTCAAAGATTAACTTAGACTTTGAATATACATAATCTAAGCTAATATCAAAAGATTTTAATAGTTCATCATGTATTAAAACTTCTTCATGTTCTGTAACTACCGCTATTTCACAATCTTCATTGTTTGGAGCATATATTTTACTAGAGAACATAATATCGAATTTTCCATTTAAAGATGATGCAACAATTTTTGCAATTTCAAAACCACCATATGAACTTGCAATTACAGTCCAATCTTCAAGTCTCATACTGTCTATTGGTAAGACATCAAGAAGTTTATATGCTGCAACTTCTCTATTTTTAAAAAATATTTTATCAGAGCTCATTATTTACTATTATCTGCCAATTCATATTTTTGTCTAATTCCCCCTATTGGTTTTAAAGTTATAATTGCATAGAGTATTGTTTGTTCTTTTGCATCATAATCTCCTGTACTTCTAGGAAAAATCTCTTTTTCAACTGAAAGATCTAGATTCCAACAATTATCATCAATAGTTAAACCTATTCCTTGTCTATTTCTTGTTTTTTCTTTGATATTATAGTTTTCATAATATCTTACAGAATAATCTTTTGCTAATTTATAAGCAGTATTAAATCGATAAGATTCTAAATTATCTCTATCATTAAAAATATTTTCAGTTTTTTTAGATTGATAATAACCTGCTCCAAAAGAAAAATAACCAAATCTAAATGTATTATTAATACTATCTTCTACTACTTGTCCATCTTCAATATTATAAATTAGCCTTCCAGAAACTGAACCATAATCATGATTTATTTTTACATAATTTTCATAATCTTCAAGTCTTGCATCACCTATTTCATCATATAAAATAGCTTGTGTCATTTTGTGATTTATGAATTGTTTTAAATTTTCTTTATCATATAAAGATTGATTTAATGATAAATTTACATATTTTTGATCTTTTAATGTAGGAAAAATACTTAATTCATTATATCTAGCTTCATCATTTTGTTTTTCAACTGTTATTCCATATAAATCACCATCTTCTTTTAGATTTTTTGGAATAACATACTCAGCACTTAAATTCATTGTATGCAAATAATCATTGTATGGTTTTATTAAGTCACTTCCAAGTAGAATTGAACTTCTATTTTGTACTAAAGTTCCATCTTCATATTTATAACTACTTTTCCCATTTAAATATTTAAAACCTTCTTTATAATTACCATATTCATACTCATTTATAATGGTTTTATTTTCTAAAGAAAGATATAGAAAATCATCTACAAAATATTTAGTATAGCTAATAGGGACATTAAACTCATAAACATTTGCTGTTAAACCTCTTGGTCTTGAATAGTTCATATATTTAGCATCCATAGAATAAACTAAATTGTCTAATAATTCTTTATTATAAGAGTGCAGATGAACTTGTGGTAATTCTTGAAGAGTTTCATTATTTGAAATCATCTCTTTTGTTGTAGCATTTCGTGATGTATCTATATAATATCTTGCATAAGTCCCAGCATAATAATCTGAAGTATTATAAAAATAATTAAATTTTGATTCAACTTTTTTATCTGTATTTATAGAATAAGAAGAATCATCAAGGTTATTATATTGTACATCATTTAAATATCTTGCTAAAACATAAACTCCATCTTGATGCTCATTTTTAGTTGCAAAAAGATTTCTTCTTGAATATTCTAAATCTGCACCATAATCTTCACTGTTTTTTAAACCTTCTTTATGCATATAACTTGATTTTTCATTAAAATAACCAGTTTTTATTCTTAACATAGAATCAGGAGAATCAGCATATCTATATGTACCATAAGTACCTTCTCCTCTATTTGTTCTAATTTGAGGAATTAATTCAAAATCATAATTATCTGCTGGAGCAAAATAAATGGGCTGAGAGTATCTAAATCCTTCACTACCAGAATAACCTATAGTGGGAATCAATAATCCTGTTCTTCTTGTATTATCTGTAGGAAATCCAAAATATGGTGTATAAAATACTGGTACATCTTTTACATATAACCTTGAGTTATATGTATTTATCCACATCTTTTCTGTATCATAATCCATTGAAGAAGCTCTAATACTCCAAACAGGATCTTCACAATCACAAGAAGAAATAATTGAACTTTCAAGATCTACTAACTCTTTATTTTTATTTGATTCTTTTGTATTTACCCAAATGTTACTACTATTCTCATATAAAAAAGTAGGATATTGTTTTGAAACATCATTCTTTAAGTCAACAAAAGCATAATTACTTTGTGTTTGAATATTATTATCTTTTATAATTAAAACATTATCAAAAAGTTCAAATGTTTCATTATCTTGATCAAAAATAATTTTATCTGCACTTAAGTAATAAGTTGGTGAATATATTACAACATCTCCAACTGCAGTTATTATTTTATCTTTTGAGTCAATATCTTTTGCAATTAATTGAAATTTTTCATTGTTTATTTCTTGTGCTTGTAATAAAGCAGAAGTGATTATTAAAGAAGTGATTATTTTACGCATTTACTACCAACGTTTTTCCTGTAAAATCATGGAATGTTTTTCTTCCATCGTTAAAAAAGCCTATTAAAAAACCTATATAAAAGAACATTTCTGAAAAAACTCTTCCAACTGCTCTCAACAAAGCTGCAAACATTGATACTCTACCCCAATGGTTTGCATCAATTACTCTAATTTTTACAATAATTTTACCTATAGTTGCACCATAATACCAAACAAAAAAAGTTTGATAAACAATTTTTAAAATAAATAAAGGTGTTACTAACTCTGTTTGCATTAGGTATATCATTGCTTCTGAATCATTACTAACTGACATAATTCTGTCCCAAAAAATTGCCATTACAATTATTGTGATAATTAAATCATCAATAATATATGCAAATGCACGTGAACGCATCGAAGCTAGTTGAAGGTTAGAACTATTTTGTTGCATAAATAATTACTTTAAAGCTTGATAAGCTATATCTGAACGACATTTTTTACCAGAAAAATTAACTTTAGTAGTTAATTTATAAGCATTGTCTCTTGCTTCTTTTATAGTTTTACCAAATCCTACACAAACAAGAACTCTTCCCCCTGTTGCCATCAGCTTTCCATCTATTTTTTCAACACCTGCATAAGAAATATGTGAACTACTTGAAAGTTCATTTTCAACTTCATCAACAGTTATTTCTGCAGGTTTACTAGAACTATAAGGATAGTTTTCACTTGCAATTACTACACCAACACCAAATTCATCTTTGATTTTAATATCAAGTTTATCAAGTTGTTTTGTAGCACCTTTATAAAATAGTTCTGAAACAGGAGTAGCTAAAAGAGGCATTAAAATCTCACACTCAGGATCACCAAATCTAACATTGTATTCTAAAATAATTGGTTCACCTTTTACAACCATAACACCAATAAACAACACACCTTCAAAAGGTGCACCTTCATTTTGCATTCCTTTTAAAGTTGGTTTTATCACTCTTTCTTCAATTTTTTTGTAAATATCGTCATTTACAAGTGGAGTTGGAGCATAAGCACCCATACCTCCAGTATTTGGTCCAGTGTCACCATCCCCTACTCTTTTATGATCTTGAGCTGCTGGTAATACTTTGTAATTTTCTCCATCACAAATCGCAAAAACTGATAATTCATATCCATCTAAGTATTCTTCAACAACAACACTAGTTCCAGCATCTCCAAATGAAGCACCAGAAAGCATATCTGAAACTGCTGTTTTTGCTTCATCTTTTGATTGAGCAATAATTACACCTTTTCCTGCACATAAACCATCTGCTTTTACAACTATTGGTAAATTCATAGTCTCGATAAAATGATGAGCTTCTTTCTCATTTGAAGTCTCAATAAATGCTGCTGTTGGTATGTTATATTTTTTAAGTATATTTTTCATATAAACTTTAGAACCTTCAAGTCTAGCAGCTGCTGCACTTGGTCCAAAAATTGTTAAGTTATGTTTTTTAAATATATCAACAACACCATCTACTAAAGGAGCTTCTGGTCCTACAATAGTTAAATCAATAGAATTATCTTTTGCCCAAATTGCTAAATCATTATAATCTTTTATATTTATATTTTTTCCTAATCTATCAGTAGCACCATTTCCTGGCATAAAAAATAGATTATGAGCATTTTCTTTGAATATAGATAATCCAATAGAGAACTCTCTACCACCACTTCCTAGTATTAATATATTCACGATAATTCCTTGTAAAACAGATTAAAAAATATTTATCCAAGTAGCCGTTAACCACTAAATGGCCCACATAAGCCACAAATTGCAGACAAGTGCAAATTTTAGGAGCGAGAACGCAATGAATCGCTGCACACCATCTGACTACATATTGTCTACGAAAATTAATTATTCGGACCCACAACAATGGAAATCTCGAACTACTTAGACGCGTATATTTTATTAAAAAAATGATTAAATTAGAGTTAAGAGAGTTGTTTAGCTAACTTTATACATTCTTCAACTGAAGTTTGAGAACTAATTTCATAATTTATATTTGAAGGTAAAAACTCAGCTGTAGTTTTCCCAATAGCGATAGCTTTATATGAATTCTTCCACGAATATTGTTTAAAAAAACATTCAACACTTGAAGGAGAAGTAAATATAAATATAGAATTTTCTTCTAAAATAATATTTGATTTTTTACAAGAAGTTTTATAAGTGATTATTTCATCTAAAGAAATACCATTTTCTTTTAAAATATTTGGCAAATTTGAAACCGTTTTTAAAGCCTTAACATATAAAACTTTTTTATCTTTTAAAACATTTTTTAATTCATAAGCAAAATCATTTCCATGTCCAGAGTTTCCTATAAATTCGACAACTCCACCCAATTTTATTATAGTATTTGCTGTTTTTTGAGCTATTGCATAAGAAGGAATGTTTTTCCAATCTTGATTAAAAGAGTTTATTGCTTTTACACCATTTTTTGATGTAAAAACTAAAGCATCATATTTTTTTAAATCAATATCTGATTTTATATACTCTATTTGAAAAACTTCTAAATTTTCAACATTTTCATGTTTTTGTTCATTTAATAAATATATTTTTTTCATTTAGAATTTATCTCTTTTAAATAATTTATAGCATCATCAATATTTTTATATATCTTAATATTTTTAAAAATACCAGAATCATCAATCGATAAAATTCTTTTTTTATGTCTATGTCTCATAACTAAAACTATTTCTAACTCTTTTTCTTTAAATTTTTCAATAATATCTTCAAGTTTAAAAATAGCAGAAATGTCTAATAAATGAATGTTTTTGCAATCAATAATAATATTTTTATCATTTTTGATTTTTTCTAAAGTATTATCTAAAGCTGTTGCTGTTCCAAAAAATAAAGAACCTTTAACTCTAATAATTTCTATATCAAAAATTTTATTATGTTCATTAAATGATATTTTTGATGGTATGATTTTCATTTGAGTTTTCATAGAAATTTGATAAAGTGCAAGTATTGATGCTATTGTGATACCTACTCCAACAGCCATTATTAAATCAACAAATACTGTTAAGAAAAATACAACCAACATAATAATTAAATCTTCTTTTGAAACTTTTGTAATAATTTTTAAAAATCTATAATCTAATATATCAATACCGACTTTTATTAAAATTCCAGCAAGTAAAGCTAATGGAATTTTTGAAGCAAGTGGTGCAAAAAAAAGTATGATTAGCAATAATGTAATAGAATGAACTATTCCTGATAATTTTGTTGTTCCACCATTATTTATATTAACAATAGTTCTCATAGTAGCGCCTGCACCAGGAAGTGCTCCAAAAAATGAACATATAGTATTTCCTATACCTTGACCTATTAACTCTTTTTTTGAATTATGTTTTGTTTTCATTCTTGAATCAACTAGTACAGATGTTAGTTGAGTATCAATAGAACCTAAAAGAGCCAAAGTTATTGCATATGTTAATATTATATTTAAATGTAAAATATCAAATGAAAATGGAAAATTAAATTCAGGCAAACCTTTTGGAATTTCTCCAATTGTCATAACATTAAAATTCATATAAATAGAGATTATAGTTACAATAAATAAAGCAATTAAAGCAGAAGGAACGATTTTTGATACTCTTTTTGGAGTTAAAAACATAATTATTAAAGTAATACTGCCAATTAGTAAAGCATCATAATTTATACTTTTGAATGTTTCAGTAAGATGAGTAAGAACATATACTATTGAACTATTTGATTCTACTCCTAAAAATGGATTTATCTGTAAAATCATAATAATTACACCTATTCCACACATAAACCCAGAAATAATTGGATATGGAATATATTTTACCCACTTTCCTAAATCAACTATTCCAAATAAAATTTGTAAAAGTCCAGCTAAAAAAACAACCATCATTGCAGATGAAAAATCATTTGGAAAAGCTGCTAAAGTTGCTGCAAAAACAACCGTCATAGGTCCAGTCGGTCCTGATACTTGAACAGGAACTCCTCCAAAGAATGCTGCAAAGAATCCTAATATTATTGCGCCATAAAGTCCTGCTGTTGCTCCTGCTCCACTTACAACACCAAATGCTAAAGCTAACGGAAGTGCTACAACAGCAACAGTGATCCCCGATAAAATATCATTTTTTATTATATTTAATTTACCCAAGAACTTTTCTCCAGAACTTTTTTTAATTATCTCTCTAAATACTCTTCATCACCCATTTTGTCATTTTTTCCACGTGCTATAACATGAATAGGAGTTCCTTCAAAATTGAATCTTTCTCTTAAAAAATTCACCAAATATCGTTTGTATGAATAGTGTAAAAGATTTGGTTTATTCATAACAAGAGCAATTCTCGGAGGTCTAGTTGAAAATTGAGTTGTATAATATATTCTTAAATATGCACCATTTGGACTAGGAAGAGAGTGTCTAATAACAGCTTCTTCAATAACTTTATTTAATTGTGAAGTTGGTATTCTTTGTGTATAGTTATCAAAGATTTCTATGATTTTGTCTTTTAATCTTTCTATACTTCTTCCTGTTTTTGCTGAAACTGCAATGATAGGAGCGTAAGATAAAAATCTAAATCTTCTTCTTATCTCTTCTTCTATTTTTTGGAATGTGTCCATATTTTCATCCCATTTATTTAAAACAATAATTGTTCCTAATCCATATTCATCAACTAATCCAGCAATTTTTTCATCTAAATCGGTTAATTCTCTTGAAGCATCTAAAATAACTAAAGCCATATTTGCTTTTTCAAGCATCTCTTTAGTTCTCATTAGAGCATATTTTTCTATTCCTTCTATGCTTCCTCTTCTTCGTAGACCTGCTGTATCAACAAAAGTAATTTGTTTTTCTTTATATTCAAAAGATTCATCAACAGGATCAATTGTAGTTCCTGCAATTGGAGAAACAACTGAACGTTCAGCTCCTACAATAGCATTTAAAATCGAAGATTTTCCTACATTTACTCTTCCAATAATTGCAACATTTATTTTGCTATCATCTATTTCAGCTGTTTCTTCTTCAAGGGATTCTATACCTTCACTTGAAAAATCTTCTTCATCATCAAATTCAAAATTTTCTTCTCTTTGTTTTTTTAATGCTTCTGCTTCTTCCCTTGCTACTGTTTCAAGGTTTACTGGAAGATGTTTGTAAATCCATTCAAATAATAGTTTTGTTCCACGATTGTGAGAAACTGAAATTCCAAAAAGATTTTCATCTCCTATTCCAAATTCAAAAAATTCCCAAAGTCTTTCTAATTCTTTATCATTATCTATTTTATTTACAACTAAAGCTAACTCTTTTCCTAATCTTTGTAGTTCATAAAATAGCTCTTTATCTTTATCATCAGGTATATTTTTTCCATCAACCATAAAAAGTATAATATCTGCTTCTTTTGCAGTTTCTATTGCTTTTCTTTTTACATTTGAAAATATTGCATCATTTGTATCGTCAATACCACCTGTATCAACCAAAAGTCCAACTCTGTCTAAAATCTCTATTTCGTGTTTTCTGATATCTCTAGTAGTACCTGCCATATCTGAAACAATAGCAATTCTTTTATTTGCAATTCTATTAAATAGTGAAGATTTTCCTACATTAGGTTGTCCAATCAATGCTATTTTTTTTAGTGTGTTATCCATCTATTTTTTAATCCTATTTTTTCATTATAAAATAAAAAAGGTATTAGCGCGTTTGCTAATACCTTTTTTTGATAAGAGCTTTTTTTAATACAACCCAAATTTACCTGGAATTGAACTTTTATATAAAACTCTCATATTATCATCTTTATCATAGAAAACTTTGAATACAGCAGTTGAATTTTTTAACTCTTCAAGTGCCTCTTCAATATCTATTGGTTTATATGAAGTAAGTCTAACTGGCATTATTTCATCTTCAAATTTTTCAAGTTCTTTTGCAATTTTATCTTCAATCTCATTTACTTCAACTTCACTAAGTTTTGTTGCTTTATGAGAAGCTATTTTATCATGATGTCTTCTTAAAACTTTTGATACTCTATCAACAGCAATATCTATTGCTGCATATAAATCTTTATCTTTTTGTTTTACAACAACAGTATCTATATTTGCAATATTTAAAGTAAATTCGAATGAAAATGCTTTTTTACCTTGTTTTTCATCTGCAGAAATAGTAGAAGTAACAGAAATAATATCTAAATTATATTTTTTAAACACTTCAACTGAACTATTAACATAATCTTTTATCGCATCCGTTAAATTTATGTGTCTTCCTACAATGCTTGTATTCATAACATACTCCTTTAAATAATTTATTTATTCTATCATAAAAAAGGTAAAATAGCTATAATCCCATAATATCGGTATTGAGAAATGAAGAATTAGAAAAAAAAACTTATATTTTTTTTAATATTTTTAACTTCTTAAAGCTAAAAATTGCCAAAAAATAAATTCGCTCTGAATTTTTATTAATTTAATCTTTTTTTCTAATTTTTGATTCATAATAAGCCAACATAATTACAACTAACGCAACAACTATAAAACCTATTACTTCAGTTTGAAAATCTTCCATTTAAAATCCTACTTTAATATATAATTTTTTATTAGCATTTATTTTACTAATTTTTATCAAAAGGATGTATTATTAAAAACTATAAATAAGTTATACAAGTTTTTTTAAACATTCTTTTAATTTTTTACTTTCTTGACTGGCATTAGTTGCAAATCTTATTATTGGAATATTATATTTCTCTAATATTTCATCTTTTAATTTATCACGCTTTTTTTGAATTGGACTATCCTCATGATACTTGTAACCATCAACTTCAATTGCCAATACAATCTGTTTATTAATTTTGCTATATATTAAAAAGTCTATATGAGTATTTTCATTATTTACAAATTTAGTTTCTTCTTCGTTTAGTAAACTAAAATCTTTAATTATCACACGTAATTGTCTATGTAATACCACATCTAAATGAAGGAAGTCATCCTCTTTTAGTACTTCATCAATTATAAGACTCATCAAATTTTCAGATTTATGTTCTGATACATTTTTATATTTTTGTTGATACTTATTTAGATGAGAAGAATAGCTTTTATAAAGTAAATCAAATATTGAGTAAATTTTACTTTCTATAATATCACAATTATAATACTTAATATACCCTACTAAATCTTTCATATTTTGATTCTTTTCTCTATCTGAAACTACTACATAAAGTTTATCAACAGCTCTTGAAATAGCAACATTTAGCAAGTTTTTATCATCAGCAAATTCATCTTCATCATTTACTACTGTACTTAAAATGATTATATTTTTTTCACGACCTTGATATTTATGTACAGTATCAACTTCTATTTCTTTATTATTTTTATACTCTTCATTTATTTTATTTACTTGTTTTCTAAAAGGAGAGATTATTCCTATGCTACTATCATTTAAGTTAGGTAATATCTCATTAGTAATTACGTCAATTTGACGTTGATTGTATTTTCCTCTTGCATGATTTCCTTCTGCCGTATTAAACAAAACTAAAGGAGATTCATTTTCATTTTTGAATTTTGTTAGAACTATTAGCTCATTATTATAAAATTTCTTATTACAAAAACCTATAATTTTTGGATTACATCTATAGTGCTCTTTTAAAAGTGTTTTTGGAACATCTTTAAAAATTTTAGTAATTGATAGTAACAAGTTATTATCATAATGATATGCTTCATCAACTTTGTATTGATTGTAAACAATTTGAATTAAATCTTTTGTTTCATTTGTAATTACATGAGGTAGTTGTTTTAGGTCACCAACAATAACCACATTTTTTGCACAAGATAAAGCTAAAGAACCTGAAAGCACATCGACTTGAGAAGATTCATCTATTATTAAATAATCATATAAATAACTATTTCCAGTAGAGTTTCTTAATGAATGAGTTGTACTTAAAACAATAGGATATTCTTCAATAAAACTTCTAAAATCTTTCCATAAGACATCACTATTAAAACTTCTTCTCTTATTGGTAAATTTATACTTATTTGCAATAAACATTTTTAATAAAAACATTGACTTTTGAGTATATAACTTCATTTTATTTTCAAAATCAAAATTTGATAATTTATTTTCAAAAGTATTTATTTGTTTAGTTATTTCAATCTCTTTATTTTCATAAAATAAACTTTGAAGACATTCAATTATAGAGTTTATTGGATATTTATAAATTGAAAAAGAAAAGAGTCTATATTTTATGAGATTCTTTATTTTAAACAAAAGCGTTATCTTTTTATTTAAAAGTTGAATATTCTCAAACTCTGCCAATAAAGAAAGTATAGAATCAATATCGTACTTCTTGAAAGTTTTAAAATATTCTATATTTTTATCTTTTTTTTCATAGTAGTCTAAAAAATGTTTTTTTTCTACTTTAAATTCTTCATATAGTTGCTTTTGTAATGCTAATTCATTCTGAGTAGATAACATCTCTTTAAGAGATTTACTATCTTGGCTTACTTCTTGATATAGTTTTTTAAAATCAACTTCAGTTTTTTCACTTACAAAACTTGGATAACTGCTATCTTGATTATTAAAAAACTCTTCTTGATTATCTTTATTACCCAAAAAAGCTGATATAAAAGATAAATCGTAACTACTTAATTTATCATATACATTTTTTGTTGCTGCATTATTATTTGACACGATAGCAACTGTTTTTTCTTGCATTATAATATTTGATAAAATATTTAATATAGTTTGTGTTTTACCTGTACCTGGAGGTCCTTCTATAATACTTATTTGATTTGTTAGTGCATTTTTTACAGCTTTTTCTTGGCTTAGGTTGAATCCAAATGGAAAGATTATAGTAGATTTATTTTCAAAAGTATCAATAATACCAGAACTTAAATATTTAGATAAAACACTATCTTCACTTATGAAAGTCATTTTTTTATATTGTTTATCTAAAAATCCAACTTCTTCCTTCTCATCACTATTATTTAGCCTTTCTGCTAAACTTTTTAAATACTCTAATACACTATTTACCTTATTATCAGTTAAACAGTTTTTTTCTATTTTAATATGCTTTTTATCATATAATCTATAACTGCCATCTTCAAAAAAAACTTTCAAGTGACTTTTAAAATCAAGAATTTTAGATATCTTAAATAATTGTTTCCCATTTGAAAAAATAATACAACTATTTATATTTACCTCTACAGGATTTTCCATTATCTTAACTTTATCTAAACTATATGGGTATTTTGTATTGTTACTTTTAAAAACTACATTAACTTTATTTTTATTAACATCAAAACTTTCAATCTCTTCTGTTTTATCAACATCATTTATTAGAATTAAATACTTATTTATATCCATATAACTTTACTTTATCTTTCTTAAGTTCTCTAATATCTTCACCATAGCCAAAGTATCAAGTTTACAATACTCTAAAAGTGAGTTTCTAAGCTTTTGTTTTTCATCTTCTTCAAGAGAAGTAAGTTTTGCAAAAGCATTCATAGCTTGGCTTCCATTTTGAACACCATCAAGTTCTTTGTATGCTTTTTCAAACTCTGGAACAAGTGAAGGTAAAACGTACTTGATAGAATAACTTCCATTCATGTGAGGGGTTACATACCATTTCTTTTGAAAAGGTATCATCAAATCTTGCATATTTTCATTTATTGATAATAGATGTTCACTAAACTCTTCAAACGATGTTACTAATCTTTTTATAACACCTTTTTCAAAACTCATGTTATAAGCTAATACAGTTACATCACTTGGTATATCTTCACAAAGTCTAAGAGCAAGTTCATATCTACTATCAACACTATCTTGAGCTAAATACTCTTTATGTTCTAAAGTTCCATCTTCATACTCAATATGAAGTGAGTATTGAAATGGTATTTGTTCAAATGGTTTTAAACCTTTATATAAAGGAATTGCTTGTTGATAGGTTTCAAAGTCTAAGTGATATATCGGGTAAGTTAGATTTTGTAAAAATGATTTAATATTTTCTATATCTATATAAGTAAGTTTTGATTTATAGTTTTCAACTGCTTGAGCTTGAATAGAAGTCATATCAAAATCATGTGGAACATCATCTATATTTATAATACCTCTATTATATAGTTCTATTTGTTTTTTACTTCCAAGATTGAAAATATTGAATATAGAATAATCAGGTATTTGTCTTTGAACTTTCCAACAATACTCTTTTGCATCACATTCATAAGGAACATTACAATGTTTACCAATATCTATATTTGGTTCATTTTCTCTATCTTCTAAATATGTTTCAAACTCTTTTAAAATATTTGGAATATTTGATTGCATAGATATAACATCATTTGTAACATCAACTATTTTAAAAAGTTGATTTATATCTAACTCATTCCCTCTTATGTATTCATTGTTTATATGAACCACATTTGCACTTTTTATTTTAAAACCCAAGTTTTTAAGTACATAATACTGAATAGATACATCATGTAAATATATATCTTTTACCTCTGTCGAACTTTTTACTTCATAAATAGATACTTCACCATTAAAAATAGTCAAAATATCCACCATAACCAAAATACCTGAAAAGTTAAATGTAGCTTCATAGATATTTTCCACTCCATCATCAAGCCACTGTTTTGTAGTAGCTATCATCTCATCATAGTTTTTTGAATATGGCACTTCTTTTCCATGAGGAAAAAGCTGACAAGCAAAATCTCCAACTATATTTCCTGTTTCAAATACTGCAAGAGCAGATTCATCTGGTGGTGTTAATACACTTGGCTTATATTTTTTAAGCCAAAGTGCTTTGGGGCATTGGATGCCTTTTGTGTAGAGGGATTTGGATAAATAGTTTAACAATTATTTACCTAACTGGCTTTTAAATAATTTCAAATAACATTCATTATTTAACTTTATATTATCTGCTAACTGAATATCATTTTCTAAAATATCAGAATTGATAAAACAAATATTTAATATCTCATATATAAATAAAAAAAGAAACCAACAATGAGCATATGTTTTAAGTTTTGCAGTGCTACTTCTAAATGGTGAAATTGATTCAGCATGAGTTCTATCATTTCTAAAAGAGTAACTTATTCCACTTAATAATATAAGTAATATATCATTATCTTTTAATTCTAAATTTTCTTTATCAATTTCATTTTCTCCTAAATTAATTTCTATATTTTTACCTTGCAAAGCTTTTTTTATAAGTGAAGCTCCTTTTCTTCGTTTTACGTTATCATTAAAATTATATTTTTTACAAATAAATATAAAAAGTTTTTGTATATTTAGATTTGATATAATATTCTGATTACCATTTTTAGTTAATAATCTACGTGTAAAAGAATTGAAATTAGCACTTAATCTAAAATTCCCATTTTCTAATATCTTTTTTAACAAATATTCACAAGTCTGTAAAGGTATATTTTCTATTAAATTAAATAACTGTTTTCTTAAGTCGTTGTTTTGATTTAATATAGGTAACAAAGTATTTTCTATAATTGTACGAAGAGAATCAGTTATATTTTGATTGGTTTTTTTTGTGGCTATATGTTCAAAAGCTTTCCAACACCAGTCAAAAGAATGATCTGGTCTTTTAGGTAAGCTATCTACCATATCTAATAAATAAGAAATTACAATATGTAAATTTTTATTGTTATTATTTTTTATTAAACAAGGTTTAAATAAATCTTTATCCTTAAAATCTTCTAATTTTTTATTAAACTTTATTTCTGCTTCAAATAATTTTGACTCAGGCCAATTATTAAAATTATCAACTCTTGTTTGTTTACTCATTCTTTTTCCTTTTTAATTATTTTCTACAGCATCAATATAAAAATATACTTGATTAGGATTTAATACAGTCATAATATTAATTGCAATTTTTGCTAATTTTTGTACTTCAATAAGAGGTAGTTTATACTGATTGTAATAATCAGCTATAGTTCCATGACTATCCATATGTAAACCTTTTATAACACTATCAATTTTTATTCCTAATTCCTTTTCATTTTTTATTTCACATTCAGAATTTTCAAAATATGAATTAGTGAATTGGTGAGAAGTATTCAATCTTTTAATTTTTTCAACGATATCTTGAATTTTTTCTAATGCAAATGGACTTTGGTTTTTATATTCTTGTTCTATAAACTCACTTATGAAATTTGTTTTCATAAAACTCTCTATTAAAATTCTAATTTTATTTCCAAAATTAATTGCTTCATTATAGTTTTCAATTATTATTTCTTTTTTTGCAAATTCTAAAATTTCTTTGAACAACATTAAATAAAAAGTATCAAAATAACCTGCAACTTTATTTTTACAAATAAAACTTATTCTATCTCCAAATCTTTCAAGTTGAAAATAAGAAATATTTTTTCCTAGTATTCTAATAATATTTGTCATAAATATGTGACTATGAGTAAATACAAATATTTGTGCTTTTTCATCCGTTCTTTCTAATATACTACCCGCAATTTCTTGATTTATTTTAGATACTAAATAAGATGTAGTATATACTCTATGTTCATCTAAGCTTGATATGGGATCATCTATTACAATAACTAAATCTTTTAATGATGCTTTATTATAAAATAATTTAAGTCTTGCCAAAAAATATGCAAATGTAATTGTAGTTTTTTCACCTTCACTTAATACTATCCTTAGATTTTCATTTTCAATAGTAGATGATTCACTTATTGTAATTTTATAATCTTCATTAATTGAATATTTTGATAAATTTAGAGCTTTTAAATAAATGTTAATTTGATTAATATCTGGTCTTTTGAGTGATTGTAATTCATCTATTTTTAAGTTATTTTTTTTAATATTATTTTCTAATGTTATATACTCCTCTTTTAAGTCATTAATTTTATTTTGAGATTCAATTTGAGTTTTTTGATAAATAAAACTATCTTTTTTTGCTTTTTGAATTTTTAAACTTTTTAATTCAATTTTTTTAGCTTTTAATTTTTCTTCTTGCTCTTTTTTACTTTCTAATATACCTTTAGTCAAATCAATTATTTTATTAATTTCATTAAAATATTTTTCTATATTTGTTGATTTTTCTTCATATAAATTTTTGTTTTCAATACCTTTTTTAGATACTACAAGTTTTTCAAGTTGATTTATTTCTTTTATCATTTCAAGTATAAAGTTTTCTAATTTAGTTTTATTTTCATCAAAGTTTTGTATAAATGGTCGAAAATTCTCAAAATTTGAAATAGTACTTTTTTTTAATTCATCCCATTTCTTAACTTCGTCTATTAATTCAACTTGAACACTACTTGATAATGAATTAAATCTTTTAATTGACTCATTAAAATAGTTTGTATATTCACCTATAATACCATTTTCTATTGATTGTGTACAAAATGGACAAGTATTATCATTAATTATGTTCATACCATCCTCAATAAACTTTCTTCCTATATTAGAAATATGTAGTTTTACCTTTTCAGAAACTTCTCCTGCTTCTTTTTCAATATCAAAACTAAATAACCAATTAAAATCATTTTTTTTATTTTCATAAATTAATTTTGGTAAAAAAATTTCATTTAATGAATCGAATTTTTTTATTGCAATATCTAATTCATTAAAGTCATTTTGAATAGTTACAAGATTCTTATCATCATAATTAAATTTTGAAATATCATTTATTTGTTCTTTTTGTATTTCAAAATCTTCTAATTTAATTTGAATTGATGTAGAAGTAATGATTTTTCTTACTTTCTCAATATCTTTAACAGCATTTTCAATATTAATTAACTCTTTTTTTATATCTGAATCTTCATTAATATTTTCAATATCTCTAAAATTACCAATTTTATTTAATCTTTCTTCTAGCTCTTTTTTTTCTTTATTTAATTTCTCAATTTCTTGTGTTTCTTCTCCTACTCCTGACCCTTCTAAAACTATTGTTTCATCATCAAGTTTTTTAAGCCCAAATTCTTTATTTAAAGGAGCATTATCTTGTAAAAAATCACTATTATATACTTCAATTTTAAAAGGTAATGGAGGTAATATATTAATTGAATCTATAGATACATTTCTATCTGATAATTCAAATTCAATATTGGGTAATACACTAGAATTAATTGTTTGATATTTAGAAATATGACTATTTCTATGTATTAATAACTCTAATGCTCTTGTTACACTTGTTTTTCCGGAACCATTATTTGCAAATAATACATTATAATCTTTAAATTCATAATCTAAGTTAATATTATTAAGTCCACAAAATGAATTAAACTTACTTATTTTTTTTATATGTATTGACATATATTCCTCCTAATTTAAATCCAAACCACTCGTCCCATCACCTTTAGGCATAACCCTAATCTGCAATGGAATTCTCTCTTTTAGTGCTTCCACATGGGAAATCACACCTACCATTTTCCCTGAACTTTGTAATTGATTTAGTGCATTTAGTGCTAATTCTAGGCTATCACTATCAAGTGTTCCAAATCCTTCATCCAAGAAAAGTGAGTCTATGCTTATCTTTTGACTTGCAAGTGCTGAAAGTCCAAGTGCAAGTGAAAGACTTACTATAAAACTTTCACCACCAGAAAGTGTACTTACAGGTCTTACTACATCACCTTGAAAACCATCTATTATCTCTATTTCTAAAAGCTTACTTGAATCACTACTTCTTTGAAGTTCATATCTAGGACTTAGAATTTGTAGATGTTTGTTTGCTAGATATATTAGTTGGTCTAGAGTTATACCTTGAGCAAATTTGGCAAATTTATCACCACTTGCTGAACCTACCATTTCATTTAGTTTTATCCATACTTTAAAGGCTTCTTTTTTCTTTTCTAACTCTTTGATTTTGTTTTCGTGTTTTTTCATATTTGAAGCATTGATTTCAAGCTCTTTTTCTAAACTACCTATTGATTTTTGAAGTTCATCAATAATAGTTTGCAACTCTTTTAATTCATCATTTAGAGTTTGAAGTTCTTTATCTGTTAAGTTTAACTCTTTTTGTTCAGATAGTTTTTTTGCTGTATCTATTTTTAGAGTTTGGATTTGAGTATATTTTTCTTCTAGAGCTTTACACTTCATAGATAACTCTTCTCTTAATTCTTTTGGTAAAAGTGCTTTTTCAAACTCTTCTTTTGAACTGAAACTATTTTCTATAAGAGCTTTATTGAAGTTTTGTTTTGTCTCTTCTAGTTTTGTATTATCATTAATTTGTTTTTGATTTAACTCTATTATTTGAGTATTAAGTGATTCATTTTTTGAATTTAGATTTACTAACTCTTTTGATAAAGAGTTATATTTTTCATTAATAGTATTAAATTTACTTGTTATCTCTTTTTCAAAGATATTTAAATCAGATACATCCAAAATAGCTTTACTTTGAATCTGTAACTCTTTCGTTTCAGAAGAGATTTTAGAGAGTTGTTCAATATCTGTTTTCAGACTTGACTTTATTGATATGATTTTTGTATCAATCTCTTTTAGTTGTATTGTCAAGCCTTGAAGTTTAGAATCAAGCTCTTTTTTTAATGTTTCATTTTTTATAAAACTGTCTTTTTTAGTAACTAAATTCCTAAAGTTTTCTTCAAACTTTTCATCAAATATGAGTTCATATTTACTATATACTTTTAAAAGTTCCTCTTCTGAACTTTGCTTTTTAGATATATTTTGAGTTTGTTCATTTTGTAATTGATCTGTCAAACTTTTTAGTTTATAAAGTTTTTGTTCATTTTGAGAAACTAAAGTTTGTTTAATATTTAACTCTTTTTGAAGATTATCCCTTTGAGCTAAAACGTTTTCTTTTTCATCTCTAGTTTTTATTATATTTTTTAATTCTTCTTCTAAAAGTTGTTTTTCTTCTTCTAAGTTTATTTTAGAATCATCTGTTAAAATAAAATTCAATGAACTAAATACTTGTTCTATCTCTTCTTTATTTTTTGATAATTTGTTTAGTTCTAAAGTAGAACTCTCTATTTTAGTTTCAAGTTTTGATAAGTTTAATTCAATAGTACGTAAAGCTCTATTTTCCTCATCAAATATCTGCTTCTTTTGAACAATTAAAGATGCTGTTTCATCTGCATTTACATTTATTTTATGATCTACAAATGGATGTTCTTTTGAACCACATAAGAAACACTCTTCACCCTCTTTTAGATTTGCTCTATCACTCTCGTATTTTGCTATTAAAAGTTCCGCTTCTCTTTTATAGTTTAGAGTTTGAATATGTGTTTGAATTTCAGTTATTAGTTTTGTTTTTTCTTCTATATTTGTTTTTATAGTTTTTAATTCATCATTTGAAGAAGATATGATATTTTCTTCTTTTAAAATAGATTCCAACAATCTTTTATATTCATCTATAGAAATAATTAGTTTTTCAATACTCTTTAATCTATCTCTATTATTTGTTTCTTTTTGATTGAAATTTAAAGTTTGAAGTTCTAACTCTTTATACTCTTTATCTTTTGCATCAAACAGTACTTTTATCTCATCAAACTCTTTTTTTGCTTTAGCAAAGCTATCTTCTAAAGTCTTTTCATTTAAACTATTATTTTGAAGTTTTTCTTCTATTTGATTTAAAGATTTTACTACATCTTTATAATCATTTACATTTTTTGAGATTAAAGATATCTCTTCTTTTAATGATTCATCATTTTTATTTTTAATTAGATAATCATTTATAGTTTTTAACTCATTATCAATCTTCTCTTGATTTGTTTTTAGTACTTTCAAATCTTCATTTAGTTTTGTTTTTTGTTCATTTTGAGAGCTTATTCTATTTTCTAACTCTTTGATATTTTGGAGTTTTGATTCTATTTTAGTTTGTAGTGTTCTTACTTCTTGAAGCTTTTTAGAGTTCGTATCAAATGAAATTTTTTCTTTATCTAATTCATCTTTTGATTTTAATGATTCATTAGCTGTTGATTGTAAGAGTTGTTTTAAATTTTCTAACTCTTTTTGAAGTTTTTCTAGTTTTTCTTTATCTTGATTTATTATTTGAGTTAAAGAGTTTTTTTCTTGATATATTGGCTGTACATTTAAAGCTTTATTTGCTAAATCTAGTCTTATAAAGTCTTCTTTTTTATTCTTTTTTTCAAGACTGATTTTCTCAAAATCTAAAATATATTTAGTGTTATCAGCTTCTAACTTTTGTAAATTTTCAAGCCAATTAATTACTTTTTTTAGCTCATTTCCTTTAGTATCAAGTTCAAGTTTTTGAGTTTTTGAATTATTTAAAACTAAAGTCTTTTCATTAACAATTTCATTTGATAATAGTTCAATATTTCTTAATAAATTTTCATCTAATTTAATCTCATCATTTTTTCTAGTATAAGTTTGATATATCTCTTGAGATATTTGTTTATAGATTTGTGTTCCAGTGATTTTTTCAAGTAAACTTGAACGCTCATTTTCCTTTGCTTTTAAAAAAGCATCAAAACTTCCTTGAGCCAACATCATAGATTGAATAAACCTATCAAAATCAAGACCTGATAACTCTTCTATATATTTTGGAACTTTTGAAAGATATGATTCTAAGACTTTTCCCGATTCAACTTCGCTAACTTCCATTTTTGCACTTTGGAAAGCTCCATCAGGACTTTTTCTAGCTCTTTTTTGACTCCAAGAACTTCTATAAACTTTTCCTTTTACTTCAAATTCAACTTCACATAAACACTCACCAGTATGCCTACTCATAAGTTCATTTGGGTTTGTAAGTCTTGCTGTTCTTCCATATAATGCACAAGTAATTACATCTAAAATAGTACTTTTTCCAGCACCAGTTGGTCCAGTAATAGCAAATAATGATTCATCTTTTAAAAACTTTTCAAAGTCTACTTCAAACTCACCTTTTAGTGAGTTAATATTTAATGATTTTATTTTTAATATCTTCATAGGCTTTGCACCTTAGAAACTACTTCTTTAAAGTTTAAAAGTAATTCTTTTTCAAACTCTTTATCTTCTAACTTTTCAAGTTCTAATCTCTTTTCAAATACTTGTTCAACTGATAATTCATCTAAACTTATAACTTTTAATTCATTAGCTTTTAATTGCTTTTCACTTTTATCTATTTTTACAGCAAGTAGTGTTAGTTCAAGTTTTGAAGCAAGTTGTCTGATTTCATTATTTGCATACATTGCATTATCATCAGATATATGAACTTCTATCCAAGAGTTTTTATCTTCTATTTTAGTAAGTTCATTTTTTATAGTTTCATAATTACCTTTAATGACAATTAGTTTTCTAAGAAGTGGAACTTCTATTTCTTCTATACTCATTTCATTTTGAGTAAAACATACAAGATTTACTTTTTGACTGTTTTTAGATTCAGAAAAACTAAGAGGTATTGGAGAACCTGAATATCTAACATGTTCAATGTTTCCAACAACTTGATTTATATGAAGATGCCCTAAAGCAACATAATCAAACATTGAAGCTAAATAATCACCACCAATATCAATAGTTCCACCTATATAAATATCTCTTTCACTCTGAGAACTTCTACTTCCAACTGTTGTTAAGTGTCCCATTGCAATTATTGGTATATTTTTATCTTCTTTTAGTTCAAGTGCTTTTTTGTAGCAATTTTCATAATAAGCTTTAATACCACTATTTGCTAATTTTTCTTTTTCGCTTATTGTTATTCCACTTAAAGATTCTCTAATAACACTATCTCTTAAAAATGGAACAGCACAAACAATAGATATTAAATCATCATTTTTATTTATAGGAATAATTACATTTTCATCTTCATCACCAGTTGTAATAACATGAACATTTAAAACTTCTAAAAGTTGTTTTGGTGCCTTTAGAGTTGATACTGAATCATGATTTCCAGCAGTTATAATGGTAGTAATAAGTGTTTTAATACTTGATAGCTCTTTTAAAAAATTATAATAAAGCTCTAAAGCATAATTTGGAGGAGTTCCAGTATCAAAAATATCTCCTGATATAACTAAAACTTCAACTTGTTTTTCTTTTAAAATTTTTAAAAGCCAAGAAAGAAAAGCTTCATGCTCATCAGCCCTACTTTTCCCCATAAAATTTTGACCAAGATGCCAATCAGATGTATGCAATAGTTTCATATTTAAAATTCTTTATTAATTTATTATTTAATTATTATATAAAAATCTAGTCACATTTTCGTCACGTTTTATTATTTTTTATTTATATTTACATATAAAGTTAAATATATA
>Ga0265295_1000885_pt1 | contig 56669 bp, 49 predicted proteins | sample Munlansysbiofilm_FD_192503 | JGI IMG/M metagenome (GOLD analysis project Ga0265295, IMG submission 192503) | Leachate microbial communities from a municipal landfill in Southern Ontario, Canada - Methane capture system biofilm | ecosystem: Engineered > Solid waste > Landfill > Unclassified ... | reverse complement strand
GGTGCGCGCTTGTTCCACTCGATCAACCAGGATATCGCGTTTATGCATCCCTATCTTTTCCATGGCAGCGTAGTATGTGCTCTGACAGCCGAGCAGCATAATTAAGGCGCTGAAAATCCACATATGCTGGACTATTTTTTTGGATCCTGCAGTTTTCCCCCTCATAAGAGGCCTCCTTGATCTAGGTGTAGGGAGTGTTTATGCTTAACGTCGGATTAAAACAGTAATCCCGACGCTTTTGGGTGGTTTTTCTTTCCCCAGTAAAAAATTATATGCTAGCATCCATGTCCGTTTGACAGTTAATCTGCTTTTGCACTACTATCCAATGTGCAGTTTTTACAGGAGTGCCTACATGACTCAGTCCATTACCGACTATACCGCACAGATTGCACGTATTCGCAAACTTGCGCAAGAAAAGGATGTCCTAATTCTGGCGCACAATTACCTGAATGATGAAATTCAGGAATTGGCAGACATCACCGGCGATTCTCTCGCCCTTTCTATAGCGGCAGCGGAGACGCAGAAGGGTGTAATCCTGTTCTGTGGGGTTCATTTTATGGCCGAGAGTGCTGCGATCCTTGCACCGGATAAGATTGTACTTCTACCCAATATGGAAGCGGGTTGCCCTATGGCCGATATGGTCACCCCGGAAGGGATTCAACAGATGCGGGCTAAGTATCCAGGTGCTCCAGTGGTGGCATATGTCAATACCACTGCTGCAACTAAGGCCGCCAGTGACCTCTGCTGCACCAGTGCAAATGCGGTGAAGGTGGTGAATTCCCTGAGGGAAGATGAAGTTATCCTTGTGCCTGATCGCAACTTGGGTAGCTATATTGCCTCCAAGGTGGATAAAGTGTGCCATCTGTGGGAAGGATGCTGCCCTATTCACGCTAAGCTTGATGCTGATACAATGGGTGAGTGTCTCAGTGCTCACCCAGATGCTATAAGTATGGCACACCCTGAGTGTACGCCTGAGGTGCTGGAGCAGGTTGATCACGTCCTTTCCACCGGAGGGATGCTGGAGTTTGTACGCAATAGCTCCCATTCTACCTTTGTCATTGCCACTGAGCGCGGAATTGCGTGCCAGTTGCGCGAAGATAACCCTACTAAAACCTTTGTTTTTCCAGATTACGAGTTTGTCTGTGAAGATATGAAGCGTGTAACCATCGACGATGTTGAGCGCTGTTTAAACACATTTGAACATCGTATTACCGTCCCAGAGGATATCCGCCGCGATGCGCACCGTGCGCTGGCGCGTATGCTCGCAATCCCAAGGGATTAAACCAAGTGCTAAGGTTCTCTCTGGTGCGGTAATACAGTTAAATTTATATGCAGCAACGGGCGCTCAGGCGCCCGTTGCTGTTGGAGATTCCGTGACCCAAGAAGAAGACACGATACAGGAGCGCTTTCACACTACGGTGCAGTCGTTCTGCACCGAGATGGATAGCTTTAGAGGCTCAGCTGCACTGCTTGGTTTAAGTGGGAGCGCGGCAGGGCGCTTTCTCGCTCCGCTTCTTCGCGCGGGGCAACCGGCGCTGATTTTTATTGCTCCCGATCTTAATCAGGCCCGCCGCCTGCATCAAGAGCTGCAGTTTTTTGCCTCTAGACCCGAGGGAGTTTATCTGTTCCCCAACTGGGAAGTTGCCCCCTACGACCCTCTCACCCCCCACCGTGATATTGAGGCGCTACGCCTTGAGACCCTACGCGCTATCAGCCGCGGGCGTGCCGAAGCAGTTATCACTACTCCGGCAGCTGCGATGCAGCGCGTAATCCCCCGTTCGGCGCTGGATGCGCTGAGCACCGAACTGATCCTAGAAGAGGAATATGAGCGTGATGCCCTGCGCCGGAGTTTGTACGATTTGGGATATCACGATGTGCCACTGGTGGAGGATATGGGGACCTTTTCCCTGCGCGGGGATATTCTGGATTTGTATCTGCCCACACAGTCCAAACCGATACGGGTCGATTTTTATGGCGACTATATCGAAAGTATGCGCTATTTCGATCCCGAAACCCAGCGCAGTGCCGAGGATGGCCCCGAACGCCTGGAACTTGTCCCTGCCCATGAGATGGTGCTGGCGGGAGACTATCTGGAACTATTCAGCCAGCGCCTCAAGCAGCGCTGCGACGAGCTTGAACTACCCCGTACCACGCGTGAGGCCGTACTCGAAGAGGTACGTGAAGGGCTGTTGGCTCCGGGGCGCAATTTCCTCCTTCCACTTAACTACGAAAACCTCGATACCCTGTTTGACTACGTCAATCCGCACACGATTGTACGTCTCGATCCACCCGAAACCGATCGTGCTGCTGATGAGTTCAGTGTTCAGATAGCCGCTGGCATCCAGCGCGTTACCACAGGTTCCGAGCCTTTTGTGGAGCCGCATCAGCTCTACCTGAGTGTACAGGAACTTGAAGCGGCACTAACGGTGCCTCGGTGTATCGATATCCGCTCTCTCCAAGTATACGAGCTCGATGCTACTCAACAGGTGTACAGGGTAAACTGCCGCTCTAATGTTAAATTTGCGCAGACCAAAGCTGAGGAGCGTCTGGATATTCTCAGCAAACAGCTCAAAGCGTGGCGCAGCGAATCCTGGCGCGTCGAACTAGTGTGTCACAAAGAGGGACAAGCACAGCGCCTAGCTGACCTTCTGCGCCCGCACGGGGTTGAGCTTACTTCAGAACATCAGGCAGGCGCGTCTGCTAAGACCACGGTGTTGCGGATTGCTGATCTGACACGTGGATTTCAACTTCCCGATGAACAGCTAGCTATAATCACTGAAGAGGAGATCTTCGGCGCGCGCGCGCGCCGGCGGGGTAAAGAGAGTGCGCGCGCAAAAGCATCACTTTCATCGTTGGCACAGCTGCGCGAAGGTGACTACGTGGTACATGCCGATCATGGAATTGGAATTTACCGTGGGCTGGAACAGGTGCGTAGCGAAGGGGTTGAAGGGGACTTTATCCAGCTCGAATACGCTGGTGGAGATAAGCTGTATCTGCCGGTGGAGCGCATTGAAAAGGTACAGAAATACGCCGATGCCAGCGGTCAGCATGTAAAGCTGGATAAAATGGGGGGGCAAGGGTGGGCGAAAACGTGCCAGCGCGCCCGCGCCGCGGTGGAGGAGATGGCGCGCGAGCTGTTGAATATCTACGCGCGGCGTAAAATGCGCAAGGCACAGCCTTTTTCTCCGCCAGACGAGATGTTTCGAGCCTTTGAAGCGGCGTTCCCTTACGAAGAGACCCCGGATCAGATGGCGGCGATTCAGGATGTGCTTGCAGATATGCAGTCCGACACGCCTATGGATCGTCTTATCTGTGGCGATGTGGGGTATGGAAAAACCGAGGTGGCTATTCGTGCCGCATTCAAGGCGGTGCTCGATAGTCGCCAGGTAGCAGTGGTGGTGCCAACTACTATTCTCGCGCGCCAGCACTTTGCCACTTTCAGCGAACGTCTGGATGGATACCCAGTGAGTATCCGGATGGTGTCACGTTTTTGCACCCCGGCGCAGAATCGCGCAACCTTGAAGGAGATGCAGGAGGGTACGGTAGATATTGTGATCGGTACCCACCGTCTGTTGCAGCGCGATGTGCACTTTGCCGAGTTGGGGCTGGTGGTTATCGACGAAGAACAACGCTTTGGAGTAAAACACAAAGAGCGCCTGAAAAAGATGCGTGCCGAGGTGGCGATGCTCACTTTGAGTGCCACCCCCATCCCCCGCACCCTGAATATGGGGATGCTGGGGTTGCGCGACCTCTCGGTAATTGATACCCCACCTGTGGACAGACTCTCTATCCGTACTTATGTAACCCGCTTCGACGATGACCTCATCCGCCAGGCTATTCTGCGTGAACTCCAGCGTGGCGGGCAGGTGTACTTTGTACATAACCGGGTGAAATCGATCAGCGCTATGGCTGAATTTGTGCAGAATCTGGTGCCGGAGGCAAAGGTTGGTGTCGGGCACGGGCAGATGGCAGAAACCGAACTGGAACGGGTGCTGATGTCGTTTATCGAAGGGGAAACTCAGGTGCTGGTCACCAGTACTATTATCGAAAACGGCCTAGATATCCCGCGAGCAAATACTATTATCATCAATCGGGCGGATTGTTTCGGCCTCGCCCAGTTATATCAGTTGCGCGGACGGGTGGGACGCTCCAAAGAGCGCGGTTATGCGTATCTGCTGATCCCCGGCGAGACCACTCTTACCCGTGATGCACGTGCACGGCTGCAGGTGTTGCAAGATCAGACCGAACTCGGAGCCGGATTTCGCGTCGCCAGTCACGACCTCGAAATCCGCGGCGCTGGCGACCTTTTAGGCGGGCGCCAAGCCGGACAGATTGCTGCCATTGGGTTTGAGATGTATACCGAACTCTTGGAGGATACGATCCAAGAGCTTAGAGGAGCAGAACGACAGGGGCGCATCGACCCAGAAATTCGCCTCGGCCTGAAGGCATTTTTGCCAGATAACTACGTGGCAGATCCCAACCAGCGCTTGGTGTTCTACAAAAAAATGGCTGCGGTTGCCGATGACACAGAACTCTACGATATTGTAGATGAACTGCAGGACCGCTATGGTGGGTTGCCGCAACCAGGGCAGGTGCTGCTGGAGATGATGAAACTGCGGGTGGAGTTGAAAAAACTGCGCATCGATCTTGCAGAATATGATGGGCGTGCGCTGGTGTTTGGTTTCCACTCCACTACCCCGGTAGAGCCGGATAAACTGTTGCGCCTGATTCAGGAAAACCCCAAAACCTATAGCCTCACCCCCGACTATCGTCTGCGTATCAGCATGTCTCGCCTGGAAGATATGCAGATGCTAGAAGAAGCGAGAAAGCAATTGCAGCTGTTCAGCTGAGCGTGGTAGTTTCATGCGCAAATTACCCAGGTGTGTAACAAATACGCAAGTGCAATTCTCTGAAAAATAAAGGGATATCCTTATGTCAAAGGTAAATAAATTTAAGTCTCGAGCCCTAGCTATGGGAGTTGGCCTGTTGCTGTTGTGCAGTGCCTCGAGTGCTATGGCAGAAACAATCGGACGTATTGTTGCGATAGTAAACGATGAAATTATAACGTCCCGCCAGCTTGAACAGCGCATGGAAGCGCAACCGCGTGAACTTGTCATGCCCAGAGATCAGGTGCTGCAGAATATGATCACCGATATTCTTATGGAGCAACGCGCTGCTGAAATCGGCATCGGGGTATCGGAAGAAGATATTGACCGCGCGATTGATGATGTGGTGGAGCAAAATGAGATAACTACCGAGCAACTGACGCAGGCGTTAGTCGCTCAAGGGATGTCCATGCGTGAATACCGCGAGCAGCTACACAATCAAATCCTACGCTTCAAGCTCACCGGTTTCGAGGTAAAGAGCAAGGTCGATGTAACACGACGCGAAATGCAGACATACTACGAAGAACACCAAGCCGATTTCAGCCGCCCAGAACAAATCCGTTTGAGTCGCATCTCTATCCCGTTAACGCTAGAAGGTAGGGAAACCTATGCCGAAGCAGAAAAGATGCGCAAAGAGTTGGAATCAGGGCGTGATGCGGATGCGATAATCGCAGACTGGTCTGGTTCCATGGAGATAGATGGTGGAGATATGGGTTACTTCAGGCCCAACGAGCTTAGCCCTATGTTCAATGAGGCCCTAGGAGGCTTAGAAGGGGGGGAGGTTACAGATATCCTCCAGAGCGGCGATGTGCTGCATATCCTCCGGGTAGAGGAAAGTACGCCGGGGGGCGTTGCGCCCTTCGACGCGGTGCAGGATGAGATTATTGAACGTTTGCGCTCTGCTAAGATGGAAGGCACTCTCGAAAAATGGCGCGAAGATCTCAGAGAAAATGCCTACATTGAGGTGCGCCTGTAAAAAAGTTGCCCTTCCTAAATATTACAGGGTGGAGCAGCAGAGCCATGCAGATGCGCAGCAGAATCAGTAACCGGCTATTTCCAGCACGCCAAAAACCAACAGGATCAAAATGGTTACGGCTATTACTGCTTTCTTTCCCCCCGCTCTGAAAAGCTCCGGCAGGGTAAGTTCGCCAAAATCCCCCAGAGGCTGGATTTTATCCCGAACCGTGGGATAGATGACGCTGTAAATCCCCGCACCTGCGATAATTCCCGGAATCCTCCCGAACAGCGCGTCAAGGGAGCCCTGGCCGATGGCTCCGACCGCCGTACCGGGACAATAACCCAACAGCGCGAATCAGACCCCGAAGATCAGGCTGCCGATGCCGGTAGCGCTGAGCGAGCCCGACGTGAGATGAAGTCTTATCAGTCCGCGCCGCTTCAGCGGATAGATGCCGAGCATCCCTACCAAGATGGCAGCCAGGATCACTTTGACCACGGTAAAGTCGGTGAGCAACAGCTGACCCATGAGCACATCGAAACGCGTAACCTGCCCTTTGTGCAGGAAAAAGCCAAAAATATCCCCATTAGAAAACCGCCATCGGTTGTTCACTGAATTCCAGGTCGCAGAGCAGCAGCGAGATGCTTTCATTCGTGTGTCCGGGGGGTTCGAGAATTCGCAGGGAGAGTCTGCCGAATTTAAAGATCTCCCCTTCAGTAACTGAATTACCGTATTTGAAGGGGAGGTCAGCGCCGTGATAGACCGCAGCACCGCTTTGCTCCATGAGTTCACAGGAGCCGATAACAAAATCTTCGTTGCGGTGCGTTTCAAAAATATGGGTAATTCCGCACCCTTCTCGATCCGCTATCTGACGGTAAATACCACAATCCTGCCGTGGGTCAATGACGGCAGCACGCCCTTCATCCTCTAGGATATAGGACAACTGCGCCAGTCCTTCCGCTCGATGTCAGTTGCGGCTGCGTCAATACCGGTGAAACCGAACAGGGCTGCGATTATTGCTACCACGAAAAATATAACGGCCCATCTCAACATGGTTTCCCCCCCCCTCCTTGCTTCATGTTTTTCTCCTGCAGATGGCCACCCATGCTGTGATATGGCAGTCTAATTAAGCAGGCTGGCTACGCCTATTACAATCAGGTATATCGCAACAATCAAGTTCAGAAACCTGGGAATCACAAGGATCAGAATTCCGGCCAATATCGAAACTATAGGTTCCAGTTGTACGTACATACGTCCCCCTTTTCCATTGGTTTTTCACACTTCCGCCGCACCCTCGCGAGGCTTATTTTCGACAGAGCGTGGTTCTGGGTTACTTATTTCATGCGATCTTCGATATTTTCTTTAGCCTGCTGCGCATCTTCCTTAATTTCTTCCGCCGCTGCGTCGATTTTTTCCCCAGCTTTCTCAGCGGGTCCTTTTGGGTTGAGCGCGTCCTTTGTTTTTTCAACGGCGCGGTCAACTTTTTCGCCGGCTTCTTCCATCGGGCCATCTTTTTCACACGCAGTCAGTGCCAGTGAAAGTCCTAGGGCTAAAAACAGAACTAAGGGTTTTTTCATGATTTGCTCCTTCGAAGTTTTGGTTATAGGGGAAATATGCCACCACATATGGAGTGTGGCGGGACCACATTTATTTAAACCTGGACCATGCGGAAGAGATCGCTTTATCCAGAGAGTGCCAGGATTTTTCAAGGCCGGTCTTTAAATCATCCCATGCGCTATCGCTGGCGTTCTGTAAAGCCTGCAGTTTTCCGGCGGTTTGTTTGCGTTGTTCCTTCAGGTGCTTGATCTCCTGCTTGAACTTCAGCTGCAGTTCGGCGCTCGCACCATCTGCCTTGGCCTGAAGTTTATTTATGTCGGCATTCCACTCGTCGAGTTTTGCTTTCATCTTATCTATATAAAGCTGTCTTTCAGTCATCTTTTTCCCCTTTTTTAGCTCAAAACTTCCCAATTGCGTCGTGGCGACTTTTTACCGCTCCAATTTGTTAACTGTTTCGAGAAACTATAGCAGTCGAAAAACAAGATACAAGCTTACCGGAGATAAAAGAGAGGTTGCTTTAACTCGTTTTCAGTACCGATAAGGTCAGTATTGGCCTCTCGCCAAGGGGGAATGGATAATGGTGCGAAGACAGGTGTGAGTTGACGCGGGAGTGCAGGTGCAGACAGATAGCAGTGCGTGTGCTGGAGTTACGCCAAATCCGCTCCAGCAGAATTTCGTGGCTGAGTGTGGCGACTGAGGTGCCCGACTCACGGGAGTGTGTGGCCACATTTTTGGTATTCGGTTCTGCCGAGGTGCTGAGCGGGGTCAGACCCGCTAATCTGGTGCACATTTTCAACCGCACCTTTGGGTGTGGTCGCAACATGTACGATTTGTGGCACAAATATGGCGCTGCATTGATGCAGGAGTCGCGCATTGAAGCGATGCCACTGCACAACTCACCTACCTCTACCCTGCTGCTGTTGTATGCTCCGGTTTTATTGCAGCGCCGTCTGCACAGCCGCAGTGCCACAACGTTTCTTTGTACCCTTGGTTATTCCATAACAAAGGAAATAGATGAGATTTTGCACCAATTGCGCGCGCGTTTTGTTGGCACCGATGTGCCACACGAAATCGGGGTATTTCTTGGGTATCCTCTTAAAGATGTCGCCGCGTTCATGGGGCACAATGAGTTGCCGGTAGCGTCACAGCGGCTATGGAAAATATATGGACGCTCGCACCGCAGTGAAGCCCTTGCAGATCTGTATCAGAAGCATCACACTCGCATCGCTAAACAACTGCGGGCAGAGAGTGGAATCTCCTTTGAGCTGTGGCGCAAAGAGAAATGTTGTGCATAATTGGGGATCCGTGAGGGTAAAAATGTGATACATGCCATTTAATACCAAATATCTTTCTTGACATCAGGATGCGACAGGCATAATAAAGCTATGCCTGCACATGTGTTAGCACTTCGCTACTGCCAACTGGCCACGACCTGAGGTGTCCTCGGGGATTTTGTGCGAAAGATATGCAGAATTGAAACCTATACCTTGGCATAAGTTTGAAAAAAGATCAGCGAACATCTATGCTCGCGCTGCAACGTACCTATTCGCAGCGGTACTCATCTTCTTGTCCGCCTTCCCCCAACCGGTACAAAGCAAAGAGTTTGGCCCCGATTGCTCTATTCAGCAAAATCTAGCGCCGCATAGTGAAGGCGCTGCTACCACTACGCAAAAGATTCATGGCAAGCAATCTGAGTCTGAACAACATGGATTCGACTCCTTCGGCATATTTCTGCAGTCCGAATTTTTAGGTGCAGATCTCTTCCGTTTCCCCTCTCAGTACACCGCGGTACATTACGCGTTGCAGGAACACACACAGCTGTGTCCGCGCGCACCTCCTGTTTGAATAAAGTTATTCCCAAGCAAAAATCCACATATATACTGCCTCGCCCAGGTTCGGGCCGTTCTTAAGCTTTTGATAATGAGGCGTATCATCAGTAGCGTGCGTACAAATATTGCTGTGCCAGAGAATTGTTTTTAATCATAGAAAAACGAGGAAAAGATGAACCTATTGCTGAAATCGGTATTGTTTCTGGGATGTTTCCCTGCGTTGCCTGCGTTTGCGAGTGAGGGAAATGTTACCCACAACCTGACTGCTTCATTTGCGGGTATCACCGCATTGATATTGTTTGTTGCAGCGTACTCTCTGGTAATTCTAGAAGAGAAGATTCACCTGCGGAAGAGCAAACCTGTTCTGGTTGCCGCAGGTATTATCTGGATACTGGTGGCGGTTACTTTGAAAGGACTGGGAGAACCCGATACCGCCCACTATGCCATCCTGCACAATTTGCAGGAGTACGGCGAGTTATTCCTCTTCTTGCTTGTAGCTATGACCTATATCAACACCATGGAAGAGCGCAACGTGTTTCAGGCCCTGCGTTCGTGGTTGGTATCGCGTGGATTTTCGTTGCGCACGGTGTTCTGGCTCACCGGCTTGCTTGCATTCTTTATCTCTCCCATAGCGGATAACCTCACCACTGCCCTTTTAATGGGTGCAGTAGTGATGGCAGTGGGGGGCTCCAATCAGCGCTTTGTAGTTATAGCGTGTATCAATATTGTGGTTGCGGCAAATGCAGGTGGGGCTTTTTCCCCCTTCGGCGATATTACCACTCTGATGGTATGGCAAAAAGGGATGGTCGCCTTCCATGAGTTTTTTGCCTTGTTTATCCCTTCCTTAGTTAACTGGATCATTCCGGCTACTATCATGAACTTTATGATCAGCAAAGAGAAGCCTGCCGCGCTAGAAGAGAAAGCAACAATGAAGTTTGGCGCCAAGCGGATAATTATATTGTTTCTACTCACTATAATTACCGCGGTGTCGTTTCATAATTTCCTTGCTCTTCCCCCCGCAGCCGGCATGATGCTTGGTCTTGGCTATCTGGGAATATTTTCTTACTATATCAAGCTGCGCGAACATGCGGCCTACATGTCTGATCCTGCCTTGCATATAATACATCCGAGTGAGTTCGACGGTGAGGCAAACCAGGGTTTTAACCTGTTTAGTCGCATCGCTGCCGCAGAGTGGGATACGCTGCTGTTTTTCTACGGCGTAATCATGTGCGTTGGCGGTTTAGGTCAGTTTGGTTACCTCGCCATGGCGTCCCAGTTTATGTATCAGGATCTAGGCGCGTTCAATGCTAACGTACTGATTGGCATCCTTTCAGCCATAGTGGATAATATCCCAGTTATGTTTGCAGTGCTGAGTATGGAGCCGGATATGTCCCACGGGCATTGGCTCTTGGTTACTATGACAGCCGGCGTAGGGGGGAGTATGCTCTCTATTGGTTCCGCAGCAGGGGTTGCCCTCATGGGGACTGCGCGCGGAGTTTACACCTTTGGGCGCCACCTTGTATTCACCCCCATCATTGCCCTCGGGTACGCAGCCAGCATTGCAGCGCACATGTTGGTTAACGCCAAGTACTTCCACTAACGCTTCAATCTATCCCGCGCAGAACTATCCATTCATCTGCGCGGGATAGATGTTTGTTATAATTAATGTTCTGGTGTTTTGTTTCCGCTCCCCCTCCCCCGTTAGTTGCTCTATTCTGTAACTGCACTCCACATTTTAGCCCTGTATCCGCCCGCACCGCATCCCTTCGACCTGCATCCATTCGTTAACATATACACATGTATATAAATAGCATACAGTCTGGCTCTGCGAAAATGTCTAGTAAAAACAGATAGTTATGTGAGGAAGTGGGCTGAGTGCCTGTTTTATCCTCCCTTTCAGTGCATGGTAAAAATATACACTTAAGGCATGTTTTATTGTTTAACAGAGGAAAAGACGGACAGGAATTAACCTCGATAAAAATCAGTAAACATAGATTCTCCTTGTAAATCAACTACTTGTGAGATATGCGCAGAAGGTTATGTGAGTGGGAAGCTGATCTTGGCACGCAAATAGCAATGTTAGAGAGGCAAGAACGCAACCCAACATATCCGCTTACGGATTTAGCAACATAAAAAAGGAGGACATCATGAAAAAGACTATCACCACTACTATCGCTACCCTGCTCGCGGCTTCTCCGGTGTACGCAGCTACTTCGCAGCCCTCTAACTCTGGAATCCTTGCTTGGATTTTCTTAGGGCTTTGTGGCCTGATCATAGCAAGCCAACTGGTTCCAGCCATTTTACTCCTTATCGGGATCGGCAAAGGGCTCAAAAGCAACGAAGCGTCTGAGCACTAAACCAGAGATGGGGGCGAATGCTTCATAGTTGGGTCACGGCGATTCGGACAATGAAGCATACGCCGCATAAATAAATTTAAGCCTTTCAAATAAAACTTACATAAAATGGACAGCAAAAGGGGGAAACTATGAAAACACTTACTAAAATCGTCTTGGCTACTCTGATCACTTTGAGCGCAACCATTCCAGCCGCAGCTGCTTCCACCGCTGGACGCGTCGACCACAGCGGCATCCTGGTGTGGACATTCTTAGGCTTCTGCGCCCTGATAGTAGTAGCTCAGCTGGTACCTGCAGTACTGATGACTCTCGGGATCGTCAAGGGAGTTGCAGGGAGCAAAGCGGAAGCGACCGACAAGGCGTAACAATAAAACCCATATTATTTACACAAATCAATAAATCAGGAGAGAGTTACCATGTTTAAACACATCATCACAGCGTTCACCACATTACTGCTTCTCAACGGTACTAGCTTTGCTGCCTCAACTGCAGGGCGTACCGACCACAGTGGCATTCTGGTATGGACATTTCTTGGTTTCTGCGCCTTGATTGTGGTAGCCCAGCTTCTCCCTGCTCTGATGGTTGTTTTTGGAGTAGTAAAGAGCGCCAGCACAGCAAGTGAGAAACAGCACGCTAGAGTAACGGTGAAGAAGTAATCGAATATAAAAGGATAGGTTGGTACAGACCAGGTATTCGTTACCAGAATCTCTGGCTCTTGGACGGCGTCAGCTGAGCGCCCACGGGCGGGGAAAGCGCTCCTGTAAATGGAGGTATCGCACCCTTTAGTGCCAAACCTACTTAGCTGCAGGAGGAGATCATGGTCAGCACAATTATAGCCAGCAACAGCACCGAAAGCGCGACCCTGCAGCGTATCGTGAGCGATGCCCGCATCAACAGCGACATCGTAACCGATACCACTCAGGCGGTACATGCCCTGCGCGAATACACTAATCCCATCATGTTGTTGAGCAAGGAGTTCGATAACAAGGATGCGCTGGAGCAGATCAGCTTGTTTAAGCAGATAAACAAGCGGGTGAAGATTATCCTCCTCGCAGACACCGATTCGGTTGCCTATCTGCGGAAAGCTAGAAGCGCGGGGATCTTCTACCACGCGTTGGAACCGAAGACCGCAGAGGATATTCAAGAACTCAGTTTGGCGCTCCATGCAGCCGTTGAGGCCAGCGTCAAGCAAGAGCGGAGTTTGCTCGAGAGGATCGCCCACGCAATGCCCACGCTGGGATAGATACGTGTAAACTCAATGCGCGTCAGAACTGTTTTGCCCACCCATACCAAAGTTGTTCTGCGCTGTTTAATCTAATTTTGGTGTGATAGGCCCCATGCCAGCGTTATGCAGGCATGGGGGTTTTTTTATATTTTCTTCACAAATTCAGATTTGAGCTGCATTGCGCCGATCCCATCGATTTTGCAGTCGATGTTGTGGTCTCCTTCAAGCAAGCGGATATTCTTCACTTTTGTTCCAACCTTAACCACGGCAGATGAACCCTTAATTTTCAGGTCTTTAATAACACTGATACTGTCGCCATCCTGTAGCTGATTACCATGTGCATCTCGCACGTTGAGAGGGGAAGATGTATCTGCAGCTGCGGGGCTATCTTGCCACTCATGCGCACATTCGGGGCAGACGTATAGATCCCTATCCTGATAGGTGTATGTTCCGTTACATTTGGGGCAGTTAGGCATGTCACTCATATGCAAAGCTCTCTTTAGGTTGATAGATATATACTTTTGCGCCACTGGCGCGTCTGTATGGGTATCTTTGTGCGGATAGTGTGTTCAGTAGCACTGCTCGCAACTGATACGTTATCCCGTCTATACTAGGCATATTAGGAGCATATTTGCAATCTTGCGCCACTTCGAGTCTATTCAGAGCTGCTGCTTGGCAAGTGGGTGGGAGTATAGAAGCAAACTGTCGCTTTTGGCGTGGCGTGCCTCTAGACGTTACCGATACCTGTTGAATAAAGACCCTCCTATCTGTTTCACTTTTGCTGCTGAATCTTTCTCCTATACGCAACCTCTTAAGTCAGCTATCATACTCAGTTACATTTTTGCTCGGAGTTATTTTCACTATTCCTGTTATTTGCACGTACTGCGGAGGGTAAATGGATAAACCGTTCATTATCACCATGGGTGACCCTGCCGGAATCGGGCCTGAAATAATTATCCAGGCGTTGCTGACTGGGACACTGGATGCCGATTCCAACACCAACACCTTTGTTGTCGCTGGTGACGTTGCGGTTTTATGCCGTGCCGCTGCTATTTTTGGGTACAAGCCTGTAGTGGGCGCTGGCGTTGGAGCAGAGAAGGTGCTTGAGGTTGCGCACCATCGACTGCGAGTTATGCCGTTGTCGCAGCTTAGCCCCGCACACACTCCGTTTGGACACATAAGCGCTGCTAACGGGCGCGCTATGCTCGATTATATCGAATGGGCCTGTGGCCGGTGCCGCGCCGGCGCGGCGGCAGGGATGATCACCGCCCCGATTCAGAAAGAGGCGATCCACGCTGCCGGGTGCGAATTCCCCGGGCATACGGAGCTGTTGGCACAGCGCTGCGGGGTGGAGAAGGTGGTGATGATGCTGGCGGGGCCGCGCCTGAAGGTGTGCCTGGTAACCACCCATCTGGCACTTAAAGATGTTCCCACCGCGGTGACCACCGCAGAGATTGTGGCAACCCTCAAGGTTACACATGCGGCGCTGAAACGCTATTTCTGCCCTAGCAGCGCACCGCGCATCGCGGTGCTGGCTCTAAACCCCCATGCGGGAGAAGGGGGGATGTTTGGGGATGAAGAGGAGCGCATAATCGTTCCGGCGCTGGAGCAAGCGCGCAAGCTGGGGATTCAGGCCAGCGGCCCACATAGCGCCGACACCCTGTTCCACTTCGCGCTGCAGGGTGCATATGATGCCGTGGTGTGTATGTACCACGATCAGGGGCTGATACCGCTGAAGTTGCTCCACTTTGATGACGGAGTCAATGTCACCCTGGGGCTCCCTATAATTCGCACTTCGGTAGATCACGGCACTGCGTATGATCTGGCAGGAAGTGGGAGGGCAAGCGCCCAGAGTTTGATTGCCGCCGTCAACATGGCGGTGCAGATGTCCGCACAGGACAGGAAGGTTCAGGCATGATCGATAAAATTATTGTCAAAGGTGCGCGTGAGCACAACCTGAAGAATATCGACGTGGAGATTCCGCGCGATAAACTGGTGGTGATCACCGGGGTGTCGGGTTCGGGTAAATCGACTCTAGCCTTTGATACCATCTACGCCGAGGGGCAGCGCCGCTACGTGGAGAGTTTGTCCGCGTATGCGCGTCAGTTTCTGGAGCAGATGGAAAAGCCCGACGTGGACAGCATCGACGGGCTCTCGCCGGCAATCTCCATTGAGCAGAAGACAACTTCGAAAAATCCCCGTTCCACCGTTGGAACTGTAACCGAGATCTACGACTATCTGCGCCTGTTGTTTGCGCGCATTGGAAAAATATTTTGCCATCGCTGCGGGCGCGAGATCGAACCCCAGAGTGTGCAACAGATTGTAGACCAGGTGATGCAGCAGCCTGAAGGGACGCGTCTGTTGGTGCTGGCACCGCTGGTGCGGGCACGCAAAGGGGAATATAAGCGGGAATTAAAACAGCTGCAGGCGGAAGGTTATGTGCGCGCGCGTATTGATGGGCAGATTTATGCGCTGGCAGAGGCGCCGGAGCTGGATAAAAACAAAAAACACACCATCGAAGTGGTTATTGACCGCCTCATTATGAAAGAGGGGCTCGAAGGACGTCTGGCCGATTCTGTGGAGACCGCCTTGCGTCTGGGGGAAGGGTTGGTACTGGTGCAGGTGGTGGAGGGGGAATGTCTGCGCTTTTCCGAAAAACATGCATGTATCGAATGTGGTCTCTCCTACATGGAGATCGAGCCGCGCCTGTTTTCCTTCAATAATCCGCAAGGGGCGTGCCCAGACTGCTCTGGCCTCGGGACGCGCAACTATTTTGACCCCGAGCAGATTGTCCCCCGCTCTGATATGACGTTGCGCGAAGGGGCGATTGAACCCTGGGTGACGCGGCGTGCGTATTACTACCAGCAACTGTTGGATGCGCTGGCGCAGCACTATGGCTTTTCGGTGGAGACTCCATATGCGAATTTGCCGGAGGAGATCAGAGATATGCTCATGTACGGTTCCGGTAAGGTGTCGATCCGCTTTTATTACGACCAGGGCGAGCGCCGTCACTACTATGAAAAACCCTTTGAAGGGGTGATTCCCAGTTTGGAGCGGCGCTACCGTGAGAGTGACAGCGATAATCTGCGCGAAAAGATGGAACGCTACATGGATATTATGCCCTGCCCCACCTGTAACGGTGCGCGTCTGCGCCCCGAGGTGCTGCATGTGCGTATCACAGATAAAAATATCGACGATATTACGCGCATGTCCATTAAGCAGGCGCGGACATTTTTCACCAACCTTGAACTCAGCCCCAAGGATGCCGAAATTGGACGTCGGATTCTGAAGGAGATCAACGAACGTTTGGGATTTCTCGACCAAGTGGGGCTTGACTATCTCACCTTAAACCGTGCGGCGGGAACCCTCTCTGGCGGTGAAGGACAGCGGATCCGTCTCGCGACCCAGATTGGCTCTTCTCTGATGGGGGTACTCTATATTTTGGACGAGCCCTCTATCGGTTTGCACCAGCGTGACAACCGCCGTCTGCTCGACACCCTTATGCATCTGCGTGATCTGGGGAATACCGTCCTGGTGGTGGAGCACGATGAGGAGACCATCCTCGAAGCTGATCATGTGATAGATATGGGCCCCGCGGCGGGGATAAACGGAGGGGAAGTGGTGTCTCAAGGGACGCCGGAACAGATACTCGCAGATCCAAAATCACTCACGGGGAAATATCTCAACGGCGTGCTGGAAATTCCGGTGCCGGCGCAGCGGCGTCAGAGCGAGCGCTATATTGAACTGCAGGGGGCGAGTAGCAACAATCTGCAGAATCTGGATGTGAAATTTCCGCTCGGCGTCTTGACCTGCATCACCGGGGTGTCGGGTTCGGGCAAATCAACCTTGGTTATTGATACCCTGTATCGCGCACTGGCGCATGAGTTGAATAAAAGTCGCGAGAAAGGGGGGATCTACCGCCGCCTTGAAGGGTGTAAGCAACTCGATAAAGTGGTGGATATCGACCAGTCCCCTATCGGGCGCACCCCGCGCTCCAACCCCGCTACCTACACGGGAGTGTTTGGAGATATTCGCGATCTATTTGCCCAATTGCCCGAGGCGAAGATCCGTGGCTACAAACCGGGACGTTTTTCCTTCAACGTCAAGGGGGGGCGCTGCGAGGCGTGTAGCGGCGATGGGGTGATCAAGATTGAGATGCACTTCCTCCCCGATGTGTATGTGCAGTGCGAGGTGTGTGGCGGGAGCCGCTACAACCGTGAGACGTTGCAGGTGCTCTACAAGGGGAAAAGTATTGCCGATGTACTGAATATGACGGTAAATCAGGCAAGCCGTTTTTTTGAGAATATCCCACGCATCAATAACAAACTTCAAACCGTCCGAGATGTGGGATTGGGGTATATCAAGCTCGGGCAAAGCGCCACCACCCTCTCCGGTGGGGAGGCGCAGCGGGTAAAGCTTGCACGCGAGTTAGGCAAGCGCGCTACCGGACGCACCATCTACATCTTAGATGAGCCCACCACTGGGCTTCATTTCGATGACGTGCGCAAGCTGATGGAGGTGATTCAACGCTTGGTGGACACCGGCAATACGGTGCTGATCATCGAGCACAACCTCGATGTGATCAAAATCGCGGATCATGTGATAGATCTTGGTCCCGAAGGGGGCACTGGCGGGGGGGAGATTGTTGCCAGTGGCACCCCTGAGGAGGTAGCGAAGGAGACGCGCTCCTACACTGGCACATATCTACGTGGGGTGCTGTAGGTCCAAAAATGGGCGCACATCGGTCCAAGGGAGAAAGTACTCTATGGAGATAGAACAGCAAAAGATTGAAATCCTGCAAAACACCGAGGTGTATTCAGGCTTTCTGAGCATTCGCAAAATAGAACTGTGCCATCGCCTCTACAGTGGCGCGCTGTCGCCACCTATTACACGTGAACTGTTAGAGCGCGGGCAGGCGGTGGCAGTACTCCTTTACGATCCAGGCGCTGATGCTGTGGTTCTCATCGAACAGTTTCGTATTGGCGCCGTGAATGACCCAGACTCGGCATGGCTCCTTGAAGTTGTGGCCGGAGTGGTAGAGCAGGGCGAAACTCTGACTGATGTGGCGCGGCGCGAAAGTGTTGAGGAGGCTGGGTGTGAACCGCGCGAACTACGTTACATTGGGCGCTATTACCTCACCCCTGGCGGCAGTACCGAGCAAATTCACCTGTTTTACGCTGAGATCAACAGCGCTGGCCTGCACGAAACCCTTGGCGGGGTCGAGGATGAATCGGAAGATATCCGCGTGTTGGTTGTACCCTGGGAAGATGTGGTGGTGTTGATGGATTCAGGGCGCATTCTCAACGCTACTGCCATGCTTGCTCTCCAATGGCTGCGCTTGCGTAAATGTGGAGAACTGGCCTAGTTGTTGCTCTTTTTATTGCAACTAGATGCGGATGACAGATGCGGCCCAGGTTAGACCGGCGCCGAAGGTGGTGAAACCAACTACATCCCCTTTTTTGATGGTGCCGTTACGGATAGCTTCATCCAGAGCGATGGGGATGGAAGCGGCAGAGGTGTTGCCGAAGCGATCTACGTTGATAATGATCTTCTCAGTCGGAACCTTGAAGCGTTTTGCGATCGCTTCAATGATGCGGATATTGGCTTGATGCGGGATCACAAAGTCGAGATCCGCAGCGCTCAACCCCGCCTGCTCAAGAGCTTCGTTGAGGGCGCGGGTCATGGATGAGACCGCATGGCGGAACACTTCGCGTCCCTGCATGTGGATGGTGGCAACGTTGTTTTTAAGATCTTCTGCACTCAGAACAAGCTGACTCCCTGCCGGGTTGTACAGCAAGTCGCTGTGGCGACCGTCACTGTGGATAGTGGTGCTGAGGATGCCACGCTCGTCGGTGCTGGGGCCGAGAACTACCGCGCCGGCACCGTCGCCAAACAGCACACAGGTATTGCGATCCTCCCAGTTTATCATGCTAGAGAGCATCTCCGCCGCTACAACCAGAACGCGCTGATAGGCACAGGTCTGCATCAAGCTTTTAGCCAGGTGGAGTCCATACAAAAACCCAGAACAGGCGGCAGAGATATCGAAGGCTGCAGCTTTGTCGGCTCCAATTTTCTCTTGGAGTAAACATGCCATGGCGGGGAATTTCATATCTGCGCTAACGGTGCCCACAATAATAAGATCGATATCTTGCGCTGCGGTTTGAGCACTTTCTAATGCCTGATTTACCGCATCCGCAGCAAGATCGGAGAGGGAACTGCCCGGCTCTGCAATATGACGCTGGCGGATACCCGAGCGTTCTACAATCCACTCGTCGTTGGTATCTACCATCTGCTCCAGATCGGCATTGGTTAAAATCCGATGTGGAACTGCGTGTCCACTGCCCAGAATCTGACAGGTCTGCATAATAACTCTCCTCTTTGGATATTCAGGTGGTGTTTTTTCTTAGGCGGCGCTTTTCGCGCGCGGAATATACTGTCTTGGAACTTGGCTCCACATTAGGGGGGACAGTTGGCGCAAGTGGAGCGAAAGAGCGTGGTACTCAAATATCGATCACCTCGGTCAGGCAGAAGGGTAACGATGGTGCCGTGCTCCAGCGTGGCCGCAACCCGCAGCGCTCCAGCAACTGCTGCCCCGCTCGACATCCCCACAAACAACCCTTCATTGATGGCAAGATCGCGCGCACAGTTAAATGCTTCATTATCTTGGACAATCAGCTTGTCGTCAAGGTTTTCAGGATGATACAGGGCGGGAACGATTGATTCGTTCATGTTCTTTAACCCCTGTACTTTGTGCCCTAAGGTGGGCTCCACCGCAACAATCTGGATGGAAGGGTTTTTCTCTTTCAGATAGCGTCCAGTGCCCATAATGGTACCGGAGGTGCCAAGCCCGGCGACAAACGCGTCAATGTTTCCGTCACACTGGTGCCAGATTTCTGGTCCGGTGGTTTCGTAATGCGCTTGGAGGTTGCTCGGGTTCGCGTACTGATTGGGCATGTAGTAGCGTTTAGGGTCCTGTTGCACCAGTTCATGCGCCATGCGGATTGCGCCATCGGTGGCCTCCCCCGGACGGGATAAAACCACCTCGGCGCCGTAGGCTTCAAGTACCGCGCGCCGTTCCATACTTACGCAGGGGGGCATTACCAGTTTGATGCGGATCCCCAGGGTGGCGCAGATCATCGCGAGAGCGATGCCGGTATTACCTGAGGTGGGCTCAAGCAAGGTGTGCTCCGCCGTGAGTTCGCCACTGGCAAGGGCGTTCCTGATCATGTACCACGCCGGCCGATCTTTGACTGAACCGCCCGGATTGCTCCCTTCCAGCTTGGCAAGGATGCGTACTTCGGGGTTGGGATTGAGTTTTTTCAACTCCACCAGCGGAGTGTTGCCGATGGCGTGCGATATGTGCAGGTCGGAAAGTTTAATTTGAGAGTTCATATGCCTACATAAGCCATTTCTGGATAGTTACAGTTAACACTACTGGGTTCAGATAATACCATGCAGAGGGCCACCCTTGCACGCTAGACGCTCAAGTTTTTCTTCCACCTGTGAATCTTCTATCAGCGGCGGCGCATGGTGGGCTTTGCGGCGCGCATCTATTACTAAGGCGCCTTCGCAGCCCCAGTGTTTATTGACGCAGGATGCCCCAATCCCAAAAATATCGCGCGCTGGGTCAGAACGGGTGAAGGTAGTCCACACAAAGTTGTTGAAGGTTGCAGCGGCAAAGGCGCTATCGTCGCACAGCACCACGAGGGGGAACTGATTGATGCTTGCCTGTGGGGTAAAGCTGGTGCAGAACCGTTCTAGCTCGTGGGTTGGGCTGCTCTGGGGGGAGGTGCATGGCGGCCCTTCTACTAAAAGTACTCCGGGGATAGCCACGCAAGGTTTGTCAAACCCCTCTGGCAGCTCAAGATTCTCCGGATATTGCGTCGGGAGGGCACGTCTGGGCTCACCGCACGCGGCAATAACCACCTTAGAGCCCTGGTTCAGCCCATCCCCAGTGTAGTCGAGGGTATCGATGGTGGTGCGGGTGTGGAAGTGCAGGTCGCGTTTCCAGTCGCACCGTTGCAGACAGTGCTGCAAAAATGTGGATACGGCGTGGATATCCAGGTGTGGGTTATCTGTGCTGTCGGCGATAAAAAGATATTTAGCCAACGACAGTTGCCCCTGCCCTAAAATAGCGGATGCCTGCGTTAACAGCTCTTGTGGGCGTTCTATCGCCTGGAACGGAGTATAGCGCTCCGAACCGAGGGCGAGAAGGAGCGGATGTACCCCTGCGGCATCTACAGCGTGTACCGCTTTTACCCCCGGCAGCACCGTAGGAATTAGAGCGCCGGTGAGCTCATGAATAAAGGTGCCAAAGCTAGTGTCTTCCTGTGGGGGGCGTCCGACACTGGTGAACGGCCAGATGGCATCAGCGCGGTGATACACCTTGTGTACATCCATCACAGGGAATTCATGGGTCAGGCTGTAATACCCCAGATGATCTCCAAACGGCCCTTCCGGCTTGGTGCGGGTGGGATCGATTGAGCCACAGATCACAAAATCGGCCTCGGCAGGAAACGGCAGCGCCACCTCTTGCGCACCTTTTGTAATCATGGCGATCCGATGTCCCCCCAAAAGGCCGGCAAAGCTCAATTCTGGCATCCCTTCCGGTAGCGGCATCACCGCCGCAAGGCTCAAGCTTGGCGCCCCGCCTACACATACATTTACCGGCAGTCTTGCCCCTTTTTCAACTGCAGCCTGATGATGTACCCCAATCCCGCGGTGGATCTGATAGTGGAGCCCCACCTCCTGATCTTGGATATAAGCATTGCCTCCGAGTTGGACGCGATACATTCCTAGATTAGAGTGTCTCATCCCGGGTTGGCGTGGATCTTCGGTGTAAACCTGAGGCAGGGTGATGAACGGACCGCCATCATCAGGCCAGGACACCTGTTGTGGGAGGTCGCTAATGCTGCACTCCCGCGCTAGGATTGGTCCCTGTCTGGTTTTACGCGGGAAGAGGTGAAATGCACCGATGGGGGTACGCGCAAACTGCCACGGACGCTTAAAGGCCGCGCCGGGATTAACTTTAGCCTCCACCAGGCGCTTTATCGTCGGCAGGGTGTCGCGAAAGATGAAGCGCGTGCGTTCAAGGGTGCCGAACAGATTCCCGAGCATGGGGAAGCGGCACCCGCGCACGTTAGTGAACAGCAGTGCTGGGCCCCCGGCGGCGTAGACGCGGCGCTGAAGTGCGGCTATCTCCAGATGCGGATCGAGTTCGACATCAATGCGACACAGTTGCCCGTGTTGCTCCAGATCCGAGACACAACTCTGCAGATTTTTATACCCCATCGTAAAACCCTCCTGTGTCAGGCGCCGTAAAACGAGTTAATGCGACGAATCAGGGCCATCATGTAGCCGTGATTACGGCGGTTGAAATCTAGCGCCAGACGCGGCAGGTTCCACAGGTCGGGCTCGTCATACTCCTGTTCAAATGCGGTACAGGCGTGGATTTTCCCCCCATTGTTGAAAAGCTCGCTGAACTCCTCCTGCAGAATCGCTATCTGCTCATCTGTAAGCTTCTTGTTCAGGCGGATCACCAGAGTTTCTCCCACGTAGCGGCTTGAATGATAGACGCGGTAGAAGTTGTTTATCACCTCCAGCGCCTCCTGAATGCTGTTGGTGATGGTAAAGAGACCAAAATCTTCCCCCGAAATCAGGTTGCGCGGCAGGAGCACATTGCGCATGAACTGGAATAGATCCTCCCAGTAGGTCCCTTCTTCATCGTCAATCAGAACCAGGGGCACGGGGGGGTTTTTCCCCGTCTGGATCAGGGTTAGAGTCTCCATCGCCTCATCCAGGGTGCCAAAACCGCCAGGGAACAGCACTACCGCGTGGGCTTCCTTGAGAAAAGCCACTTTGCGATTAAAGAAGTACTTATACGTGATGGTGCGTTCACTTCCGTCCATCACCTTGTTGGTGCTCTGTTCAAACGGGAGGCGGATATTGACCGCAAAGGAGTTCTCTGACCCTGCACCTTCATTGCCAGCTTCCATGATACCGCCACCCCCACCGGTGATAACCATGTAGTTGTTTTGTGCCAGCAGACGCGCAAATTCAACACATTTCTGGTATATGGGTTCATCGGGTTGAGTGCGTGCAGAGCCGAAGATGGTGACCTTGCGGCGGTCGCGGTAAGGGCTGAAAACATTACTGGTTTCGCGCATTTCATCCATGGTGGTGCGCATAATCTTCAGATCTGCAAGGTAGTCGTTGGAGCTTCCGGCCATAAGGGCGCTGATTATCATGGCGCGAATTATGCGAGGGTGGTGAACCCCAACCTCTGCGAGAAGTTCATCGATTTTGTTATCTATTGGGCCATTATCACGTTTAAAAGTTAAATTCATGCGGGTAATCCATAATTCAAGGTTAGAGTTCAGGGCTATGGGTTTCAGGGTCACGGGTTTCAGGACCATGGGCGCCGCCGCTCCAGTAGACGCTGTGCACCAAGGCGGCTAGTGCCGATAAAAAGTCCGCGCAGGCTAGATCCAAAATAGCGTTGATCCACTGCAATATAGTGGGTGCGCAGGAGTTTTTCCAGGCGGTAAAATTCTGTCACGTGCGCCAGCGGCAGATTATCTTCAATTGCAGCACAGATGAAGGTAACACAGTTGAAGGGGCGCACGGCGATCGTAAGGCTGCATCCGGTTGCGGTTAGAAACGGGCACGTCGTGGTAAAGTCAGGCTTGGGGAGGTTCCGTTGGAGTAGAGCTGCCACCACATTGATGAGGGTGATGTGGTTGTGCCCGTGCTCACAGCAGGAGCCGGAGCAGGCGTGGCAGAGCGCTTTTCCGTTTGCAGCTAGAAACAGGGTGTGGATCTGCTCCTGCACCGCTTGGATCAGGGCACTGCGCTGCTGTAGCCATAAGAGATCCTCTTGTGCAAGGCTATGCAGTTCGCGCCGCAGTTGGTTTAGCACCTCGTTCCAGCGTGTATTTCGATTGTCAGCCAGCATTAAACAAGCCAATGTATGCAAAGAATCACGGCAATTATCCAGCCGTTCGACTGTCACCTTCCATGGCGACAGCTGTCCTTTCCATGAGTACCACAAACTCCCACTAGGGAGCGCGGGGAGAACAGCCAAGAATAACGCAGAGGAAAAGGGGGTCGAAGAAGCCCGTAAGCCGGGTTCTGTGCTGCTGTCTGTTACTAGAGCAGCAGTGGCGATCATTCCTCTAGAGTCGCCGTTGCCGACGCCTTCAAGCAGCCAACCCGGAAGCTTCGGACGGACCGCCCTCAAACGCTTCTCTATTTGGCCTTGCTCCGGATGGGGTTTACCAAGCTTCCGTCGTCACCGGCGGAACTGGTGAGCTCTTACCTCACCATTTCACCCTTACCTGCATATATGAATACAGGCGGTTTGTTTTCTGTGGCACTTTCCCTGGGGTCACCCCCGGTTCCCGTTAGGAACCATCCTGTCCTGCGGAGCCCGGACTTTCCTCCCGTTTTATCCCGCGGATAAAACCGGCGATCGCCTGTGCTTCTTCGACCCTGACAAGCATATAAAACATAGGTAACTATTCAAGCCCTATTTAAAAAGGTTGTATCAGCGATGGTGGCATCAACCTTTCCACCGCTGTGATAAACAGTTACGCTCTTGGTTATACATCTTCGATGTACAAAAGGCGATTGCACTGTGGACAAGTGGAGATACTTTTACTTTTAAGCATGTTATTGAAAAACTGCGGCGGCAGGCGCATATGACACCCGGTGCAAGTATAGTTTTTTGCTTCCACCAGAGCTACACTGTTGAGGCGGCTCAAAACCAGTTCGTAGCGCTTACCCAGAGTTTCGGGAACTTGGGTAATGAGTTTGTCGCGCTTCGGGGTGTTTTTAGTATCGATTTGCTCCATCTCTGCTACCAGAGTTTTGATATCCTTGAGCTGACTTGCACTCTCCTTGTTGAGCTCATCTAGTTCACTCTGTTTGTCATCTCTGTCTGCTTCAAGTTCAGTGCGCAAATCAAGTTTAAGCTTCAGCGCGTCTTCGATGTCTTTCGTGTTTTTCTTCGCCGCGTCTACCTCTTTCAGGATCGCGAGGTATTCTTTCTGGGTTTTGACCTCGGGCAGCCGGTTTTCTGCCTTGGTGACGTTGTCCAGCTCCTGGGATAGGTCTTGGTTCAGGCTTGCGACGTCTTGCTGTACTTCGTCAATCTGCTCTTGGAATGCGTTCACTACTGCTTCTAGTTTTTCCACCTGCGCGAGAAGTTTCTCCTTGCGCGCCATAAGTTCGCACCTCTTTTTGCGCGCTTCAAGAATTTTCTGGTCGAGCTCCTGCACGTCTATCAGCTGTTGTACTTCTTCCTTCACGTTGTCTCCTCCGTCGCATGGTTTGGGGGTATAAATTCAAGCTGTTCAGATAAAAGTAAATGGGTCTCGTTCGTTAGGGGCCATAATTATTTCGGTAGTGTAACCGTGCTTGTCTAGTTCAGCTGTCAGGGTACGCTGAAGTCCAGTTGTGACAATGATCTCGGTGGCAAAGTGTCCAGCATCGATTATGTTGAGCCCCATCTCTGCCGCACTTTGCGCTTCGTGGTACTTAAGATCCCCGGTTACCAAGGTGTCGGCACCGCTGAACTTTGCCGCATACATGGCGCTGCTACCGCTGCCGCTGCATACTGCAACCTTATGCACCTTGGCGTCGCCAGCGCCCACCATGCGCAAGCCGCTACATCTGAGGCGCTCTTTGCAGGTGTGAGCAAAGTTCTCCAGCGTGGTTGAGGCTGGAAGCTTGCCGATCCGCCCTAACCCTGCAGTGGCGCTCTGGTTGTGGAGTTCAAACAGATCGTAAGCAACCTCCTCGTACGGATGGGCTTTACGCATCTGTTTCAGTACCTTGTTTACCTGGCGCTGCGGCACAATGGTTTCAATTCGGGTCTCCTCCACCTGCTCCACCTCTCCGGTGCTGCCAATGAAAGGGTTGCTCCCTTGCTGGGGACGGAATTGGCCGCGCCCCTCGGTGCTGAAGGCGCACTTGTCGTACTCACCGATATGTCCGGCCCCGCCACGAAACAGAGCTTCCATCACTTCTGCGGTATGAGAAGTTGGCACATACACCACAAGCTTAAAAAACTGTTCGCGCTGTGAGGGTTGGAGAATTTGGGGCTGTTGAAGTTCGAGGGTGGCGGCGAGCCAATCGTTGAGGCCGTTGGCGCAGCTGTCGAGATTTGTATGGGCACACATAATGTTGATGTTGTGGCGCAAGGCGTAGGCGATGCTGTTGCCCGTGGGGTCGGAAGTGGTGATCTGTTTAAGAGGTTTGAATATCAGAGGATGGTGGGTAAGGAGAAGTTGGCATTCTTGTGCATGTGCGTGCTGCAGGTTGGCGAAGCTTGGATCGAGGGCAACCATGATGCGGTCAATGGTGCTGCATGGTTCGCCCACTTGGAGCCCTACGTTATCCCACTCCTCTGCCAGGTCAGGCGGGTAGAGCTTATGCATAAGGCCGATAAAGTTGTGCAGGTGCACAGAGTTGGTTTTCATCCTTGAATCACCGTGTTGTATGCTTCAGCAGGACAAAAAAAGAGAGTGCAGCTTGAAAAGATGCACTCTCGGTTCTGACATTTTCTGTCCTGCATGTGTGTGACTGCTTTAGCAGTCACACATAGAAAAAAAGGGGGGTCTAGCTGCGTTCGAACCATATAACGCCTGTGTAAAATGGTGGGCCCACCAGGACTCGAACCTGGGACAGACCGGTTATGAGCCGGTGGCTCTGACCAACTGAGCTATAGGCCCGCAGATAAACTAAGGGATAGATAGTAAATGTTTCTTGTGGGGGATGTCAAACAAAAAAAACCATCCGTAGTGCTCTTTCTTAATTTGCGCGCGAGATTGTGCCTGCGCGGCCAAAAGCACGCTAGTATTACCCCTGTTGATAGATTAAAGTTTTATATGTTCTGTAGCGGTTCTGTGGCGCTGGCAGCGTCGTTCTCGAATGGGTCGCTGGCGGAAGAGAGATGATGTGTTGCTGTAGGGAGGCTATATCATGTTGACTGCCATCACTATTGTGTGTGAAAACAGTGTCGGACATTCTATCCCTGCGGTGGGAGAACACGGCTTTGCGTGTCTAATAGAGCGTGGTGATACCAAGGTGCTGGTGGATAGTGGCCAGGGTCTTGGCATTGAGCGCAATGCACGGGTTTTGGGCAAAGATCTGCACTCTCTGGATGCGGTGGTGTTGAGCCATGGTCACTACGATCATGTAGGTGGTCTGGATCAAGTGCTTGCCTACACTGGAGCAATTGATGTGTTTGCTCACCCGGATATTTTTGTGCCGCGCTACTCCCGCTCACAGCATGCGCTGCGCTTTATTGGGATCCCACAGCGGCGTGAACTTCTTGAAACCCTCGGTGCCAGATTTTTCTGGACCCCGGAGTTTTGCGAAATCGCGCCGGGAATCCACGTAACTGGGCAGGTGCAGCGCCGCACCGCGTATGAGCAAGGCGCTCCTGAGCTGGTGGTGCGTCAGCCAGATGGCACTTTTATTCCAGACCCTTTTAGCGACGACATGGGAGTTGTGGTAGAATGTAAGAGTGGCTTGGCGATAATTCTGGGCTGTGCACACTCAGGGATGATCAATATCCTTCTTCAGGTGCGGGAGCATTTTCCGACACACAATATATGCGCGGTCTTGGGGGGGACCCATTTGGGCTCAGCTACGCCACAACAATTTGACAGCACCATGCAGGATCTGGAGCAGTTCGATATTCAGCATATCGGGGTATCTCATTGCACTGGACAGAATCGAGCGGCTCAGATCCGCGAGCGGATGGGACAGAAGTTTTTCTTTGGTTCTGTCGGGGCAGTTCTGCAGCTCTAGCGGGTGTTTAAGCTCACAACCAAGCAGGAGGAGGTTTGATATGCGTTATCTGTATACGATAGTGGTTGTTTCCTTAGTGATATTGCTAGCAGGGTGTGCGAGTCGCACCTCATCTCAGGTGTATTCGCGCGATCAGGCGCAGCGTCAGATGTCGGTGTATTACGGCACCGTGCTGGTGGTGTCGCCGGTGAAAATTGAGGGAACTCAGAGCGGAGCTGGTACCGTAGCTGGCGGGGTTATGGGTGGTATTGCGGCAAATACCATCGGTGGCGGGCATGGTCGCGCTTTGGCAACAGCAGCCGGAGCGATTGGCGGCGCCCTAATAGGTACTGCGGTAGAAGAAGGGGTTACCAAGGTTGATGGATTGGAACTCACGGTAGAGCTGGATAATGGTGAAATTGTTGCAGTGGTACAGGCCGCCGATGTCCCTTTTTATGTGGGAGACAGGGTGCGTCTTGTGCGCAGTGCCGGAGGGATGATGCGCGTGCGTCAGTAAGCAGTTAGTGCCCTGTTATCCCCTTCTGTGTTGATAAGCACAGAAAGGCTCTGAGGTTTAAACGGTTGCAAAATTATAGAGAACTCTGCATATTGGGTGACCGGATATTTTTAGTGTGTTTAATCGGCTTTACTCTGTGCGTGTTTTTGATCCCTTAGTGAGCCAGTTAACCAATGTGCAACCCATGAAAGGAGCTACTACATATGCTCACAATTACAGACGAGGCGAAAGCCGAATTGCAGAATGTTCTGGAGCAGAATCCTGGTAAATCTCTGCGCGTCGTTATGGCCGGCTTTGGCTGAGGCGGTCCCTCTTTGGGGTTGACTCTGGATGAGTCAAGTGACGACGATACACAGCAGAAGGTTAACGATATTGATGTGCTCCTAGATCCTCAGGTGGTACGTTTTGCCGACAACCAAGTGATCCACTTTGTTCAGGACGGGTTTACCATCACCTCCAAGGATGGTGGTGGATGTGGTTCGAGCTGTGGTGGGTGTGGTAGCTAAGCCATTCAGGCTTTGCTCCCCTTAAGCAGCTTCCACGAACTTAGATAGTAAAAAAGGCGAACCCGTTATTTGGTGGGTTCGCCTTTTTTACGTATGCAGTGAAAAGCACCACTTAAGCTGGGTGAAGTTGTAGCGCATCTTATTTCCAGCGTTCTAGATGGTGCTGAATGAATTCAATTATCTGTGTAAGGGTGTGTTTGCCTAACCCAACTGCTGGGATGGGAGCACCGAAGTTGAAATGGATGGTGCGCTGCGGTTCAATCCGGCCGAAATCTTTGAGACGTTGCCCATTGCCCCATGCATCGGTTTTTAGCGCTAGCGGAATTACTGGTACTCCAGCTTTTTGCGCCAGCTTCAGACCGATAGAGTTGAACTGCTGCGAGTCGAACTCAGTGGTGCGCGTAGTTTGAGGAAATACCACAACGGAGACTCCGCTGTGCAAACGTTCCACCCCCTGACTGAGAACCGCCTTGAGGTCTTCGCGCGCGTTGGTGCGGTTAACTAGCACCGGATTGCGCGAGCGCATTACGTGTTTGAATAGAGGATACTCCACCAGGCTCTGTTTCACTACGAAGGTGACGCGCTTATAGGGTGCAATCAGGGTGGGAAGGACAAAAGTCTCCAAGGTGCTCATATGGTTGGCAATAAATACGCATGGTTGTGGGTCGGTGGCGATATGTTCCATCCCGCGGATATCCAGCGTGCACCCTACTCGTTCTAGGGCTTTAACCACATCTAGGCTGCTTTTGGCCCAGTCGCCATCGGTGTACATCCCTTGGCGTGCCATATTGGTGCTGCGTAACACAGTCCAGAATACCTGCAGGTAAAATGCAGGGGTAGGTAAAAGGGAGAGTATTTTGTTTCCAGCCTGAGCCGGGGTATGGTATTCGCCATTGGTTACGGGTACGGTAAGCATAGAAATCCTCTGGTGCCCCAGATTTGGTGCCCCATATTTGTTGGTGCCATATCCTGGCGCTATAGCATGACAGCGCAACTGAGTGCAGACGCGCCAGGGTACAGACAAAGAAAAATATTTTTGCCAAACTTTTTACCAAACATATGTATATGTTTGGATTATAAGAATATTAGCGTCCTTACGTCCAGCGCTTTCTACACGGATGATCCTTAGCGCTGGCGCAGCAATTGATGAGACCCCAACAATGATTCAGTCAATCGAGAAGCAAAGTAAAGATACCATTGAGCACCTTACCGTGGCGCGTGTAGAACAGGGCCTGCAGCGGTGTGTCCCTGTTATGCTCGAATCAGGACCCAAGCACCGCGATGCTGCTGTGGCGCTGGTTCTCAGAGATTCAGCATATGGGAGAGAGCACAGTCCAGAGCTGCTTATCATCCAGCGCGCTCACTATCACGACGATCCTTGGTCGGGGAACCTGAGTTTTCCGGGGGGTAAAATTGATCCTGATGACCGTGATGCCTACGCGGCGGCGGTGCGCGAAACCCGCGAAGAGGTGGATATAAAACTGAACCCCGGGCACTTCTTGGGGCAATTGGACGATATTTATGCCGCGCGGGTGCAGGTGCGCGTGAGTGCATTTGTGTTTAATATCCCCTCCAGCTATAAGTGGGTACAGGGCAACTACGAGGTTCAGCGCCACTTCTGGGTGCCGTTGTCACACTTTTTGCGCCCGTCCCACCATGCCATGCGTACCATATGTTGGCATGGGGATAAATCAGATGTTCCCTCCTTTTTTATCGATCCCGATGCTCCACCCCTGTGGGGGCTGACTTACCGCTTTGTGCGCCAGCTGTTACGCCACTGTGGGATCAAGCTAAAGCTAAAATAATTTTTATTGCGAGAAATAGCGCAGAGCCGGTGCGGAAAAAGAGCGCCGGTTCATGTAGCTAGGCTTGATATCGGGGTTTTGCCTCAACCCGGGTTAATCCCACGTTGCTACAGAAGTGTGCGCCATCTGCGTTGTAACGAAGGCGCTGGTGTGGTGTTTTTCAAATCTCTCATGCAAGCTTTTGCAGATGTGTCGGCCAGTGTAAGCTCTTGATAATATTAATTTTCTCACAAGTTTCACCCTCATTCTTACCTTTGTACCTCTAAGATTATCTGCTAGTATATGATATTCTGAGATTGGTGTAGGTCTCTACGGGAAGGCTTCGCATAAGGTGGGAGGGGATATGCTGAAACGGGTCAGCGCAATTGTGGTGACGTTGGTGTGCTTCAGTGCTCCACCGCTGGAAGCGCGCGAACTCACGTTCGGGGTGCACCCGTTTTTGTCTGCGGTGGAACTACAGGCGCGCTTTAATCCTTTGCTTAAATATGTCCAGACTCGCATTGGTTGGCCTGTTAAGCTTCAGATCAGTTCCAGTTATGCAGAGCTGGTAGAGAAGTGCGTCGCCGCAGAGGTTGATTTCGCTTTTATGGGGCCATCATCGTATATACAGGCGCGGCAACGCAATCCGCATCTGCAGCTGTTGGGGGTTGCGGAAAGCGAAATTCCAGGCTTGAGAGGCGTGATTATTGTGCGCACCGATAGTCCGCTGCAACAACTTGCAGAGTTGAAACACAAACGCGTTGCCTTTGCTGCGCCCGACTCTACTATGGGGTTTCAGGTGCCGGCATATTTGCTCATGCAGCAGGGGGTATGTCTAGTAGATTTAGACGCTTATTCCTTTGTTGGAAACCACCAAAATGTAGCCTACGCAGTCCTGGCAGGGCGTTTTGATGCTGGCGCAGTTAAGTATGAAGTGTACGAAGAGATGCAGAATCTGGGGTTGCGCATTCTGCTTCGCCTCCCAGATGTCGTTGATCATCCCTTTGTTGCCACCCCTCGCCTCGAAGCGCGGATGGTAGGGAGGATACAGACCGTTTTACAGGAGATGCATAATAACGAAGAAGGCAAAAAAATATTAACAAAATTGCGTGCAGATATGGTGAAAATCGCTCCAAGCCACGATGCAGACTTTGCCAAGTTACGCACCTACGTTCAGCATGCCCACGAATGTCTGAGGAGTGCCGGTGAAAAGTAGCGCACGCGACAACTCCGCACGTTTGAGTACCTATAAAAAAGTGCAGGCGGTGATGGCTCTTGCTGTGCTGGGGCTTTTAGTGTGTGGCATGTTGTTTATCAGCCATGAACGGGAGCAACTCCTGTACGATTCCATGAGCCACTCCTTTAAAACGGAACAGAATCTCCTCGCTACTCTACTTGCCGAACCCCTGCTTCGCTCCGACTATGTCCAGATCCGCACCGCCTTGAAAGGCTTTTTTGAGCGCCATAGTGGCTATGAAGAGCTGATCTTGCGTGCCCCCAACGGCTTTGAAATTTTCCACGCTGTGCGTCCGCAGGGTAAGCAAACATACACATGGGAAGCTGAAGTTGAGATTGGGGGGACAGATAAAAAGCCGCATAGTCTGGTGCTGAAGAAAAGCACCGCTGCTTCTGCCCTGATGTGGGGCAACAACGGCTGGGTTGGCATTATATTGGTCTTTGTGTTTGTCGCTGTGTTTGGGCGGCTGCTGTGGGTGGTGGTACGCTCCGTGGGGCTCGACCCTTTAAGTGGAGAGATGGAACTTCAGCAGCGTTCATATCGGAGTATATTTGACAACTGTCCCGATGGCATTGTGGTGCGCGATTGTGACGGCAAGGTTATCTTAGCGAATAAACCCTTTCTGCACATGTTGGGCTACTCCCTTGACGACTTGCTGAACTCGCGCTTCGAACTGCTGTGTGATACGGCGAATTGCAAGAACTTCGATACCGTCCTTGCCGGAAATGCTTTGGTGTTTGAGTGTGAGCAGCGCACCCGTAGTGGAGACAGGGTGCCGGTGGAAGTCCACAGTACGCGCATCACTTTTGCGGGTGAAAATGCGGTGCTGAGCGCAGTGCGTGACATCACCCAGCGGCGCGAAAAAGAGTGGCATTTGCGCCACCTTTCGTTGGTGGTGGAGAATAACACCGAGGGGGTGTTGGTAACAGATACGGATGGAGATATCCTCGCAGTAAACCGCGCCTTCACAAAGATTAGTGGCTATACCGAAACAGAGGTGTTGGGCAAGAATGCACGCATCCTGCAGTCTGGGTTGCATGGTGCAGATTTTTACACAAAGATGTGGGAAGAACTGCTGGAACATGGCGTATGGCAGGGAGAGATCTGGAGCCGGAGCAAGACTGGCAAAATCTACCCAGAGTGGCTTACCATCCGCCGCCTCGAAGGAGAGCAGGAGCACTCACAACGCTATGTTGCAATTTTCACCGACCTGAGCACCCAAAAGGCGCAGGAAGAAAAACTGCTGCAGATGACCCAGACCGACCTTCTAACTGGACTTCCAAATCAAGTGTTATTCCGCGACCGCCTGAAGCAAGCTCTTCTCTACCAAGAACATGAACGTGAAGAACACCAAAGCCTCCTTGCAGTTATGACCATCGGGCTGGATAATTTTAAAAAGATTAATGACAGTCTTGGGCATGGTGCCGGAGACCGCGTGGTGGTGGAAATGTCAAAGCGCTTGCGCGCACGTGTGCAAGAGTCCGACACCCTTTCGCGCCTGCGCGGAGACGAATTTGCCCTTCTGCTGCGCGAAGTTGGGGATAAGCATGCCCTGCGTCATGTAGCAGAACAATTGTTGAGTACGATGCGTGAACCTCTACACGTAGAGGGGGTGGACCTGTTTATGACCGGGAGTATCGGCATCGCCATATGTCCGCAGGATGCCTCTGATTGCGAAAGGTTGTTACAGCAGTCGGACATCGCCATGCATCAGGCTAAAGAACGTGGGCGAGATCGCTACTGTTTCTTCTCTACCGACTTTTCAGCCGAGATTACCGAAGATCTGAAGCTCGAAGCGCTGTTGCACCAAGCAGTGTCAAAAAATGAGTTGTTGTTATACTATCAACCTCAGGTGGAAATTACTTCAGGAACCATTGTGGGTGCAGAGGCCTTGTTGCGCTGGAATTCGCCTGAGTTAGGCTGGGTGGAGCCGAACCGTATGATCCCAGTGGCTGAGGAGAGTGGACTTATCATCCCTATTGGTACCTGGGTTATGGAGCAGGCGGCAGCGCTTGTTCAACGTTATCACGCCAAGCATCAACGCTGGCTGTATATTGCGGTGAATGTATCCGCCAAGCAGTTTATGGAAGATGATTTTGGCGAGATTGTAGCCGCCATCATTGAGCGCTATGCCATCCCAGCACCGTGTCTCGAACTTGAATTGACCGAAAGTTTGATGTTGCGGGATGTGGAACAGGCGATAAAACGGATGAATGAATTGCGTGCCATCGGCGTGGGGCTGGCGCTGGATGATTTTGGTACTGGCTACACCTCCCTTGCGTATTTGAAGCGCTTTCCGGTAGATAAAATCAAGCTCGACCGCGCATTTGTAACCGATATCCATCAAAGCCGCAGTGATGCTGCACTGGCCCAGTCCTTGGTTGCCTTTACCCGGGTTATGGGATTTCAACTCGTAGCAGAGGGGATCGAATATCAGGTGCAGGCAGAATGTTTGCAGCAGATGGGTTTCAAATTTGCGCAGGGCTATCTGTATTCTAAACCCAAACCTGAGGAGGAGTTTCTTGCTCTTCTTAATGTGCAGATAGAACCGTTACCCGCACCGCGATAGCGTGCCCCTCTCCTTTTTTGCCAGTTAAAGACCTCCTTTTGCCCTTTACAGTAGGGGTAAAGCACCGTAGTATTAGCTCTTTTCTGCTTTTCTCAGCATTTTATCCCTTTTTTAGCGGGGTAACATTTACCAGCAACAGGCGGTACTCCCATGCTTCGCTACATGCGTCAACACACCCTCGCGCTCCTGACCCGTTTTTCCGTCAGTGAAAACACCTTTATGGTTACCCTTGCCTTCCTCATTGGGGTTCTGGCAGGGGTGTGCAATTTTTTGTTTCGACGCGCTATAGAGTTTTTTCACTGGTTGGTGATGGAACAGGGGCTGATGCTGTTCAATATTTCCTTTGAACACTGGAGCGCAAGTCGATTGCTGGTGGTACTGTTCCCGGTTGCGGGGGCGCTGTTGTTGATCCCGTTCTGGATCTTTTTTGCTACAGATATGAAATTCGGATTTTCCTCTTTTCTGGCGCAAGTCAACCTGCACGGGGCGAAAATTCCCGGCCGCACCATTGTCACCCGCGGATTAGCAAGTGCCATCACCCTCGGGACCGGCGGTAGTGCAGGACAGGAGGGTCCCATTGCCCAGATAGGCGGCGCAGTAGGGAGCAAGTTTGGGCAGGGGTTCAAGGTGAGTGGCAACCGCCTGAAGGTGCTGGTAGCGTGCGGAGTTGCCGGCGGGGTGGCTGCGACATTCAACGCCCCTATTGCGGGGGTGTTTTTTGCGCACGAAATTGTGCTGTTGGCGTCGTTTGAACTCTCCAGCTTCACCTATATTGTTATTGCCAGTGGCATGAGCACTGTGGTGTCACGCGCACTCTTAGGCAACGAGGTGGTGTTCAGTGTGCCGCCGTATCTGGCAGGGTCACTGTGGCAACTACTTTTGTACGCCCTCCTCGGAGTGGTGATCGGGGTGCTGGCGTCAGGCTTTATCACGATGCATATGCAGGTTAAGACCTGGTTCGATAAAGTGCGCCTCCCCCGTCTTACCAAGCCAATTATCGGTGGTTTTCTGGTAGGGGTTATCGGCATCGCCATGCCGCAAGTGTTCGGTAACGGCTACGAATTTATGGATCAGTTTCTCCATGGTGAGGGTACTATTGTGCTGCTCCTGGCGTTGATTCTGTTCAAAGCGCTGGCAACCTCCATCACTATTGGCTCAGGTTTGCCGGGGGGGATGTTTGCCCCAGTGCTATATTTGGGCGCAGTTACCGGCGGAGGTTTCGGCAAGATTGCCGCTATCTTATTCCCTGCACTTGCTATCCAACCTGGGGCTTTCGCGCTCATAGGGATGGGGGCATTCCTCTCTGCCGCAACCCATGCTCCTATGACCGCAATATTCATGCTGTGGGAGATCACCTCTTCGTATGAGGTTATCGTTCCCATCATGCTCGCTTGTGTCATCGGTACCACCATCTGTCGCCATTTCCAAAAAGACAGCATCGATACCATTGAGCTCTCCCGTGCCGGCATTGATCTCGCTGCAGGGAAAGAACTCAACATCATGAAATCGATCAAGGTTGGCGAGGTGATGGTGAAAGAAACTGAGACCATCCCAGAGTGGATGACGCTGCGTCAGTTTGCCGAGTTTATCTCCCATACGCGCCACACGAACTTCCCCCTAATTAATGCCCAAGGGGAGCTGAGTGGGATCATCTCGGTGCAGGATTTCCTCGGGGTGGTGTTTGAGAAGGATCTGCTCGATTTGGTAATAGTAAAGGAGCTTGCCACCACAGATGTGACCACCGTGTATGCGTGGGAGAATCTGCACGAGGCGATGCGTAAAATCGGCTATCGCAATATTGAGCAACTGCCGGTGGTAGCGCAGAACAACGATAAAAAACTTATTGGGCTGATTTCACGCCGCGATATGGTGTCGGCGTACAATCGCGCCCTCATGGCGCGCACCTTGGAGGAAGAACATGTCTGAAAACACCCCCACCCTCAATCCGCAGCAACGTGAAGCGGTTGAATATGGTGATGGTGCAATGTTGATTTTGGCCGGAGCTGGATCGGGCAAGACCAGCACCCTCACCCAGCGCGTGGTGCACCTGATCAACACACGGGGAGTTCCGCCGTGGCGGATCCTGGCGGTGACCTTCACCAACAAGGCTGCGGCTGAAATGCGTACCCGTATCGAAGCGAGTCTAGAGGGGAGCGAATCACCGTGGATCTCCACCTTCCATTCTGCATGTGTGCGTATCTTGCGCCGCGAAATAGGGGTGCTGAAAGGGTTCAGTAGCTCGTTTACCATATATGACGATCAGGATCAGGAACGCCTGCTGAAGCTGGTGCTTAAAGAGCTGGGGATCAGCGATAAAGAGTTGAAACCACGTGCCGCTGCGGGGGCGATTGATGCCGCTAAAAACAAGGGACAGCTGCCAGAGAATTACCCGCAACACACCCCACAACAACGCCTGATAGCGCGCATCTACACCGAGTATCAGGAGCGTCTGCGCCGCGCAAATGCCCTCGATTTCGGCGATCTGCTGCTGCAGTGTGTGCGGGTGTTTGACACAGATCCAGCGGTGTTGCAGAACTATGCCGCGCGCTTTTTACACGTTTTGGTGGATGAGTTTCAGGATACAAATATCGTGCAATACCGTTTGATGCAGATGCTCTCCTCCGTGCACGGAAATTTGTGTGTGGTAGGGGATGATGACCAGTCGATCTACCGCTGGCGTGGGGCCGAGGTGGGGAATATCCTCGGATTTGAAGGGGAATACAGCGGATGTAAGACCATTCGTCTGGAGCAGAACTACCGGTCCACCGCGGTGATTTTAGAGGCAGCTGGGCAGGTGGTGGCGAATAATGTTGGGCGCAAGGGAAAAACCCTCTGGACCGAAAAAGATGGTGGCGATCTCATCAGCTGCGCTGAACTGGACGACGATCTGGAGGAGGCACGCCACATTGTGGCATGTGTGCGCCGTGAATGCGATGCAGGGCGCCACCTTGGCGCTATCGCGCTTTTGTACCGCACCAATGCACAGTCACGTGTGTTGGAAGAAACCTTGATGCGGGAGCAACTTCCCTATGTGATGTTTGGGGGCACACGTTTCTTCGCACGGATGGAGATTAAGGATATCCTTGCATATTTGCGCGTGCTGGTGAATCCAGCGGATTCAGTGGCGGCGCGGCGCATTGTTAATGTGCCAGCGCGCGGTATTGGCGCCGCAACAGTGGCCAGAATTGGTGCACTCGAAGCGGATGCAGGGGGATTTTATCCCGCTTGCCGTAGCGCATTAAGCCAGAACATCCTCTCTGGGGCGGCGGCAAATCGAGTGGAGCGCTTCGTCGCTCTTATGGAAGATTTTCGCGCCCGTCTTGAAGAAACACCCTACCCGCAACTGACAGCTGAGCTTATTCAGGAAAGCGGCTATGCACAGATGCTCAAGAGCGACAATACCCAGGAAAGTCGGGATCGGATGGATAACCTCGATCAGCTTCTTGCGGGGATGGAGGAGCGCAGTGGTAACGCGCAGGATCTGCATGAATACTTGGAGCAGATCGCCCTGGTTACTGACCTCGATACCAAAGAGATGCAGAGCGAACGGATCACCCTGATGACCCTCCACGCAGCCAAGGGGTTGGAATTTCCGGTAGTGTTCATGACCGGCATGGAGGAGGGGATATTCCCTGGGGAACGCGCCGGTGACAGTGGAGAACAACTGGAGGAGGAGCGCCGTCTGTGTTACGTGGGGATGACGCGCGCGCGTGAAAAACTTTACCTGACGAATGCACGGCGGCGGCGTGTGTATGGCAGTTATCAGTTCAACCGCGCCAGCCGCTTCCTAGGAGAGATCCCCCCCCACCTGGTGGAACGCTCAGGTTCAGGTGTAAACACCAGTGTTGCTACAACTCAAAGCCCCACTCCAACCCACAACCTTGCTTCCCTGTTTGCCCAGTTGCCCACAGATCCAAGTGGAGTTCCCCCATCGGCTCTCCCTGTGGCGGAGGAGCCTGTGATTGAAGTGGAGCCGAGCGCCCCGCCCGAGCGTGGTTTGCGTATCGGTTCCAGAGTGGAGCACACCCGCTTTGGGGTCGGCACCGTGCGTCGCATAGAAGGAGCGGGAGACAAACAAAAGGTGATAGTGTATTTCAACCGCTTTGGACCCAAACGGTTGCTGCTCAAGTTTGCTGGATTAGAGATACTGTGAAGGGCGTAAGAGTTGTTGCCAGAAATCTAGCAGATTGTGTATCAGCCAGGGACGACCAGGCGGTCGCCCCCTATACTTCTCTTTTGTGTTTCTTCCTATACTTATTTGTTGCGGTAGGAAAATTTGCCCCTTACGCCGGCGGTAACACCTCTTCTAACACCGCAAAATATTCTTCCAGATCAAGTGCGTGCATATCTGCCATGTGGGGGATACGGAAGGTCTCATTCTTGATCTTCCCATAACCGTTATCCATGGCGTAGCCTCGCTCGCCTAGGACTTTCTTTGTTTTATCCAGATCTACACCGCGCGTATTATGGATGCAGGTCAGAGTCATGGAGGCGTAGCCTTCGGCGGCAAAGAGCTTAAAGCCCTGCTTGTGTGCCCAGGCGCGGGTCATTGCGGCCATCTGCGCATGGCGTTCGTAACGCTTTTGTAACCCTTCGGCAAACATCTTCTGCAGTTGTGCATCCATGCCGTAGACAAGGCTGATGCATGGAGTGCTGGGGGTGTTGTGCTTCAGATCGTTCTTCTCAAATTCCTCGAAGTCAAAATAGTAGCCTCGGTTCGGGGTGGATTTGGCTTTCTCCAGCGCCTTGCGCGATACCGCACATACTGCAAGCCCAGGCGGAAGCCCAAACGCTTTTTGCACCCCAGCAAGACACACATCCATCCCTAGAGTGCTGAAGTCGATGGGAACCGCACTCATAGAGGAGACTGTATCCACGATAAAGCTCACATCCGGATACTTCTTCATCACCTCGGCGATGCTTGCCAGCGGTGACATCACCCCAGTGGAGGTCTCGTTGTGGACTAGAGTCATAGCATCGTACTTGCCCGAAGAGAGCGCATCATCCACTAGCTCTGGGGTGATAGGCTGCCCCCATTCTGCAGAAAAAAGATCCGCCTCAAGCCCACAGCGTTTGGTGACATCGTGCCATTTGGTACTGAATGCACCGTTGCCAAAGTTGGCGCAGCGTTTTTGCACCAGATTGCGCACCGCTCCCTCCATAATGCCGAATGCACTCGAAGTGGAGAGGAATACCGGTTCTTCCGTATGGAGCAGGCGTTGTAGTTGAGAGGTGACACTGGCGTGGAGTTTAGCGTATTCAGGCATGCGGTGCCCAATCATCGGGCTAGACATCGCGGCGAAAACATCGGCACTGACTTCAACCGGGCCGGGAATGAAGAGTTTCTTTTTCATCTACTTTGATCCTTTCGCACATTGAGTACTAGGTAAGAGGCTGTTCTATAATGATTTTGCTGATGTAGCACGCAGTATATTCGCTGTCAAGCGGTGCTCGAGCCCCTATTCTACCCCCACGCGGCGCAGGAGACGAGAAGTAAAAATAATTGTGGAACTACCCCTTGACATTGCGTCGTGGCTGATTATATTGTCCACTGTTGTTAGCACTCGTCAAAATAGAGTGCTAGCAGGATTTGGCTTTAATCTACGGCAAGTATGCCGAGAACCCAACCAATATTAATTATAGAGGGAGAAAAAACAATGAACATTAAACCATTACATGACCGTATCATCGTAAAGTGTGTGGAAGAAGAGACCAAGACCGCAGGCGGTATCATCATTCCCGACACCGCTTCCAAAGAGAAGCCCCAGCAGGGTGTAGTTTTAGCCGTTGGCCCCGGTAAAGTAACCAATGAGGGTAAGGTTCTGCCTATGATGGTGAAAAAAGATGACAAGGTTCTGTTTGGCAAGTATGCCGGTACCGATATCAAGATCGACGGCGAAGACTACCTCATAATGCGTGAGGAAGATGTTCTCGGGATCGTTGAGTAGGTTTGAGCCCTTAAGGTCGATACCCTTAAGGTCGATACTATTCCAGTAACGAAGTTCAACTACTTATATCATTTAGATAATTATACGAAAAGAGGAGTTTAGATATGGCTGCAAAAGAAATTAAGTTTTCTGAAAATGCCCGCGCCGAGATTCTGGCTGGGGTAAACAAGCTCGCCAATGCCGTAAAAGTAACCTTGGGTCCCAAAGGGCGCAACGTTGTAATTGACAAATCATATGGCGCACCGCTGATCACTAAAGACGGTGTTACCGTAGCGCGTGAGATTGAGCTCGAAAACAAGTTTGAGAACATGGGCGCACAGCTGGTAAAAGAGGTCGCGTCTAAAACATCTGATATCGCCGGTGATGGTACTACCACTGCAACCGTACTTGCGCAGGCTATTTACCGCGAAGGGATTAAGCTGGTTAGTGCGGGACATAACCCCATGGAGATCAAGCGTGGCATCGACAAGGCGGTAACTGCTGCGGTTGAGGCGATGCGTGAGCTCTCCAAACCGATCTCTGATCACAAAGAAATTGCTCAGGTTGGTACCATCTCTGCGAACAGCGATGAGACCATCGGTAACATTCTCGCCGAAGCGATGGATAAGGTAGGTAAAGAGGGAGTTATTACCGTAGAGGAAGCGAAGTCCATGGAAACTTCCCTCGAAACCGTAGAAGGGATGCAGTTCGACCGCGGCTATCTGTCCCCCTACTTCGTTACTGATTCCGAGCGCATGACTGCGGAGATGGATGATCCTATGATCCTCATCACCGATAAGAAAATCTCTGCAATGCGTGACCTGCTCCCGATTCTGGAGCCCATTGCAAAGCAGGGTCGCCCCCTGATGATTATTTCAGAAGATCTCGACGGCGAAGCGTTGGCTACCCTGGTAGTAAACAAACTGCGTGGTTCCCTGAACGTATGTGCCGTTAAGGCCCCTGGCTTTGGCGACCGCCGCAAGGCAATGCTTGAAGATATTGCGATCCTTACCGGTGGTCAGGTGGTCTCCGAAGAGCTCGGATTCACCCTCGAAAACGCTACTCTGGATATGCTCGGAACAGCAAAGCGCGTGGTAGTGGACAAAGACAACACCACTATCGTTGACGGTGCCGGTACTGACGAAGATATTCAGAATCGTGTGAAGACTATCCGCGCCCAGGTCGAAGATACCAGCAGCGAGTACGATCGTGAGAAACTGCAGGAGCGTCTCGCAAAGCTTGTAGGTGGTGTTGCCGTAGTTAAGGTGGGTGCTTCCACTGAAACCGAAATGAAAGAGCGCAAGGCCCGGGTTGAGGATGCTCTGCATGCTACCCGTGCAGCGGTAGCCGAAGGTGTTGTTCCTGGTGGTGGTGTAGCTCTGCTGCGTTGCATCAAGGCGGTTGAAAAGCTTGAGGTAGGTGGGGAGCAGATTTTCGGGGTGCAGATTGTAAAGCGCGCGCTTGAAGAACCCCTGCGTCAGATCGCGTGCAACGCTGGTCTCGAAGGTTCCATCGTAGTTAATCAAGTTCTGGCGCACGAAGGTGCTTACGGTCTGAACGCTGCAACAGAAGAGTATGTAGATCTGCTCGAAGCAGGAGTCCTCGATCCTACCAAGGTTACCCGCACTGCTCTGCAGAACGCTGCCTCTGTAGCTGGTCTGATGCTGACCACAGAAGCGTGTATCGCTGACATCCCTGAGGCCAACAATGGCGTTCCGGCAATGCCTGGCGGCATGGGCGGAATGGGTGGCATGGGAGGCATGATGTAGGCAGCTCAGCCTGAAATTAAGGCCTGAATAGGTACAAGATGCAAAAAGCCCCTCCAGCTGGAGGGGCTTTTTGCGTTGGGGCAGAAAGAGTGCGGGTGCTATAGTGGTGTTCATGGGCACCACAAGCCCCTATTGTTAGTAGATGGTGAATAGTTTTCTTGAATTTTTATCCGGAGGCCAGCTCGTTGAGTAAGAGAACACCCAAACAGCAAAAACATGGTGCTAAAAAAGCAGCGCCACAACAACGCAGAGATTTTTCTTCCAGAGCCGCCGTGCAGGAGACTCTACCCAAAGCACAGGTGAAAAAGGTGAGCGCGGAACTGCTTGCGCCGGCTGGAAGTCTAGAGGCCTTTTTTGCTGCGATGGAGGCAGGTGCCGATGCAGTGTACTGCGGGTTGCAATCTTTTTCTGCGCGCGCCAAGGCGAAAAATTTCTCCCTCCAAGACCTTTCCGCCATGAGCGCGTACGCGCATGAGCGGGATAGAAAACTTTTTGTGACCCTCAACACCCTGATTAAAGAGGAAGAGTTGCCCCAGCTGGTGGAGATGCTTGGCGCCGTAAGCGAAGCCCAGGTGGATGCAGTGATCCTGCAAGATCTGGCGGTGTGGCGTTTAGCGCGCGAACATTTTCCCGAACTTGAGCTCCACTCCTCAACCCAGATGACCGTGCACAATGCTGCAGGGGTGAAACAACTGGAGCGGATGGGTTTCACCCGCGCCGTGCTTGCGCGTGAACTTACCCTGGAAGAGATAGCGCATATCCGTTCCCAGACTCAGATGGAGTTGGAACACTTTATCCACGGGGCGCTGTGCTTCAGCTTTTCTGGTCAGTGTATGTTCTCCTCCTATCTGGGGGGGAAAAGCGGTAATCGTGGGCGCTGTGCGCAGCCGTGTCGGCGCCGCTACAACGTAGGGGGAAAACACGGGTACTATTTTTCTCCCAACGATCTCTCGGTTATTGACCTCCTTCCCGATCTTGAGCAGGCTGGGGTGAGCAGCTTTAAAATCGAAGGGCGCATGAAGAGCGCGGAATATGTCGCAAATGTGGTGCGTGCCTATCGTCTTGTAATGGATGCTGCGCCAGCACAGCGTAATAGCGCGCGCGAGAAAGCACGCCAGCTGCTAAAATATTCTTTTGGGCGCACCCCCACGCAAGGGTTTTTGAGTGGAGAGCAACCTGCTGACCTCGCCACCCCGCAACGGCGCGGCTCCACAGGGCGTTTTCTGGGTGACGTAACCCGGGTAGATGGAGGGCGCTTAAGTTTTATGAGCAAGGACAAGGTGCTCCTTGGGGATCGGGTGCGGGTGCAACCCCGCAACGACCAAGTGGGGACCGCGTTTACCGTCAAGCAGATGTTTGCCCCTAAAGGGAAAACCAGCGCCATGGGGCCGGGAGCAGTGTGCGTAGCCACCCCGTTTAAAGACCGCTTCCGCGTCGGGGATGCGGTATACAAGGTATCGTCCCAACAGGCGTTCTCTATGAGTGATGCGGCGTGCAGAAAGCGCTTACAGCAGGTCAAACCACGCACACTTCCACTGGATCTGAAGCTGGTGCTGCAGGAGCAGAACCTGCACCTCCATGCGCAGGTCGATGGGGTGGAGTTGAGCTCAACCTACGCAGTAGAGGTGTTTGCCGCGCAACAGAGTCCTCTGGATGCCGCGACGCTGGAGCAAGTGTTTGCGCAGAGCGATACGCACCCCTTCCAGTTGCGCACCCTTGAGTTGGAGGAGTTGCCCGCGGTGATTATTCCTCCCAGGCAGCTTAAGCAGATCCGGCGTGATTTTTACGCCAAGCTCGGTACTGCTTTAAGCGCAGAACTGACGCAGCGGCGCAAAGCACAGCGCCAACGCGCGCTGGAAGACCTGCACTCCCCTGTGGGAAGAGAGGCCCTTGCTCCCGATACCTCTCCCGCACATATTCCCCGCACAGATACCTCCTTAATAGTGCGCGATCTGCGCGAAATACGTGCCATGGAAGCACCAGACGTGGACAGGGTGATTGTCCCCTTGACTGCAGCAGTGCTGCACCGGCGCTGGAAGGTCTCTGCGCGTCTACAGCGCAGCGTGGTGTGGGATATCCCCTTTATCGTGTTTGATCGCGATTGGGACGGATTGCAGCAGGCTGTACATTATCTCATCAGCTGTGGGTTCGAGCAGTTCCGCCTCAATAACCTCAGCCACTTTCGCCTCTTTAGCAAGCATCCTGAGGCACAATTGGAGACCAGCTATCGCCTGTTCTGCCTCAACAGCTATGCTGCACGCGCATGGCAGCAGCTCGGCGCCACCTCGGGTGAACTCTATCTTGAAGATGATGCTACCAATATGGCCGCCGTGGTGCGCAACAGTAGTGCCTTGCCCTTGCGTGCTCTAGTGTATAGCAGTGTGGCGATGCTTACCTCCAGAATCAAGATCCCTAAACTAAAAGGCGATAAGCCCATTGTCTCCGATCGCGGCGATCACTACCGCGTGCGTACCAGCGGAGGCTTGACCGTTCTGAGTGCAGAAAGTGATTTCTCCCTCTGTGAACATATGCGCGAGCTAATGGAGATGGGGTGCCGCGGGGCAATTCTGGATCTGTCCCATCTTGGGGTGTTTAGTCAGGAGGGGAAACAGGTGCTCGATGCATATCGTCAAGGGCGCAAGGTTCACGGTACGACCCCGTTTAACTATGTAACCGGGATGGAATAAAAGAAGTATTTATATGGTTCTGCTGCTTATAGGCAGCGTAACGGTTTGAAGTAAGGCAATAAAATAGGAAAGATGTATACCCATGGAACTTGATACAGAATTGAGAGCACAACTGAAACGGGTTCTTGCCGCGGTGGAGCAGATTTTGCCCCGCGTAGTGGAGCCGGTGGACTGGAGGAATACCTTAGCTGCGAGTTGGCGCAGCCATGCGGTATCGGGGTATCTGGAAGCAATGCCGGACACCTCCCCGATGCAGCTGGATGATCTTCTGGGGATCGATGGACAGAAGCAGATAGCCGCCGACAATACCGCCCAGTTTGTTGCAGGGTTGCCAGCAAACAATGTCCTGCTGTGGGGCTCACGGGGGACAGGGAAATCTTCCTTGGTGCGCGCTCTAATGCATGAATATGGCGCCCAAGGGCTGCGGGTGGTGGAGATAGATAGGGATGATCTGCACCATCTGCCCGCTATCTTTGCCGAGATCAAGGCGCAGCCCTATCGCTTTATTGTGTTCTGCGATGATCTCTCTTTTGAAGGGGGGGAGCGCAGCTACAAGATTCTCAAAAGTGCGCTCGATGGCTCGATCTACTCTGCCCCACCCAACTGTCTGATCTATGTTACCTCCAACCGGCGCTATCTGATTCCTCAGTACGACTACGACAACCTCGGCAATCATGTAAAGGGGGGTGAAATCCGCGCCTCAGAAAGTATCGAAGAGAAGAGCTCCCTCGCCGATCGCTTCGGGTTGTGGATCTCTTTCGATTCTTTCAGCCAGGAGCAATATCTGCATGTGGTGCAACAGTGTATTGAACGTCTGTGTAGCGAGCTGGACCGCACCCTGCCGTGGACGGCGGAGAGTGAAAAAGCTGCAATTCAGTGGTCGCATGATAAGAGCAAACGCTGCGGACGCACCGCCATGCAGTTTGCGCGCCGCTGGGTGGGGATGCATCTGCGCGCGCAACAGCGCTGATTCTGCTTCTACCCTTGCACCCACCTAGATATACAGTAACACCAGGTTGAGAAGTCCGAGGATAAAACCCAGCAGTGCCCCGAATAGATTGATGTAGCGGAACTGCTCGCGCATGATACCCATAAGGAGCTCTTCCACCTCTAAGAGATCGAGTTGGTTTACCTTTTCCTCCACAATGCGCGCAACATTGAGGCTTTCCATCATCGGGGGAAGCTCCTTTTTTAACAGAAGGATAAACTGACGCATCAGCCCGTGATACAGCTCTTCGCGCGCATCGCTGGGGAGGTAAGTCGCCAGGGTGCCGAGGGGACGCTTATAGATCAGTTGGTTGGCTTGGTGCTCCATCCACGCGCTGCTAGTGCGGGAAAACTTGTCCGAGCGGAGAAAATTCAGCATGTAGCGACTAGCTCCGGCTCCGAGGCGGGCGGCGCGGGTGGAGGATTTCTCCCCGAGGAACGGAGCGCTTAGCTCACCCAGAGTCCGATGCCCATGCGCGTTGAAGGCGGTGTCGAGGAGTTCCAACGCGCGCTTTTGTACTGCATCCGAAGCGAGAAAATCATATGCGGCCTTGCTCAAGCTGCGTTTGAGTTTGCTCACCTGTGCATAACTTAAGCCTTCAACCCATGCGGCTGCCGGACGCTGTATTAACTCCTGCATCTGTTTGTCCACCACGGAGCCGATCATTTCCTGCGCCGCCTCGGTCAGGAGCCACTCCTCCACGGAATCGAGGCCTTTGTCGATAAGTTTCGGCAGGCGCGCATAGATAATATTCATGTCGAACAGCGCTCTCACCAGGGCAGACAACCCCTCCACCGATTCAATAAATTCATCCACTCCCGTACGCGCCATGCGCTCCAGTTCCGCGTGGTTTTCATCTGCACGTAGTGCCTGGATCAGTTCTTGCCCCAGCGCAGGGATGTGGGCGCGGATCTTTTCGGTGAGGATCTGGTTTAGCTCTTCTGGGAGCAGATCGTTGAGGTTGGTATCACTGTTGAGGAAAGATTCCACCTTAGTGTCAAACCAGCGTTGCAGGTGTTCCTTGGTTTCTGGCCGCTGGAGCCACCCCAGCATTGCAGTGCTTACCTCGGTGCGCAGGCGGGTGTAGCTGTCCTGATCCAGAATCTCGCGCAACTCCCGTCCGAGGAGTTCCTCCGCTGCCTGGGTGCTTAGGTGCTCAAGACGACGCGCAAACACTGCCGATTGCACCACGTGTCCCACTTGGGTGCCAATTCTGCTACTAATCTGCGCTACAATGGCACCAACACGCCGCCGCAGGCGGCGGGGTACGAGGCTGATGGGGGCGCCAAGTGGGCGTTGAATAAAGGCATCAAGCTTGTGGGCCAAGGCATTATACACCTGGGTCCGAAATTCCGGCCTGTCCAGGGTGCGCCCGACATCGCCAGAGGTGAGGAGATGCTCCCCCACCATATGCCCCATCTTGCGTGCCAGATCACCACGCCGCGCGGGGATAATTCCCGGAGTCATGGGTACCCTGAGTCCAAATATGTGCCAGGGGCGCAGAGGACGGAACAGCATACGGATCGCTATATAGTTAGTAACATAGCCGATCAGTGCCCCCAACAGTGGGGGGATCAAGTAGGGGAGGAAGGGGATGTGGTGTTCCAGAGAACTCAGCATGGCGTATGTTTATTTTGGAGTGAAGTTGTTTAGGTGAATGTGTGCTGCCGGCAGCTCTGCATGTGGATGCCCCGCCTTTTCTTCCGCCGGATGTCCGATTCCTATAATCATCCCCACCCGCAGCTGTTCTGGGATGTTCAACGTGGAGCGTACGTAGGCTTCAGCATCAATACTGTCATCATGCTGGCGCTTACGTATCTGCACCCAACAACTACCCAGCCCCATATCCGCCGCTGCAAGATGGAGCAGGGTTGCAACCACAGAACAGTCCTCGATCCACACGTCGCTGCGCTGCGGGTCGGCGCAGAGCACCACCGCAAGGGCACACTGCTCTAAAAATGCAGCACCGTGCGGCTTGCTTTGCCCCAAGGCGCAGAGCTTTTCTTTGTCGCTAACAAAGATAAATTGCCACGGCATAAGAGCACGGGAAGAGGGGGAACGTAGGGCTATCTCTTGCAGCTGTTTCAGTTGTTCTGCACTCAAGGGCTCGGGGGAGTATTTGCGGATACTGCGCCGTTTGCGTAAAACTTCGAGGGTGTTGGACATTTTTCAGACCTCCTGTTACGGATCTTGTGAAGTTTGGTATAGAGTGAAAATAGAAAAAACAGCAAAAAAAACCCGCTATAAATATATATAGCGGGCATGAAGATAATACATGACAATAACAATAAATACAAACAGATGCAGACAGCACAAACTTCAGAGTAAAGCTGGCGGCAGGGCGAAAAATAATCACATCACATAAAAACATTGCAGCCCTGCCGTGCCTAATCACATCACATCACAATAAAAAAAGCTGTCCGAACTCCTCCATTACATACCCACCACATCGCGGCGGTGGCAATTGCATAGCGACATATAAATTTTAAAACCTGCGTTCTTAGCCTTATGCGTCCAGCATTTGGGGGGATTGCTGGCGCAACCACTGCTTGAGCGCTTGGGTAATGGGGCCTGAAATGCCCCAGCATAACCAGATGCCAGCGCGGTTGAGTTTGAGTTGATATTCGCGCTGGATGCCGGAACAGATCACCCCTTCCACCTGCCGTTGTGCCAGCCACGCACACACCTCTTCCCCTTGGGGACACGTTACCTGCTCGGTTAAGGTGTATGCACCGCTGAATCTGTCTACTTTAAAAAAGCAAAAAGAACTTGCACCATCAAAGCGCGGGAATACTCGACCATCGTAACTAGGGATGGCTATGTGGGCTGGGCTTGAATTCATGCCTCATTTCTAATGCACTAGGTGTGCCAAAAATCGTATGAGTGTAATTAAGCGTGCTAATACAGCAACTTAGACAAGATAGTGGCAGACAGGTAGTGCTACCTGGGTGTTGCATGTGCAACATGAAACCAGGTTGATGTGGGTGGACGCCAGGTATAGTAGGTGGTTGGAGTGTTGCAGGGTTGTTGCAACATTGGTGCAACGTTGCAACGTTTTATTGTATGTGATGCTTTTTCAGCCACCGCCACAGGGTGGTACGGTCGATACCAAGGTGGGCAGCTACTTGAGATTTTTTCCCTCCAAAGCGCAGTAGAAGCTGTTTGAGTTCGGCCTCGCTCACGGGGGTGGAGGGTTGGCGTGCCTGCGGTGTGTCCGCTTTCAGCGGTAGATGATTTGCTTCTATCTGCGCACCCCGGCATAAAATTACCGCGCGCTCCACCAGGTTGATCAGTTCCCGCACATTGCCGGTGTAGTGATGGTTGAGCAGCAACTCCAGTGCTTCGGGGCTGAAGGAGTAGATCTTTTTCCCATGTTTACTGCAAAAGCGTTCCAAGCTGATATCAAGCAGGAGCGGGATATCCTCCTGGCGCTCGTTCAGGGAGGGAATCTTGAGGGTGACAATGTTAAGGCGATAAAATAGATCGCGGCGGAAGCGCTTCTGTTCCACCTGTTGTGCGAGATTGTGATGGGTGGCGGTGATAAAGCGCACATTGGCAACCTTGGTGGTGTCACTGCCAAGGGGCTGATACTCACGATTTTCCATGACGCGGAGCAGTTTTACCTGCAGGGATAAGGGTAGATCGCCAATCTCGTCCAGAAACAGGGTTCCCCCCTCTGCAGTGGCGAGGCGTCCCTGGCGATCCATGGTGGCACCGGTGTACGCCCCTTGGCGTACACCGAAGATCTCCGCTTCCAACAACTGCTCTGGGAGGGCGCCGCAGTTTATCACCACCATGGGATGCTCTTTGCGTGCACTCAAGTTATGCAGGGCGCGCGCAAAGAGTTCCTTGCCGGTGCCGCTCTCTCCCTGAAGCAGCACGGTTACGTCACTCTCGGCCACGTCGGGAATGATATCAAACAGCTGCTGCATTATGTGATTCCGGCTGATCATCTCTTGAAAGCTGAACTTCTTACGGATCTCTCCATTCAAGGCGCGCAGTTGGGACAGGTCGCGAAAGGTTTCAACCCCACCGATCACCTCCCCTTCGAGATTGACGAGTACCGAGGCATTCACCGAGATAGGGATTTCCCTATTGTCACGATCCAGAATCGTAACTTCCCTATTGTTGATGTTTTTACCGCACGCAATCGCTTGACGCAACGGGCAGTTATCAAAGCAGGCGTTGGTACGAAAAATCTCGCAGCACGGTTGACCCAGCGCCTGTTGGCGCGAAAAACCAGTGATACGTTCCGCGCTGCGGTTAAACAAGGTGATGCACATATCGTTATCTACGGTAAACACCCCATCGGAAACACTATCCAGAATGATCTGTGTATGCTGTAGCTCGGTATGCATTTCCCGTTGTTCCGCCATGCAAAGCTCCATTTAAATCTTGTGAACGAAAATTTTGCCATCTGTGTGGCGAGAATCCACAGACCGCTTATTTTTTAGGGGTGGGGATCTCAATCTGGTGTGGGGTTGGTTCCTGGGGCTTGAACCACAGCTCGGTGCCAAGGCTTGCATCGGTGATCTGATCTGCGCGCCTTTTGATGAATTTCCCCTGCGCGCTCACCGCCACCTTCCCATCGGGCAGGATTAGCTCACCACTTCCTTCAAAGGTTCGTCCCTGTTCGCTGGTAACGCGCCCGATGGCATGTAGTGGCGTGTCCAGTGGTACCGGACGTCGATAGCGGATGCGTAGATCCAGGGTAACGCCAAAGGTGTTATGGTCGTGATGTGCCATTATGGCGCGCCCGATGGTTTCATCCAGAATTGCAGCGGATAACCCTCCGTGGGCGATGCCAGGATAGCTCTGATGCTCGGGTTGCAGGGTGAAGCGTGCAATCACCTCTTTGGTGCGGGTTTGGTAAAAGCGGGCCTTCACCCCGTATTGGTTCTTTACTCCACAGATAAAACACGCGCTAGAGATGCGCTGGCTTTGCTCAATATCAAAACATTGGTTCATCTCATTGGCCCTTCTTTGTGTGCCGTGTTGGGGCGAAAATTCAGAGCTAGCTCTGTTTAAGGTGGTTTAACATGCGTATACTCGCACCAGCGGGGGGGCAGGGTCAAGGGTGACGCTTTTAACCCGGACTAAAGAGCTGCAAATGGCGGTACAAACTCAAAGGTATTGTTTGCCATCAAACGAGAAAACTACTGTGCTTCCACACAGTTCTGCTCTGTATCCCTTGATTTTAACCCTTGGAGTTATTACTCTTCTGACGCTAACTTTAAAGGATACACTTAATTCACAAACTCTACAGAGGAAAAGCTGGGATGGAATCGTTACAGAAGCGCTTTGTTGGGTTGTCTGATGCTTTGAGAGGGCGCATTATTGGGCAACCGAAATTGATTGAGCGTCTGCTCATTGCCCTGCTCGCCGATGGACATATGTTAGTGGAGGGAGCGCCGGGACTGGCGAAGACCCGCGCAATTCGCCTGCTTGCCGAATATATCCAGGGGGATTTTCACCGCATCCAATTTACGCCAGATCTGCTCCCCGCAGATTTGACCGGCACCGAGATCTACCGTCCGCAGGACGGAAGCTTTGCCTTTCACAAGGGACCGCTGTTCAACAATCTTATCCTTGCCGATGAGGTAAACCGCGCCCCAGCCAAGGTGCAATCTGCCCTGCTCGAAGCGATGGCGGAACGCCAGATAACCTGCGGCCATACCACCTACCCCATGAGTGAACCCTTTCTGGTGATGGCAACCCAGAACCCCATCGAGCAAGAGGGTACCTACCCGCTTCCTGAGGCGCAACTGGATCGCTTTCTCCTCTATGTGACCATTGATTATCCGGCATTAGAAGCCGAGCGTGCGATTCTTCAGTTAGCGCGTGCAGAAGCGCAGCAAGAGATGAGCTCTGTGGCCACACAAGCGCCCAAGGATGAAATCAGCCGCGCCGAGCTAGCGCAGGCGCGGCGCCAGGTGCTGGGTCTATATCTAGCGCCCAATCTGGAGGAATACCTGGTGCAGCTGATCATGGCAACACGTGAACCGCTGGCGTACGGGGACGATATCGCGGGGTGGATTCAGTATGGTGCCAGCCCACGCGCCACCATCGCTTTAGATCGGTGTGCGCGCGCACGCGCATGGCTCAGCGGACGCGATTATGTTACCCCCGAAGATATCCAGAGTCTGGCGTATGATGTCCTGCGCCACCGAATTCTCCTCACTTACGAAGCGCAGGCGCAAGGGATCAGCTGCGACCATCTCATTCGAGAACTCCTCGCACGTGTACCGCTGCCGTAGGAGCTTGAACCATGTCGGACCTAAGTGATAGCAGCCCAATCCGTATAGACCTGCCAGAGCTCATCGCCTGTCGTCAGGAATTGGTGCAGCGAAAGCGCCACCGCAGCCAAAGTCGTGCGGCGGTGGAAGGGGGACATCGCTCCCACGCCAAGGGGCGGGGGATCTCCTTTGCAGAGGTGCGTGGATACCAGCCCGGCGACGATGTGCGCCTCATCGACTGGCGTGTCACCGCGCGTACCGGCAAAGCCCATACCAAGATATTTGATGAAGAGAGGGAGCGTCCGGTTTTAGTGGCGCTGGACTATCGGCGCCCGATGTTTTTTGCCACGCGGGGCTGTTTTAAAGTGGTGCAGGCCTCGCGTCTTGCCGCCTTGCTCGGATGGCAGACCCTGTGTCACAACGATCGCTTTGGCGCCTTTCTGTTCTCTGAAGAGCGCACCCTCGGGTTGCGTCCACACTTGGGAAAAAGCGCAGTACTCCGCGTGTTGCGCGAGATGGTAACAGACCCCGTGTGGGAGCGGGATATACACCAGCCCTTTGAACCGCACCAACGCCTGGAGCATACGCTCGAGCAGATGCGCCGAGTGGTGCGCCCTGGGAGTTTTATCGTCGTCATAAGTGATTTCAACCAGTGGAACCCGACGGTGGAAAAACAGATTACCCTTCTGACGCGCCACTGCGATTTATCCCTGGTGCATTGTTACGACCCCTTTGAAGCTGAACTGCCGCCGGGCGGAGGATATTCCTTAAGCGATGGACACAAGCATTTGCATCTGCGCCTCGATGCGCAGACACGTGCCACCTATGCGCAGGGATTTGCCGCCCACTGTGCGCAACTGAAGCAGTTTTGCAGTGGACGCGGGGCGGCGTATATCCCCTGCTCTACCACTGATTCAGTTGCCGCTTGTGTCGATCAAATTCGCCCCTTGGAACCACGGAGGCGCTGATGCTGCAAGCTCATGGTCAGACTCAAGGTGCAGGGCCCCTCGCGCACTTGCGCGACATCCACCTCCCCACAGAGGTGAGCTGGTGGCCCCCCGCGCCCGCGTGGTGGGCTCTGGGTGCGCTCGGAGGCGCAATCCTCGTGTTGATGTGGGTACTGGTGTGGCGATGGCGTCGCAAATGGCAGCAGCACTCCTATCAGCGCGCAGCGTTGCGCCAACTTGAACACCTCGCAGCGCAACATGCGAGCGCACCTGCAACCCTGGTGCGTGAGCTTTCAGTTCTTCTGCGCCGTGTTGCCGCCCTCCACTCTCCCTCCTCCGCTGGTCTTGCAGGGGAGGAATGGCTCGAATTTCTGGATCGCACCTTGGGTCCAAAAATTAAAGCTGAACCCTTCCGCACTGGGGCGGGGCAATGTCTGGCGGATGCACCTTACCGCCCTGCGCTAAAGAGCGAAGTTGACCCCCATGCGCTGGTGGAACTGACGCGGTGCTGGATAAAAAACCTTCCCCCGGTAGCAACAAAAAAGAGACGCAACGCTAATTTACCGCGCCAGTCCGGGAGGAAAAGATGTTGACCTTGGCGTGGCCCTGGGCCTGGGTGTTGTTGGTATTGCCTCTGCTGGTGTATCGCTTCTTTCCGCCGCAGCGCGAGGATGGCGGGGGAGCGCTGTGGGTGCCGCGTCTCGCCCCTTATGCCATCCTGCCACGCAGTGCAGGGGGTAAGGCTAAACCCCGTGCGCGCGTACTGGTGCTGGGGTTGATCTGGGTGCTGCTGGTGGTGGCGTGTGCGCGCCCGCAGTGGCTCGGGGAGCCGCTTAAATTACCCCTAGCGGGGCGCGATCTGCTGTTGTGTGTGGATCTCTCCGGCAGTATGAATACCCAAGATTTTACCCTCGGCGGACGCCAGGTCGATCGCCTTACCGCTTTAAAAGCGGTGGCCGATGATTTCATTAGCCAGCGTCAGGGTGACCGCATCGGCATGATTCTGTTTGGGGATAAACCCTACCTCCAGACCCCCCTTACCTTTGATCATAAAACGGTGCGTCAACTACTGCATGAGTCTGTGGTGGGTCTTGCAGGTGAGCGCACCGCCATCGGTGATGCCATCGGCTTGGGGGTAAAACGGCTGCGCGAGCATAGCGTAGCGCGCACAAGTGCAGTGATGATTCTCCTCACCGATGGCAGCAATAACAGCGGTGCCCTCACCCCGGCGCAGGGTGCCGAACTTGCAGCGCAAGAAAAGATCCGCATCCATACCGTCGGTATTGGCGCCGAACAGATGGAAGTAGGGGGGATGCTGTTCTCCCGAACCGTAAATCCCTCTGCCGATCTGGATGAAAAGGCGTTGCGCCACATTGCTACAACCACTGGGGGAAGTTATTTTCGTGCGCGTGACACGCTCGAGTTGCAAGAGATCTACACCCGCATAGATGAACTGGAACCGGTAGATAGCGATGCGCGTTACTACCGCCCTTTCACCGAACTTTACCCTTGGCCTTTGGGGGCGGCGCTAGTGCTCCTCACCCTGCTTTTGTTACAGGTTAACCTAGGTGGAAGTCAATCATGCAGCGAAAACAAAAAGCCAGGTAGAGATGGGAGGCAACATGGGAGCTGAAATGAATATCTCAGACTTTCATTTTTTACGCCCTCTGTGGCTTTTGGCCTTTCCCGCTCTGGCACTCCTGCTCTTGTGGGTGCGGCGCCGCCATGCCTGTCCCACCCGCGGATGGGCAGAGGTGTGTGATCCGCACCTGTTGCCGCATATCCTGGTAAATTCCGCTAGCACGCAGAAGCGTTGGGGCTTAAGAGCAACGCTTACGGCGTTGGCTCTGTTTAGCGTTGCCCTCGCTGGCCCCACCTGGGAGCGGGTGGAGCAACCCCTGTTTAGTCGCACTTCGGCATTGGTGCTGGTGCTCGACCTCTCCCCCTCCATGTATGCTACCGATCTCAAGCCGAGTCGTTTGCTGCAGGCGCGCTTGAAAATTGCCGATCTGTTGCAACAGCGCCACGAAGGCTACACCGCGCTGGTGGTGTTTGCGGCACAACCCTATAGCGTCACTCCATTAACCGATGACACCCGCACCATTGCAGCGCTGTTGGATAGCCTCGATCCCGATATCATGCCAGTGCCCGGAAGCAACCCCGCTCTTGCATTGAAAAAAGGGGTGCAGTTGTTGCGTCAAGCTGGACACGATCGCGGCACGTTGTTGTTGCTTACGGATGAGGATGAACCTGCAGCATATGTGGATGCGGTAAGAGAGATTCATCAAAGTGGGTATCGGGTAAGTGTTCTCGGCGTGGGAACCACGGAGGGCGCCCCGGTGCCACAGCGCGGGGGCGGGTTTGTGCGTGATGGAGGGGGCAACATCGTGCTCCCTGCACTCCACGAGGAGGGGCTGCAGCAGCTTGCCGCCGCCGGAGGGGGAGAGTATCGGCGCCTACGGCTGGAGGATTCAGACTTTAGTGCCCTTATTCCGCAAGGGGAAGTAGAAGACAGCCTGAACGGGGAGCAACAAAACCCTCTGGGTCAAGTGTGGCGCGATGCAGGGGTATGGCTGTTGTGGCCTCTCGCTCTCCTAGTTGCCTTTATTTTCCGGCGTGGCTGGCTCCTGTGTATTGCACTCCTTTTTATGTTGCCTCCAGGGGTGCAGGCCGCCGCTGGTAGCGCTACAAGGTGGGATTCTCTGTGGCACAATGCCGATCAACAGGGGGCGCAACATTTCTCGCGTGAAAACTATGAAGCCGCAAGCTCTACCTTTCAAGACCAGCGCTGGCGCGCCAGCGCTCTGTATCGGCAGGGGAGATATGCGCAAGCGCTTGCGGCGTGGCAGCCCGCCACCACCGCAGATGATTGGTACAACAGCGGCAACACCCGCGCTCAGATGGGCGAATTGCAGAAGGCGCTAGAGGCGTATGATGAGGCACTTAAGCTGCAGCCTGATATGGAAGATGCCATAATAAACCGTAACATAGTGAAGGATCTTCTGGATAAGCAGCAGGAGCAGCAAGAGCAGCAAGACCAGCAAGACCAGCAAGACCAGCAAGAGCAGCAAGAGCAGCAAGAGCAGCAAGAGCAGCAAGAGCAGCAAGAGCAGCAGGACCAGCAAGAGCAGCAAGAGCAGCAGGAGCAGCAGGAGCAGCAGGAGCAGCAGGAGCAGCAGGAGCAGCAGGAGCAGCAGGAGCAGCAGGAGCAGCAGGAGCAGCAGGAGCAGCAGGAGCAGCAGGAGACTGCGGGTGCAGAGGAAGCATCTCCAAACCCTTCTGCAGCCGAGGAGGAACGCACTGAGCGTCTGTTACGCCGAGTGGCGGACGACCCCGGTGGGTTGTTGCGGCGCAAGTTTCTGTATCAGTATCAACAGCAAGGGGCAGAGCAGCAGAATAGAGCAGGAGAAAAACCATGGTAAGAGGGAAAAGCACCACATATATGCTGTCAATTTTGTTGCTGGCGGGGCTGATTGTCCCCATTGAAGGGTGGACCCAGCTCCGCGTTCAGGCGGTGCGGGATGCCATCGGAATAAATGAATCGCTTCAGATTGAGATCATCCTCGAAGATGGAGACCCGGATAGTCTCGACTTAACCCCGCTGGAGCGTGATTTCGAAATTGTAGCGCATGCACGTGGTTCCCAGGTGAATATCATCAATGGCTCTATGAGCAAGATTAATACCTGGTCTCTGCGTCTGCTGCCAAAATACAGCGGCACTCTCACCCTGCCACAACTGTGTGCGGCCTCCAGCTGCTCCGATCCCTTCACCATTGAGGTTAGCGACGCTCCTCCCACTCCCGCGGAGGCGCAGGTTATTCTGGAGCACGGCTCCGTGCCGGAGCGGGTCTACGTAGGGCAGCAGATCCTCTATCCGTTGCGCCTGTTGTATCGCACTCC
>Ga0265295_1000883_pt1 | contig 56714 bp, 48 predicted proteins | sample Munlansysbiofilm_FD_192503 | JGI IMG/M metagenome (GOLD analysis project Ga0265295, IMG submission 192503) | Leachate microbial communities from a municipal landfill in Southern Ontario, Canada - Methane capture system biofilm | ecosystem: Engineered > Solid waste > Landfill > Unclassified ... | reverse complement strand
TGTGCAACAATGCTGACCCCTATGCGGCGCAGAAACAGGCAGATACAATACTAGCCTTGGAGATGTTTGCCCTGATTGAACCAAAAGTCGATGGAGCTGCTGATCCGTTCTATGCCGCACTCCAGATGGCGATAGCGGGAAATAGTCTGGACCACGGGGTCTACCATGATTTAAGCTCTACCCAAGCACGGGCGTTTTTAGAACAAGGATTACACACTGACATTAAAGGGGAGCTGGAACAGTTCCTTGCCGAGATTGAAGCCGCAGAGCACATTTTGTTTCTCGGAGATAATGCCGGGGAGATTGTTTTTGATCGTTTCCTGCTGCGCCGCCTGCAACACAAGTGCGTTACTTACGCAGTACGGGGTGGAGCTATCATTAACGATGCCCTTCTTCCAGATGCACGTCAGGCTGGAATAGATAAGCTAGTCACCAACCTCATCGACAATGGTGACGATGCTCCGGGTACGGTTCTACACCGCTGTTCACCTGAGTTTAGAAAGATATTTGCTGCTGCAGACCTCATCATCGCCAAGGGGCAGGGAAACTACGAAACCCTGAGCGACCACCCGGCAAATATATTCTTTTTACTCAAAGCCAAGTGCCCTGTAGTTGCACAGCACATAGGCTGCGAGGTTGGGGATGCCCTTCTCTATCATCCTAGAAAAAACTGATTTTATCGACGCTTGTAAACTTGTAACTATTTAACACCCGTTACCGGTAGGGACTTGTAGCACCTATGGAAAGGGCGTCTGTCGCCATAGACGGCGACAGTCGAACGGCCATGGACGGCGCAAAGTGTCCCTTGGAATGGGTGCCACAAGCCCCAACTTAGACTTACCTTAGCGCAAGGAAAAGAGGATCATTATGTCCAGCACCTACGGTACCCTGTTCAAAATATCCACCTTTGGCGAATCCCACTGTGCTGGAGTAGGTGCGGTAGTGGATGGAGTTCCACCCCGCCTGCATATCACTCCGGCGCAGATTCAGACCCAACTCGACCGCCGCCGCCCAGGACAAAACAAACTCGGCACCCAGCGCAACGAAGCGGATCAGGTTCAGATCCTCTCTGGAGTTGAACACGGACTTTCCCTCGGAACCCCCATCGCCTTACTGGTGCAAAATACAGATCAGCGCCCGGGAGATTACAGCGAGATGCAGAACATCCCACGCCCTTCCCACGCTGATTTCACCTACACCATGAAATATGGCATCAATGCCTCCAGCGGTGGCGGTCGTGCAAGTGCGCGAGAAACCATAGCGCGAGTCGCAGGTGGATCTATAGCAGAAATTTTCCTGCACACAAAGTACAACGTGGAGATTGTGGCGTGGGTAAGTTCGGTGGGTGAAGTTGATGCGCCAGCTATGGATATGCACACCATCACACGTGCACAGGTTGATAGTTATGCAGTGCGTTGCCCGGATAAGGCTAGCGCTGCTGCCATGGAGGGGAAGATTGAACAAGTAAAGGCGGCTAAGGACTCCATCGGCGGCATTATCACCTGCGTATGTCGCAATGTCCCTGCGGGCTGGGGTGAACCGACCTTCAACCGCTTAGAAGCTGCGCTGGGGCAAGCGATGCTGTCGATTCCAGCAGCTAAGGCATTTGAAATCGGCTCCGGCTTTGGTGGCACGCGACAACGCGGCTCGGTGCACAACGATCCATTTGTGCAAAAACAAACCCGCCTCGGCACCGTAACCAACAATAGCGGCGGAGTACAGGGAGGCATTTCCAACGGTGAACCGATCTACTTCCGGGTTGGATTTAAGCCCACCGCCACCATCGGACATGCACAACACACCGCCACCTATGCTGGAGAAGACGCCATCCTCGCCGCCAAAGGGCGCCACGATGCCTGCGTTGTCCCCCGTGCTGTTCCCATAGTGGAGGGGATGGCCGCCTTGGTGCTGGCAGATATGGCGCTGATGCAGCAGGCACGTCAGGGGTAATTGCACGCGGTTCTTAAGTTAATAAACTAGTAGACATGAATACACAAAAAGGCTGCAAACGATCAACCCGTTGCAGCCTTTTTATTTGACTCTTTATGTTTTACGTATATCGAGTCCAATATTGCGAATCCGATATCGCCCTAATCGAGCTTATCTTCTATGCGGATCAGCATGCACTCCTCTTTGATAAAGGGAAGTTTTTTTATCTTTTCCAGCGCCTGACGCACATTTTTTTCCTGCGCTTCATGGGTCATCATTATAATGGGCAGAATCCCCTCCACATCGCTCTCATACATCTCATCGGGTTGGATCATGGAGTTGATGCTAATACCGAAATCGCCAAGTATGGTAGCGATTTTAGCCAATACCCCCGGCGCATCTTCCACGATGAAGCGCAGATAGTAGCGCCCGATCAGATCATCCATCGCCTTTACCGGCAAACGGGCAAGTGCTGCAGGGGGGTATCCCAAAGATGGAGCGAAGGTGTTGGCCCCGGAACTGATAGCGCGGGCGATACTCATAACGTCACCCATTACTGCACTTGCGGTTGCTTCCATCCCCGCACCGCTACCATGTTGCAACACCGGACCCGAAAAATCGCCATTAAGACGGATGGCATTGAATACGCCGCTTACATCTGCCATGGGGTAGTTATTGGGTATCATGGTGGGATGAACCCGGGCTTCAATCGCACCGTTATCTAACTTACCAATGGCGAGGAGCTTCACCTTATACCCCAGCTGATTCGCATACTCGATGTCCAACGCCGAGATATGAGTGATCCCCTCGGTGTAAATCTGCTCAAAGTCGATCCAGGTACCAAAACACATGCTTACCAGGATGGACAATTTATGTGCTGTATCAATCCCCTCAATATCGAAGGTGGGATCTGCTTCGGCGTAGCCCAGATTCTGCGCATCTTCAAGTACAGAGGTAAAATCCTCTTCATCTTCGGTCATGCATGTAAGGATATAGTTACAGGTGCCGTTGAGGATTCCATATACGCCGCTGAACCGATTGGCGCACAGACTCTCTCTGATTGATGCAAGGATAGGTATCCCCCCTGCTACTGCGGCCTCAAACATCAGAATTACACCATTTTCGTCCGCAGCACGGAAGAGTTCTTCGCCGTGCAGAGCCAGCAACGCTTTATTCGCTGTAACTACATGCTTGCCATTATTCAGGGCTTGAAGCACAAAGGTACGCGCCGGTTCATATCCACCGATAAGTTCAATTACCACATCAATCTCGGGGTCATTGAGCAAACCTTCGGCATCATCGCTTAAAACGCCGGGCTCAAGTGTGACGCTTCGAGCCACATCTATATTCCGGTCCACCACGCGCGCCAGTTGGATTGAACGCCCCAGACGCTGCTCTATTATCGCTGCGCTATGCTGCACCATTTTGACAACGCCGGTACCGATGGTTCCGAACCCAAGTAAACCTACTTTTATTGGTTTCATACACTCCTCGAAGTTTAACTAAAGTGCAAATAAATATTTATTCCGCTTTTTTACGCGCGGCAACCTGATGCGCAACTTTATCGAGCACCCCGTTTAGAAAGGCAGAGGTGTCTTTGGTGCCATAGCGCTTGGCAATTTCAACCGCCTCGTTGATTGCCACTTTATCTGGTACTGACGGTACGTACATGAGCTCATAACACGCCAGGCGCATAAGGGACAGATCGAGACGCGCCATGCGCCCGAGACTCCAGTTTTTGGAGGTCTCACGCAAAACGGTATCAATATCTTCCAGATGTTCATATACCCCTTTGACAATCTGTTCGGCAAATTCCTTTACCTCTGGAGATACTGTGCTGTCATCCATCTCTTCAGGCTCCCCTAGAACGTCATCGCTGAAGCGAAAATTTCGCCAGAAGTCTGTCAGAACATCCTCCAGTGGACGCTCTTGGTCGTAGAGACTGTAGAGAATTTTAAGCGCATATTCACGCCCATTTCTTCGCTTACCCAGTGCCATGATTTGATGCTTTCAAAAAGTAGCGGATTAAATATTTTTGAAGAGGTTTACCATTTCCATTGCTGTAACCGCAGCTTCAAAACCTTTGTTACCTGCCTTGGTGCCAGCGCGTTCCACCGCTTGCTCGATAGTATCGGTAGTGAGAACTCCAAACGCCACCGGCACTCCGGTAGAGAGACTAACCGAAGCGATCCCTTTAGATACTTCAGCGCTGACATAGTCAAAATGGGGAGTAGCTCCGCGGATAACAGCGCCTAAGCAAATAACAGCGTCGTATTTTCCACTTTGTGCAACCTTTTGCGTTGCTAAAGGAAGCTCAAATGCGCCAGGAACGCGTATCACATCGATGTTTTCTCCCAGTGCTCCGTGGCGCAAACTTGCATCCAATGCCCCCTCTACTAAGCGCTCGCAGATAAAGCTGTTAAAGCGGCTGACTACAATGGCGTACTTGTGTCCGGTAGCATCCAAATTTCCTGCAATATTGTTGACCATCTACATCTCCGTAAATGTTTGGGTGATATTTTATTTGAGTTTATTTATACCTGCATCAAACCTATAGATGTGTGAGCATATGCCCCAGTTTGCATTTTTTGGTTTCCAAATAGCGTACGTTGGCACTGTTGGCTTCGATCTCTATGGGAACACGCTCTGTTACCTCCAGCCCGTATCCTTCGAGGCCAACTATTTTTTTGGGATTATTGGTCATCAAGCGGATCTTATTTAAGCCCAGCTCCGCCAGAATCTGCGCACCGATGCCATAGTCACGCAGATCGGCTTTAAATCCCAATGATTCATTGGCTTCAACGGTATCCTGACCACAATCCTGTAGAGCATACGCCTTCAACTTGTTTACCAGTCCGATGCCACGACCCTCCTGACGCAGATACACTATAACTCCGCTGCCTTCTTGTTCAATCTGTTCCATCGCGGCGTGAAGCTGATCCCCACAGTCGCAGCGCATGGAGCCAAACACATCTCCGGTAAGGCATTCAGAATGCATACGCACCAACACTGGGGAGTCAGGATCGATTTCCCCTTTTTGGAGTACGATATGGTTTGCATCGTCGATATCGTTCTCATACACGATGAGTTTGAATTCTCCCCCGTGGCAAGAAGGCAAAATAGTCTCGGCCGCACGATGCACCATAAGCTCGTTGCGCATACGGTAGGCGATAATGTCTGCTACGGTGACAATCTTAAGTTCGTGCTTGCGTGCAAACTCCTCCAATTCGGGCATGCGCGCCATGGTGCCATCATCATTCATGATCTCGCAGATCACGCCAGCAGGCTCCAAGCCCGCCAGACGCGCCAGATCCACAGAACCTTCGGTTTGCCCAGTACGCACCATCACTCCGCCTTTACGTGCACGTAAAGGGAAGACATGGCCTGGTCGCGCAAGATCAGCAGCAGTAGAGTCTGCATCAGTTGCCACCTTGATGGTATGAGCCCTGTCCGCCGCAGAGATACCTGTGGTGACCCCCTGTTTTGCCTCGATAGATACGGTAAAAGCGGTTTTAAAGGATGAGTCATTCTCGCTTACCATCGGGGCAAGTCCGAGCTTATCCGCACGCTCTTCCGTTAAAGAGAGACAGATCAGCCCACGTCCCTCTTTGGCCATGAAGTTTATCGCTTCTGGCGTCACCATCTCAGCCGCCATGGTAAGGTCACCTTCGTTTTCGCGATCCTCATCATCAGCTAGAATTACCATCTTTCCCTGGCGCAAATCTTCGAGTGCTGCTTCTACTCTTGCAATGGACATCTGCTATCTCTCCAAGTCTATATGTGTGTAAATTCTTTCAGAAGAAACCATTTTCGGCCAACTTCGCGATACTTAGGCCTTCATTTTGGCTATGAACTGTGGTGGCGTCAGATGAATCCTGCGCATGGTTGAGCAACCTTTCAACATATCGCCCGAGCAGGTCGGTTTCAATGTTTACCTTCGCGCCCACACCATAGTGCTGCAACGTGGTTTTCGCAAGACTGTGTGGGATAATAGCCACGGAAAAGGTGGTGTCAGTCACGTCATTAACCGTAAGACTGATACCATCAATAGCGATGGAGCCTTTACTGATCACATAACGCATAAAGGTTCGGGGCAGTTCCACGGTAAAGCGCACCGCATTATGATCCTGGACCCGCTGTACTACAGTTCCCGTAGTATCGATATGTCCACTCACCATATGCCCACCAAGTCGATCTCCAAGGCGGAGCGCGCGCTCTAGATTGACTGCAGTCCCAACACTCAAAGAACCTATGTTGCTTGAGTGCATGGTTTCTGGGGAGACGTCGGCGCTAAAACTTCCAGGAGAGTGACTTACAACAGTGAGGCATATTCCATTTACTGCAATGCTATCTCCAACACAGATCTCCTGATACGGCAGGCTAGTTGCCACCTTGAGCTTGAAGCTGTTACTCCGCCGTTGAATGCTATCAACACGCCCTAGATCTTCGATCAAGCCGGTAAACATGGATGTACCTCGCCCTCAATTAAGATATCGGTGCCTATGTGCTGGATTCTTATATTATGTAACGGCTGTGCGGCATCCAAGGTTTGTGGCCCTGTCCCGCTAAATATTCCGTAGCCATCGCCACCCCCCAAGAGTTTAGGCGCGATGTAGAACATCACCCGATCAACGAGTTTATGCTGTAACAATTCCTGATTGAGCGCTGCTCCACCCTCTACCAGCACACTCTGAATCTCGCGCTGTCCCAACACATCCAGCACCGCGCCTAATATCACGCGCCCGTCGGAGGCATGGGGAACTTCGATAACCTCAACCCCAGCACAGGCGTTTAACTGCGCCACTTTGCTCTGCTCCGCTCTGCTGCTGGTGAAAATCAAGGTCGGAGCGGCGGAATCGTGTTGAATCAGTGCTGCATTCAAGTCGATCCGCAGGGATGAATCGAGCACTACGCGCACCGGATCATGCCCTTTTTGGTGCTCCAAGCGCGTGGTAAGGCGTGGATTATCTGCAATCACGGTGCCAATTCCCACCATGATAGCATCCACACGATCGCGCATTTGATGTACATGTGCCCTGCTCTCGGGTCCAGTAATCCACTGGGAAGCACCGGTCGAAGTTGCAGTTTTACCATCAAGGGTTATGGCACTTTTAAGTATCACCAGTGGTCTGGCACTAAGAACGTGCTTGATAAAAGGACCACACAAGTAGCGACATTCCTCTTCAAGCACACCGGTAACCACATCCAGCCCAGCGGCGCGCAGACGTTTAATCCCGCGTCCATTGACTAGGGGATTGGGGTCACAGATGCCAACAAACACGCGGCGTATTCCTGCGGCAATAAGGGCATCGCAACAGGGTCCGGTGCGTCCTTGGTGAGAACAAGGCTCAAGGGTGACAAAGGCATCTGCACCACGCGCTTTATCCCCAGCCTCCTGTAGCGCAAACACTTCAGCATGGGGTTCGCCAGTTTTAGGATGGTATCCCTTCCCCACAATCTGACCGTTGGCAACAATTACAGCACCCACCGGGGGGTTGGGAGATGTACGTCCCTCAGCTACGCGTGCGAGATTAAGAGCTTGGCGCATATATTCAACATGAATATCTGTTACAGATCTACAGCGCTCATCCACGTTGAATCCTACTTCTTCAATGAGGGGAGATTCTGATTCTGGCTACCGAGAATATCGGTGAGTTCCCGCATGAACTCGTTGATGTCCTTGAACTGACGGTACACAGAGGCAAAGCGTACATAGGCTATTTCATCTAGATCATGCAATGCCTTCATCACTGCCTCACCAATGAATGCTGCCTGAATTTCCCGTTCCGAAGTTTCTTGCATTTGCATCTCAAGCTTATCCACCAGCTTTTCAATAGTCTCGATGGGGATAGGGCGTTTTTCACACGCGCGCGTTATTCCAGCTATGATCTTGCTCCGATCAAAGGGTTCGCGTCGCCCATCCTTTTTAACCACCATGGGGAGGATCTCTTCCACTCGCTCATAGGTGGTAAAGCGGCGTACACACGCAACACATTCACGCCTACGGCGAATGTTGTTCCCTTCTTTGCCCATACGTGAATCGATCACCCTTGTTTCTTCGCAAGCGCAAAATGGACACTTCATGGACGCTCCTCACCGTGGGCTTGAGTTGCAGGGATAAAGCTCCGCACCTGTAATCCCGACTCTTCAAGCAAAGATAACGCCAGCTCGTCGGGATAACCATCAAGATACACTATCTCTTTGATCTCAGCATTTATAAGCATTTTGGCACAAATTACACACGGGGCATTGGTGCAGTATAACGTTGCCCCAGCTATATTTGTGCCATGCTTGGCCGCTTGAATGATGGCATTTTGTTCTGCATGTAAACCGAGACACAACTCGTGGCGTTGTCCTGAAGGAACCTTCAACTTCTTTCGCAGACACCCACGAGTATCACAGTGAGCAATACCGGTGGGTGTGCCATTATATCCGGTGGCAAGAATATTCTTATCTTTAACCATTACGGCACCAACTCGCCGCCGCATGCAGGTAGAGCGGCTAGCAACCAGGCGCGCAATATCCATAAAATATTCCTCCCAGGATGGTCGCTGCATAATCTCTCTTTACTTCAGACGGTGGGCATAGAGAGGATACTGCTGGCACAGTTCCTTCACTTCAGCGCGAATAGTTGCCAGCGCTGTATCGTTCTCAATGTTATCCAGGGCACGGCGGATCCACTGTGCCACCTGTTTCATCTGCGGCTCTTTCAGGCCACGGGTAGTGGTCGCAGGAGTTCCGATGCGGAATCCGCTGGTAACAAAGGGTGAACGCTTATCAAAAGGTACGGCATTCTTGTTTACTGTAATGCCGGCATCTTCAAGGGCACTTTCTGCCATCTTCCCAGTAATTTCGGTATCACTCAAATCCACCAGCACCAGGTGATTGTCGGTTCCACCAGATACTAGATTAAAGCCCAGTTCCAGTAAGCCTTCAGCCAATGCCTTTGAATTCGCCACCACCTGATGTGCATAGGTTTTGAAATCAGCAGCCTGCGCCTCACGAAAAGCAACCGCTTTAGCTGCAATCGCATGCATCAGCGGACCACCTTGACTACCGGGAAAAATTTTGCTGTTTATCTGTTTGGCAAACTCTTCCCGACACAAAATCATCCCTCCACGCGGGCCACGCAGGGTTTTGTGTGTTGTAGTCGTTACATACTCAGCATACGGAACCGGATTAGAATGTGCGCCACCAGCAACTAAACCGGCAATATGCGCCATATCTACCATCACCGGAGCGCCAACCTTGTCAGCTATCTGGCGAAATGCGGCAAAGTCAATACTACGTGGATATGCGCTCGCACCCACTACAATTAATTTAGGTTTGTGCTCAAGAGCAAGCGTTTCAACTTCATCGTAATCAATATATCCTGTCTCCCTTTTTACTCCATAGGGAACAACATTGTATAGCTGGCCTGAAAAATTAACCGGGGATCCGTGCGTCAGATGTCCACCATGCGCAAGATTCATCCCCAAAATCGTGTCACCAGGCTTGCACGCAGCGAAATATACCGCCATATTAGCCTGTGAACCGGAATGGGGCTGAACATTTGCGTGTTCAGCGCCAAAGATATCTTTGGCGCGCTCAATCGCAAGATTTTCCGCGACGTCAACAAATTCGCACCCACCATAATAACGCTTCCCCGGGTACCCTTCGGCATATTTATTAGTCAAAACTGAGCCCTGCGCCTCGAGAACACTCTCACTGACAAAGTTCTCTGATGCAATAAATTCCAGGCTGTACTCCTGACGGGCGGTTTCTTTCTGAATCGTAGCGTAAATTTCAGGATCAAATTGAGCCAGGGTTTTCATAGTGGTTAATCTCCCTCAAATGATATAAAAATCTGTGCAAAAACAGTTCGGGCGGGCACAACTCTGCCCGCCCGACAATGAAACTTCCTGGATCGGGCCGCTGTGAACCCGTTGTGGCTATCTCTGCCCTTATGCAGAACATTCCAACGCGTGGATTTTATCCAGACGGTTTTGATGCCGGCCTCCCTCGTACGTAGATGAGAGCCATATCTGTACCATTTTACAGCCCAGATCTGGTTCCAGAACTCGACCACCCAGAACAAGGATATTGGCATCATTGTGTTCCCGCGCCATCCGTGCCGTAAATTCATCGTGAACTAATGCCGCGCGTACACCTGGAAATTTATTTGCCGCGATCGACATCCCGATCCCAGTTCCGCAGATAAGTATCCCTTGTGCATCTGGACTCTGCCCCACTTTTCCTGCTACGGCCGCAGCAAAGTCAGGATAGTCAACCGAGTCGCGCGAATCCACCCCAAGATCAGTATACTCGATCCCCTGTGCATCCAGACACTCTATGACGGTCTGTTTCAGATTAAAGCCACCATGGTCACTGGCGATATACAGCATTGTAGCTCCTTACACCTTGCGGAACAGGAGAGTAGCATTAGTGCCACCGAATCCCAGAGAGTTTGTCATGGCCACATCTACCTTGGCATCACGGGCCGTATTGGGAACATAGTCCAGAGTACATTCTTCTGAGGGCTTGTCATGATTGATTGTTGGGGGCACAACACTGTTCTGCATAGCGAGCAAACTGTATACTGCTTCGAGAGCCCCAGCGGCACCTAAGCCATGTCCTGTCATGCTTTTGGTTGAACTCACCATGAGTTTATTTGCATGGGAGCCAAAGGTCGACTTGATTGCCAACGTTTCGTACAGGTCATTGAAGGGAGTCGATGTCCCATGGGCGTTGATATAATCAACCTCCTCAGGGTTCATGGCTGCATTTTTCAACGCCATACGCATACAACGAGCTGCCCCTTCCCCTTCCGGTGCGGGCGCGGTCAAATGGTAGGCATCAGAGGTAAGTCCATAGCCTACCAGTTCACCATAAATCTTGGCACCACGCTTTGTCGCAGACTCATATTCCTCCAAGATCACGATCCCTGCACCCTCGGCCATAATAAAGCCATCACGATCGGCATCGAACGGACGACTCGCCGCCTTAGGATCATCATTGCGTGTGGACAGTGCGCGCATGACACAGAACCCGGACATGCCTAGAGGAGTGATGGTAGATTCTGTGCCGCCAGCAATCATAGCATCGGCATCACCACGCTTGATCATGTGGTAGGCATCCCCGATAGAATGGGTACCAGTAGCGCATGCAGATACTGATGAAAGGTTGGGTCCTTTGGCACCGTAGCGAATAGAAATTTGTCCCGGCGCAAGGTTGATTATCAGCATGGGGATAAAAAAGGGAGTGATGCGTTTATAGCCGCTCTTTTGATAGACTTCGTGATACTTTTCGATGGCTGGAAGGCCGCCCAATCCTGAACCTACCAGGACCCCTACACGCTCAGCGTTCTCCTCGGTTACTTGAAGACCGGAATCTTCCATCGCCATATCGGCGGCAGCCAGGGCATATTGGATGAAGAGATCCATCTTCTTGATCTCTTTTTTCTCAATAAAATCTGTGGGAACAAAATCTTTTACCTCCCCAGCAATCTGAGTAGGAAGATCGGAAGCATCAAAGCGCGTTATAAGATCGATCCCTGAGCGCCCTTCGGTGAGTCCTGTCCAGTTTTTTTCAACCCCGGTTCCGAGTGAGGATACAACCCCTACGCCAGTAACAACTACTCTACGCATGCTCTGTCCTTATAAGAATTCTTGTTTGTCTACGCTATAAAAGTGCTTTGGTGGCTGGTTAGTCCCTGATACTGCAGTGGCGATTTGGTCAAGACTGCCACATAAAAGAGGGAAACCTGCCCATAAATAGTACTCAGACAGGCTTCCTCCCTCATCTATCAGGACTTAAGCATTGCTACTTACGTACTCAACTGCGTCTTTTACCTTCTGAATCTTTTCAGCGTCCTCATCAGAGATTTCAATCTCAAATTCCTCTTCAAGGGCCATGACCAGTTCAACAGTATCAAGAGAATCGGCACCAAGATCGTCCATGAATGAAGCTTCCATGGTTACCTGTTCTTCTTCAACGCCCAACTGCTCAGCGACAATTTTCTGTACTCGTTCTTCAATTGAAGCCATTATCTTTCCTCCATAGTGTGAGTTAACAGCCAAAGGCTGTTCTGTAGTACCCTTTATATCCCCAAAGGGATTTCCTGTTATTGTAACTTAACTAGACCAAAACTAATTGTGCTACATGTGCATGCCACCATTGACCGAAAGTTCGTGCCCGGTTATATACCCGGCCTCTTCAGAAGCTAGAAAGGCCACTGCTGCTGCAACATCTGCGGGCTTACCAAAAGTCCCTAGGGGTATCTGAGCAAGCATCCCTTCGCGTACTTTATCAGAGAGTTCAGCAGTCATGTCTGTTTCTATAAATCCAGGGGCCACCGCATTTACCGTGACATTGCGGCGTCCAAGCTCGAGAGCATTAGAGCGTGTCATCCCAACCAACCCAGCTTTACTCGCGCAGTAATTGGCCTGTCCTGCATTACCCATCTGCCCAACTACCGAAGTTATATTTACTATACGTCCGTAGCGCTGCTTTGCCATCACCCGTGAAACTGCACGGGTGCAGAGGAACGCGCCCTTTAGATTGATATTAAGCACCTCATCCCAGTGCTCATCTTTCAGCCGGGGTAAAAGTGCATCACGTGTGATACCAGCGTTATTGACTAAGATATCCACACGCCCGAATGTATCTTGAGCAATCTTAAGCATGGCATCTACATGTGCAGCATTAGAAACATCTGCAGCCACTGAAACCGCATTGCCACCCGCATTTTTGATTTGCGCTACAAGATCCTGAGTGTCTGCAGCATTGCGGCTAACCGCTACAATGTTCGCCCCGCGCTCAGCCATGTACTCAGCGACACTGCGCCCGATGCCACGGGAAGCCCCAGTAATGATAGCAACTCTGTCTTTAAACATAATCTACTCCACTTGTGCTGTTTCTAGCACTCCAGGACGTTCTATTCAAGCGCTTTTAGTGATTTGATATCTTCGATATTAGCGCAGGGTATTTTGCGTTCAATTCGTCTAATCAGGCCACAAAGTACTTTGCTAGGACCAACCTCAATAAAGCGTACTACACCCTGAGAGATCATTGCATTGACAGACTCATCCCAACGCACTGGAGCACTGACCTGACGCACCAGCAAATCTATGGTTTTGCTAGCGTCTGTATAGGCAGAAGCTTCCACATTAGACACCACAGGTATATTGAGCGGATTGATCACAACTTGCTCTAATTCACTCTGGAGCCGTTCTCCGGCTGGAAGCATAAGAGGACAATGGAACGGCGCACTTACCGGCAGACGCAAGGCACGTTTAGCACCACGTTCCGAGGCAATGGCAAGAGCTCGTTCAACCGCCGTAGTATGTCCGGCGATAACAATCTGTCCCGGAGCGTTAAAGTTAGCGGGAGTGACAATTTCATCTTTGCCCTCCCATTGCGCTGCTTCCGCACAAATCTGCGCAAGTGTTTCAGCATCAACACCAAGAACCGCTGCCATGGCGCCTTTTCCATCCGGCACCGCTTCTTGCATAAAGGTGCCACGTTGACGCACAATTTTGACTGCATCAGCAAAGTCGAGCGCACCAGCAGCAACCAGAGCACTATACTCACCTAAAGAGTGGCCTGCAAGCAGGTCCGCGTTAAGTCCGGTTTCGTGTTGCAAAACACGCAGCGCAGCAATGCTGGTAGTCAAAATTGCGGGTTGAGTATTGGCAGTGAGGCGCAACTGATCTTCCGGTCCTTCATGACACAGGCGGGTAAGATGTTGCCCCAGTGCGTCATCAGCCTGCTCAAACACCTCGCGTGCGTGCCTGAATTCAGCGCACAGCTCTTTACCCATCCCTGCGTACTGAGAACCCTGTCCTGGAAATACAAAAGCTAGCATCTTATCATCCAAAGCATAGATTATTTAATGCAGAATCATACGACAAAATCACCAGCGCAGCAGCGCTGCGCCCCAAGTAAAGCCGCCGCCGAACGCATCAAGCAAAACAAGCTCGCCTGGCTTGAGTAATCCTTTACGGTTGGCTTCATCCAATGCGATAGGGATAGAGGCTCCTGAAGTGTTGCCGCAGCGATTCACATTGACATACATCTGCGTATCGTTAAGGTTCAGGCGCTTAGAAACCGCGTCTAGAATGCGGCGATTGGCTTGATGGGGGAACAACTTTGCGATCTGAGAAACATCAATATCATTAGCCTGCAGCGCCTCTGCTGCCACATTAGACATAGAGCGCACAGCCATCTTGAACACTTCATTCCCCGCCATTTTCAAGTACGGAAGACGCTCTTCAATGCCGGAACATGTTGCGGGATAGCGAGATCCGAATCCAGGCTGATATAGCAATTCCCATTGTGATCCATCTGAATGCAGGTGAGTGGACAGAATTCCATTCTCCCCTTCCTGCCCTTCAAGAACAACGGCACCCGCACCGTCGCCGAACAGGATACAGGTATTGCGATCCTCCCAGTCAATAATACGACTTAAAACCTCTGCACCTATTACTAGGGCGCGCTTACACGTACCCGACTCAATAAACTTGGCAGCACTCGCCAACGCATACACAAAGCCACTACAAGCCGCTGAGACATCCCAGGCTGATGCATTCTTGGCACCTATCTTGTCTTGCACCAGACATGCAGTAGATGGCCATGGGAAATCACCGGTTATGGTGGCTAACACCACCATATCAATCTGCTCTGGGCTCACTCCTGCCATATCCAGCGCCTGCTGCGCTGCTTTCATTGCAAGATCAGAGGTCTGTTCATCATTTGCAGCAATGTGCCGCTCCTTAATGCCGGTGCGTGCGGAAATCCACTCATTGGTGGTGTCGACCATCTTTTCTAAATCAAAATTAGTCAGAATGCGCTCTGGCAGGTAGGAACCTGTACCGATAATACGTGCTTTAATTTGCGCCAATTGTATAAATTCTCCAGTTATTGGTATCCTACCAGGCTAGACATACAGGCTGATGTGCGTGCTGCTGTGCGTGCTGCTGTGCGTATATAGCACCTTATCTTTCCTGAATTAGATCCTGTGCTTCGTTTTCGTCCACGGCACCAGATGTTGATGGTTCTAATATATCTGCCGCCTTATTCAACTGCGCCATTAAGTCGTCGTTTACCGAGGTTAAAATACTTTCTACCGCTTGCCTGATTGCAGTGGAAATAGACTTGGCGCTCGAACTGCCATGGCAGATTATGCAGGTACCGCGAATCCCTAACAGGGGAGCACCGCCATATTCTTCACAATCGATCTTCTGTTTGAAAGCATTGAAAGCAGGGCGTGCCAACAGGTAGCCAATCCGTGCCAAGAACCTAGAGTTTAACTCCTCACGCAACATGGATGCAATGCTGCTTGCAAGCCCCTCAGAGGTTTTAAGTACGATATTACCCACAAAACCATCGCACACAACTACATCCGCAGCGCCGCTGTATATATCTCGTCCTTCTACATAGCCAAGATAATTAAGGTCGTGCTGTTTCAGAAGAGCATGGGTACTGCGGGTCAAGTCGTTGCCTTTTTTCTCTTCAGAACCATTCGACAACAGCCCCACACGAGGGGATGCAATTCCCATGACATTGCGGGCATACACATCACCCATAATAGCGAACTGTTCGAGATGGGAGGGACGACAGTCAACGTTGCCCCCAACGTCCAGGATAAGGACTTCACCGTGGCGTGCAGGCATGATGGTTGCGATAGCAGGACGTTCAATGCCAGCGATCCGTTTCACCACAAACATCCCCGCAGCCATAGTAGCGCCAGAATTTCCCGCACTTACAACTGCCTGCGCCCTGCCCTCTTTAACCAGGTCAAAAGCAACCCGGATAGATGAATCCTTTTTTTTGCGTACCGCATCAGAGGCAGAGTCATTCATACCTACCACCTGAGTGGTATGCTTTACCTCTAACTGCATTCCGTCAGTGTTGTAGCGCTTAAGTTCTTGCTCAATACGCTCAGCGTCTCCAACAAGAATAATTTGAATCCCTGGAGCACGCGCAGCAAGGACGGCGCCTTCCACTTCGGCCGCTGGGGAGTTGTCACCCCCCATGGCATCAACTGCTATAGTTACTGATTTCATCAAAACGCTCAACTCGCCTGATTTCAGACAGTTGTATCCAATACTTCACGATCTTTATAATATCCACAGGTACCACAAACACGATGTGACTGTTTGGGCTCATCGCACTGGGGACACACGGACATTCCGGGAATCTTCAGATGGTCATGTGAACGACGCATATCACGTTTTGACTTTGAGACTTTCTTCTTAGGCACTGCCATTTTATTACTCCTTAAATGTAATCTTCGCTAAAAACAGTTTGACTGCACAAATAATATGCAGTCGAATTTCGGACGAACCTTAAACAAACGCGTAAAAATAAACCAAACGAAGGCTATTTTTCAACCTTAAAATCCCGCAACGTCGCAAAGTGCATACTGATGTTGCCATTACGGCAACTGCATCTATCAACGTTGAGGTTAACACCACATTCGGAACATAGCCCTTTGCACTTTTCTGAGCATAAAGGGCGGATCGGGAGGGCAAGCACTATCTGTTGTTGTATCTCATCACGTAGATCAATCTGCTTACCATCAAACAGCTCAAGGCCCATTTGTTCAGCACTGAGTTCAAGTTCGCCTCCATCCTCGTCCTTTACTTGCGGAAGCTCCTCAACATAGCTCTGGTGGAAACTTACTTTAAGCTCGATGTGCTGTTCTTCAAGGCAGCGGGAACATTGCATCTGCACCGTTACCTTGGCGTCACCATCGACCTCTACAATTTGCGCAATCTTGTGCAGATGGACATGGCATACCACCGGAGTGGTCTCTACGATAGTAGCATCCTCTTGGAGTTGTGCCAACACCGGCAAATCTTCGGGAGAGTAGGTAAAATCCAGGTCGAGACCTGTGGCCCCTATTTCGTCAACACTTACTTGCATTATCTATGTACCATAATTAAGTTGATGCGTATGCTGGGTACGCACATAGACGTGTAAAATAATTAAAAATGAGTTCGTCAGTATAGGTGCTGCTCAAGCATTGTCAAGGGCGAAATAGCTCTACCCCATACAGAGCGAAGATCGTGCTGAGCAACGCGGGGATTAGAGACCAACATAAGCCTGTCTCCAACTTCAAAACAGGCGCCAGCTAAAGCAAAAAAGAACCCTTTATAATGCATCGAAAACCATATACTGGAGGGCGGTGCGAGGCAAGAAAGTTCTTGACAACAAAAAAGCCTAGCCATTTCAACGAGGTAACCTCATCACCCACAGAGCCTGTTGATAAGGTGTGGAAAAGTCTGTTAAAAGCTGGCATCATGTAGTGATAAAAACAACTTTCAACTCTTTGCCTGTTTTTTGGGCATACTATTTCATTCAGTAGTTTCAGGTAGTTACAGACAGAAGGTTAGAAAATAGTAGAAATTTATTTAATTTCGTTTTAGCAACACAAACATCACTCTTTTTCGATACAACGGAGCAGCAGATATGTTTATAACATTGCTCACAATTTTTATCATCGTCCCCATCCTTGAGATATATGTACTTATTTCAGCGGGAAAAATAATCGGGGTGTGGCCAACTATTGGACTTATAATTCTTACGGGTATGGCAGGAGCCTATCTGCTTCGCACTCAGGGCGCTGATGTTCTTAGGCGCATAAACATATCCCTGAATCAGGGAGAGTTGCCCAAGGATGATATTATTGATGGAGCAATGATTTTCTGCGGCGGGTTAACGTTATTTACTCCAGGATTCTGTACCGATATTCTTGGCTTTGCTATGATTATGCCTTTGACACGACCGTGGCTGAAAAAATGGATGAAACGCTATTTTAAGCGTAGAATCGAGAGTGGGAATATCTACATCTACCGAGGGTAAACAAACTTGCAGTGCAGTAGCCAGCTAATATATGTGTGGCAGACACACTGCATCCTGGTCACTGTTCTTTTTTGCCCCAGACCAGAAATACTGGGTACTCAACATCTCCTTCTGGACGCTGTTTAACTATGGTGTGCGCCTGGGTTGAGCCAAGCTCTACAAGACCTAGGCGCTTGAGAATACCTATCACATGGGTGCTCTGAATTCCGGTCTGGATTAGCCCCTCGGGATTATCGTGGAACGTACCGTCGTCGTCCTCCAGATCGGAGAGCGCAAGCCCCCCCCCAGGTTTGAGAGCAGTAATCAGACCCTCAAGTATCGGCTCAATTTCGGGTAAGTGGTGCAATACCATGCTTGAGTAAATTAAATCGTATTCTGCGCAGCCAAGGTGCGCTAAATCATCGCCTACTAGTTTGGTGCTAACTCCAGTGGCGCCAAGATCTGCGGCTTTTTGCTCCACCACCTCTAACATCTCCGCAGCACGGTCTACAGCTACCACTTCCTCCAGCACATCGATCAAGTTAAAGGTAACCAGCCCAGTACCACAGCCAAAGTCCATAGCGCGACATCTAGGGGGGATATCGACATATTTGCGGATAGATTCCGCTACTGCGGCAGCAAGCTTTACCCGCCGCGGTTTTTCATCCCAGGTTGAGGCTACACCATTGAAGTCTTTAACCTTTATTTTCATCTATTATTCCTCTAGCTACATTTTGTTCTTAAATATGTTCTTCCGGTTCGGTTAAATTTCACACCAGCCGTCACACGCAGGAAAATACAACGCCACGCGACAACATCTTTCGGGCTCCAGCTGTTGCAACAGGGCTCGATAGCGCTCTAATTGAGGTGCGTACTCTGCGCTCTGACGCTGATAGAACGCTTCCATCTGTTCCCCTTGTTCTGGATATGCAGTTTTGTAGTCAACAATCCAGCGCTCATTGGTGACGGGATCAATAAAGGTACGATCCACCACCCCAGCCACACTCTCAGTTGCATAAAGGCCGCATATCTCAAACTCTACACTAGCGTCAGGATGTGGAGCCAGAATCCAACGCCCTATTTCACTCTCCAGGGTTCGTTCCAGCATCTGAATACAGGTGGCCGCAAGAGAGTCTGCCTCAGCGGGATACCCTTCAAGGACAAATCGCTGCACCATCCCCTGACGTAGAGCACGGATATGTGCACCCTGCTGCCGCGTTGCAGCGCCACACAGATAAGCGAGATATTCATGCACTACAGTTCCTATAGTGGCACTGCGCCTTACCTCTGCAGCTACAGGACGGTATGCTGACGCTGGATGCTGAGCAGCATCCACGCTTGCATCTGCTGCAAAAGGAGAGCATGGCGGGAAGTTTTCCTGTGGCAGCCGCTTTAATAGTGATTCAACTGCCACGGCAGCGGCTTCTCCCTCCCCCTCCTCATGCGGAGCTAACGCGGTGAAATATGTTTGCGTGGCGGGCCACAGCAATTCAAGCAGAGAGCCACTGGGAGGTGCACTGGTGCCTGAGACATTCAGAGGCGCATGGGCATAGCAGTACAGTTTCTTACGTGCTCGTGTCACCGCCACATACAATAGACGCGCACTTTCGTACCCCTCTTTGCGCTTTTCCATCCGTTCCAGCATGGCATACACGGGATCTGGCTCTGCAGAACTACGCTCCGCCACAGGAGCAAGCAATAAACCAAAATGAGGGTCTTCTTCCCAGCGCAAGAGGGTTTTTGAATTTCTACGCGGCTTGCGCCCTAGACCAGGGAGAAAAACATGGTCAAACTCAAGTCCTTTTGCCTTATGGATTGTCATCACATGCACCCGTGCTTCCAGACCTCCGCGTGCGCGCGCATATAGCTGTGTTAGCTGCTGTTCCAAATGCATGAAGTTGTCCACATCTCCACCCTGTTCGCAACGTTCCAACACTTCCCCAAACTGCTCCAGCGCTTCAAGTTCCGCAAGGTCCCAACATTGGCGCACCCCCAAGGTCTCAAGGCACTCTTCACACAGACGCCGCAAAGGGAGACGCCCACGCAGGTGCTGATAGTAAAGCAAAATCCGCCCCACATGAACAAAGCGTGCACACCCAGCTTTATCCAACCCCGGTATGTTTTGAGCCTGCTCCAAAGCTGCACCAAGGGTTGGGAAACGGGCAATATGGGTCAGATCGACTAATGTCAAACCACACCATGGTGCGCGCAAAACACTCATCCAACTGAGTTTATCCGCCGGGTGAAGCAGGGCTTTAAGGACCGATACTGCATCGCGCACCAGCATATTATCCTTAAGCGGATCGATATCCTGCGCCTGATATTTAATCCCCTCACGTTGCAGCAACGGGATAATCGCGCTCAGATGTGAGCGGGAGCGTACGAGTATTGCAACACTGTCATCCCTGTTGCTAGCCAGCACCTCCTTGATCTGCCCTACGACCGCCTGTGCTTCGAGATTAAGGTCCGGGCACGCCATGGGAGAAAACAGAAGAGGATCCACCCCTGGAGGATGCACCGGAACCGCCGCAGAAAAGCGTACCGCTCCACTGCCGGCATGCTCATGGGCGGGGAAAATGGCGCTAAACCAGTCATTTACCAACCTCACCAAATTACCCTGAGAGCGAAAGTTTGCTGTCAACTGCAACGGAACCAGAGGAATTTGCCCAATCCCTTCGGTACCAGCACGGAGAAACAATCCCACCTCTGCTTCACGAAACCGGTAGATAGATTGCATCGGATCGCCGACAATAAACAGGGTGCGCCCACAACCTTGCCCCCACGCACTGGTGAGGGTTTCAAGCAAGCTGAACTGAAGCCAAGAGGTGTCCTGAAACTCATCCACCAGAATATGCTCGATCTGCTGATCCACCTGCAGCAACAGATCGGTAGGATTACCACTTTCAACCAGAGCATGGCGCGCACTCAAGGCTATTTCGGTAAAATCTGCTTCAGTACTAGCGCGAAACTCCACCCACAATTGTGCCACCAGGCGCGGTAACACCACCAGCATGGCGTGCAACACTTCCCACGCGGAAGCTGGATAACGCGGTGGTGGCAAGGTTTTAACCTCGTGCCACAAGCTTGGATCGACACGGTTCTGCAAGGATTCGAGCACTGCAAGAGCTGCTTTTTTCATCTCCTTACTCTGTGTATCCTTGCCCGGAGGGAAACCCGTGTTCTTATCCACTCGCTTGCGCCACTGTCCTTGCGCAGTGAGGAGCATGGATGCTATAGCCTGCCACTGCGGTAACTCTGCGGCTACAGGGTCAGGGAATGTATGATTCTGGTAGGCACAGATAGGGCTAGTTCCAGCAGCGCACTGACTCGAAGCATAGGTTGCGAGCTGGTGGAGTTGAGGTAACAATGCTGCATCTAGTTGCTGTTGCGCCTGAACGAGGATCTCCTCAACCTTGTGCGCTAAATTTTCCTCCAATGCAGCCCGCATCTGTTCTGGATCGATAAGGATGTGACGCATCCATTGATCTCGCCGTGCAAGAAGATCAACCAGCATATTTTCCAGGATATCCGCACGGTTATCGACATGGGCCAGCAACTTATCCACTGCAACGCGGGTGATTGAATCGAGGCGCTGGGTAAAAAGCAAACTGCGCACCGCATTCTGATAGTACTGCTGCGGAAATTCACTTACCCGCGGCAACGCCCCCAAACGTGACAACCACGGCATCCGCCGCACAAATTCAGCGTTGAGACTATCGATGGTCTGAATACGCAGTTGCGCCGGCGCTTGAAGGATGTTCCACTCTAGGCGCGTATCGCGCTCCAATACTGCCAACGCTAGCCTGCGCGTGGTGCGCTCGTGTGGCGAAAGTTCACCATCACCAGCGCTAGCTGCAGCGGTGAGCGCTCCCATGACCCGTTCACGCATTTCGGCGGCGGCCTTGCGCGTAAAGGTGATGGCAAGAACTTCACCCGGCTGTTCCACGCGCGCGAGCATCACTAAAAAACGCTGGATTAAAAGTTCAGTTTTCCCTGAACCCGCTGGGGCGCGGACGATACACGAAATTTCAGGATCAAGAGCGCGCTTACGTGCGGCAGCATCGCTGAGTTCCACGGCTAGCCCATCTCTATCTATTTCATCTTTTGGGCTGCTCATATTTCGTCCTCTTCTGCCTCAACTGCTGCGGCAGTATCCTGAATGCGGCACAGAGGATACAACTCACAAAACTGGCATGTTTGCGTCTGCGCCGGATCAACCTCTGCACCCCCGGCAGCGATATCTTGCGCCAGCCGTTCCAGTTCTATACGCCAGTGTTCCTGCAAGTGCCCCCACTCCTCCCCATTCATCCCTTGGAGGGGGTACCCTGTGTTGTGTGAGTTCTCAACGGTAGCGCAAACCCCCTTGAGACGGCACTCACCTGCGCGCACTTGCGCAATTGCTAAACCCAGCGCAGGCTGATGCTTTCCATAGAGAGCATACACCGGCAGCTGTGGCTCCAACAGGTCTTCCCCTACTATATCCTTAAGGGCTACCACACCGGTTTTGTAATCGAGCAACACCAACCCGCCAGCGGGAAGAAGCTGGTCTACGCGATCCGCAATAGCAGTAACCTTAAGGTCTCCAACCTGAAGTTCTTCACGCTCTTCCACACTCAGCACCTTAAAGGGGGAACGCTCGCGTTCAATTTCCAACCACTCCTGCGCCAATCTCACCAGACGCTGCTGCTCCAGCTCACGCAAGATATGTGGCACATAGCCGTTGCGGCTATCTGTTAATATTTCATTACTTAACTGAACCAACAGCTCGCGGACTTGAGCGTCATTGCGAGTCAGAAGTTCTTCCTGGGTGCACACATCTTCCCAGAAACGCTGCAGCAACAGATGGAGCAGACTGCCACGTACCCGCATATCCACCCCTTCCACCGGCACTTCAAGAGGGTTAACCCGCATCCGATAAATTGCATAGGCGCGAAACGGGCATGCGGCCTGCGCTTTCAGCAGATGGGTCCCCCCTCTTACTGCGTAGGGGGGAGAGCTAGCCGCATGTTCGGTAGCTAAGGGGATGCCGCGCCCATCGTGGATAACTTCGAGCCTTACTTGATCAGCCGTAGGTGTGGTGCTCTCCTCGATGGAGTTAAGGAGCGGATGTGCAGAGACGCCACGGGGTAAAAAAGGACTCGGCGTGTAACTATTCCCCTCCTCACTGCACAGCGGATAGCTGAAATTCACCTCCGGTGCCAGTGCCTGAAATTGTTGTATCAAACGTGTACAAAACTCAATCTCGCGTGCCATACTCGCGCGCGGCATAGCCTGCTCTTTTTGCACCTGCACCGGAATAAAGGTGTTGTAGTTGAGTGGCGCCGGGAGAACCTGAGCGTGAAGGCCAGTTACCCATACCGCATCACAGGCAAGGGCCACCCCCTCCAGCAAACCAACCACTTGCAGACGTTTATCGCGCGCGGCAGGCTGAAAGACACTCTCATCGCTCAAACGCTGAAGTTGCCGCACCGCATCGATGCGCGTTATCTCACCCTCAACCGCACACAGCGATGCAAACTGAGGCAATATCTGCTCCTCCCACGCTTGGAGTATCTGGTAGGTCTCGGAGTCGGGGGGGTGGTCGCCTGGCCACCCAGCAGCATGGAGCGTTGCACTAAAAATCTCCCCCCACTTTCTTGGAGAATGGCGGGTTTCTATGTGGCACAGATCCTGAAGCGCGGCTGTGATGTGCTCAACTCCTTTACTGCAAAACCCCTTCTGCTCCAGCACGCGGATATAGGTGTCCAGCTGCGCACGTGGCTGAGAATAAGAGCGCAGCAGCACTTCAGCGGTGGCATGCCAATCCATATGGTGGTGCCCACCACTAAACCAGGGGGATCGAAGCAAATAGCCGAACTCATCTAACGCTAAAGGATCTACAGCCTGAAGCAGGCGCAGTGCCGCATGGATTACCCCATACTGACTCAGAGGCTTGCCCAGCGAGATATTAAGGGCAATCTCCTCCGTTGCAGTGCCCGTAGCACCATCACCTGGTGCCCTTACATGCGCTCTTAAGATGCGCTCGATTGCGGAGTGTTGGCGTTCCAATTCGGGAACAACTATCCCAACGTGCCTCCCTGCGGCAATATTGGCATGCGCCCAGTGCGCCAACTGGTGTAGCTCCGCCTCAGGATCGGCACAAGGGTGTACATACGTAATTGTGTCCCGCACCTCTAGGTTCGGCACGCAAATGTTGCTCCCTTTTGCAGCTAAGGTGTCACACAGGGAACGCAACTGCGGCGAGATCTCATCAAAGCCCACCAGCCACACTTCGGCGGGTGCAGGGATCTCCCCTGTGTGAAATTTACCCTGCATATGTGTGCCCAAGCGCTGAGAATCTATATATCCATGGGTGTCACAGTATGCAAGATAGGCCGCGCACCAACGCTTAAATGCACCCTCTTCGGAAGTGTGCGCAGTATAATCGTCCAGCGCAATCTGATGCTCGCACAGCGCAGCATATGCTTTCAGGGCTTGCTTCACCGTGGCTCCCACCTGCAGCAAGGCATACGCATGCTGCTTCAAATCTGCGCGAATGAACTGCTGCCACAGTGCATATTGCTGCGCGGAGTTAAGGAGGCTTCCACTGGAGACGTTCTGCACCAGGCAGCGCTGCCACCACAGCACCGGGGTAAATATCTGTGGCTTGGCCCATGCACTGGCACCAAGCTCCACCTGCCACTGCGCATATTCACTCAACAAGGTGCGGGTCATGCGTTGATTGACCGTAAGGATCACCGCGTGTCGCTGCGCCGCCTCAAATATCTGTTGCGCTTCATACAACACTTTAATGACTAGCCCTTTCTATTTCCCTGCATTGCGGCTAAGGGGTTCTGTACGGGAGAATTGTGTTTCAAATCAATATCAAAGGGGAAGAGAAAGCGATACACCATGCCGGAATGAGCGTCCGCAACGTAAAGATATCCATCGGGGGCGACAACCAGAGCTGCAGGTTGAGCATATATTTTTGCCGCGGTGGCCAAACCGCTGACCACATCCACCCCCCAGCCGCTCAAATTTCCTTTTTCATCTAAAGGGAGTCCAATAATGCGGAAGCCGCGGCGCTGTAAATCGTGCACACGCCCTTTGAGAGCAACATACAGCATGGAGCGGTAACGCTGGGGTGCATTCAGGTTTGTGCCAAAGGCAAATCCAGCAGGAACACTGTGGGGCGGAAGAAGCGCACGGGGAACTGCAGTAGCTGAACAGATGGTTTTAGTCCCCAGATGCCTGTCTGGAACCCGATACTCGTAGCAAAAGGGCCAGCCGTAATCTTCTCCACGCTTGAGAACATTTATCTCATCGGCCGGGGGATGAAGCTCTAAGGTGTCAGGAGCGCTATCAACTACCCACAACTCCCCCGTTTGAGGATGGTGACCAAGCGCGCGCGCATGATGCAACCCTGTGGCATAGAGCTCCACTTCACCCGCCTTAGTGATCAAGAGCACAGCAGCGCGCTGCCATTCCAGTTCCTGTGGCTGCGCATCTCCTGCTCCAATCGAAAGGTAGATATTGCCCTCAGCATCAAGAGACAAGGCGCGGTGTTCAGTAGCAGTGGCAGGAGGCAGACCATCCACAATGGTCTCAACAGTTGTCGGTGTTGCAGAGGTTGTGGGGATACCGAGCTTGAGTACTGCAGTCCGGGTGGCAACATACAGATAACCAGCTTGCCACGCTAACCCCATAGGGCGATCTATACTTGGAGTGAGGATGCGCTTGCGCCACAAGTTAGTGCTGGCGGCAGCGGCATTGGAATTTTCAGAAAGTGAATGTTGCTGCTCAAGGCTATAAATCAGGCCTGCATCAGGCAGAGACGCAAACACCATCCCTGCGTTAGAATCAGCAGCAAAAACCATATCCCCTATCCCCTGCAAACCGCATGCAACCGGAAGCAGGTCAACCCCCGCAAGCGCTCTAACCTCTATCTCTGTTGTTGCACCCGTATCTGGATGCGGCACCGGCAGAGTCTGGGTCTGAGTGGTGAAAGCTAGCGCCTCAAGGGGAGCATCGTCTGCAAAGTCTTGCGTGTTCTGCTCCGAATGAGTGGTGGGTGTGTACCCATGTAGCTCTGGAGTCAAGCGATAAACCTGCGCCCAACTCTCCTCTGCCCCTACAGGAGGCCACAGCCGTTCCGCACTAAGGTAAGCCAGCAGTATCGACAAAGGGATAGCAAGCAACAACATCCCCCTGCCCCAGCGTTTCCCGATCAACGCAAGGGAAACTCCAACTCCGAGCATGGCTATAAACAGCAGCAGCGGACAGTCGAGCGATAGTGACTTTACCCCAAACACAAGCACAATAGTGCCCCACAACAGGAACAGATACAGAAAAAACTCAGCTAACCCACGCATTTATATTTTTTCAATCCTGTTCCTGGCCCAGATGCTGATTCTTTTGCAGATAGTTGACCACATAGTCATACACCGCAGCGCTAAGGGTGTGTTGCTTGCCGGTATAGCCGGCAGCGCGCAACTTGGTAACATCTGAACAGGTGTAGTACTGGTACCGATCGCGCAATTCTGCGGGCATCTCCACATATTCGATATTTGGCTCCATCCCCAGAGCAGAAAAAATAGCCCCAGCCAGATCGTTCCATGTGTTAGCACTTGAGCTGCCAATATTGAAAATGCCATTTATTTCAGGATGTCTAAAAAAGAACAGGGTCATATCTACGACATCTTTAATGTAGACAAAGTCGCGTTTTTGTTCGCCATGTGCATATTCAGGACGATAGGACTTGAACAGCCCGATCTTGCCACTCTCCATGATCTGCTCATAGGCTTTGATAACCAGAGAGCGCATCTCCCCTTTGTGGTATTCGTTGGGGCCAAACACGTTGAAAAACTTCAGCCCGGCAATGGAGTCCAGCATCCCCTCACGTCGCGCCCACAGGTCAAACATATGCTTGGAATAGCCATACATATTCATTGGTCGCAGTCGATTCAGTTCCGTTTCTGCATCCACAAAACCATGTTCACCATCGCCATAGGTCGCAGCACTGGAAGCATAGATAAAGCGCGCATTCAAGTAGCGGGCAAACAACGCCATACGCTTAGTATATTCAAAGTTATTTTGTACCAAGTACCGTGAATCAGTTTCGGTAGTAGTGGAACAAGCCCCCATGTGAAAGATTGCCTCGATCCCCTTCGCGCCAAAACCGCACAGGTGCTTGATCTCCTCGCCTTGAGCAAGGCGAAGAAAGTCGTCTTTCTCCATATAATCTGCATAGCGCAGCGCCGCTAGATTGCGCCATTTGTCCGAGGTACCAAGAGAATCGACAATCAATATGTCATCGCGTCCCAATTGGTTAAGGCGCCACACTAGTGCACTGCCGATAAAACCAGCTCCTCCAGTTACAACTATCATGGTTTAAGTGTCTCCTGCATGAGGTGTATATACGGTAGTTAAGAATGAATTTCCAAGTGAACTCTGGTATAGTTACATTAGAGTAAAACGCAAGCCAGATTGGAACGGATATTACCATTGCCGGAGGTTGCGCGCAAATATGTTACACCTCTCGGCATTTAACCATGTTTCAGTTTAACTAAACAGCGTTCTATATTTCGCTGAACCGGGTTGATTGTTCTTGACAATCCAATTCATGCAAGTCAATGTTATTTTCACCAAGCCTAAAACAACATTCACCTGACACTGTATTAAAACACCTTTTTTATTAGATGTATGCCCTGCTTTGATCTCTTCTAGATTTCAGCGTGCAGCGCTCTTATTTTCACTCTGACTAAAACTCGAAAGGACACGCAAAATGGCAAAAAATAGTGAGGCCCTTGAATATCACACTACTGGACGCAAGGGCAAAATAGAGGTAATCGCCACCAAACCGTGCCTTACCAGTCATGACCTCTCCCTCGCCTACAGTCCGGGAGTGGCCGAACCATGTCTGGAAATTGAAAAAAACCCCAAAGATGCCTATGAGTATACAGCTAAGGGGAACCTGGTCGCTGTGGTTACCAACGGCACCGCAGTGCTGGGTCTGGGCGATATCGGTGCCCTCGCAAGCAAGCCAGTGATGGAAGGGAAAGGCGTTTTATTTAAGCGCTTTGCCGATGTTGACGTGTTTGATATCGAACTTGACACTAAAGATTCAGAAGAGATTATCCGCACAGTAAAATTGCTGGAACCTACGTTCGGAGGGATCAATCTCGAAGACATTAAAGCACCGGAGTGCTTCTACATTGAAGAGCAACTTAAAAAGCTCATGAACATTCCGGTCTTTCACGATGACCAGCACGGCACTGCCATTATTGCCAACGCCGGGCTAATAAATGCGCTCGAAATTATCGGTAAAGATATTAGTAAAATCCGCATTGTTGTCAATGGCGCAGGCGCGGCGGGGATAGCCTGCGCCAACATGGCTATTACCCTGGGTGCAAAAAAAGAAAATATGATTTTGTGCGACAGTAAAGGGGTTATCTTCAAAGGGCGCACAGAAGGGATGAACCTGTATAAAGAGCGCCTTGCCACCGAATCAAGCGCACGCACCCTGGAGGAAGCGATGGAGGGCGCAGATGTGTTTTTCGGCGTCTCAGCCAAGGATGTAGTTACTCCCAAGATGGTTGCAAGCATGGCACCCGACCCAGTTATTTTTGCCATGGCAAACCCTGACCCGGAGATCCTCCCAAGTGTGGCACTCAAGGTACGCGATGATGTAATCATGGGCACTGGGCGCAGCGATTTTCCCAATCAGGTTAATAACGTGCTGTGTTTCCCATTCCTGTTTCGAGGCGCCCTCGATACCCACGCAACTGCCATAAATGACGAAATGAAGATGGCTGCAGTTAAAGCACTCGCAAATCTGGCGAAGGAGGATGTGCCAGATTCCGTTATCAAGGCCTACGGTAACACCAAGTTCTCCTTCGGGCGCGACTACCTGATTCCCAAGCCGTTTGATCCGCGCGTTTTGCTCCACGTGGCTCCAGCGGTAGCGCAGGCGGCAATCGACAGTGGCGTGGCACAAACCCCTATTGAAGATATGGTAAAATACACCGAATCCCTCGAGGCTCTGCAGGGACGCTCCAAGGAGATCATGCGCACCATGATCAACAAAGCCAAGGCGTGCCCTAAGCGTATTGTGTTCCCCGAAGGGGATCATGATAAAATCCTGCGGGCGGCACAAGTTCTTATGGATGAGCAGATCGCCACCCCTATTCTTCTTGGACCAAAGAACGAAATTACCGACAACATCCGTCGCTTAGGGTTGGATCTGCATGGGGTGCAGATTATTGATCCGCACGACAACCAGAAAACCCAAAAATATGCTGATGAATTTTTCCGTCTGCGCCAGCGCAGAGGGGTAACTCCGGCCGAAGCGACCCGCACCATGAAACATCAGCGCAACTACTTTGGCGCCATGATGGTACATGTAGGCGATGCAGATGCCATGCTTTCTGGGATCAACCATCACTACCCCGAAACCATCCGCCCTACTCTGGAAATTATCGGCAAACAACAGGAGATCATGGGGGTACACGGTCTGTACATGCTTGCGTTTAAGAATCGCGTGGTTTTCTGTGCCGACACCACTGTATCTATCGACCCAAGTGCCGAAGAACTGGCAGAAACCGCCATCCTTGCTGCCAACAAGGCACGCCACTTTGATGTTGAACCGCGCATTGCCATGCTCTCGTTCTCTAACTTTGGCAGCGCAAACCATCCCTTTACCAACAAAATTCGCAAGGCTACCCAGTTAATAAAAGAGTGGGCTCCCGAGCTCGTGGTTGAGGGTGAGATGCAAGCTAACGTTGCTTTTGATCCTGAACTTACGGAACGCCAGTACCCTTTTTCCGCCATTAAAGGGGATGCGAACGTTCTGATATTCCCTGATCTAAATTCAGGCAACATTGCCTACAAATTGTTGGATAAACTTGGCGGTGCCGAGGCAGTAGGCCCCATCCTCATGGGGGTCAAGAAGCCAGTGCACGTACTTCAACGTGGCGATGACGTCAACGACATTGTCAATCTTGCGGCTGTGGCTGTTGTTGATGCACAATACTCTCTTGAGCACGAAGTGCACAAATGCTGAGTAACTACAGATAGTTTTACGCGACGCAATAAAGCCTTTGACCTCTGCTGCGATCAAAGGCTTTATTGCGTTAAAGCACAGTGACAATCTCGTGATAGGATCGGTTCATCATCCTCCCTTGATACACTTCCAAATTCCCCCCATCCCTGCTACAATCCTGCGACTTTTCAACATATACTTTAAATTAAACAATACCGAGCAGGAGGTTCTGCCATGCGCTATAAAAGCACCAGAGGTTCAGTTTCAGGCATCTCATTTTCCGACGCGGTTATGATGGGGTTGGCTACCGATGGGGGTCTATTGCTCCCAGAGCAGATCCCCACCATATCTACACAGGAACGTGCGCAATTTCACTCCATGGAGTATCCTGAATTAGCCTTCAATATCATTAAGCATTTTGTAGGGGATGATATCCCTGCTGACGAACTCCAGCACATCATTGAGCGTTCGTACAACAAATTCACCCACCCCCAGGTCACCCCGGTAGAACGCCATGGGGAGGTGCACATTCTAGAACTGTTCCATGGTCCGACCCTGGCGTTTAAAGATGTGGCGTTGCAGTTCTTGGGCAATTTATTTGAATATCTGCTCAAACAGCGTGGCTCCCACATGAACATCATTGGTGCCACTTCTGGCGATACCGGCAGCGCGGCTATTTACGGGGTAAAAGGCAAAAAAAATATCAACATCTTCATTCTCCACCCAGAAGGGAGAGTCTCCCCTATCCAAGAACTACAGATGACCACCGTCACCGATCCAAATGTGTTCAATCTCGCCATTGACGGCAACTTTGATGATGGACAGCGGATTGTGAAGGAGATCTTCGGCGACCTTGAATTCAAGCATAAGCATGCGCTGGGGGCAGTCAATTCGATAAACTGGGCGCGTGTCCTTGCACAGATTGTGTACTATTTCTATGCGTGGAGCAGAACCGCGGCGAATGTTGATGCGCGCGTGGACTTTGCCGTCCCTACGGGAAATTTTGGGGATATTTTTGCCGGCTATATGGCTAAGCAAATGGGCCTGCCAATCGGTCAACTGGTATTGGCAACCAACGAAAACAACATCCTGTCACGCTTTGTGGCCCATGGAGATTACTCCATAGATACCGTGGTAGAAACCCTCTCTCCCTCTATGGACATTCAGGTGGCAAGCAACTTTGAACGATATCTCTACTACTTGCTCGATGGAGACAGCAACACCCTGGTGCAAATGATGGAGGACTTTAGTTCCAAACACAAAATGGCTTTCAGTGCTACCCAACAACAACAGGTACAGGACGACTTCAGCACCCTCACAGTGGATACCGAGGCCACGCTGAAAACCATTGCGCGCTTTTATACCGACAATAAATATATCCTCGACCCCCATACGGCAGTAGGGGTAACTGCTGGGGAGCACCAGCGCAATGACGACGTACCGATGATATGTCTGGCCACTGCCCATCCGGCTAAGTTTTCCGCTGCGGTACGCCGTGCCATTGACATAGAACCGCCCCGCCCTGAATCGTTGCGCGATATTGAACAACGCGCAAAACGGTGTGAACCGATCCAGGCAGATACTCAGGTGATAAAGGATTACATTGCAACCCATGCCCTGAGTTAAGCCAAGGTTGGTCTGCACTGGGCCTAACTCATATACTCTCAGCATCACTCTAACCACGTATCGAAAGAGAAATAAAACTTTATGCTTACACAAACCGGAGACATTACCCACTGGATCGCATTCAGCGCCGGACTCCTGTCATTTTTTTCTCCCTGCGTGTTGCCACTGATCCCTTCATTCATGGCATACATCACCGGAGTTTCTTTTGCCGACCTCAAAAAAGAGCACCAAAGCTCGCAGGTGCGCTGGCGTGTAGTAAGTCACTCCTTTGCCTTTGTATGTGGTTTTTCCGCAGTATTTATTTTATTGGGGGCGGCAGCTGGCCTGTTCTCAGGCTCCGTGCAATCTGGCATGGATGAAGGGCTACTCTGGGTTCAGCGCATTGGTGGAGTGCTGGTCTTTGCTTTTGGTCTCCACATGACTGGGATTTTGCGCATTGGAATGTTGATGCAGGACAAACGGATCAACATTAAGAGTAAACCCAGTGGCTATGTGGGCAGTTTTTTGGTGGGGCTTGCGTTTGCCGCAGGGTGGACACCGTGCATTGGTCCTATTCTGGGTGCTATTCTCGCCCTCGCGGCGGGGACCTCTACCGACACCCTGCACGGTGTGGCGCTTTTAACTACCTACTCTGCCGGGTTGGGGATTCCTTTCATGCTTGCGGGGCTGTTGTTTCATAGGTTTTTGCTATTTTTCAACCGCTTTAAAACCCACATCCGCTTGATGGAGATCATCACCGGAGTTCTTATGATTGTAGTTGGTGCACTCCTGTTTTCAAACCAATTCAGCAAGATATCTAACTGGATATATCAGATTATCCCCATGTAGCGGCTGCTGACTATTGTGTTGCGGGGCGAATATCCTTCACTTTAAGTTGCAGGGATGTTCGCCCCCGCCACGTATTGGTATCAACCTGAAACAAAATATCCACCCGCTCCTGCAACATCTCGAATTTAGTGGCAAGGCCAAAGGCGATGCACGCCAAGCTATAACCACCCTGCTGCACCCGAAAGCGTACATGTTTTCTCCCCACCACCGTGGCCTGCTGCACTTTCAAGTTGCGACATAAGAACACCGGCTCTGGATTCCCCATCCCAAACGGAGCCAGAGCCTGAAGCTCTTCATGCAGCTGTGTACTGATCTCATCCAGTGGGAGTTCAAGGTCGTATAGCGCGCAGGGGATCAACTGTTCAGGGCGCAGGGATTGGCACGTGTATTCTTCAAATGCCTGCGCAAATTGCTCAATATCGTGCGCCACTATGCTCAAGCCTGCCGCAAACTCATGCCCACCATATCCCTGCATCCACGTACTACAATGTTTCAGGGCATGATATAGATTAAGTCCGCGGATAGAACGCCCGGAGCCCTTCCCCATTCCAGTTTCAGGATCTAGAGCAATCAGAATTACCGGGCGGTGAAACATCTCTACCAAACGACTTGCAACGATCCCGATTACCCCTGAGTGCCAACCCGAATCGGCCAGCACAATGCTGGTGCGTGAACTACACAACTCATGCTTAATGCGGGTCAGCGCATGTTGCAGGGTCATCTCTTCAATTTCCTGGCGCTCGCGGTTGCATTGATCAAGCTCGGTGGCAATATTAAGCGCCACCTGTGGGTCTGTGCTCAGCAGGAGTTCAACTCCGCGCGCTGCATCAGCCAGACGCCCGGCTGCGTTGAGACGTGGAGCAAGGCGGAAGCCGACCACTCCGGCACTTACTTTATCAACTCCGGCAACCTCTCGGAGCTTACTTATTCCTGGGCGAAAATCCCCTTCTAGCAAGGGAAGCCCAGCTCTAACCAGAATACGATTAACTCCGGTCAGGGGCACCAAGTCAGCAACGGTGCCGAGGGTTACGAGATCGAGCAGCATGCGGATATCAAATCCGGCCGGCACTTGGTTCTCGCGGCGCAAGGTCGCGTAAAGTGCAACCACCAGCATAAACGCTACCCCCGCCCCACACAGTGGTTGGTATGGAAACGCGGATGATTCAAGCCATGGATTCACGCACGCATACGCGCCCGGCAGTTGATCGCCCGGCTGATGGTGGTCGGTTATAATTAGATCAATGCCACACTCACGCGCCAAGTCAGCTTCTGCTACAGAGCTGATGCCACAGTCAACTGATACTACAACCTTCACCCCAGTGGTGGCAGCTTCGCACAGCGCCGCCGCACTTAGGCCATAGCCCTCATCCTGGCGCAAAGGGATATGGTACGAAACCCTAGCTCCGGCCCGCTCAAGGGCGAGAAAGAGCACAGAGGTAGCACTTACGCCGTCAACATCGTAATCACCATGTACTGCGATCAGCTCACCGGTGCGAATAGCGCTGAGAAGACGTGTCACCGCTTTATCCATATCCGGCAACAGGAGTGGATCAGGAAGCTCTTTCAAGCGCGCATGCACAAAGGCATGCGCCTGCGGCGCGGAAGTTATCCCGCGCAACGCGAGCAGTTGTGCCTGGAATGGAGTTATCCCTGCAAGGATGAAATCTGTGGCGCCAGAACAGATCTCTGCACGTGGTTGCCAAGTGCGCTGAGTATGCGCGTCCATGGGGGTGGAAGATATTGCTGTAGACAGGTTCTGGACTTTGAATGTCACATGCTACTCCACATAAAAAAGGGCCGCAAGAAAGCACGGCCCTTTTTTATAGCTATTTGTATTGTTAATCTAGCCTCAGGCTCAGGCTTTGCGCGGTTCTTTCGTCTGAAACTTATCCCATAACAACAGCATCGAGCTGGCAATGAAGATAGAGGAATATGTCCCCACAACAACGCCAATTAGAAGGGCGAAGGCAAAGTCGTGAATAACTCCCCCCCCGAAGACAAACAAGGCCAACACTACCAACAATGTAGTGATTGAAGTAAGGATGGTACGCGATAGGGTTTCGTTTATACTCCGATTGATAAGCTCTGGAAAACTTTTATCGTTGTAGCGTCCACGATTCTCCCTGATTCGGTCGTACACGACAATGGTATCGTTGAGAGAATAACCGATAATCGCAAGAAATGCCGCAATGACTGGAAGGCCTATCTCTTTGTCAAAGATCGAAAATGCGCCAAAGGTCAAAACCACATCGTGCAACAGCGCAACAACAGCCCCCACTGCAAAACGTAGTTCAAAGCGCCAGCTGATATACAATAGAATGCCAACCATGGCGTACATAATGGCCATCAACCCCTTTTTGCGCAAATCCTTACCCACCTGGGGCCCAACCATCTCTACGCGACGTAACTCGACGCTACCCTCACCATACCCTTGCTCCAGCTTCTGCATCAGGGCAATACGCATCCCCTGGAGACCATCATCAGTTTCTTCCGCGCGAATAAGAAATTCGTTATTTCCATCTCCAAAGCGTTGTACCAGGGCTGAGCTTAAAATCTCTGGAACAAGCAATTCTTTGATCTGCGCCGCATCCGTAGATTGGTCAAAACGTACTTGCACTACGGTTCCACCGGTAAAGTCAACTCCGTAGTTGGGTCCGCCGCGCACTATAAGCGCTGTCAACCCTACTAGGATTAGAACAACCGATATTACTGCCACATACCGACGCTTTCCTACAAAGTCGATGTTTACATCGGGTTTTATCAACTCCATCAGTTGCTCCTTTTATATACTGATCTTCCGGACATTACGTACATCCAAGAAGAAATCAAAAATCAGGCGTGAAACAAATATGGCAGTAAACATGGATGCCAAGATACCAACCGAAAGGGTTACCGCAAACCCCTTGACTGGGCCAGTGCCAAATTGGAACAGAACCAATGCCGCTATCAGGGTGGTTATATTGGCGTCTACAATAGTGATAAACGCTTTAGCGTAACCGGAATCAATCGCAATACGAGCTGATTTGCCGTTGCGTAACTCCTCACGAATACGTTCAAAGATCAGCACATTCGCATCAATCGCCATCCCCACCGTTAGCACTATCCCCGCAATCCCCGGCAGGGTCAAAGTAGCCTTAAACATCCCCAGTAGCGCAAGGATAAAGAGAATATTCAGCACCAAGGCGGTGTTGGCTATAAGTCCGGCACCGCGGTAGTACACAAGGATCATGGCAATGACCAAAACTGCGCCAATAAGCACAGACTTAATTCCCTGCGAAATGGAATCGTACCCCAGGGACGGTCCAACGGTACGGTTTTCCAGGATATTTACCGGGGCGGGTAGGGAGCCGGCTCGCAACACAATAGCCAGGTCGGTTGCTTCCTGCTCGGTAAACGCCCCACTAATCTGCGCACTACCTCCCGAGATCCGTTCCCGAATCGTAGGCGCAGAATACACAGTATCATCAAGTACTATTGCCATGCGCTGGCCCACGTTAGCCGCAGTGATCTGGTCAAAGCGCTTTGCCCCGGCAGCATTGAAGTCGATAGAAACATAGGGCTCGTTAAAACGGGTATCGATCCGCACCTGTGCACCGGTGAGCAGATCTCCAGTAAGAGATGCACGCTCGGTCACCACAATGGGACGCTCAGTCACATGCCCGGTGCGTGGATCAACATTGCGCTCATACAGTAGTTTTGTACCCGGCCTGAGGTTTCCAGCCTTGGCGGCCTCAATATCGGCATCTGCTACAACCATCTTGAACTGCAACTGCGCAGTCTTACCCAGCAGGTTGATAGCGCGTTGCGGGTCTTTAACCCCGGGAAGCTGAATCAAAATACGATTGTCCGACTGGCGCTGAATAAGTGGTTCACTAACACCAAATTGATCCACGCGGTTACGCATGGTCTCAAGAGCCTGGCGCACAGCAAAATCTTCAATCTGGGCAACCTCTTTGTCGCTGAAGCGGTAGTTTTTCTCTACATAACCGGAGCTGGCTTTTATAGTCATAGACTCCAGGGAAGGAAAGTGCTCGCGCATTATTGCATCTACCTCTTCACCCGCTTCCGTATCGTATACAGTAACTTTCAGACGCTCGCCATCAAAACGATCCACGCTTTTAAAAATGATATCTTGCTCGGTGAGAAGGCTCTCGGTTTCTTCGATAACGCTGTCAAGGCGGCTTTCTACCGCTTTGTCAATTTCAACTCCCAAAACCAGATGCATCCCCCCTTGAAGATCGAGCCCCAGATGGATAGGATCAAAGGCATTCTGCCACCAGGTGGGCAGACGATCCTTCATCACCGTAGGTGCGAGTGAGGCGAGCGCCAGAAGCACACACGCCAGAACCAGCAGCCCACGCATTTTAATGCTGTTCGTCATATCTCAACTCCACTCCCTTCAAGAAGGTCAGCAGTGCCAGCATCTGCTGGCGCGGCACACACAGGTACACAAAACGTACGCCCAAAAAATGCAGTTCTCTACTCACCCTGCTGAACAGTAGCGGAGATTGAACTACGGCTGAATTTCATTTTTACCCCTTTATCAACCTCAAGGGTGATCACGTCATCTTGCACAGCAGTAATTTTGCCGTGGATACCTCCGGCAGTGATTACGTTGTCGCCCGCCTTGAGAGCTTCGATCAGTTGACGGTGCTGTTTGGCACGTTTTTGCTGTGGACGGATGAGGAGAAAATAGAAGATGGCAAACATGAGGACCAGCATAATCATCCCTTCGTATCCCTGCTGACCACCCTGAGCACCACTTCCACTCATTGCATAAGCCGTTGAAACCATAATAATTATTCCTCCCAGTTAAGTTGATTAGGTAAAAATTTAAGCTCCGGTTATAACCTTTTATGGCGTAACTTTCAAGTACAAGACCGCCATTGTGCTGAAATCAAAGCAACATTTTATCCCTGTGTACGCATGGCATAAAAATCTGCGCAAAAAGCCTCGAATGAACCCTGTGCAATGGCACTACGCATCTGCTCCATGAGAAAGAGATAGTAATGTAGATTGTGGTGGGTGTTGAGCATGGAAGCGAGGATCTCATTGCACTTAAACAGGTGGCGCAAATAGGCGCGGCTGTAGTTGCGACACACATAGCAGTCACAGTGTGGATCAACAGGTGCAGGATCATCTGTATATTGCGCCTGTTTGATGCTGATCTTACCTGTATGGGTAAACAGCACCCCGTTGCGTGCATTGCGCGTAGGCATGACACAGTCAAACATATCCACCCCGCGCCGCACCCCCTCTACCAGATTCTCCGGCGTACCTACCCCCATCACATAACGTGGTTTTTGCTTCGGCAGCAAAGGGAGAGTGTAATCCATCACCGCATACATCTCCGTTGCACCCTCCCCCACAGAGAGACCACCGATGGCATAGCCATCAAAGCCGATATCTATCAGCGTTTGGGCGCTTTCGCGCCGCAGATCTTCATACATCCCCCCTTGGACAATACCAAACAGCGCACTGCCATCACTCCGAGCATGTGTGTCACGGGAGCGCTTCGCCCAGCGCATGGAGCGCGCCGTAGAATCTTTCACATATTCACGCGTGGCTGGATACGGGATACACTCATCAAATACCATAAGGATATCTGCCCCCAGCGCCTGCTGAATCTGCACGGATGATTCGGGGGTAAGAATATGTTTTGCACCATCCAGATGGGATTGAAATCTGACCCCATCCTCATCTATTTTACGTAACTCCCCCAAGCTGAACACCTGAAAGCCGCCACTATCGGTAAGGATAGGACCGGACCAGTGCATAAACTGGTGCAATCCGCCCAGGCGCTGGATCAACTCGTGCCCAGGGCGTAGAAACAGATGATAGGTATTGCCGAGAATAATCTGCGCCCCAAGAGCGTGCAGAGTTTCCGGGAGCATAGCCTTGACCGTTCCCTGGGTCCCCACTGGCATGAATACCGGAGTTTCTATGCTCCCGCGCCGCGTGGTTATGCGCCCTCTGCGTGCCGCGGAGGTGGTGTCTGTATGAAGGAGTTCAAAGCCAAACGCCATGGTAAAGCGATCCCTTTAGAATAAGTTATGTTATCAACATGCAGTCGCCGTAGCTGAAAAAACGGTAGCGCTGTGTCACCGCCTCTGCGTAGGCGCGCAGGACAAAATCTTGCCCTGCAAAGGCACTTACTAACATGAGTAAGGTGGATTTAGGCAAATGAAAATTAGTCAGCAGGGCATCGATAACCTTGAAGCGGTAACCTGGATAGATAAACATATCGGTCATTGCGCTACCGGGGTGAAGCTCACCTGTATCGATGGCGGCGTATTCTAGAGTACGGGTAACGGTAGTACCAAGCGCCACCACCCTGCGTCCTTCCCGCTTTGCTGCAGTAACTGCTTCTGCGGTGGATTCCGGGATACTGTACGCCTCGGCATGCATGCGATGTTCGAGAATGTTCTCCACCCGCACCGGCAAAAAAGTCCCTAAACCTACATGCAGGGTCAAAGGAGCAATCACAACCCCCTTGTGGCGCAAATCAGCGAGAATCTGGGGAGTAAAGTGGAGTCCTGCGGTTGGCGCAGCCACCGCGCCAGGGACACTGGAGAAGGTGGTCTGATAACGCTCTAGATCCTGCTGCTGCGGCGCACGTTCAATATACGGAGGTAACGGGATGCTCCCCTTCTGCTCCAACCACTGCAAAAAATCTGCACCGGTGTACTCGAAGCGGATATGTCTGTACCCATCTTCACATTCATCCAGCACTTCGGCATCTAAGTTGTCAGCAAGGATAAGACGTGTTCCGGGACGTGGTGCTCTGGAACTGCGGGTAAGGCACACCCAGCACTGCCCTGGCAGTTGTTCCAACCGCCGCACCAAAAACACCTCAATCTTGCCTCCGCTGACCTTGTGTCCGTGGAGTCGCGCCGGAATAACCCGAGTATCATTAATAACCAAGACATCCCCAGCTGCGAAATAATGCCCAATCTCTTTGAACTGGGTGTTGGAAATATGTTTGGTACTGCGCTCCAACAACATAAGACGCGAATCTTCGCGCCGTTGCGCGGGTTGCTGTGCAATCAAATCCGGAGGGAGAACATAGTCGAAGTCACTAAGGAACATAGTACGCAAACAATCAGGCAAAATGGTTCGAAGCGATATACACCGCAGCTAATCCCGCGAACATTAGAATCAGCCCCAAGCTGCGCATAGTACGTTCAGGCAGAGGTAATATCTGCACGAGCATTTTCTTCACTCCTTGCGGAGAGAGAAACCACGGCATCCCCTCAATTATCATTACTACCCCTATCACTGTAAGAAAAAACTTCATGTTTATCATGTAACTGCTTACCTTAGAAATTGGAATAACTATCCAGTAAGGGCTTGTTTCACCCACTCCAAGGGACTCTTTGCGCCATACTCACAAAAAAACCCGCCGATTCAGGGCGGGTTTTTTTGTTACACATCCCATTAGGTTTAGGCTAGGTCCTTGGCGGCCTGATAGAGCAGATTAAACAGCTCCTCAACATCCTCCTCAGCAATACAGGAGAACGCCACACGCAGGTCAGTCTTGTTGACTGCAATCGTACCTACACCATACTTGTCCAGCAAATGAACACGCAGTTGTTCCGCTTCCACATTCTTCAACTTCAGGCACATGAAATAGCCGGAGTTGAAGGGGTAAAACTCCCACGCATCATCGAATTTTGAAGCGGAAAGCACCTCTTTAACCTTCAGTGCCCGCCCTTTCATAATCTGATATTTCTCCTCTTTTTGTTCCAAAAACTTATCCGAACGCAGAGCATCAAGAACAAAAGTCTGGCCTGGATGGGAACAGTTGGAGATGGTAGCACGGATGCAGCCAAGGGTTTTCTTTTCCAGTGCAGTGAGTACTTCATCGCTTTCATCTGCGTAGGTGATAAACCCGGTGCGGAACCCCCACACATATTCCTCTTTGGTAGCTCCATCGAGCTTCACAGCAAGAACACGTGGATGAAGGTTGGCAAGTTTGCCATATAAAGACTCCTGCATAGAATCTTCGTAAAACAGCCCGAAGTAGGCATCATCAGTAACTACAACGAGGTTGCAACCATCTTCAGCTATCTCCTTGATCACTTTTACAATTGCATCGCCCTCTGCAACGCTAGGGGTATATCCACTCGGGTTATTGGGAAAGTTTAGCAGCACAATTGCTTTCCCTTTTTCTGCTGCCACATTCTCAATCACCGCCTTGAATGCCGGCACATTAAAGCCCCCTGTAACAGTAAAAGTGGGAAACTTTTTGATCACGGCACCACAGCGAGTGGTAAAGGTAAGGTTGTAATTGCCCCACATCATATCTGGCAGAACCATATGATCGCCGACATCCACAAACATATCCGCCACAAGTGAAAGACCATGAGTCAAAGCGCTGGTGACAATGGGCATCCCGAACTTTTTCCCCTGCATGATCGGGTTTTCACGTAACATTTTCTCGCGCCATGCCGCACGAAGCTCAGGTTTCCCTGCAGGGGGTGCATACGTAAAGATATCCTTCGGATCATAAGCGGAAAGTTTGTCATGAATGCACTGCAGATACATGGGGCCATCCCCTTCGGTCGCAATGCCGATGGTGGCGTTGAATTTGTGTGCTTTCTCTTTTGCCTCAGCTGACTGCGTCAGAATTCCTTTGGGGAAAAACAGATTTTTACCCAAGTCGGAGAGCATCTCCAGAACGTGCGGATTCTTCTGTGCCAGGACCTCGTTTAGTTCTTGAGCCAGTGGATTCATGTTCATTACCTTCTTTCCCAAGTAATTGTATAAAATGCCGATCACGCGACCGGAACAAAAACACATTTTTTGATTAAATCAGGATTATCGGGTCGATGTCAAACTCTATTTGCACCCCATTCCAGCGTATTTATCGATCAGATGAAAGCAAGTAAATACTTGTTCGGATCCTAGGCTGTAACAGGCGCTAGGTTACCACCGGGATATCCTCCCAGCGGGTGGTATACGCTGGTGACAGGTGGGCACGTTTCATGCGCCAGTCCTCCTTTATTCCTTGGCTCCCGAACCAGATTTTCCCTCCCCCGCTACGATTAAGCGCATCTACCGCCTGCATCAGGGCTGGATTATGCCGCTGCGCAGAGGTGTGATCAAACAAACCAGGTTGCGCCTCCTGCTGCGGGCACAGGTCACTGAGCATTACCCCAGCTTTGGCGTAGCGATATCCCTGACGCCATACGCTCTGCAACGCACTGGTGGCCGCCCCAACCAAAGCCATGGTGTCGTTGCCGGGGAAATCGAGGCGGCGTTGCGCCGCATTGGAATAATGGCGCTCGTTGCTGCTATATGCTCCAGTGCGGATAAATACCGTGACCTGACTTGCAACCTGTCCTTGTTCGCGCAGTTTCTCTGCCGCCCTCACGGTATAAGTACACACAGCTTCGCGCAGTTCAGCAAAATCAGTTATACGCTGCGCGAAAGAGCGTGAGCATATAATCTGGTGTTTGTTTGTCGGGGATGACTCGAGCCCGAAGCAAGGCTGGCCGTTAAGTTCGTACACTGTACGCTGCAGGTTTACGGAAAAACGGCGCCGAATTCTCTCAGGTGACGCATGCGCCAAATCCGCTACGCTACGAATCCCCATGGCGTGGAGTTTGTCGCGCGTGCGCCGCCCTACCCCCCACACCTCCCCCACTTCGGTATGGGCAAATAGATATTCGCGCTGATGCGGATCACACAGATCAACTACGCCCCCACTTGCCACATCGCGTTTGGCGGCGCTATTCGCCAGCTTAGCCAGGGTTTTACTCGGGGCAATGCCTACACATACGGGGATCCGCAACCAGCAGCGCAGCCGCTCGCGCACCTTATGCCCAAACTCCAGACGCTCCTCCAAGGGCGCGCGTTCATCGGGTAGACGCAGAAATGCTTCATCGATGGAGTACACCTCCATGTCGGGCACCATCTCCTCCAAAACCAGCATCACGCGCGTGGAGATATCCGCATACAGAGTGTAGTTGGAGGAAAACACCACCACCTGGTGTCGTTCAATCAGAGCGCGAATCTGGAAATAGGGCACCGCCATCTTGATCCCCAAATCCTTCGCTTCCTGACTGCGTGCCACCACACAACCGTCGTTATTCGACAGCACCACTACCGGACGCCGCCTGAGATCTGGACGGAACAGGCGCTCGCAACTAACGTAGAAATTATTGCAATCTACCAGAGCAAACATTGGGGCATGCCTTTAGCGCAGAGGATGGATAACATTGGTCACCACCCCCACGATATTGATTTCATTGTCGGGGTTGATGGCAACCGGCTGATATGCTCTATTCATGGGGGCAAGCCTCGGCTCTGGGTGGAGTTCGAAACGTTTCACTGTAAGGGAATCATCGATACAAGCGACAACAATATCCCCATGGCGCGGATCAAGGCTCCCCTCTACGATAAGGATATCTCCATCGTAGATCCCTCCCTCAAGCATGGAATCTCCCTTCACCCTAACAAAAAAAGCGGTCGCTGGGTGACGAATACACAGCTCATTCAGATCCATACATTGATCAACATAATCCTGCGCCGGACTGGGAAAGCCCGCCTCTACATGGTCAGCATACATGGGGATGGAACAATGGGACTTATCGGGATTCAAAATCGGAGTGAATACTTCAAGCGCGACTGTTTTGGGTGCGGACATAGATGCTTGCCTGACATATGAGTATTGCCTTAGTGATTACAATTATCAGCAGGATATTGAAAAAGTACTTAGGAAAACGTGAAACAGGGGCGATGGTATCATTAACCGCCGCCCCTGTACATATCATCTGCTCCATCACCTACTGCCAGGGTCTTATGTTTGATCTATCCCTGCAGAAGTATATAAAATTGTGCGCTGCGTCAGGGGTTAGGGTACAAACTACTCTTCAATCTCCACATTTATGGCTCTGGGCTTCACATCTTTGGTTTTGCGTAACTTGATGCATAGAACTCCATCTTTAAAGCTGGCTTTTACATTTTCCTGATCCACTGTCTCCGGCAAAGTAAAGCTGCGGTTAAAAGCGCCATAGTGGCGCTCTATGCGGTGATATGTCTTGCCTTTTTCCTCTTTTTCCTGTTTACGCTCACCATGCAGCATCAAAATCCCGTTTTCAACCGTTACCTTTACATCTTCTTTGTTTACTTCAGGGATCTCCGCCTTAATAGTAAACTCCTCCGCGGTTTCAGCAATATCAACCCTGGGTGACCAATCACCTTTGCGCATCACATCCTGTCCACCCTCCTGCCGTTCGCCAAGAGCGCGGTTGTAGCGATCAACAAAGCTTTCCATCTCCCGCCATGGATCCCAACGTACTAGTGACATATGATTCCTCCTTTTTTTGCTTGTCCCCTGACAATAGATCACAGCGCACCGTTACTAGACACATTCATAACTCATACTAACCTAAAGGTAACGCTTTTCAAGGGGTGGGATAAAATATACTCCACAACACACCGGAGCCCTGATCTTTTATCGGCAGGTTTGGGGCAGCACAAAACAGTCAAAAACTGATAATGCGGCGCTCTAAATATGGTACACTTCAAGCTTTAAGATCACGCTATGACAAACGGAGTAACGATGCGCGCAGAATGCACACTAAAACCGATATTTGTTGCCGGAGCCACTGGGTATGTGGGGGGAAGATTGGTTCCGCGCCTGTTGGAACGTGGCTACCAGGTGCGTGCGTTGGTTCGCGCCCCCGAAAAGATTGAAGGACGTTCCTGGGGCACCCATCCGAATCTGCATATTTTCAAGGGTGATGTTCTAGATCGCACCAGCATGACTCAGGCGCTACGCGGCTGCCGTGCCGCATTCTATCTGATTCACTCTATGAGTCCGGAGGTAAGTGACTTCAGCTCCACTGACCGCATCGCTGCGCAAAACATGACTCAAGCTGCGGCTAGCGCCGGGCTGGAGCAGATCATCTATCTAGGTGGTTTGGGAGAGGAAAATCCCGAACTCAGCCACCACCTGCGCTCCCGCGCTGAAGTGGGGCAGATTTTGCACCAGGGATCGGTGCCTGTCACCATTTTGCGCGCTGCCATGATCATCGGCTCTGGCAGTGCATCATTCGAAATGTTGCGCTATCTGGTAGATCGCCTCCCCATCATCATAGCCCCGCGCAAAGTGGACACCCCGTGTCAGCCCATCGGTATCCGCAATGTCATCTACTATCTAATCGGCTGTCTGGAACATCCTGAAGTTATAGGGGAGACCTTCGATATAGGTCAACCTGAAGTTACCAACTACTGTGAACTGATGCGGATCTACGCCGAAGAAGCTGGGCTGCCGCGCCGCCGAATTGTTCAGCTGCCTTTTCTTAGTGCCCGTATTAGCGCATATTGGATTCATTTCATCACCCCTATCTCGGTATCTCTGGCACGGCCTCTGGCACAGGGGCTTAAGAATCCGGTAGTGTGCCGCGAAAACCGTATCACCACAATTATCCCACAGGAACTTCACGACGCCAGAATTGCGATCCGCCGTGCCCTGATGCGCACGCGCCAGCTTGAGGTAGAAACTGCATGGAGTGATTCGGGAGAGCTGCCACCGGTGGAATGGAGCACCGAAGGGGATCCAGATTGGGCAGGTGGGAGCATGTTTGAGGATGCGCGCCGCGTAGTATTAGATGCAACCCCTGAACAGATCTGGCCGTCAATAACCTCAGTTGGTGGTGACACCGGCTATTATTACGCCAACTGGCTGTGGAAAATACGTGGTTTTATGGATCAACTTTTTGGAGGGTTTGGTCTGCTGCGTGGACGGCGCAGTTCGAAGGTATTGCATCCAGGGGATGCGATCGATTTCTGGCGTGTGGTTCAAGTGCGGCGCCTGCATACACTGGTACTCTCTGCAGAGATGAAACTTCCCGGCGAAGCAGCCCTGCTCTTTCGCCTTAAACCTGCAGATGATGGGCGTACAGAAGTGCAACAGATTGCGCGATTTTTGCCCAAGGGGCTTCTTGGTCTGGCATATTGGTATTCAGTTATGCCGTTTCATCACTTTGTATTTAACGGCATGCTCCGCGGGGTGGCCCTTTCCACCGGCGCCCCCCTGCTACAAGGGCCGGAACATTTTGACGCCTCGACTCAGGAATGATCCTCCAGCCCGAGAATATAAAACCACTCATGTTCTGACACTGGCATCACCGAAAGGCGATTGCCCTTTTTTAGCAATTGCATCCCCGCCAGCTCATCGTGTTCCTTCAGTTCCGCTAGGGATATAACGCGTTCAGTGTGGCGCACATACTTCACCTCCACCATCATCCAGCGTGGTTTCTCCGGGCTGCTTTTGGGGTCGAAGTGGTGAGAATCGGGATCAAATGCGGTGTGGTCTGGATATCCTTCCCGCACAATCTCCATAATCCCCACAATTCCAGGAGTTTTGCAGTTGGAATGGTAGAAAAACGCCTGATCGCCAACCCGCATGGCGTTACGCATGAAATTGCGTGCCTGGTAGTTGCGCACCCCATCCCAAGGTTCAGTCTGCTGAGGACGTTGTCGCAGATCATCAATACTGAACTCCCCCGGTTCCGACTTCATCAACCAGTAACGCATAGCCACTTTCCCCCCCTGCAACTACTGCTGTACCTTTTGTTTCAGCCGCACCAGAGAACACCCAATCCCCGCCACACACAAACCGCTGAACACCAACAAAGAGATGTGCATACTATGCAAGAACGCATCAATTGTTTGTGCCGATACGGCAACCCCAGGCATTACATAGGTAAACACCAAGGTAACTACCATCATGCTGCTAAGCATCCCAAAGGTGCGCATACTCGCATTCATCCCTGAAGCTACACCTAGATAGCGGGTGGGAACGCTCCCCATAATGGTGCTGATATTAGGGGAAGAGAACAACGCAAACCCGATGCCAAGGGCGATCAACAAAGAATACACCAGCGTCATACTCGAACTGGCATCAAGAGTGGCTGCCAGCGCCAGCGCCACCGCACAAAACAACATCCCCGTAGTCGCAACCAGCGCGGCGGGTATTTTATCTGCAAGACGTCCGCATGCGGGTGAAAGGATGGTCTGCACCACCGGCGAAACGATCAATATTGCCCCCGCTTGTTGCGGACCGTACCCCTGTACATACTGCAGATATAGACTCATGAAAAAAGTGATCCCAAAGGTTGCAGCATAGTTGAACATCGCCGCCATATTGCTGAAAGCAAACACCCTGTTTTGCGTTAGCAGGGTTACGTTAAGGATAGGGTACTGCACCCGCGCCTCAAGCACTAGAAAACTCACAAGACCGATGTTCGCCAAGCCTATCAGGCCCCAGGCCCACAGACCACGATTTACGTTCACTACTCCAGTAAACAGCAGCAGTACGGCAATGGCGTAGATAAATGCGCCGCTGAAATCGAAGGGCTCCCCCTTCGCTTCCGCCCAGTCCTCTTTGATTTTTCTGCGCACCAGCGCATAGGTGAGTAATCCCAAAGGTAGCATCATATAAAACAGAGAGCGCCACCCGAAGTGCTGCACCAAAAAACCCCCAGTCAAGGGGCCAAAAGAGATTCCGGCATACACACTTGCGACCACAATTCCCAGTGCGCGGCCACGCTCCTCGGCGGGAAAAGCTGCCACCACCATAGCCATCGTGGTAGCCATAACCATAGCGCCACCAATCCCTTGGAAAAAACGCAGAACAATCAACCATTCCACACTGGGGCTAAGGGATATCAGGCCGCCGAAAATGGAAAACACCAGCAGCCCGTACACAAAAATTCGTTTGCGCCCGTGGATATCACCCAAGCGCCCCATACTTAAGAGAAACACCGCCGCAGCGAGGGCATAAGTGGTTTCCACCAACCCCAGTTGTTGCGCACTCGCACTAAGATCGCGCCCCAGCGCGGGGAGGGCTACCCCAACAGCCGACATCATAAACGGCATCATGAAGTGAGCGATACATACCGCAAGCAATAGTGCCGTGCGCGACGACTTATCCATGCGAGGTTACCCTTTGCTCCCTTTCTTTTTTTGGCTTGCCTTGAGCAGATCCCCCAGAGTTCCCAAGCCTGCAGATGGAACCGCATCGGTATAGCTTTTGGCGCCAGCGTCACTTTCCAGCCCAGACGGAACCAAAGAGATACGGCGTTCATCCAGATCAATTTTTTCGATACTCACCTGAATATTTTCCCCCACCTTGAGCACATCTTGTGGATGAACAATGCGCTTTCCCTCTCCGAGTTTGGATATATGCACCAGACCGTCAATGCCATCCTCTAGGGTAATGAAGGCACCGAAGGGGGCAAGACGACTTACAACCCCAGGATATTGGTGCCCCTCCGTGTAGATGGAGCCCACCTTCTTCCAAGGATCAGCTTGCGTATCACGCAAGCTGAAGGAGAATTTATTATTCTTCCAGTCCAGCTTCTTAACTGCGACCTCCAGCTCCTGATCTACACTCAACACCTGATTGATATCCTCAATCCGGCCATAGCTCACCTCGGAGATGGGGAGCAATCCCTCAATTCCGCCGATATCGACAAAGGCACCGAATTCGCGGATATTGGTGATCCGCCCTTTAACAACCATCCCTTCTTTGAGGGAGGTGCGCAACTCTTCGCGTAACCGTGCGCGCTCCTCTTCCTGCACGGCGCGGTGGGAAACCACGATATTGCGCCCGCGCTCGCTAAACTGAGTGATTTTGAAACTCACGCAACGCCCTATGACGCTCTCAGCCTCTGCCTGACGAAAGCCGCTCTGCGAAAAGGGGCAAAATGCACGCACATTACCTCCGAGCTTTACCGTAAAACCCCCCTTGGTTTCCGCTTCAAAGGTGCCCTCTACCGGAATCCCGCTGGCGTGGGCACTTTCGTACTGCTCCAGCCCTGAAGCGCCACCGCCAATTTTGGTGGTAAAACGTAACTCCCCACCAGCACGCGACACAAAGTAAACAGCTATCTTATCTTCCGGGGCGTATTTGGAGTTACCCTCTTCATCCAAAATCTCCGCACTTGCGAGCACCCCCTCCCCTTTTTGCCCCACATCCAGGAAAGTCCACTCAGAGCCGACCTGCAAGATACTCGCTTCAACCTGCATGCCGGGTTCGAGTTTTGTCCCCATACGGGAAATGCTCTTTTCAAACATGGCGGCAAAATCTTCATCTTCACTCTGTTCGTGTGCGTCAGTAAGTTCTTCGTTCATCTGTGGTTCCTCAGGTTGAAGTTGGTGTGAGATGTTCACTTCTGATGAAAAAAGCCCCGCAACATCGCAGCGCTTACTGCTCTGTTGCGGGGCCGGACTAAAAGCGTGCAAGTCAATAAAATTATTTAGCTATAAACATTAAAGTTAAACGCTTTATGCAAAATCTATTCAACTGGCTCAAACTGATCCTTGCCTACGCCACACAGAGGGCAAACCCAATCTTCGGGTAGATCAGCAAAGGCAGTGCCTGGCTTAACCCCATTATCGGGATCACCCTGCTCAGGATCGTAAATATAGCCACAAGCGATACACTCATACTTTTGCATTGATAATCTCCTTAACGTTAAGAGGAAAAATGTCTGCCTTTTTCACCACAGAACTGTAACTGTTAGAGCTGATTTGTCAAGAGCTAACATCCTTAACCCAGCATCTCTCCACGCCACAGTGGGATCATCAAAGGCATCAAGGGCTATACACTTTCGGGTTCAAACATTACTCACATGTTTAGACCATTGTTGCCACATTATTAATGATAGCCTTATTTACCCCCAGAGCTAGCGCCACGCATGGCACGAATCCGCTGATACAAACTCGGATGGGAGTAGTGAAAAAAGATATACGCTGGATGTGGGGTCAGGTTGCTCAGATGGTTGAGAGACAATTTTTTCAATGCACTGATCAGATCTTCTGCACTGTGATGGCGCACAACAAAGGCGTCGGCTGCATATTCATTTCGGCGCGACCACATATGCATAAGGACCCCGCTCAAAAGCGAAAGTGGACTGTACAGCAGGGCAAAGCTCACAAGTCCCACATGGAATACGCCCTCTTCTACTCCGAGAGCGCGCGAAAAAACCGCATATTCTAGAAACAGCGACAGCATAAAAAAGATGATCCCGCTCTGAAGAATGGAAAGCACCAACGCCTGCAAGGTGTGTTTTTTCTTGAAGTGGCCGATTTCATGCGCCAACACTGCAACAACTTCTGCCGGGGTCAAATCCTCTATTAAGGTATCAAACAGCACAATACGCTTTTTCGCCCCCAGTCCGGTAAAGTAGGCATTGGCTTTGGTAGAACGCTTAGAACCATCCAGCACGTAAATATCCTTAACGGGGAAATCAACCTTGGCAGCAAAGGTCTCAATAGCTTTTTTAAGTGCCCCCTCCTCCAAGCGAGTCTGTTTGTTGAACAGCGGCACAATAAGGGTTGAGTAGAACAAGGTAAAAAACAGGCTGAAAGCGGTTAAAGTCAACCACGCGTAGATCCAGAACATCTCCCGGGTCTGATAGTAAAACCAGGCTATCCCCGTCAACACCATGCCACCCAGCACGGCACCAAGTATCCACCCCTTGAGTTTATCGGTCACAAACGTGCGCGCGCTCATGGTGTTGAAGCCAAAGCGTTGCTCTATTCCAAAGGTGCGATACAACTCAAACGGAATGCTTATGATATCTTGCGCAAACAGAAGTACACCAAAGAAGATCAACGCCTGCACAATACCGCTGGTGGATATCTGTGCCGCCACCTGGTGTACCCAGGCAAATCCTTCAAACAGCAGAAACCCCAGCACCAGAACAAGACTGAAGGTAGAAGTTATAAAGCCAAACCTGGTGGTGGTTTTCTGATAACGCTGCTGTTTCTGGTACTTGTGCGGATCATACAGATCTCGCAACTCTGCCGCAGGGAGATGTCCCATCCAGCTTGAATTCAAACCCTCAAGAACCCGCTCAAGCACATAATCGGCCAATAGAAATATAATAATTATATTAAAGACTAAAGTTTCCATAGGTTATGAGTTGTAGCAGATTTTCTTTGGAGCGAAAACAGATAAATGCTTCCACTGCAGGTGCATAACAGGTACGCACCGCACAAAACATATACTTTAGCTGTCCTGCTCTGCTAGCTGTCCTGCTCTGCAGTGATCAAAATAGGAGCTTCAATATAGATATCTGTTTTCTGCTTACAAGCTGCTCCTCCCACCTGAGTTGCTTCTGTCTCAACACATGTTAGGCTGGGTTACACACAAAAAACTGCGGATGAAAGTTAACTGGCACAGTATCAAGCACAGTATCGCCAACTTTCGCAAAAAGGGAGGAAACTGCTTTATGGCTACAGACCTTACGGTAAAGATTGGTGGCGAAGCGGGACAGGGGATCCAAACAGTAGGAGATCTTCTGTGCCGCGTATGTCGTCAGGCTGGGTATTTTTTTCTGGCCATCAATGATTATGAATCTCGGGTACGCGGCGGACACAACTTTTTGCAGCTGCGTATCAGTGATTCTCCGGTTCTCGCGCCTGCAAGCCAGGTAGATCTACTGGTAGACTTAGACGGCGTCACCTGCGCACTACATGAGGACGAACTCAAGGAGGATGGACTTATCCTCTGCCGCCCTGAACAGCAACCCGAACGAGATCGGGTCATGGCGATAGACTTTGCTCACCTAGCCGAAAAAGCAGGGAACAAAGCAGCAGAAAACACCGTCGCAGCAGCGGTGTGCCTTGCTTTGCTGGGTGCAGGAGAGGAGCTGTGTCTAAAGGTTGTGGCACAACATTTCGACGACAAGGATGATAATATAATAGAAATAAACCTTAACGCTGTGCGCGCCGGTTTTGCTAGCGTCACAGAGTCTGACTTGAAGTGCGGGGATCTTCTCTGGAAAGAACAACACCCTGCCGGGGCGATGCTCGACGGAGCCAAAACCCTGGCATTGGGAGCGGTTGCCGCGGGCTGCCGTGTGGGGGCATTTTACCCTATGTCACCAGCCACCGGTATTATGACTAATCTAGTTCAATTAGCTGAACACTTCCCTCTAGTAGTAGAGCAGGCAGAAGATGAGATTGCAGCAGTAAACATGGTTACAGGCTCCAATTTTGCCGGATGCAGGGCTCTCACAGCCACAAGTGGTGGTGGCTTTTCCCTTATGACTGAAGGGATAGGACTAGCTGCGATTACCGAAACTCCACTGGTAATTATCAATGCCCAGCGCCCCGGTCCCGCCACTGGCCTGCCAACCCGCACCGGTCAGGGCGACCTGCTCTTCACCCTACATGCTTCCCAGGATGAATTTCCTCGCTTTGTTATGGCTCCACCCACGGTGGTCGACTGTTTTGACACTATGCAACGCGCCTTTTATCTTGCCGATACCTATCAAGTTCCGGTGATAGTGCTGGTAGATCAATATCTGGTGAGCACAACTGTCCTCGTTGCTGAAAAGCTTCAGATCAGCCCTAACGCCGCCCCCATAGCGCCAGCGCAGCCACCTGCAGACCCTGCCTCCTATGAACGCTTTGCTTTCACAGAGGGTGGCATTTCACCGCGCTTATTCCCATGTCAAAGCCAAGCTCTGGTAAAAGCCACCGGGAATGAACATTCCCCTGATGGACATGTCAGTGAAGATCGGAAAAACCGCACAGCGATGGTGGAAAAACGGCTGGCAAAGCTACCCGCGATGAAAAACGAACAGCGCCCTCCTCTATTGCATTATGAAGATTCGGATTGGCTCCTGGTTAGCTGGGGGTCCAGTTATGGCATGGTGCGGGAAGCTGTTGAGATATTGCGCCAGCAACAACATAACGTTGGCATGGTGCATTTGGTGGATATATGGCCGTTACCTCAGGAACCTCTGCAGGGGATACTAAGCCAGCACAAATGGCTACTGATAGAGCAGAACGCTACTGGTCAGCTTGGGTGGATGCTGCGTGCCGAACTAGGGGTGAAGCCGCAAGGCTCGATCCTTCAGTACGATGGCAGACCTTTGGAAGTGGATCGTATTGTAACGCAGGCAGCAACCAGGATAGGAGGTTAAATATATGCCCACAGTAAAAGACTACACCAACAATTATGAAAACAAGTGGTGCCCAGGATGCGGTAATTTTGGGATTCTGCAAGCGATGAAGAACGCCTTCGTAGCCGAGGGTCTTGCCCCGCATGAAATCCTGCTTATATCTGGCATTGGCCAGTCTGGGAAAACCCCCCACTTTCTGGAGTGCAACTTCATGCATACCCTGCATGGTCGCGCCCTTCCCGTAGCCAGCGGGGCAAAACTGGCCAATCACGATCTTAAGGTGGTGGTGAATTCTGGCGACGGAGACTGCTACGGTGAAGGGGGAAACCATTTCATCCACGCCATCCGGCGCAATCTGGATTTGACTCTGCTGGTGCACAACAATCAAATCTACGGTCTGACAAAAGGGCAGGCCTCCCCCACCACCCAGCGCGAGATGACCACCAACATTCAAAGCCACGGGGTTTTAAACCGCCCCTTCAGCCCTTTGGCCGTGGCCTTGAGTCTCGGCGCCGGCTTCGTTGCGCGCGGGTTTTCTGCTCAGTCTAAGGAGCTTTCCCACCTGATTCAGGCTGGGATGAACTACAAAGGGTTTAGCCTAATCGACATTCTGCAACCATGTGTAACGTTCAACCATCTGAATACCACAGCATGGTACAAAGAGCGGGCGGTGGATGTAACAACCCTCGAGCATGACGTTCAAGATCGCCAGGCGGCAATGCTCTTAGCCATGGAATGGGATGAACGCATCCCTACAGGAATTCTATTCCAGCAGGATGAAAAAGATTTCACCGCGCTTAACCCATGGCTGCAAGAGGGACCAATGCTGCAGAGGGAATATAACACCGACAAAATAAACGCTTATATTGCTGGTTTGTATCAATAATGATGCAAGGGCAGACAGGCCGAGGAGGTTAACGTTCATCGGCCTGTCTGCCCTTTAAGAACTAAATCAGAGCGCACAGTAAAAATATCTTTACCTAACTAAGTCCCATCTTTTCCATACGCTATAACTTTCCGACCCAGCTGTTTCGCTGACATAGGATGGTGTCCAATGGCAGAAAAACCCCTGCACACACGCAACACCAACCTGACATTAAAATCTCCATGGGCTACCTCCATCGAGGAAACCGCCAAACTGTTTGAGCTTGATCCAGCTGTGGGTCTCAACCAAAAACAGGTACGCCGAAGACTCCACACCCATGGTCCCAACATGCTGCGCCAGAAAAAGAAAGTCAGCGGATGGCAAATCCTGCTTAATCAGTTCAAAAGCTTGGTGGTTATTCTCCTCGGTATCGTCTCTGCTTTAGCTTTTGCGTTCGGCGATTGGATCGGGAGCTTCGCTGTGGCGATTGCCCTAGTTCTGAATGCGGCGCTCGGTTTTTTCACTGAGCTCAAAGCGGCACGCTCCATGGAAGCACTGCACCGGTTGGATCAGGTCAAGGCGCGGGTCCAGCGGAATGGACGCAACAGCGAGATCCCCGCGGCTGAGCTAGTTCCGGGGGATGTGGTTCTGATCGATGCAGGAGATATCGTCCCAGCCGATTTGCGCCTCCTCGAAGCGAACCTGGTGCGCGCCGATGAATCAGCCCTGACCGGGGAATCAGTACCCAGCCACAAAACAACGGACACCCTGGCGGACTCCACTGCGCTGGGGGAACGAAGCAACATGCTTTTCAAGGGGACACCCATCACTTCTGGTTCGGGCGCCGGTATTGTCATCGCCACCGGTATGAAAACCCAAATCGGCACCATTGCTGGGCTGGTACAGGATGCTGAAGATGAGATGACACCTTTGGAAAAGCGCCTGGAGCGCTTGGGCAGACGCCTGATTCTATTGACCCTGGTGATGGGGGTAGTGGTCGCCGTAGCAGGGATAATTGGCGGCAGGGATATGATACTGGTGCTCGAAACCGCCATTGCTATGGCCATAGCCGCGATTCCAGAAGGATTACCGGTAGTTGCAACCATCGCTCTTGCCCGGGGCATGTGGCACATGGCGGCACATAATGCTTTGGTCTGTCGCCTCTCTGCAGTGGAAACCCTGGGTGCAACCACGCTCATTTTTACCGATAAAACCGGCACCCTGACCCAAAACCGCATGCAGGTGCGCAAGTTTATCTTGTCTGCACAGGAGATTGAGGTCAAAGAAAATCGACTTCAGGAGGAAGAACCAAATGCAGTTCTGCACCAGATCCTCCAAGTCGGAGTCCTGTGCAACAATGCCTCCCTCGACAACGGAAAAGAGCTGGGAGATCCCACCGAAACTGCACTGCTGCGCATCGCCGCGACCTCGGCAATCCACCGTGATGAACTGTTGGAAAAATATCCTGAAATCCGCGAAGAGGCCTTCAGGTCCGAAACCAAGATGATGGCGACCTTTCACGAGAAGGATGGCTATATTCTGGTAGCGGTCAAGGGCGCGCCTGAGATGGTATTGAACTGCTGCACCCGCGTAGCCACTGGAGACACGGTCATAGAGCTTTCCCAGAATGAGCGCCACACGTGGGAGGATAAAAACTTCGCCCTAGCGGAAGAGGGGATGCGTCTCATCGCCCTGGCACGCAAAAATGCAGCCAGCAGGGAGGATAATCCCTATCAGGGCTTGACCCTGCTTGGGTTTGCCGCCCTGCACGATCCACCGCGTGAGGATGTCTTCACAGCACTTGCAGAATGCGCCACCGCCGGGATTCGGGTGATCATGGTCACGGGGGATCACCCCGCTACTGCGCGCGGCATCGCTGCGGCGGTGGGTCTCGAATCCAGCGAAAATACCACCCTGAATGGAGATGCGATACAGGCCATAGAAACCCTTTCCCCCCAGGAGCGGGAACGAATCCTGAACGCCTCCATTTTTGCGCGCGTAACACCAGAGCAGAAACTCGCCCTCATTTCACTTTATCAGGAGAGAGGTGAGATCGTTGCCATGACAGGCGATGGGGTCAACGATGCGCCGGCACTGAAACAAGCCGATATCGGCGTAGCCATGGGACAGCGCGGCACCCAGGTCGCCAAAGAAGCAGCCGCCATGGTGCTCAAGGACGATCGCTTCAGCACCATCGTGATGGCGATCCGCTACGGGCGCGGAATATTCAACAACATCCGCAATTTTATCTACTACCTGATCTCCGGTAACGTCAGCGAAGTTGCTATTATTACCCTGGCAACCGTGGGGGGAGCACCCCTGCCCCTGCTGCCACTGCAGATCCTGTACATCAACCTCATTGGCGATGTGTTTCCCGCCCTCGCCCTGGGGATGGGGGAAGCGCGCCCCCAGGTGATGCAGCAGCCACCGCGCGATCCCGAAGAACCGCTCCTGACCAGGAACCACTGGCTGGGTATCGGAGGCTACACCCTAATCTTCTCTGTCGCCGTGCTGGGTGCGTTTGCCGTAGCTCTGCTACACTGGGAGTTGCCCCTTAAGCGCGCTGTCACCATCTCTTTCTCATCGCTGGTGCTGGCGCGCCTGTGGCATGTCTTCAATATGCGCAATGCCGCCAGCCCTTTGCTACGCAATGAGATCACCACCAACCCACATATATGGGGCGCCATCGGCATCGGCATTGGACTGCTGCTCTTAGCTGTATACATCCCGGGGCTCGCAAGCGTTCTGGGCCTGACTTCCCCGAATCTGCAGGAGTGGCTACTGATCCTCACGGCCAGCCTGGTTCCGCTGATTGTCGGCCAGATAGTGAAGTTACGCGCCCACCTTCGTACCTGAAATTTAAGTTCTGCCTTTTCCAGCAAGAGCCAAGATGGGATGTCACACGCAGCAGGTGGTGCAGCGCTTAACAGGGCGGAAATATAGCAATTTGAATATCCTGGTGCAAGGAGCCAATAAGGCATACTCATGTTATAAGCTGGAGCGGTGCTTGGAGGTCTGATAAAATACAGATTGCTGCAGGGGTGAATTCTGCATCCACGACAAAAACCCCACGCACAAGACATTTACATAACATTTTGTGTTGCTGTCTTTGAACTCTCTCTATGAGATATGTAATAATATCCACCATATAATTTTTTCACACTTATTAGCAGTTTAGTTGCACCCTTCTTCATTGGCACAGGAAGAATGCATTTTTCCGCGCCTTAAGAGATAAACAAGGCGTAGAAAGACTGGCCACAACCAATTGTGGGGAAGAAAGCTTACTCTATGAACAAAGAACTTAATGACAAACTGTTAAGTGCTATTAAGTTAGCAGAAGCTGGATCTTTCGAAGTTGCAATCGTTGAGCTAAATCAGATTCTAGAAAACACTCAGAACCCTGTGGCACAAAGCTACAAAGCTTATTGTGAAGCCCACATATACGGGAGAGTGAAGGAAGGGCTGCAAACCTGTCAGGAGATGTTGAAAATTAACTACCTGAACCCAGCACACCACCTGATTATGGGTCGCATCCTTCGTATGAGTAACAAAAGAAGAGAGGCAATAGATGTACTCAAAAAAGGGCTGAAAATTGAGCGCAACGCTCTCATTATGCAGGAACTGGAAAATATGGGTATCCGAAAAAGGCCAGTTTTCCCCTCTCTAGATCGCGATAACCGGTTGAACA
>Ga0265295_1000882_pt1 | contig 56738 bp, 55 predicted proteins | sample Munlansysbiofilm_FD_192503 | JGI IMG/M metagenome (GOLD analysis project Ga0265295, IMG submission 192503) | Leachate microbial communities from a municipal landfill in Southern Ontario, Canada - Methane capture system biofilm | ecosystem: Engineered > Solid waste > Landfill > Unclassified ... | reverse complement strand
CACTCGGGCGCCGCTGGTACGGGGGGTTGCAGCGGCGTGGAGCGATAAAGGATCTGGGATGTCTGGACTCAGTCGCCCGTTTGGTGCTGACCCGCACGCAGCGCTTGCGCTTTCTTTTACTCTACCGGCAGGAGGAAAAATTAACCCCTGGTGCAAAGTGCCAGATTCGGCAGATAGATGGTTTTTTACGCGCCAGAGCGCAGCGGCGGGCTAAAAAGCAAGCCAAAAAGGTAAAGTCTACCCAACTGACATCTGGGCAGCCAGACGCTCGAGTAGGACATGATTCAGAATCCCCCCGCTGTTGAAGTAATTCACCTCCTGGTGGGTATCAACCCTGCAGATCACCTCAATGTGGTGGATCCCGGTTTCAGGATGCTGGATCATTAGTTTTAGGCTCATACCAGGTTTTATTGCGCTAACAGGATCCATGTGCAGGGTCTCGCGGCCGTCGAGATTAAGGGTCTCTGCTGACTCTCCTTCGTTAAACTGCAAGGGCATGATGCCCATTCCCACCAGATTGGAACGGTGAATGCGCTCGAAGCTTCGAGCCAGCACCGCTGTTACCCCCAACAGCAGGGTTCCCTTGGCGGCCCAGTCGCGGCTGGAGCCGGAGCCGTATTGATCCCCTGCAATTATTACTAAGGGAGTTTTCTCGCGCTGATATTGTTGTGCAGCGGCATAGATACTCATCTGCGTTGCGTCGGGTTGGTGCAGCGTTACCCCCCCCTCGATCCCCGGAACCATATGGTTGCGCAGGCGAATATTCGCAAAGGTGCCGCGCATCATCACCTCGTGGTTGCCGCGGCGCGAACCGTAGGAGTTGAAATCTTGCGGGGACACTCCCTGATTTTGCAAATATTCTCCAGCCGGGCTGGAGTCCTTGATGGCGCCTGCCGGAGAGATGTGATCGGTAGTGATGGAGTCTCCGAGCAGTGCCAGAATTCGCGCTTCATCCAGCCCTGCGAAACCGTTTCGGCGGCCTAAATGCTGGAAAAATGCAGGCTTGCGGATATAGGTGGAATGTTCTTGCCACGTATAGGTCCGTTCTTCGGGTATAGGTAGAGCTTTCCAGGCGGCATCGCCCTCAAACACCGCGGCATAGTGCTGGCGGAACATGGCTGGTGCGACCGCCTGTTCCAAGGCGCGGATCTCCTCGGTTGTGGGCCAGATATCCTTTAGATAGACGGGTTCACCCTCTTTATCGAGTCCCAAGGGTTCGCTGGCGAGGTTGATGCGGGTGGTGCCGGCGAGGGCAAAGGCGACCACCAGTGGTGGTGAGGCCAGCCAGCTGAAACGGGTGAGGGGGTGGATTCGCCCTTCAAAGTTGCGATTGCCGGAAAGCACGGCGCTGACCTGCAGATTGTCGCGGGCGATGGCGTCCTCTACGGCAACTGGCAAGGAGCCGGAGTTGCCTATGCAGGTGGTGCAGCCATAGCCGACAACGTTAAACCCAAGCAGGTCAAGGCTCTGCTGCAGGCCTGTTTCTTCCAGATATGCGCTGACTACGCGCGAGCCTGGGGCCAGCGAAGTCTTAACCCAAGGGCGAGTCTTCAGGCCACGTGCGTAGGCTTTTTGTGCCAACAGTCCGGCTCCGAGCATAACTGCTGGGTTTGAGGTGTTGGTGCAGGAGGTGATGGCGGCTATCACCACGTCTCCATCCTGCAGCGCATGCGAAGCGGAGTCTGCGCCGGGTTCCATGCGCGGGGCTGGGTTTGTCAGTTCAGCTTCCTGAACCTCACGCAGACGGGTGAGAGGTACCTGGTCTTGAGGGCGGCGCGGCCCCGCCACGCTTGGCTTCACCGTGCCAAGGTCCAACTCTAATAGGGCGCTGAACTCCGGCTCGGCAGTAGAGTCATCACGCCACAGTTGCTCCTGTTTGCAATAGGATTCAACTAAGGCCAGCGTTTCGGCGCTGCGCCCGGTCAGGCGCAGATAGTCGAGGGTGATATGGTCGACGGGAAAGAACCCGCAGGTGGCGCCGTATTCTGGAGCCATATTGGCGATGGTGGCGCGATCTGCCAGCGGCAGATGGTTCAGGCCGGCACCACAGAATTCAACAAACTTGCCCACGACTCCATAATCACGCAGCATCTGCGTGACGGCCAGAACTAGGTCGGTAGCGGTTACCCCGGCCTGCAGCGCTCCGGTGAATTTGACTCCCACCACTTCGGGTACCAGCATCGAAAACGGCTGCCCCAGCATGGCCGCCTCGGCCTCGATGCCACCAACGCCCCAGCCAAGCACCCCCAACGCGTTGATCATAGTGGTGTGGCTATCGGTACCCACCAGGGTGTCGGGATAGATCCAGCTTTTCCCATCTATGGTTTGTTGCCACACCGTGCGGGCTAGGTATTCTAGGTTAACCTGATGGCAGATGCCGGTGCCTGGAGGCACCACGCGAAAATTGGAAAACACGTTCTGTCCCCAGCGCAAAAACGTATAACGTTCGTGATTGCGTTCCATCTCTTTGCTTACATTCACTTGCGCCGCTGTCGCGCTGCCGAACGCGTCTACAATGACAGAGTGGTCAATCACCAGATCCACGGGAATTTGAGGGTTGATACTGGCTGGATCGCCGCCGTTTGCAACCATTGCATCACGCATGGCTGCAAGGTCGACAATGGCAGGAACCCCGGTAAAGTCTTGCATTAGCACCCGTGCTGGGTGGTAAGCGATCTCACGTTCGAGGTTCTGGTTGGGCTTCCAGTTTGCTATTCCTCTGATATCATCGGCACTTACGCTGGTGTTGTCTTCGTTACGCAGGAGGTTTTCCAATAGAACCTTAAGGGAAAAGGGGAGGCGTGGGTTGAGCGTCAGCCCCTGACGCTGCGCTGCCTGCATGCTATGATAATAGTAAGTAGTGGCGCCAATCTGCATGCTTGTTATACTTGCGAATGTGTCGTGCATCGTATTCCTCCATAAGGTAAGCATAGAGCCTGCGGAGGATCTGGTTTAAGGATCTCGGAGGGCAGGATCTCAGGCTAAAGTGGTATTTTAAGGTGCGTTCTGTAGTTGGAGCGGATGGCGCTGTTTGTACGCTAGATAGAATAACATGGGTTTTGCACCTGGCATATGTTTATACTGCTTGAAGCGATGCTGCCAGCAGTATAAACATGGTATCGTACTGCTTAGGTTTTGCTAGCTTAGTATATTTGTGTCACAATAATATGATTAGTTATTTGACACTTGATCGCTGTTTTCTTACTTTAAGGTGGTATTTCACCTGTTTTGTAATCTGGCATGAAATGTAGGTTTTCCCACTATGGAGGATTAGGACAACATGATTGATTATTTGCTAGCTAAAGCACAGGAAGATGAGCGTCTAACCCAAAAAGAGATTCAGCACCTACTTTCATATGATCCTTATAGCAGCGCGGCTTGTCGCACGATAGGGGTTGCAAGTGAGCTATCGCGCTCATTGCAAGATAACGAAGCTGAGATTCACGGCCTGCTGGTGCTGGATCAGGCTGCGTGTTTGGAAGAGGGTAAGACCTGCTCCAAAGCCGCTGGCGATTCTGTGCTGAGCATAGAAGAAGCTGTCGCGATGGCCAAGCGCTTCGAAGATGATGGCTGCCATGTTATCCAGCTAGCGATCGCCTCAGATTTCTCCTATTCCAAGTTGGCACCTTACTTGCCAAAGCTGCGTGCTGCACTTAAGCCGCATACCCCGCTGGTTATCAACGGAGGGGCAGATTGCGCTGCGCATGCAGATGCGCTCAAGCAGGCTGGTGTTAACGGGGTGTACCATGCGTTGTGCCTGCGCTCAGCAGAAGAAGCAGAAAATTCAGCGGAGCAGCGCTGCGCAAGTGTAGATAAGTTTCTTGCGGCGGGTTTACAGATGGCTACCTGTGTTGAATCGATCGGACCTGAGCACAATAACCGCGAGATCGCGGAATTGATCTGTTATGCAGCTAGTATCAAGTCTGCATACAGTGGAGCCGCTCGGCGTATCCCCGTCCTCGATACCCCCATGGGAGTGATGGGGACCATCCCCGAGGTGCGCCAAGCGCAGATTGTCGCCATCACGCGACTGGCCATGCCCCACGCGACAGTCGCGACTGCTACCCATGCCCCCTGTGCGTTAGCGGCACTGGGCGGTGCTAGCTTTTTCTGGGCCGAGACAGGAACTAGCCCCCGTGCCAGTGTGACGGGTACAGAAGAGCGGAGAAGTCTTTCAGTTGAGGAGTTGATCCACATGTTCTGGGAAAGTGGTTGGAGTGTGCGCCAGGGCAAATCGCGTATCTGGGCAGTTTAAAACGTAATCGGTGCCTGCCTTGATAGGCCTGCACTAATCCATTGCAACCCCATTAAACTCATGCACCAACTAAAAAGCGCGGCAGGTCTACAACCTGCCGCGCTTTTATGTTCCACAAAGTTATCCACAGGCTACTTAATGTGGCACTCAGTACATCCGGTCGGGCCACCATCGCTCTTATGGCAGTCTTTACACATGCTTGAATGAGCAAGGTCCTTGGTCAGCTCAAACGGTCCTGGAGCAGCGTCACCATGGCAGGGGGAGCAGCCATAGGTTTCTCCGTGAAAGGCATGGGTTAGGGCTACGCGCCCAAACTTGTTTTCTAGGATGATAGTGTCCGCTGGTGCGGAAGAGGCGGCCTTCACGGCGGGTGTGGCTGCTGCGCTCGTTGCTTTATCTGTAGCGAGTTTGGCTTCTTCTTGGAGTCCGGCATTTGCGGTTTTGACCTTTTGGGCTGAATCTTCCGCGAGTTTGGTGGCTTTATCCATTACTGGGGCGATGGCTATCTTTGTGTTGTCTGCCGCCTTGGAGACTGCATTGCTCACGCTTTCTTTAGCTGCGGTACTAGCCTGCTCAAGTGCCTGTTTGCTGTTTTCTACCGCTTCGGCGCCCTGCTTAACCGCACCGTCCACAGCTTTTTCCACAGCGTCTTTGGCTTCTGCTGCCTTGACTTTGACTTTTTCTACCGCTTCAGCAGCTTCTTTTTTGGCTTTTTCTATTGTAGCATTTGTGGTTGTTTGCTCCTGCACTGCAGGTGCTGCGGGTGTCTGCTTTTGTTCTTCGCTGCAGGCACTTAAACTCAAGAGTAAAAAAGCAGCTCCAAGCGCGGCTGCTTTAGTTCCGGTTGTTCCAAATTTGATTGAACTCAACATGTAAAACCTCCATTAATTAAAAAGTTGACTACGTATAGGCGCCATAATTTTCAAGTAAAGCACCAGTGGGGATAACCATTAAGCGGATGTCACGAAGTGTACACCATAAGACAAGGTTACGCTATAAAACTTGAAAAATGTCTTGCAAGTTTGGATGCAGAAGCAGCAGGAGCTATCTACATTAGAGGAAAAATTTCAATTACATTATGGAATTGAATAGCTACCGAAAATGTACTAAATTCGCCTTCTCGCGTCTTGTTCTTTTTAGTGGGGTGTTATGTTGCAAGTAAACGCCGAACTTGGCTATTTCCGTCATTTTTATCACCTGTTGCAAAGCGCGTGGCTCCTGCTGGCGTTTGGGGCGCTGCTGTTTAATGTTATGCAAACCCACCATGAGATCAATGCTCTGGCGCGCCAGGCGGCGTTGCTGGAAAAAGAACGCACTAACACCATTCGCCAGTGGGTTCTGCACCAGAAGGGGCTTGAAGTAAGGAGTACGAATGGGGTAACTCCAGAGCTGTCTTCTGCGCAGGTGTTGAGCCAGATCCAGGCGCTTCTGCCGGATACTGGGGTGCACAGTCGGCTGGTCAGTCCCGTTCCCCTGAATAGCCGGAATGTGCCTGATGTATGGGAACAACAGCAATTTGCCACTCTGAAGGGCGCCACTGATATTGTGCGCGGCAAATTTAAAAAAACAGATGGCGCATTTGAATACCGCGAATTGCATGCCATGGAAAAAACTCCGCGCTGCGCACCTTGCCATCCAGAGTATGAAAATATCAAACATCCGGCAGCGCTGGCCATTCGAGTACCTCTGGAGCCCATCCGGGCGATGCTGTCCACTCGTACTGTAGCGTTTAATGTTATGTGCTGTCTCATCTGGGCTATGGGAGCCGGTGCAATGCATACTGGAGCCGCACGTCTGCGCCAGCAGCTTCATAGTCGCCACCTGCTACAGCACGACCTAGAGCGCAGCAATAACCTTTATAGCGCACTTAGTGCGGCAAATCAGGTGATGCTGCGGGTGGATGATCCGCAGGAACTGTATCAACAACTGTGTCGCATCGCGGTAGAATATGGCCACTTTCAGCTTGCAAGTGTGGCTCTGGTTGATCCAGTTACTAATGCACTTACCCATGTAGCGGTGCACGGCGACGAAAAGGGCTGCACCTATATTGCTAATATAACGGTTAGCGTCGATGCGCAAACCCCCGAAGGGCAGGGCCCGACTGGTAGAGCGGTGCGCGAAAATACGACTATTGTCACCAATGATTTTACCGCAGTTATGCGTGCTACCCCATGGGCTGAGGCGGCGCTGCTGGCTGGTATAGGTTCGGCAGCATCCATGCCGCTCTATATGGGAGATAAAATCATTGGAGCCTTTAAGGTATATGCTGCGACCCTTAATTACTTCAATGACTCTAGAGTTGCTCTGCTGGAGCAGTTGCGTGATGATCTTGGCTTTGCTCTGTTGGCCGGAGAACATAAAAGGCGCGAAGCAGATGCGCGCCAGAAACTTGAAGAATCGCAAAAATTTCACCAAGTGCTGCTCGATGCCTTGCCATATCCGGCAGTGCTGGCACGGTATTCTACCCGCGAAGTTGTGAGTGCAAACCAGCGCGCACAAGAGATGGGGATTCGGGTCGGGGAGCTAAGTCGCTGCGGGCAGGAGATGCCGGATACAGAGCGGCGCCGGTCACAGATTGTGGAGCAGCAGCGCGCAGACGGTAGTTGGGATATGGTGTGCTGGCGTCCGGTGGAAGGGGAGGAAGACCTGTACCTCCACTTTGCCATCGATATTACGGAACGCAAAAAGCGCGAACAGAGGGTATTGGAAATGGCGCACACCGATGCGTTGACTGGGGTTGCTAACCGCCTCTACTTCTCCGCGCTGGTGAGTCAGGCTGTGGAAGAACCGGAAACGTGCATCTTTGGCATTTTGGTGTTTGACCTCGACAACTTCAAGCCAGTGAATGATTCCTATGGGCACACTATCGGCGACAAATTGCTGGTAGAAGTAGCGCAGCGTTTTAGCCGCTCTCTGCGTGAATGTGACACTACTTGTCGCTGGGGTGGGGATGAGTTTGTGATTTTTCTCCCTGGGGCAACAGCAGCAAATATCCGTCAGTTGCAGACCCGCGCCGAGGAAGTGTTTGCGGAGCCGTTCGCAATTTCGGGGGAGCAGATTCACATCTCTGCGACTGGAGGCTATGCCACTTGTCCCGAAGATGGAGATAATGAGTTGGACTTGTTCAAGGTGGCGGATCGGCGCATGTACGGGGAAAAATTAGATAAACGCCGTTTCTCATAGGCATTTTATAGAAGCTTAAAGCATAAGCTATGCTGGTGCTCGAAGCCCGATTGCGGTTGGTAGTTAAGAGGGACTTTTGGACATGAGTGGTGAAGCGGGCGGAGGAGTGCTGAAGTGCAGGGTTAATATTATGCTCGGGCGGCGGCACTTGCAGCACACCGCCCGATTGCATAGATATTAGTTGATATGTGTGCCAGGCGCGAGGACGCTGCGTGGCTAAAGTTCTTCGTCGCTCTCAGCCAGACTGATGTTGAGCTCCAGAATTTCTACGTCACCGCTGCTGTCGAGCGAGAGTTTTATCTGCTCTTCTGAAATGTGGATATACTTGCGTACAACCTCAAGAATGTCCTGCTGCAGCATGGGCAGAAAGTCTGGCGTGCCCGATTTGCGCCGTTCGTGCGCTACAATTATCTGCAGCCGTTCCTTGGCTATGGCTGCTGTCCCCTGCTTCGATGAACGGAAAAATTCTAGAAATCTCATAAATCAACCCCTGAACAAGCGAGAGAAGAAGCCTTTTTTAGCTGCTTGCATAAAGCGATGTGGGCGTTCCTCGCCCAAATAACGAGCTACCACATCCATATAGGCGCTGCCGGCGTCGCTCTCTTCGTCCATCGTTACTGGAATACCGGAGTTAGAGGCCTCAAGCACTGCTTGAGATTCTGGCACCACACCCAGAAATGGGATGGACAGAATTTCCTGCACATCAGCGGCGCTGAGCATCTCACCGATTTCAACTCGGTTCGGATCGTAGCGCGTGATGACCAGATATTCTTTTACCGGCTCCAGCTCTTTTTCTGCCCGATAAGTTTTGCTCCCCAACATGCCAACAATACGATCAGAGTCCCGCACGGAGGAGACCTCTGGGTTTGTGACAACCAGAGCATCGTCTGCATAGTACATGGCAGCGATGGCACCTTTTTCGATACCAGCGGGGGAGTCGCACACAATATATTCAAAGCGCTCACGCAATTCGCCTAAAACGCGCTCTACACCCTCAAGGGTCAGGGCATCTTTGTCACGCGTCTGGGACGCAGGGAGGATGTACAGATTCTCCAGACGTTTATCCTTAATTAAGGCTTGATTGAGGGAGCCCTCGTTGTGGATGACGTTGAGCAGGTCATACACCACACGGCGCTCGCATCCCATGATGAGATCGAGGTTGCGTAGACCGACATCAAAATCTACTACTACGGTTTTAAAGCCTCTTTTGGCTAATCCGGCGGCAAATGCCGCACTGGTCGTGGTTTTACCTACACCACCTTTGCCTGATGTTACCGCAATGACTCTTGCCACTGTCATTTCTCCTTCGATGTGCGTTTACTTATCAATGGCAACACAAAATGCCAAGGGTCCTGCCTCTAAGCTGGCATGAAAGATCACAGGGGGCGGATGCTCCCCCGCATGTATGTTTTTTGTGTCTAGTGCCCGTGCTGGCATCTATATATAACATCTATTCAGGGGATTGCTTTTCATCGGGAGATAGTATCCCAAGTTTGACTATATTGAGCTTCCCATCCTGCAGTGTAATGGTCGTTGTTTTGCCGAACAGGTTGCCGTCGATTTCGTCATAGACTAAGTATTCCCCGGCAACGGCAATTAATTCGGGTTCTAGGTCGAGACAGAAAATAGATGCCTCGGTATTATCGGACCCGCCGGCCAGAGCACGCCCGCGTAACGCACCGTAGATATGGATACTACCACCTGCGATAACTTCTGCCCCTGAATTCACTGAAGCCAGAATGGTTAGGTCGCCGGCGGCAACGATACGTTGTCCGGAGTGGACCGTTTTGCTTATGGTTTTGTTGTCTTCGTTCCCGCCTGCTGCTGGGGTTGCGGCGATAGTTTGCGTCTCGGTCACTGGTTCCGCAGCTGCAGGCGCGACACCCTGCGTTGCGCTGACCAAAGACGCTGGCACCGGTTGCAGCCCCATCTCAGTCGCGTCCAGCACGTGTTTTGAATTGCCGCCATGCAGTCCGAACGGTATCAGCCCGTATTCTTTGAGTAGCCCGCACACTGCAGGGAAATTTATCGCAGTGTGTGGATCTTCGAGATTGCTTAAGTCGATAACCAGTAGGCTATCCCTGAACAGTCCGTTAGGCTCTCCCAGATGGGCGCGCAGGCGGCTGAGGATAGTGGTGGTATCCCCTTTAAGTATGCGCAGGCTCAGAACTTTGTGGGAGCGTGCCTTGAGCTCAAAAGTGGTGTTGGGGGTCATGTATGCAACCATAGCGCCGCCAGTAGTGCGGTGGCTTTTCGTGGCGGTTATTTAAGATTTATCAACCACGCGATCCTGAATCTGGTTCAAGATGAAGCTTGGTATGAATGTCAGCCGTATAAAGCACGGCGCACACCGCGCCGTGCTTATCCACCCATCATTGCTGTTTAAGGGAGTCTGAAGCGCGGGAAAAACTGCGCTTAATATTATTTATGGATACAGCGGGCAATCCTAGTCTTTTTCCTCCTCAATCTCAACCGCAAAGTCTTTGATTGCCCAGGTATCTGTGTCCTAGCGAGGTCTTTCTACACTATTAGCTTAGAAATGGCCTTGAATTGATCGCTGCCAGCCTGATGTAGCAGTTCAAATAGAACTGATTCAACATTGGTTATAATTGCGCCCGCTTGTTCCATGCGGCGCAAGGCATTGTCGCGATTCTGATCGTTGCGCGAGCAGATGGCGCCAATGGGAACATGTACCTGATAGCCGGCCTGCAGCAGATCTAGGACGGTCTGCAGCACACACACGTGGGCTTCCATCCCAGTCACGACAATCTGGTTGCGACCGAGCTTTTTCAGCGCCGGCTTGAAATTCGCCTCTGCGCAGCTGCTAAAGGTGGTCTTTTCTACCACTGCGCCGCTGGAATTTCGTGCGGCGATACTCTCTACCGTGGTTCCAAGGCCGCGCGGATACTGCTCGGTGATCAAGGTGGGCAGGTTGAGGATGTCCATCCCTTGCTGCAGGGTGGTAATGGCCTTTTCTACTTCGGCATAGTTGGCCATCGCTTTAACTAGGCGTTCCTGCACATCGATAATCAACAGGACGGTGTTATCCGGGGTAAGAATCGTTGGATGCTTTTGCATAATTGGTATCCTCTGCTTGTGTTGGGAGTGTTTACTGCGGTTTTGGGCACTGCGTACACCACACCACTGGCTGAAGCGGATGTAGTGCTGACTTTGCTTTGTCCAAAGCACAGGTGCCGTAACAGGAATAGAACTGCGTTATGCAGTCTAGCATAGATGGGGGATGGAAAAGAATAGCTGATCAGAATTGTTCTTCGCTTAGGCTGTAGGTTACATCAAACAGCTCTGCATCGATGTTGTCCTGGCGTTTGCGGTTGTACACTCCCCGCAGGGATTCGAGCTGTTCGTCGATATTTTTTTCTGCACGCTGCATCGCGGCCAAGCGCGCGCTGTTTTCGCTTGCCAAGGATTCAGCGCACGCTCTAAACAGGGTGATGAACATATATTCGCGCACCAACGCCTGCAGACACTCCTCATCAGAGCTCCAAATCTCAGGCAGGGCCGAGGTGGGCCAGGTGCGCTGGTTCAAGCGCTGTTGCCACGCTTGCTCCAGAGGAAGAATTTGCTCGATTTTAGGGCTGTAGTTCGCGCCGGCTTCGAGTTGATTGTAGCCTACCAGCAGTGCCGGATCTGACTGCGGCAGCTTGCTGTACTCCACCAGTATCTCAATGCAGGCGGGGGTAATCGCCTCGACAGTGGTGGGGGTGACGAAATGGCGCTGCACCTTCAAACCATGGGTGTAAAGCTCATCACGCATCCGTTCTCCCATGCTCAAAAGGTGCAATGGGCGGGATTCTTCTGCGATGGCTGCGATTACCTTCGAGCCAATTTTCTGGTTGAAGGCTCCCACCATCCCCTGATCGGAGCCGATCACCAGCATCAGTACCGGTTGATCCGCGCGCAGACCGTTGTGCTCGAATAGCTGCGCGGCACCTACCCCCCGGCGCAGATACGCTGCAAGCCCAAGCTCTACGCTGCTGGTGTAGTGTTGCAACGACTGTACGGCGTCCTCATATTGGCTAATATTGGAGGCCGCCAGTGCTTTCATGGTCCTGACTACGCTGCCCAAGCTATTGATGCTATCGAGTTGCCGCCTGATTTTCAGCAGAGAATCACCCATGTTTTTTCTCCGCAGGTTCGCTTTTTTTGGGACCTTTTTTGTTGCCGAATTGTAGCAGGGCTTGCTCCACCTGTTCTTTGATCTGTTTAAGATGGGGGCTGGTGTGTTTGGCGTCCTGCAACGCTGTTTCTATCTCTTCAGGGGTAAGGTTTTCGACGATACTGCGGATGGCCTGACGTACATGGTCTTGGGCGGAGTCCATTTGTTCCAGCGCAATGGAGTCGAATAGCCCGTTGTCCAGCGCCTGGAGAATGGCTATCTGCTCCATGGTGGAAACGGTCTGGTGTTCGTGCTGTTGCAGGGAGGCGCGAATCCGCTGTCCATGGGTAATGCTGGCCCGAGTAGTCTTATCGAGACGGGTGCCGAAGCGCGCGAAGTTCTCCAACTCTTCGAATTGGGCGTAAGCAAGTTTCAGGGATCCAACTATGGCACGATAGGCCGGTTGCTGTGCCTTGCCCCCGACTCGCGATACTGAAGTGCCGACATCGATGGCAGGCAATTGCCCCTTCTCAAACAGGCGTGGTGACAAATATATCTGCCCGTCCGTTATCGAGATCAGGTTGGTAGGAATATATGCCGACAGGTTTTGCGCCTCAGTTTCAACAATGGGTAGCGCCGTAAGAGAGCCACCGCCACGTTCTGGTTTAAGGTGGGTGGAGCGTTCCAATAGGCGTGAGTGGAGATAGAAAATATCGCCGGGAAAGGCTTCTCGTCCCGGCGGACGCCGTAACAGCAACGAGAGCTCACGGTACGCGCGGGCATGATGGGTCAAGTCATCGTAGACAATGAGGACATCATCCCCTTGGCGCATGAACTCCTCGGCGATGGTGGTAGCGGCGTAAGGGGCGATATAGGCCATACCAGGCGGATCGCTACCCTCGGTTACCACCACCGTAGTGTACTCCATGGCTCCGTGTTCCTTCAGGGCAGCAATGACCTGCGCCACCGCTGCAGCGCGCTGGCCTATGGCACAGTAGATACAGCGCACATTGTGGTGTTTCTGGTTGATGATGGTATCAACGCCAATGGTCGATTTGCCTGTCTGTCGATCGCCGAGAATTAATTCACGCTGGCCGCGCCCGATGGGGACTAGAGCGTCTATCGCCTTGATTCCAGTCTGGAGCGGGGTGGTTACTGGGGCGCGATCCATAATTGGAGGCGCCGGACGTTCTATGGGCATCTGTTTGAGCCCTAGCAGGGGGGCGCCACCATCCAGAGGCACTCCCAGCGGATTAATTACCCGCCCGAGCAAAGCTTCGCCGACGGGCACCTCCATCACCTTCCCGCTGCGTTTTACGCCGTCACCCGCGTGCAGTTTCTCATTGCTTCCGAGTAGCACCACTCCCACCTCGTCGGGATCGACGTTGAAAGCGATTCCCTTGACGTTGTGGCCGAAGTCGAGCATCTCTTCAAAGCCGACCCTGGGAAGACCGCGGACCTTGGCAATGCCGGTGCCGACGCTGGTGATATACCCTGTTTCTTCTAGGTGAAGATCCGGCGTAGTCTGGATGTGCGCAAAATGGGTGCAGGCTTGCCGTAGCCACGCCGGAGCTTGGGTCAGAGTTGTGTCTTGCTCCTGCTCTGACGCCTTAGCGGGTGGTTTTACGCTGTTTTCATTAGTGCGCTCGCTCACGCTGATATCTCCTGTAGTACTGGAGCTTCAAGTGGTTTTGTCGCATTTATTTCGTCCATCTGCTGGCGTAGTTTCTGTTCCATCTGCTCCAGGTAGGTGTCGATACTCCAGCTCAGGCGATAGTCTTCCCAGCGCAGTTCTATGCCGCAACCAATATCTGGATCTTGCTCAAAGCTGACGTTGTGCTGTTCCAGTACCCTATCCAGGGCGGCGCGCAGATTGTTCTGCATGGAATCATCCAGAGGAAAACCAGTTTTAATTATGGGTGCGACGTTCGCAGCGGCATTGATGCGGCACAACTCCTGCCGTTCTGTAGTGGGGAGTTGACCCAAGCGTGCGCTGAAGTGGTTGAGCAGCTGTGTCTCCAGTTTTACCTCAGCCAGATCGTGCAGGGCGTGGCTGACTCCTTGGCGTAACTGAGTAAGTGCGCAGTCGCGCAGGTGTCCCTGCAGGTTTTGTTGTTCGATTTGCAGCTGTGCGTTCCAGCGCTGCTTTTGCGCTTCTATTTCAGTGCGGGCCTGTTCCAGCTCTTGGTCTTTCTGGGTTTTTACCTCGTTGCGGGCCTTTTCGATCAGAGTATCGCGTTGCTGCTGCAGTTCAGCATGCTCCTGCTCCAACTGGAGCTTTAGCGTCTGCGCTTTCTGCTGTTGCTGTTCCGCCTGTTGTTGTTGTTGCTGCAGACGTTGTTCGCGCGCGTCGATAGCACGCAAGACGGGTTTATACAAAAAGCGTTTGAGCAGCCATACTAGAATCAAAAAATTTATCAGCTGGGCAATGACCGTGAAGTTGTCAATCAACATGGGATTAACCTTTCAGGGCGGCAGTCACATGGTTCCAGAAAGGGTTGGCGAATAACACCATCATTGACACCACAAAACAGTAGATGGCGGTGGATTCAATCATGGCCAGCCCTACAAACAGGGTACGGGTGATGGTGGAGGCGGCATCGGGCTGTTGCGCCAGCGAACTCAGAGCGGTGCTGACTGCGCGCCCTTCGCCTAATGCAGTGCCGATGGAGCCGATGGCGATGGTGATGCCGGCAGTAAAGATGGAGACGAGTGCAATCCAGATATGTGCTTCCATGTATCCTCCTAGGGTGTGTTTTCGGTGTGTTTCTTGGTGCTGGTACTGGTGGCTGCGGCGATATATACCGTGGCTAATATGGAAAAAATGTACGCTTGAATCATTCCAGTGAGAAGCCCGAGGATGTCGAGTAGCAGCGGAAAAAATAACGGTGAGACGATGAGCAGGATGGCTCCGATCATGCTGGCGCTCATCATGTTGCCGAACAGGCGCACCGCCAGCGCCAGGGTGCGGGAGAACTCGCCGATGAGATTGAAGGGCAGCATGATCCACACCGGTTTTACATATGAAGCCAGATACCGCTTCAGTCCCTGAGTGCGGATACCATTCAGCGGTACCGCCACAAATACTGCGATGGCCAGAGCCGCTGTGGTCGACAGAGAGCCTGTTGGGGCCTGATAGCCGGGGAAGATAGCCGCAAAGTTGGCCAGCGCGACGAACAGAAACAGGGTGCCGATGAAACCGATATAAGCGCGCGCTGGGTGTAAACCCACGACCTGAAGCTGCTCCACAATGGTTATCACAATGATTTCAAGGGCATTCTGCATACGGCTGCGCTGTTTATCCGGCGTACTCGTATCCGGCGCAGAGCCTGCGTACATGCTCTTGGTGATAAACCATGATCCCGCTGCCAACACGAACATCAGTCCCCAGGTGGTGACAATGGTGAGGTTCAGCTTTGCCCAGCCGTACTGCCAGAAAATGACGGAATCAGAACTCAAATCCATGTAAGATGTCCTCCCTGTTCAACTCTTTTGTGCTTCTAGGTGAATAGCACCAGCACTGTGTTTTGACCACCCTGTTGCGCGTCAGGTAGCAGATGTTTCTATCGCGGCGTTCGCACCAGGCGTTGTACCATAAAACGGCCCAGTACAATCCCCACAGCACATCCCAGCAGTTGGAGTGTACCACTGCGTCCAGCAAGGTACAGCCCAGCTATGAGAAGGCTGAAGCGTGCACCTAAACTGAGGCTGAACCACAACCATGGTTGTTGGGAGAATGTCGCCCGTTGCACGGTCCAGTACAGGGTGCCGAAAAAAGCCAGCCCGAGGATGGTGCCGCCGATCAACGCAAGGATAACCCCGCTGATGCTGGGATTTGTAGCCACTTCATGCGCCAGATGATCCGCAAGTTCAAGCAGGCTATTCACCTTGTTCATCCTCTTCGGCAGGGTCGTTGTTGTGGATATTGCGCTCTTCGCGCGAAATCCAGCGCCAGGCATTAAAGCAGCCTAGCACCAACCCCACCGTCAGCATGGTCAGGGTCCAGGAATGGGTCGCAGCATGATTGTGGTCGAGCCAAACCCCCAAGGCGATGCCCAGCAGCGTGGGAACACTAACAGACCAGCCTACAATGCCGAACAGACTGAATCCGTTCCACAGAGGGTGGGTTGGGTTGGCTCGTGCCCATTCCTTGCGCCGAGCTCTGGTGCTGACCGCCTCCTTGAACCCGCTGCGGTCGGTGTCCCCATCCTGCTCCGAGAACCCGTTCAGGTCAGATTTTTTGTTTTCTTCAGTAGTCACGGCGTAACTCGATAAAACGGCGAATTAGTTTGGTTTCAATTCCGGCGCTGATGGAACGCACCAACTTTTCCTGCTCACTCAGCTGCTCAAATTCTGCGTGGATGATCTGTTCTAGTTCTGCCAGACTGGCGCTGGCTACCGCATGGTGTACCGAAACAACTATCTTGGCTCCAGTTTTTATCAGAATCCCTGTATCTACGGCGATATATTCTTCTGCATCGGTATCTGTAAGTCGATAGGCAAGAATGCCGGGGCTGACCGGCACGACACAGTCCAAGCGCCGGGGGAGAAAGCCCAAGTTGCCTCCGAGGGTATCGATACTCATGTGGCTGAGATTATTCTGCTGTAGGAAGATTCGTGTCGGGAGAACCACCTGGAGTTCCATCTTCAGTTTTCCCCCGGGGTATCTGGAGCTGGGGTTTCGCCTTTTTGACCTTCAGCCTCCAGTTGCTGCCATTTCTGCCGCGCTTCCTCAATAGTGCCTATCATATACAGCGCTTGTTCAGGACAGGCGTCAAAGTCTCCCGCCAGGATCTGTTCGCAGCCGGCCAGAGCATCTTCGAGAGAAACCAGGCGCCCCTCCATGTTGCTGAACTGCTCAGTAGTGACGAAGGGTTGGGTAAGAAAACGCTCCAAGCGCCGCGCTCGATGCACCGTGGTTCGGTCTTCACGTGCAAGTTGTTCAATGCCGAGCATGGCGATGATATCCTTGACCTCTTCGTACTGCGCCAGGGTTTGGCGGACCTCACGCGCGATCTGGTGATGCCGTACCCCGATGACGGAAGGGGTTGCCATTTTGGAGTTGGATTGAAGTGGATCAACCGCCGGATAAAGCCCCTCGCTGGCGCGTTTACGTGCCAGGACGATGGAGGCGGACAGGTGGGAAAAGGTGTGCACCGCAGCTGGGTCGGTGAAGTCATCCGCCGGGACATATACTGCCTGAATGGAGGTGATAGCGCCGTTGGCGGTGTTGGAGATGCGCTCCTGCAGCTGCGCGAGCTCGGTACCCATGGTGGGTTGATAGCCCAAGCGCGATGGCATCTGCCCCATCATCCCCGATATTTCAGAGCCGGCCTGGATAAAGCGAAAAATATTGTCGATTAGAAGCAACACGTCGCGATGCTTGATATCGCGGAAGTACTCGGCCATGGTTACCGCCACATGCCCGACGCGAAATCGGCTGCCGGGGGGTTCGTTCATCTGGCCGAACACCATGGCCATATGCTCCAGCACCCCTGCTTCTTTCATGTCACGGTAGAGTTCTTCCCCCTCGCGGCTACGTTCACCAATCCCGCAGAACAGACTGATGCCGCCGTGATCTCCGGCCATGTTGTGGATGATTTCGCTAAGCAGTACGGTTTTGCCCACCCCGGCACCCCCGAAGAGGCCGGTCTTTCCTCCACGTTCAAGGGGCATAAGCACATCGATCGCTTTGATTCCAGTGGTAAAGACTTCCGCATGGGTCGAACGCTGTTCCAGTGGCGGTGGACTCTGGTGCACGCTGCGGCGTTCGAGATCCTCCAGGGGATGACCGTTGTCGATGGTGTTACCAAACACATCGAACATGCGGGAGAGGATGGCTTCACCCACAGGTGCTTGCAGAGCCGAATTGGTGTGGGTCATCTCCATCCCCCGCGCCAGTCCTTGGGTTGGCGTTAGAGCCATGGTCCGCACGTGGGTGTCATTAAGTTGGGTCAACACCTCCGTGACCACCTGCCCGTCCATGCCGTAAACTAGAGTGTTTATCGCGGGCAGATTGTTGGTGAAATGTATATCCACCACGCTTCCGCGTACCGACACCACTCGGCCCGAATAGTGAGAAGGCTGGGGTGGATTTCCCGGGGCTGTGTTGGAAGGATGTGACGCCATTATCATTCCTTGTGTGGGGCAAGTTGAGTAAGAGATAAAATTGAAGATTTATGTAGCGCTGTAGACGAGAAACCCATTGTAACGCATTGAGTTCTTAATTCAAGGGGGGTCAGCGTGTACACTTTGATTCTGGGTGAGGAGTATATATTCTGCTACATGGACTACGCAGTTGCCCTGCGGGTATAGCGTCCGTATATGGTTATGGCTATAGTTCTAGGTATAAGATTTTGTAGTGTCGATTAGAACCCAAACGGAGAGAAATAGAATGGAGATTACCGAGGTTGTTACCGGCTTTTTACGCCATGCCGGCAAAATACTGCTGTTGCAGCGCAGTGCTCAGGTGGGGACGTATCGTGGTTGTTGGGCGGCAGTGAGCGGACACTTAGAAGGAGAATCACCCCTAGCGCACATGTTGGTAGAGATTGCGGAGGAAACCACGCTGCGCGCGGATCAGGTGGTGCTACGCGCCCAAGGAACTGTGTTGGAGATAGCCGACCATAATATCGGACGCCACTGGCGTATCTATCCGTTTCTGTTTGATGTCCTTACTCAAGAAAGAATTCGTACAGACTGGGAACATTCTGACTGGCGCTGGGTCGATATAGAGGAGATCGGGCGTTATGCCACGGTGCCCCGTCTGCGCGAGGCGCTGGATAGCTGCTTGGCGCTGGAGGATGAGCAGCGAGAAACCTAAAAGATGGTCGATATTTCGTGGGGTTCAGAAATACTCTTCGGGTGGGAAGAGTCAGTTTCGGGGCTGAAGCCAGCCCCGAAACTGTGGTCTGAATTGTAGCAGTGAATGGAACGCGTTAAGTCGACTGTTTTAGAGAAGATTAGGGCGCTACAGGCAGCAACCCAGGATGGTTCCCGGTCAGGCTTCTTCCCCCGGTGGGAGTAACCACATAGGTGTTTTCTGTCCCCACCATGCCAATCCCTGCTAGTCCTTTTTTTGGTTCTACCGCAATTACCATGTTTTCCTGTAGCGGTTCATCGAACCCTTTGGCGATGACAGGCCACTCATCTACATGCAGGCCGATGCCGTGCCCGAGAAAGCTCGCTTGGCGCTCACCAAACCCCATGAAGTTCTGCATAAATTCGGGCTCGATCTTCCCCGTCACGGTCGCGAATATCTCCGCTGGAATCGCCCCTGGCTTAAGCATCGCAGCGACCTCGTCTTGAATTTCTACGCAGCGTTTGTGAATATTGATCGCTGCGGGCGGTAACTCTCCGTCGAATACGTAGGTCATGGTTTTATCGGTGTTGTAGCCATCCACACCGCAGCACACATCAACAAATACCAGATCTCCTGACTTGAGCAGATGGGTGCGGCTGCCGAGCAGGGGCACCGCCGGACTCATACCGTAGTTGCCGCCAGGGCCGTCAAAATAGGTGGGATAGATGGAGCTCGCGCCAAAGCAAAGGTGCCCTATGAGCATCTCCGTATCAAACATGCCAAAGCGTGCGATGCCGTGGTGTCCTTCTGCTACCATAATCGGATACAGTTCACTGGCAAATTGAGCTTCGCTGATCCCTACATGGAGCAATTCTGGCACTCGCTGCTCCAGAATGCGCTGGTGGATAATTCCGGCTTGCTCCATCCGTTCCAGCTCATATGCCGACTTGACGGCGCGCACTGCTGAGATAGATAGATCTGCTGGCGCGGCGTTGGTGCTTTTAAAGTGTTTGTTGAAACGCTCGAATGCAGACAGGGGGAGGCGCTCCCCCTCCACATGGATGGTGTGGGGTAGGCGGGGGAAAGCGGCTGCCGCATCACGGAAACTGCCCATTTGGCGGATAGTGCCAAACTCGGACTCATCTAAAGCGCGCTGGAGGTTACGCCGCACCCAATAGCTGGCTTCGCCGTTGCGAGGGATAAGCAGCACCGCGTCCTGCATGGTGCCGGTAAAATAAAATTGATTTATTTTGCTGAATATTGCCAGCAGTTCCCATTCGGGGTTGTCTTGGTCCATACGTTGGCGTAATGCCGCCATGCGTGCTTGAAGTTCGCGCGCGGGTACTTTACCGGCCATATGTATTTCTCCTCTGGACTTTTATAGCCTCCGATGGCTGCGGCCCGTGGCTTTGAGTTTGGCATCGAATAAGGGTTGTAACCCGGGAGTGCCGTGTTGGATTTACGCAGCCCTTACCCTAGACAGCTATCCGCGGGTTTTAACCTGATCCATCAGCTCTGCATACGCCTGTGGGTCTTCGTCTGGGCAGATAACCTCCACCGCAAAACCATTGTCGCACTCTGCGCTGGTACCCTCGTCATCTCTGCCACAACTGCAACTGATGCCGGCGAGTTTAGCCGCTGCGCTGCTGCTGCAGGTGCCGGAGATTCCCTGACGTTTGAACATGATTCCGATAGAGAGACCGGCAAAGGCGAGAATGAAGACCGCCAGTGCGGGAAGAAATAATTTAAGCATAATTACACCCTTGTTGTTGGCGTTTAAGCGGATAGGTTAAGAACAGATGTGTCGTGCACGGTATCACTTTCTCTCACCAGAGGAAAAGTTTTTTTCAAAAGCCGGACTGCTTAGCGCGGCAAATCCATCCTCTTCTTTAACCAGCATGTACACCGAGATGTCATGCGCGGTAGCGAAATCCATGCTTCGCTGTGGTCCCATCACCATAAAGGCAGTTGCGTAGGCATCCGCCAACATGCATGACGTGTGCAGAACCGAGATTGCGGCCAGATTATGGTTTATGGGATGACCCGTCTTCGGATCGATAGTGTGTGAATAGCGTTTACCGGAGTGTTCAAAATAATTGCGGTAATCGCCAGAAGTCGCCATGGAAAGAGATGTCGATGAATGGATAATTCTCTGCACACTGTGCTCTTTGGTGCGTGGGCGTTCAATCCCTATATTCCAAGGGCTACCTGCCCTTTTTTCCCCTCCGGTACGAATTTCTCCCCCTATCTCTACCAAATGGTTCGAAAAGCCGTGTTGGGTAAGTAATTCGGCGATTTCATCTACCGCATAGCCCTTGGCTATACCAGAAAGGTCCAGGTAGAGGGAGTCTGTATGTTTACGCACCTGCAACAAAGCAGAGTCGAGTTCTAGGCGCTGATAGCCTGATTCAGCTAAAATAGCCTCAATTTTAGTCTCATCAGGGATTGCATACAATTTTATCTCGGGACCAAATCCCCACAGGTTGACCAGGTTGCCGACGGTAATATCAAAGGCTCCTTGGGTGGCGGCGCTAACCTGCTGCGCCGCGGCTATTACATGCGCCGTATCGGGAGAGATTTTGATGGGAGTATTGGCCGGAGCCTTGTTGATGCGACTGATTTCAGAGTTGGGGATATACGTACTCATGTGCTGGTTGATTTCTTGCAGACGCGTTTCTATCGCTTGATGCACACGGTCTGGTTTAATCTTTGCGTCATTTTCGCGTATAAACGTGACGTTATACGTGGTCCCCATGGTTCTGCCAGACAGGGTGACAGATTCTGAGCCTACCTCTACATCTGAAGTAGGTTGGTGACGAAGCAGTGGCGGCAGGGTGATGCTTAAGAGCAGGAGGATGATAAGGGCTAACAGTGGGCGTTGCATAGAAGCTCCTTGCAGGCAAGGTGTAAAAGATGTGTTTAAATAGCGAAGACAAAAATGGCCACGTCAAATCGACGTGGCCATGCTAACACAAACCAGGGTTGTGGATGCAGCGCATTTACATGTCAAGCAGCCCTAAGGCGGTTCGAGCTCGCACGATTTTTTGCTGTTTTTCCATATCCAGTAGGTTCTGAAATAGCTCACGTACTTCTGGATTTGAGGAACGACTGATTACCGTATTATACGAAGATTGTAGGCAATTATCGATCCGAGAGGCTATTTCGAAGACTTTGTCTGGGGTTAAGTCGTCCGTATAGGAGATGTCTTTTACGGGTTGGAAGGTTGAGCATTCGTTAGAAAACTGGAACCAGGCTTCCATTGCCTGGAGCTTGGTATTTGCTTCTTGGTCTTTAAGCACCTGCTCTAAGTGTTCCTCGTGGTGTGCCATGTAATCAAGGAGCAGCTTCATGCGGGGTGATTCTGTACTGTCGGAGAGTTGCTTGAAATAATCGCTAGTAAAACGATGAAATTTACGCACATATTCCACTATCTCTTTGGCCTGGCCGAATGACGCCATGGTTCCCTCCTATATTGAGTTGGTGCTTGAATAACATCAGGCACAGCCGCAACGCATTGTTGCGGCTGTGCTCCTGCGTTAATGGTGCTCAATAGCCAGATTAGCCACCGAAGTCGTCAAACATGATGTTCTCGCGCTCCACACCCTGCTCAAGCAGCATGTTGGTAACGGCGTTGGCCATCATAGGTGGACCGCACATATAGTACTCGCAATCCTCCGGCGCTTCGTGATCCTTAATGTAATTTTCATACAGAACATTATGAATGAACCCGGTAGGGCCGGTCCAGTTGTCTTCGGGCAACGGATCGGACAGGGCGACGTACCACTTGAAGTTCGGATACTTTTCCTGCAGGGCGTTGAGCTCATCGACATAGAACATCTCTTTGAGGCTACGCGCTCCATACCAGTAAGTAATCTTGCGCGTGGTGTTCAGGCGCAGCAGTTGATCCCAGATGTGAGAGCGCATTGGTGCCATACCTGCACCACCACCGATGAAGACCATCTCGTTCTCGGTATCGCGCGCGAAAAACTCGCCGTATGGACCGGAGATGGTGACCTTGTCACCGGGCTTAAGGTTGTAGATAAAGGATGACATCTGTCCCGGAGGTGCATCGGGAGCATTGGGTGGCGGTGGGCATACCCGCACGTTAAGCATGATCATCCCTTTTTCGTCAGGGTAGTTGGCCATTGAATAGGCGCGCATGATTGGTTCTTTAACCACTGACTTAAAGCGCCACAGGTCAAAATTATCCCAGTCCTCACGGTATTTTTCTTCAATGTCAAACTCTGAGTAGGAAAATTCGTGTGGGGGCGCTTCGATCTGGATATAGCCACCAGCACGGAAATCGCAGTTTTCACCCTCAGGCAGATCAACAATAAGTTCCTTGATGAAGGTAGCGCGTCCCTCGTTGGAGCGTACAGTACACTCCCACTTCTTAACGTCGAAGATTTCAGGGGCGACTCCCAATTTCATGTCCTGTTTAACCCCAACCTGACAGGCCAGGCGGAGGCCATCGCGGGCGTCACGCTTGGAAATAAACCCAGTCTCAGTGGGGAGGATCTCGCCACCGCCTTCATATACGTGGATGTGACATTGACCACAGGTGCCGCCACCGCCGCACGCAGAAGGGATGAAGATTCCGTGTTCTGCCAGAGCACCGAGCAGTTTGCCCCCAGGCTTGGAGATGAGGGTTAAGTCCGGGTTGTCGTTAATTTCAAATTTGATCTCACCACTTGGAACCAGTTGCTTGCGGGCTGCCAGGATGAGCGCAACCAGCACAAGTATGATTCCAGTAAACATGATGGATCCAACTATTATCAAGTCCATAGTATCAAATCCTTTATTCAGATTATATCTGCGTTAAAACTGCAGGCCGGAAAATGCCTGAAATGACATCGCCATCAGACCTACGACTATGAAGGTAGCTCCTACCCCACGCAGTGCCTTTGGCATATCACTGTAGACCAATTTTTCCCGGATACCAGCCAGCAGCGCAATAGCAATTGCGAAACCAAGTCCGACACCGATACCGTATACGGTACTTTCGGCGAAGTTATAGTCGCGCTCTACCATGAACAGGGACGCACCCATAATGGCGCAGTTTACCGTGATCAGGGGGAGGAAGATCCCCAAAGCGTTGTACAGGGCAGGGAAATATTTATCCAGAAACATCTCCAGAATCTGAACAATGGCCGCGATAACTCCGATGTAGGTTATGAGACCAAGGAAGCTCAGATCCAGTTCAGGATATCCCGCCCACGACAGCGCCCCTTCTTTGAGCAGGACGTTGTAAAGGATGTTGTTTACCGGAACGGTAATAAAGTTAACGGCGACAACGGCGATACCGAGCATAATTGCCGTATCAACTTTTTTTGATACCGCAATAAAGGTGCACATGCCCAAGAAAAAGGTCAGGGCAATGTTGTCGACAAAGACAGAATCGAAAAATATGGTGAAATAATGTGCCATGACATTTTATCCTATTCTTGGAGTTCAGGCTTCCAGGTGCGCAGCCCCCAGATAATAAAGCCAATCAAAAAGAAGGCACTCGGGGCGAGTAGCATCAAGCCGTTGGTTACATACCATCCATCGTTGTTAGCTGGGTTGAGAATGGTAAGGCCGAAGATAGAGCCAGAACCGAACAGTTCGCGTATGAAGGCAACGATAAGCAGTATCAGGGAATAGCCTAAGCCGTTGCCGATACCGTCAAGTAAACTCTCATACACCGGATTTTTCATGGCATAAGCTTCGGTGCGTCCCATTACGATGCAGTTGGTGATGATCAGACCAACGTAGACGGACAATTGCTTGCTCATCTCGTAGGCATAGGCTTTGAGCATCTGGTCGACAATGATAACCAGGGTGGCGATTATCGTCATCTGCACGATGATGCGGACACTGTTAGGGATATGATTGCGAATGGCGCTGACAGAGGCGTTAGAGAGGCCCGTAACCAAGATTACAGCGACGGACATGGTCAGTGCCGTGGACATTTTATTAGTGACCGCCAGGGCTGAGCAGATCCCAAGGATCTGCAGCGCTATAGGATTGTTGTTAAACAACGGATCCAACAGGGCGTCTTTTGCGTTAGCCATAATAGTTACTCCTTGCTCTTGGTGTATTTAGCCAGAAACTTGCCATAGCCGTGGTCGCTAAACCAGTACTGCACCATCGCTTGAACCTTGTCTCCGGTAACTGTTGCTCCGGCAAGACCGTCGATGGTGTGCACTGCGTCTGCGCCGTTCGGGTCAAATCTTCCGTTTTTAACCACTTTGATGGTGAGGTTGCCTGAATTGCCGTAGAGTTTTTTGCCAATCCATTGATTCTGGAACTTGGGTCTCTCGATCTCTGATCCAAGGCCAGGAGTTTCAGAATGTTGGTAGAATTTCAGGCCGTTGACGGTGGTTCCATCATTCTTAACCCCGATGTAAGCAGCCATGGTGCCCCACATTCCAGGTCCACTGACGGGCACGACAATTTGCTCTTTGCTATTATCGATAAATACGCGCACAAATTTTGGACGTTGCTTAATGCTGGCGATGTCGAACGCTGCCGGGATAGCAACCACCGTATCTGGGTTATCCATAACAGTTTTGGGGTTGAACTCTGCCGGGTCTATCTCAGTAGCGATTTCACCGGTATCAAGGTTGATTACCTTCATTTCGAAGTTGGCGAACAGTTCGTCTGCTGATGCACCTTTAGCGAGTTGATCATCGTATCCGCCTGCGGCTAGAACCGTCGTGCGGGTTTCGAGTAGCTGGTTATACGCTTCGCGGTCGATGCGCACTAGGGCTGCCATGCAAACCAGCACCGAGCACACAACGCACAACGAAAATGTGACCAGGAATGTTTTTAGAATTGAGTCATTAGACATGGCGCAACATCCTTTTCTTGATATGTGCGTTCACGACAAGGCGGTCAATCAGGGGAGCGGTGACGTTGCCGAACAGGATAACCATCCCTACGCACTCAGGCATCATGGGGTTAAATACACGCACCAGCACGACCAAAGAGCCGATGAGTAGGCCATAGATCCACTGACCTTTAATAGTCAGTGCTGCCGAGGAGTGATCCGTAGCCAGAAATACTGCGCCGAAAGCAAGTCCGCCGAGTACCAGGTGCCAGGCCGGATTCATCGCCCCTGAGTCGAACAGGCACAGAATCGAGGAGATAACCACAACGCCAATGACGATCGATGTAATGATGCGCCAGCTAGCAATGCCAGTGACCAGAAGAATAATGGCACCGAGCAGGCAGGCCAGTGCGGAAGTTTCGCCCATGCTGCCGGGGATGGTGCCAAGAAAAGCTGCCTTCCAGGTAATGCCAGCGCTGCTGAGGCTTGAAACCCCGTCAGCCAGAGCCATCCCCAACGGGGTTGCACCCGTATAGCCGTCAACCGCAGTCCACACGGCGTCGCCAGACATGGAGGATGGGTAAGCCATGGCTAGGAACACCCAGGCTACCAGCGCGGGATTGAGGAAGTTCATGCCGATGCCGCCATAAATTTCGCGCCCGATAACCACACCAAAGGAAGTGGCCAGAACCACTTGCCACAGGGGGACGGTAGGGGGCATGAGGAGCGTGATCAGGGTAGCTGTAACCAAAAAGCCAGCGTCGATGGGGCGCTGGCGCATGGAAGCAAATACCGCAACCCAGATTCCCTGGGTGATAAGTACAATGAGGAGAACAGGCAGGAACATCCAGGCACCCTTAAGCATGTTGGCCCAGATAGAAGTGTGGTTGCTCAGCCCGGTCAGTGCATCTGCACCTACCATTTGTGCCAGGGTGAGGTTGACTTGATATCCGCTGTTCCACATAGCCATGAGAATGCAAGGCAGCAGTGCCAGCATGAGGATGCTCATCACCCGCTTGTGGTTGATGCTATCGCGCACATGTACTGTACCGCTAGTAACCGTTGCCGGGGAGTACAGGGTCGTGTCTATAGCATCATAGACGGCGGAATACTTTTCCCATTTCCCGCCATTCTCAAAGTGAGGTTTCATATCGTCGAGTAATTTCACGGTCTTATCCCTCTTTCTCAATGATGGTTAGTGCCTCACGCAATACCGTGCCGAAATCGTTCTTGCCCGGACATGCAAAGGTGCACAACGCCAGATCTTCCTCGGCTAGTTCAAGACAGCCAAGTTTCTGGGCCTCATCGGTGTCGCCAGCGCACAGAGCCCGCAACAGATAGTTGGTCATGAAATCGAGAGGCATCACTTTTTCAAATGAACCTATAGGTAATATGTTGCCCGGACGTCCGTAGGTGCTGGTGTTCATGTCTGCAGTGGGTCCGCCGGTAAAAGCGTTCATGAAAACACGCTTGATGGAGAAGCGATCTTCGCCAGGAGTAAGTGATGCCAGCAGTTCTCGGTCACGTTTTTCTGGCAGCACGGTTACCTGTAGGTGGAAACGACCGAGGAACGCCAGCGAGTCTGCGGCGTTGGTGCCACTTAAAACGGAGCCAGAGACAATGCGCTGCTCTCCGTCCTTGATCTGACCGGCGCAAATCTCATTGAGGTTAGCACCGATGCGGGTACGCAGCAGGCGGGGTTCTTTTACCCCCGGACCGCCAAGGGCGATGATCCGCTCCACCGGGATTTTGCCACTGATGAAGAACTTGCCATAGGCAATGACATCCTGATAGTTGATGTGCCACACGCAGGAGTTGATATCCACCGGATCGAGGAAGTGGATATGGGTGCCGGGCAATCCAGCAGGGTGCGGGCCATCAAACTCTGCGTAAGTCACCCCTTGTACTTGGGGCATGATGACGTTAGGTTTCTGGCACACATACACCGCGCCTGCGGTCAGGCGGGTAAGTACCTTGAGTCCATTGGCAAAGGCTTGTTCCTCGTCCTTTATCAACCACTCGGCTTTGGCCGCCAGCGGATTAGTGTCCATGGCGGTGACAAAGATAGATTTGGGCTCGCAGTCAACGGCTGGTGCCTTATTGTAGGGGCGTGTGCGTAACGCCGTCCACATGCCAGAGTCGACGAGATTGGTGACAGCCTTCTCGCGCTCGATGGATTCGAGATCCTTTTCCTTGAAGGCGGCGAAAACCTCCTCCTCTTTACCACTCAACTCGATAACTACCGACTCAAGAACGCGGCGTGCTCCACGGTTGATAGCGACAACTTTGCCGCCACCAGGAGCTGTGTATTTAACGCCTTCATTCTTCTTGTCGGCAAACAGCAGTTGCCCGAGTTTTACCTTGTCTCCCACTTTAACCGCCATGCTCGGCTTCATGCCAGCATAGTCTGGGCCAAGAATGGCCACCGACTTGACTGCGGGAGCGTCAGAAATTTTCTGTTCTGGAATGCCGCTTATCGGCAGATCCAGCCCCTTGTTAATTTTAATCATCTCAATGCACTTTCCTTGTAAGGGTTGTGAATCAATCCGTGTTCAACCTTTCGCAACGGCTCTGTCATCTGACTGCCGCTGCATGGAAGAAGAGACGTAGTTGATTGTGGCGCAATTGCATGTTTTCGGGCCTGCCCTAACCATTGTAATCCATTCCATGTGTAACCTCCCCAGATTTGAAATAAAATAACAAGGCCTGCCCGCAGCACTTTAGGTAAGTGCTGCGGGCGCGGCATTGCATGAGCCTGATAATCTCAACCAGGATCCCTTGAATATGCGCATACTTGGGTATCTGTACAGATGTCTGCACGGGCATTGCGTACGCAAGATTGCGCGACAGTAAGTAATACGATGGTCTAACCCTTTATGTCAATAGTTCCCGCCCATTTGTTGCGCCGCAGATAGGACGCAGACGGTGCTTAGCTGTTCTGGGCGTATTCATTTATAAAGCTGCGAATTGCGAACAGATCGTTGGCGTTCAGGGACAAAAACTGTAGTCCAATTCCGGCGGGGATCTCGGGTTGTTGCGGGTTGATGCTGGTGTTGATCCAAGTGACAATGCTTTCACAGAAGATGGGTGCGTCACTTTGAGGGATTTCCAGTTTGACTACGATTCTGGAGTTGATGTCGATCTTGGATTCGACTGCGATGAATATCCCGCCGCTGCTGAGATTGAAGGCACAAGCAGGGCGCAGTGCATTACGTTCTGAACCAAACTCGACGCGCAGGCTGGTTTGGACCCGATCGAAGGCACGATGGGGTAAGCCTAGGACGCGTCTAGCCGAGGCCAGAAAAAGATGGGTGTTCAAAGGGGTAAATAGAATGTCATCTGGCTTTTGTTGTCCACACAGGAGGCGGTGCGATTTGTTCTTGCCATCCACGATGGCAATGACCGGGATCTCTCCGATTTCAGGATCGTTTTTGGCGAGGTGGCAACAGCATTCGGTGGAACCGTCTGTTGCGGAGTCGTATGGGGTGATGAAGATAACACTGGGCTTGCGCTCCCGCGCCAGAGTCAGCAGCGCGGGCAGGTCTGCTGCGACCAGCAGGTCAAACCCTTCCTGCGCCGCAAAAGCGTTGTCGAGTTGGAGCAGGTCCTGCACTGTTGCAGAGATTAAAATTGAGTATTCCGCCATTATTCACTCCATAGCAACGGTCCGATAGCAAGCCCTTTGCAATATCAACTTCCAGCGTTTCTACGTCTGCTTCTTCACACCTTTTTTGGTGTGGTTGGTTTATCTGCTCAGTTCAAGGGCAGGCAGCTTGCGCCGCTGCAGAGCGCCACCGGGAATATATGCAAGGGTGGTAAGTATGCGCGAAGTTGGCTTGCAAGGTTAATGCATCAATTCGGTTATGTCATTAAGAATGTGGCCCGATTCAATCACATACGGATCTTCAGTCAGGTGCTTGTACCACTGGGTGTCATCTTCGTCGGTATCGACGTTATCCATGCCAGAGTGTCCCAGGGTGTCATCCTTGTCCTGCATCTCTTCGCGTTCCGCAAGTATCGTGCTGAGTAACAGGTTCTGCTTTGTGTTGGCGATCCGCTCGCGGGTTTTGGCCTCTAGATTGATGATTTTCTGAAATTCACTGCTGGCCTGAACTCTCTTGGCGCTGCGCTGACGCAATTCTTCGAGCGGTAGCGTGTCGACTACGGGTTGGTACAGGGTGCTGGGGATGGTATCCCAAGGCAACGAGTAGTCCAAGTGGCGCTCCCCACTCTCTATGGCGGCAAAACGGTCAGGCAGGACGATGTCAGGTTCGATGCCGCGATACTGGGTAGAGGCACCGCTGACGCGGTAAAATTTTTGCACCGTTATCTTGAGGGCTCCTAGGGGCTTGTATTTGTCCATATTGCGCATGGGCAGATTGGTATCGAGGTTGATCATTGCCTGCACCGTCCCCTTGCCGTGCGTATGTTCGCTGCCCACTATCACCGCGCGGCGATAGTCCTGCAGAGCTCCGGCAAGAATTTCCGATGCAGAGGCGCTGAATTTGTTTACCAGCACTACCGTTGGACCCGTGTAGGCAATATGTGGATCAGGATCTTCCATAACCTTTATATCTTGATTGCTGTCTTGTACCTGAACCACTGGCCCCTTCTTGATGAACAATCCCGTGGTGTCGACTGCATCACCAAGGGAGCCGCCACCGTTGTTGCGCAAGTCGATAATCAGGCCAGAGACTCCCTCTCGAACCATTTTCTCTAGTTCAACGCGGGTGTCGTCGGTCACATTGCGCCCCTTGCCGTTTTTCTGGTGAAAGTCGCGGTAGAAACTGGGTATTTTAAGATACCCATAGTGGGTGTTGTTAGGGCCGTCTACCACCGTAGATTTAACAAATGCGTCTTTGATCTGCACTACGTCACGTTTGATGGCGATGATGTGCTGGGTGCCATCAGGTTTCTTTATATGCAACTTGACGGTAGTGCCTTTAGCCCCGCGGATAAGGCTGACTGCATCGCGAATTCTGGTGTCGGTGATGTCAACGGGTTCACCGTCTTGTCCTTCGCTAACGCTAAGGATGATATCTTCACTGGCAAGGCCCCCCTGCTGCTGGGCTGCCCCACCGGGAATCAGGTTCACTACCTTGATATAACCACCATCCTCGCGCAGCGTCGCCCCAATCCCTTCCAGAGACCCCCGCATGTGGATGTCAAAATCTTCCTTGGCCTCGGGAGGCATATATGCACTGTGTGGGTCATAAGCGTTGGCTATTGCATTGAGGTAGCGGTCGAAAAAATCATTCTCAGAAACCTTCTCCATGCGCGCAAACAGGTGCTGGTAGCGTTCAGCTACTTTTTTGCGGGCCTGAGTCCGCAGTTCAGCGTCTGAGGTGTCTGGGGTAACGGTGGATTTGGGAGTTGTCCCCTCGGGGTTTTTTGCCAGCTGAGTCTGCTCATCTTTTAAGTCGAGGTAGGCGTTGGCTGTTTGGTACTTGAGGGTTTTTCTCCAGCGCTCGCGCAACTCTTCCTGGTTGTTACAGAAGTCAAGTTTGTCCCGATCTGTTTCCAGGGTTTCATCGCGCTCATAGTCGAAGGGGGTTTGTAGCAACTCCTGCACCGCAATGGCCAGAACTGGGATGCGTTTCTCCATGATTCGTGCACTGTACAGGGGTAAATGGATATTGCCCCGGCGGATTTCGTTGTCGATGTAGGTTTTGTAAGCCCCGAGCATCTGCACATCTTCACGCAGCAGAAAACGCTTCTGGTTGTCGAGCTGTTTGATGTACAGGTCAAAGGCAGCGCGGGACAAGTCATCGTCCAGCGGCGCATGATTGTAGTGTTGTTGGGTCAGGTGTTGGGAGACAATGAAGCCAAGGAGTTTGCCCCGTTGCGGATCTAGGGGTTTTTCCTGAAAGGGTACCGCCTGAGCGCTGGCCAAGAAAATCAGCAGGCTTGCCATGAGCAAAAGGGCGCGAAATAGATACGGTGTCTTGGACGGAAGTTTCATTATAGTGTCATTCCCGATAGTGCACATGAGGGTTGTGTTGAACGTTGGTTGGTGAATACTACGTGCAGTTGCTGTTTATAGCATACATTTATCCACATGCGGAATGGACAGTAGTGGATTTTTTCAGGGGAGGGGTAATTTTGCAGGCAGTGATGCCGCAACTCCGTGGCCTGAAATCATGTTAACACTAATCTCCATCATCACGCGCAGCAAAAAACCCCCTGACGGTCTCTTGTATTTCGGCCTGAGGTGCGACAATGCGTGCGGCTGGGGGCAGGGAGTTGAGGAAGATACGTCCATATCCTTTGGTGCTGACGCGATTGTCCAGAATTATCACCACCCCCCGGTCGTCCCGATGGCGGATGAGACGCCCAAATCCCTGCTTGAGCTTGATGGCCGCCTGAGGCACGGTGAGGTTCATGAACGGATCGATGCCGGCGCGCTCCAGGGCTTCGCTACGAGCCACTTGGATCGGTTCGGTAGGAACCCGAAAGGGGAGGCGCGTAATTATTACAAGCTCGAGATCTTTGCCCGGGACGTCAACCCCTTCCCAGAATGAATCGGTACCAAATAAAACCTGATTTTTATTGCTGATATAGCGTTCCAGCAGCTGATGCCTGGACGTCTGCCCCTGGCATAGGGAGGTTATCCCCTGCGCAAACAACGAGGGCTCGAGGGCCTGATACAGTTGCTGGAGCAGACTGTAGGCGGTAAATAAAACAAAGGTATTCCCCTGCGCGGTTACAATGTTGTGTTCAATCACCGGCGCAATTGCCGCTGCGTAGGTGGCGCTGCTTGGTGCGGGCAGGTCTGAGGGCACCGCGATGAGCGCCTGATGGGCAAAGTCAAACGGGGAGTCGAGCTGTACTTCCATGCATCGCTGCGGCGCGCATAGTGCGACTCCGCTGCGCTGATGGAAGTACTTAAAGTTGCGGTTCACGCTCAAGGTCGCACTGGTCATCACTACCGACTTAAAACGCTCATACAGGTGCTTGTGCAAGATTGAGGCGGCTTCAATTGGAGCCGCATTGAGCCACATGGTATCTTCGCGGCGGCGCCCCCCAGCCTTGCGCAATTCTATCCAGGTGCAGAGCTCTTCATGCACAGATAAAAATGTGTCTAGCTCGTTTGCCATGGTCGCGAGGCGATTGTTCAAGCCAGCAAGATCGGTAGAGGCAGCTGCGAGCTTTTCACTTATCCCATCGGGCAGGTTTTCGGCCACTTTAAAGATGTGGGTGATAATAGCGTTTATTTGACGTGCGCTCCGCCCGAGTTCAGGTAGTTCGCTAACGAAACGCTGCCAAGTAGGGTCCTGTGCGTGTCTTTTGGTTATGCGCCACGGCATGCGGCGTTCTGCGTCGTCAGTGTTTTCTTCGCTAACAGCACGCGTGAGTCCGTCGAATATCTCGGCGTTGCGCTGCATCAGTTGGCGGCACAGTGTGCTGGCTTCGTCTAGTAGGGAGTGCAGCTGAGCGTACAGAAGATCCTCTTCCGCTGGGAGCTCCCGCGCGAGGATGGCCGCCCAGCGCGCTATGTGGCCGCGTTCTGCCTTGCGTGGGTGGATGAGGCGTCTCAGGGCGCCACCAAAGCTGAAATGACTGAGCCTGATAGCAAAACTATTGGTGGCGGCGTCTTCAAGGTGATGGGCTTCGTCAAATATTATGCGTGCATATACTGGTAATACTGCAGCACTGCTGTAGTTGCCGGTTTCGGCGCGTACCGCCAAATCTGCCAGGAGTAGGGCGTGGTTGGACACCAGCAGGTTTGCCTTCGCGGCCTCGCGCCGAGCGCGGTGGAAAAAGCAGCTCTGATAATGGGAGCAGCGGGTGCGTGGGCATTGGTCCATCTCACAACACACTTCATTCCACACGCCGCCCTCGGGGGAGAAGGTCAGTTCGTCCCTGCTGCCGTTGTGGCTATTCTGTCCCCACTCGTGCAATTCTTTGAGCTGCATGGAGGCATTGAGGCTGAATAAATCGGTTTCCTGCATGGCCTGCTGCAGACGGCGCAAGCACAGGTAGTTGGCGCGCCCTTTAACCAGGACAGCGTTGAAACTCTCAGGAATGATGCGGCGCAACAAGGGTAAGTCCTTGCGCATGAGTTGCTCTTGTAGGTTTATGGTGTTGGTGGAGACTATAACCGTTTCACCGCTGGCGATAGCCCACAGTAAGGCAGGAATCAGGTATGCTAAGCTTTTGCCGGTCCCAGTTCCAGCCTCGATGGTGGCTATACGCTCGGTATTGAAGGCCTCGGACACGGTGAACGCCATCTGCAGCTGCTCCGGGCGCTCTTCGTAATTGTCCATCCGTGTGGTCAGAGGGCCGTCAGGTCCAAGCAGAGATGCGATTCTGGCATAGTCGATCAGGGCGGGTTGGGAGCGGGGCTGGATTTCAGTGACCTTGTAAAAGGTGGTCGCGTCGTTGTCGATGATGTGAAACGCAATCCCCCCTTCTCCGAGGCGTCCGGCAATATCTAGATCAGCAGCAGAGGGAGAAAGGTTGCCACTGGGGTGATTGTGCACCACGAGATCCGCATTGCGGCAGGCGTTGAGAATGGCCGGAACTGCACTCTCGTTGCCGCGTGCAATAGTGCGGATTGAAGCGAGTTCGTCTTTACAGCCAAGGGAGGCAGCAAAAAACACCTCATTTCCATTGCTGGCGGCGATCTCTTCGCGCATGTGTGTAAGAATTTCTAGGGTATAAGGTTTCATTTTACCTGATGTGTCCAAGCAGAAAGTAAGACCTGTTTACAGGGTTGCATTTAAGCTGGGTCTTTTGGGTGGATTCGTTGAGTGTGCTCCGTTGCCCACTTTCATTTTAGGGGGTGTTAGAGAAGGCGCATTACATGGCTAATAGTGAATGTGTGCGTGGGCTAAGGGCAATTGTTTCTGCCGGTCTTTGCCCACAGCTGTTTTATTGCACACCCGCGGTTGCTTTTTCCCTTGCTGCGAAGGTATGATTCCCGCGTTCGGTGCCAGATAGGCGTGATAGCCGAATCTGGACCCTAATGTATATAAAATAAACGCACAAGCCCACGTGGAACTGACGCACATAAACGAAAGGAACATTCTGTCATGTACACCGACGCAGTTGTAGAGCATTTTTCCAATCCGCGCAATGTCGGAACCATAGAAAATCCGAATGTTGTGGTTAAGGTTGGTGACCCGGGATGTGGCGATGCCATCCTTATTTTTTTAAAAATAGACGATAATATAATAACCGACATTAAGTATAAGGTCTACGGATGTGCGGCTGCTATAGCCACAACATCCATGGCGAGCACTATGGTCAAAGGAAAGACCCTAACTGAAGCGCTTGCAGTTACAGATGAAAAAGTAGCTGCGGCGTTGGGGGGATTGCCTGAAGGGAAACTGCATTGTTCAAACCTGTCTGCCACCGCTATTCGTGCTGCAGTGACAAGATACATGCATCCCCCAGAAGAAAAGGCGCAAGCCGCCTCCTGACCCATCGGTTTCTCCTTTCTATACTGTCGCTACATCGGCCGTTAACACAGGCAAACGTCAGGGCTGAGACCAACTCCAGAATCATCCGTTAGGCCAATTTTAACGCGGAGTATCTGTGGGTAAGGTATTGAAATGATAGAGGTATGTGTGCATCAAATCGCATACAGTATACTGTATTTTTCCCTTGACAAAGCAGTGTATTTGACCTAACTTGCACGACGCTGAAACCGCTGAAGGCACTTCGTTTAAGCGGTATGAAATTATGAGTTAACCCCTGTTATGGAGGAGCTGTTACATGCTTGAGAGTTATCTGCCGATACTCGTCCTCATAGCTCTGGCGCTGATGTTTGCGCTGGGGTCGGTGGCTTTTTCGTTTGTCTTCGGCCCAAGGAAACCCAGTGCTGCCAAGCTGGCCCCGTATGAGTGTGGTATGCCTCTTATCGGAACTGCGCGTGAACAGTTCTCCATAAAATTTTATATGGTGGCGATGCTGTTTATTCTTTTCGATATTGAGTGTGCGTTTCTGTATCCCTGGGCGGTGGTGTTCAAGCGCTTGGGTGTGTTTGGCTTTATCGAGATGGGTGTCTTCATCTTTGTTCTGCTGGTTGGCTACGCATATGTTTGGAAAAAAGGAGCGCTGGAATGGGAGTAGATCTGCAGAGGGATGTCGCTTTAACAGCTCCGCAAGCAGTTAAGCAGAATGTCCTGGGTGACAATATAATAACCACCTCTCTGGATAAGATCGTCAACTGGTCGCGTTCGCGTTCTATGTGGCCCATGACTTTCGGGCTTGCGTGTTGCGCCATCGAAATGATGGCTGCAGGTGCTGCCCGCTATGACCTTGACCGGTTTGGGATCTTGTTTCGGGCTTCACCACGCCAGGCTGACCTCATCATTATCGCCGGCACAGTAACCTATAAAATGCTGCCGGTAATTCATACAGTGTATGAGCAGATGCCGGAACCCAAATATGTTATTGCCATGGGAGCCTGCGCTTCCTCGGGCGGCGTGTTTGATACTTACAGCGTTGTTCAGGGGATCGACACGGCGCTGCCGGTGGATGTGTATATTCCCGGTTGCCCGCCTCGCCCGGAAGGTCTGATCTACGCACTGATCCAGTTGCAGGAAAAAATCATGCGCGAAAAGAATAGTTTTGGCGCAGCTATCGGCGTCGGTGAGGTTGTTTCGGGCTAGACGGTCATGTGTTTCAAGCCTTTAGCCGTCTAGGCTGCAAGAACGATACATATTCAACTATAGGGAAATGGTATGAGCCAGGCAGTTGTCGCAAAGCTTAAGCAGGAGTATCCCGCCGCAGTTGTCGATGTCGTAGAACACCGTGGCGAAACAACCGTAACGGTGCAAAAAGAAGATATCGTTGCGGTGTGTACATATCTTAAAAACGAAGCAGGATATAATTTTCTCTGCGATCTGTGCGGAGTTGATTATCTCGGCATCGAGCCCCGCTTCATGGTGGTATATAATTTGTACAATATTGCCACCAAAGAGCGCCTGCGCGTCAAGGCAGCGGTTGCAGAGCAAAGTTGCTGTATCGATACCGTGTCGGGGGTCTGGGCTACAGCCAACTGGCACGAGCGTGAGTGCTGGGATATGTTTGGCATCAGGTTTAACAACCATCCCGATTTGCGCCGGATTCTGATGCCAGCCGATTGGGTGGGCCATCCGCTGCGGAAAGATTATCCGCTGCAGGGGCCTGACCGCCAGCCTTACCAAGGCCGGCTATCCTGAGTACACGCAAAACAAACGACTGAAGACGAGGCTTCCTTATGGCGATCAAAGAGACAATGACAGTAAATATGGGTCCTCAGCATCCCTCGACCCACGGGGTGCTGCAGTTGATCCTTGAACTCGACGGTGAGACGGTAGTAAAGGCTGTCCCTCATGTCGGGTTCTTGCACCGCGGGGTGGAAAAGCTGACAGAGTACCGCTCCTATCACAAGGCTTTACCCCTGACCGATAGACTCGACTATCTTGCCCCCATGAGCAATAACCTTGGGTATGTGCTGGCGGTGGAAAAACTGCTTGGTATTACCGACGCGATTCCGCAGCGCGCCAAGGTTATCCGGGTTATGATGGCTGAGGTCACCAGAATTAAAAGTCATCTAGTGTGGCTTGCGACTCACGCCCTGGATATTGGGGCGATGACAGTTTTCCTGTACTGCTTTCGCGAACGCGAAATGATTATGGATCTGTATGAGAAGATTTCTGGCGCGCGCATGACGTCTAATTACTTCCGCGTGGGAGGATTGTCCCTAGATCTCCCCGCAGGTTTTGAGCAGGACGTGAAAGCGTTTATTGATTCCATGCCCGGTCACATCGAAACCTACGAAGGGCTGCTCTCCGGCAACGCTATCTGGAAGCGGCGCACCATTGGAGTAGGGCATATATCCGCCGCCGATGCTATCGATATCGGACTTACGGGACCTGCGCTGCGTTGCAGTGGAGTTGACTGGGACCTCCGTCGCGACAACCCCTACTCCGGCTACGAAGAATACGATTTCAAGGTGATAACCCGTGAAAAGGGCGATACCTATGATCGCTATACGGCTCGCCTAGATGAGATGCGTGAATCATGCAAGATTATTCAGCAATGTCTGGATCGGCTCGAAGATGGTCCGATTCTAGCTGATGTTCCTTGGGTGTGCTTGCCGCCTAAAAAAGATGTACTCAACTCTATCGAGGCCCTGATCCACCAGTTCAAGATTGTCACTGAAGGTTTCAAACCTGAACCCGGCGAAATATATCAGGGGATCGAAGCACCCAAGGGCGAGTTGGGCTACTATATGATTTCAGATGGCAGTGCCAATCCATACCGGATGAAGGTTCGCCCGCCGTCATTTGTAAATCTGCAAGCATTGCCACAGATGATAGAAGGGGCTCTCCTTGCAGACGTAATCGCTACTATCGGAACCCTGGACATTGTCCTTGGAGAGATTGACCGCTGATTCTGGCCTGTGCCCAGCAGCTTAGGTTGGTGATATTAAATGTTCTGTCCTCTTGCGGACAGCAATGCAACGAATGAAAGAGGAAAATCATGCCAGAAATGCTTAGCCTCTCGAATGACCCGATACTGTTCATAGCGGTGATGCTCACCAAGATTCTGAGCGTGTTCATCGTGGTTGTTCTGATTGTAGCCTACGCCACATATGCCGAGCGTAAGATAATCGGCCGTATGCAGACGCGTCTTGGGCCGACCATGACTGGGCCGCTCGGGTTACTGCAGCCGATTGCCGATGGCCTGAAGCTGTTCTTTAAAGAAGATATTATTCCGTCACAGGCCAGTAAAGTGGCATTCGTACTGGCACCAATGATGATTTTGGTGCCGGCGTTTATCACCGTCGGAGTTATCCCCTTTGGGGGGGATATTGTTATTCGCGGTTATACCGTTCCACTGCAGATTGCAGATCTGAATGTAGGCATACTCTACATTATTGCCATGGCCGGTCTTGGTGTTTACGGCATCGTGCTGGCAGGTTGGTCTTCTAATAATAAATATTCACTTATCGGTGGGGTGCGAGCCGCTGCACAGGTTATCTCTTATGAACTAGCTGCAGGGCTGTCGATTGTTGCAGTGTTCATGCTGGCAGAAACCTTGAGTTTGCGTGGAATTGTTGAAGCACAGTCCGGCTCGATTCTAAACTGGTATGTGTTCTCCCAACCACTCGCGTTCTGCCTGTTCTTTATCACTTCCATCGCCGAGATAAACCGTACTCCGTTTGACTTACCCGAGGCCGAAACAGAACTTGTATCCGGGTTTTGTACGGAGTATTCCTCTATGAAGTACGCGCTGTTCTTCATGGCTGAATATGCCAACATGGTGGTGATCGCAGCGCTGATCTCAACATTGTTTCTCGGTGGACCTGCGGGGCCGTTCCCAGGTGTAATAAATATCCTTATCAAAGTATTCGGATTCATGTTCATTTTCATCTGGATGCGTGCCACATTCCCCCGCGTTCGGTATGATCAGCTGATGTTTATGGGTTGGAAGGTGTTCCTACCGCTGGCTCTTTTGAATATCGTAATCACCGGGGTTGTAATCATATTATAGAGTTTTTCTCAGTCTAAAGGATCGACCCATGATCAAAGAATTTATACAGGGCTTGAGTATAACCGCCAAGCATCTATTGCCAGGGCACAGCACTACTGTTGAGTATCCCAAGGTCAAACTTAAACCATCAGAGCGTTTTCGCGGGTTGCACCGCTTGGTGCCCGAGCAGGATCACGAGAAATGCGTTGCCTGCTACCTGTGCGCCACTGCGTGTCCGGCTAAGTGTATAACCATTGAAGCGGACGAAGACGAGAGTGGAAGAAAGTATCCCACCGTGTACCAGATTGACTTGCTGCGCTGCATTTTCTGCGGCTACTGCGTTGAAGCCTGTCCGGTCGAGGCTATTGAAATGACAGGCGAGTACGAACTGGCGAATCTCAAGCGTGAAGATTTTACCTACACCAAAGAGCGTTTGCTTAAATAAACGAAATAGGAGCCACTTCAATGGAAATTCTGCAGCAGCTGTTTTTTTATGTTGTAGCATTAGTCGCCGTGATTTCGGGATTACTGGTAGTGACCTGTCGAAATCCTGTCAATAGTGCCATCTCTCTGGTCATGACATTTTTCTGCCTGGCCATGTTCTACGTCACGTTGCATGCGCCATTTATGGCAGCAATTCAGATCATGGTGTATGCAGGTGCAATCATGGTCTTGATAGTCTTTGTGATAATGCTGCTTAACCTCGGCTCTGCTGTGGCTGTCCGCTATCGGCATGCGGTAACCGGTGCCGTGGTAGCCAGTGGCCTGATGCTGTTTCAAGTGCTGATTATGTTGAAAAAGGGTTCAGTCAGTGTGGTACGCGGACCCATCGATGCAGCGCACGTCGAAGCTGTCGGGCATACGGAGTTGATTGGTCAGTCGTTATTTACCGACTTTCTTCTACCGTTTGAGATCGCATCAATTTTGTTGCTGGTGGCCATTGTCGGAGCGGTCGTTCTGGCCAAACGGGAAGTATAGGGAAGTAAGGGGGCAAGCATGATAGTTTCTGTTTACCACTATATGGTTTTAAGTGCCATTCTGTTCAGCCTTGGCACCATAGGTGTGTTGACACGCCGCAATGCCATTGTCGTGTTTATGTGTATTGAGTTGATGCTTAATGCAGTCAACCTGACGTTCATTGCACTTTCGAGTTATCTGGGGAACATGGATGGACAGATTTTCGTGTTCTTCATCATGACGGTAGCAGCCGCCGAGGCCGCTGTCGGCCTGGCGCTGATGATTACATTCTATCGCAATAGAGAGTCCATTGATGTAGAGGATTTCAGCCTGCTGAAGCTCTAACATACTCAGGATTGGTTGCTAAAGGGTCCGTCAAGAGGAGATATAGATGTACGACAATTTATGGCTCATACCGTTTTTCCCCCTTCTGGGCTTTCTGATAAACGGGCTGCTGGGCAGGAAAATCAAAAATGAAAAGGTGGTCGGTGCAATTGCCACCCTGGCAGTATTTGCCTCCTTTGTAGTCTCGTGCATGTGCTTCGTGCGCCTGCTCGGAGATGAGGTGAAGACACATGAAAACATTATTGGCAGTTGGATAAGTTTGGGGTCTCTCCAGGTTGATTGGGGCTTCCTGCTTGATCCGCTCTCAGCGCTGATGATTCTGAACGTAACAGGATTATCTACCCTGATTCACCTCTACTCTATCGGTTACATGCACGGTGAAGACGGTTATCCACGCTTCTTCGCCTATATGAACTTGTTTACCTTTGCGATGTTGATGCTGGTACTTGGTAACAACGCATTGGTAATGTTTGTAGGCTGGGAAGGGGTTGGATTGTGTTCTTATCTGCTGATTGGATATTACTACGAAAAGAAGAGCGCTAGTGATGCAGGCAAGAAAGCTTTTGTCGTTAACCGTGTCGGCGACTTCGGTTTTCTCCTTGGCTTGTTCTTGCTGTTCTGGTCTTTTGGGCAGAACGGTGTCTGGACCATTAATTTTACTGAAATAGCGGCTAACGCAGGTGCCCTTGAGAATGGTGGAATTATTGTCACCTTAATCACCCTGTGTTTCTTCCTCGGTGCAACCGGTAAATCAGCGCAGATACCACTTTATACTTGGCTGCCTGACGCTATGGAGGGCCCGACTCCAGTGTCGGCTCTTATTCATGCTGCCACCATGGTTACCGCCGGTGTGTATATGATCGCGCGTATGAACGGTTTGTTTGCCATGTCTCCAGACACCATGATGGTGATTGCCATTGTGGGAGCTGCAACGGCTATTTTCGCAGCTACCATCGGGTTTGCGCAGAACGATATTAAGCGCGTTTTGGCCTATTCTACGGTGTCGCAGTTAGGGTTTATGTTTCTTGCCATGGGCATTGGCGCCTTTACCGCAGGGATCTTTCACCTGCTAACCCATGCTTTCTTCAAGGCATGTTTGTTCCTTGGTTCTGGCTCAGTAATCCACGGTCTCCATCATGCATATCACCACGCACATCTGAATCATGACCCACAGGATATGCGAAATATGGGTGGAATGCGGAAGAAGATGCCTATTACATTCATAACCTTCTTCTTGTCCACCTTGGCTATCTGCGGTTTGCCATTTTTCTCTGCGTTCTTCTCTAAAGATGAGATTCTGTGGTGGGCATTTGCTTCTACCCGCGGGCACTGGTTATTGTGGTTGGTTGGAACCATTGCTGCTGGAATGACAGCGTTTTATATGTTCCGTCTTGTATTCATGACCTTCTTCGGTGCGCAGAAAACTGATCCCCGCGCTAAAGATCACATCCCTGAATCACCGTTTGTGATGACGTTCCCACTCATGGTTTTAGCTGCGCTAGCAACATTTGGGGGTCTGATTGGAATACCCCACGTTATCGGCGATCTGGTTGGACATATCCCCAACTACCTGCAGCAATTCCTGGCCCCTGTTTTCGAGCATACTCAGACTTTCCATGGCATAGAAGCGCATGGTGCGGCTAGTGCTGAGTTCGGTACAATAGGAGTCTCTGTCGGGGTCGGGTTGGTTGGAATTGGATTGGCGTGGCTTTTTTACTGCAAGTACCCGGAAATACCGGCACGTTTCTGCGCGCGCTTTACCCGCCTGCATCGTGCAGTTTTCAATAAATGGTATGTAGATGAGCTCTATGATGCATTGATCGTAAATCCGACCAAACGTCTGGGTACGGGACTGTGGCAGATATTCGACGTGTGCATTGTTGATGGTATCGTTAATGGTGTAGCTCGCTGCATTCGCGGCACTGGTGGTCTGTTGCGCCACACCCAAACAGGCTTCACTCACAGCTATGCTATGAGCATGGTGGTAGGGGTAGTTGTAATCATTGCCATCTGCGTGTTCCAGTGATGACGGCTGTGACTGGTATCTTATATAGAAGGAGCAATTTCTAATGTCAGAACATATTCTCAGCCTGATGACATTCTTTCCTCTGCTGGGCATGCTGATTATCCTGATGCTTCCCGGGGGGAAGGGTGGCCTACTAAAGTGCACTACTTTGGTCATTACCCTGATTACGTTTGTAATTAGTCTCCCCCTTGCGCTTGACCCGGTATTCAAGACATCTGGTGCGATGCACTATACTGAGTTTGCGCCGTGGATTAGCGTCGGCGACTATTTCCAGATGAACTACAGCGTTGGTATTGACGGAATCAGCCTCTGGCTTGTACTCCTGACGACCTTTATCATGCCCATTACGGTGCTCTCGACCTGGCAGGCAGTAGATAAGAACGTAAAAGGTTTCATGGCGCTGATGTTACTGCTTGAGACTGCCATGCTTGGGGCATTCATCTCCCTCGACCTGTTCCTGTTCTACATTTTCTGGGAGCTGATGCTGATTCCGATGTATTTCATGATCGGGATCTGGGGCGGTGCCAATCGTATCTATGCCGCAGTTAAGTTCTTTATCTATACCGCTGTCGGCTCTTTGCTGATGTTGGTAGCCATTATCTACCTATACTACTACGCGGTAAATACCGGCGGTGTGGTTAACGGCTTCAGTGTAACCGACTTTTACAATCTTAATCTTCACCCTGAGTTGCAAAAATGGCTGTTCCTCGCCTTTGCCTTCAGCTTTGCCATCAAGGTGCCTATGTTCCCGGTACATACTTGGTTGCCCGATGCACATACCGAGGCTCCTACCGCTGGGTCGGTAATACTGGCAGCGGTTATGCTTAAGATGGGAACCTACGGTTACCTTCGTTTCGCCATGCCATTGTTCCCAGATGCCCTGCAGCAGTTTCTGCCGTGGCTAGCAGCGCTGAGTGTCATAGGAATTGTATATGGGGCTTTGGTGGCCATGATGCAGAAGGATGTCAAGAAGCTAGTGGCATACTCCTCTGTATCTCACCTGGGATTCGTGATGCTTGGCCTCTTTGCCCTGAATAATATCGGTGTAAGTGGAGCGATCTTGCAGATGGTAAACCACGGTATCTCCACTGGTGCTTTATTCCTCATTGTAGGATTTATCTACGAGCGTCGACATACACGCCTTATCAGTGAATTCGGCGGTTTGTCTAAGCAGATGCCGGTCTTTGCCGTAATATTTATGATCGTTACCCTGTCATCCATTGGCTTGCCGGCCTTGAACGGATTTGTTGGCGAGTTTATGATTTTACTCGGTGCCTTCGAAAGTGAGTTACGCTGGTTCGCCGTGGTAGCTACAACCGGTGTTGTTCTTTCTGCAGTATATATGCTGTGGATGTATCAGCGGGTGATGTTCGGAAAACTCGATAACCCCAAGAACCAGAATCTTAAAGACCTGTCTGTGCGTGAAATTTGCATTATGTTACCCCTGTTAGTTTTTATCTTCTGGATCGGGGTTTATCCCAATACCTTTCTCGAAAAGATGGAGCCAGCAGTTAATCAGGCGCTGTCTCAGATCAGCGGAGAGGCGCGCGCTCAGACTTATATACCGGTCTGTACAGATGCAGAGCAGCAGGGTAAATGTCCGCACACTTATGGTGTAGATGCACAGGGTGATGCAGATCTGCACCTCTGATCGGCGCAGGTAGCGTACGTATAAACTGAGCACAGTCGCTTCTAAGGAGCAATTCATGGAAAATATGGTGCAAACGGCAATGCAAAATGTGAATTTTGCTGCCATTATGCCTTCACTGGTACTAACCTGCTTTTGCTTGGCATTGTTGCTGTTAAATGCCTTTGTAAAGCGTGGATCCACATCATATGCAGCGTTTTTCAGTCTGGTAGCGCTAGGTGCCACGGCATGTGTGTCTTATCTCGCTTGGGATAACCCTCAATTCGGGTTCGCAGGTCAGGTTGCTTTAGATAACTATGCGGTGTTTTTCAACTTCATTTTCATCCTGGCAGCGGCATTGAGTATTTTGATGTCGGATGCGTACCTCAAACGGGAAGGCTACCCCGTCGGTGAGTACTACACCCTGATTTTGTTTAGTACTGTTGGAGCTATGCTGATGGCTTCAGGTACTGACATGATGACCATCTTCCTTGGCCTCGAGGTGATGTCCATTGCGCTGTATGTACTTGCAGGTTTCTTTCGCCGCCAGTTGCGCTCCAACGAGGCTGGGCTGAAGTATTTTCTGCTGGGCGCTTTTTCGACTGGTTTCCTGCTTTACGGTATTGCGCTTATCTATGGCGTCACCGGAACAACCAATGTTGCTGACATTGGAAGTTATCTGGCGATGAACCACCACCTTGTTAGCGATCCCATCTTGGTTGGCGGGATGATCCTGCTAGCTACGGGGTTTCTGTTCAAAATTGCTATAGTTCCTTTCCATATGTGGACTCCAGACGTATACGAAGGTGCCCCTACCCCCATCGCTGCTTTTATGAGTGCTGGTCCAAAAGCTGCAGCATTTGCTGCCTTTATGCGGGTCTTTCTTATTGGTCTGGGCTCGATGCACTCAACTTGGGTTGGGATGCTGTGGGTGCTTGCTGTTTTGACTATGATAGTGGGTAACTTTATCGCTATCAAGCAGACCAACCTCAAGCGGATGCTGGCCTATTCATCCATCGCACATGCGGGATACGCCCTTGTTGGTCTTGTGGCTTCAAACGCAGTAGGTGTGTCGGCGGTACTGTTCTACATGCTGGCGTATACTCTGATGAATATCGGTGCCTTTTCTATTCTAGTTCTGGCTGGCAAGGTAGGTGAAGACAATCTTACCCTGCAGGGTTTTGCCGGTTTTGGTTACAAGCGTCCCGTGTTGGCGGTGCTGTTCACCATCTGTCTGTTCTCTCTTATGGGAATTCCCCCCTCCGCTGGATTTACCGGCAAGTTTTTCATCTTTGCTGGGGCGTTAAATGCAGGGTATGTATGGCTGGCGGTTATTGGTGTCCTCAACTCGGCAGTGTCCCTGTATTATTATCTGCGGGTTATGGTGTATATGTACTTCCGTTCGCCGGAAGAGGAATTTGACTGGGTACAACTCAAACCAGGTGCTACTTTGTGCGCGGTAATCTCTGTAGTAGGGGTGCTTGTCCTGGGGATCGTTCCAGGTGCGGTTATGGCACTCGCGCGTCATGCCCTTTTTTAACAGATTGCTATAACTTGAGAATTTAGGAGCCCCGGAGCGTAGTTTCGGGGCTTTTTTTATGCAATTACGCGAACATCTACACCAGTTTGATAAACAGGGTGATGTGGAGCATATACGCCACGTGGTTGATGCGGATATCGCACTCAGTTCACGGGCATATCAGTGCCTACACACCCATGCGCATAAATTGAAGTGGTTTCACCACGTAGATAATTCCGTCTGTTCGGTGGTTGCCAATATGTTTGCAACCACTGCGCGGATTGAACAGATGCTTAGCCTTGACGGCCGTGCTCTTACCCAGCGTCTCGCTGTTTTGCCCCTGCATATCCAAACCTGGGAAGATTTCTGTTCTTACATTCAGGATGACTATGCCGAAGTGCTGTCCGCGCCAAGGGATAATCTCGCCAACTATAACGTGGTTAAGAGCCTGTATGAATTGCCGCAGATACGCTATTGGCTGGGTGATTCTCTGCCGTATTTTTCTCTTGCCACCCTCTTTTCACGAGCCTTGAGTACAACAGCAATAAATGCGGGTATTTACCGTTTGGCGGTACATGGTCCCCGTACCCTAACAGTGAACTGGCGTCCCGGTTCGAGGGCACACGCGACATGGCAAGCTTATGCTACCCGCGCACAGAGAATGCCTGTAACGGTAGCGATGGGTGTTGATCCGGCCTTAACCTTTGCATCGCTGTTCCCGCTACCTGCCTTTGGCTCTGAATTGTCTTTTTGGGGCTTTATTCGTGCACAGCGCCAACAAGTCAGTAGCAATAGAGCTGATTTGCCATTGCCTAGAGAAGCCGAAATTCTGCTGCAAGGATACATCGAACCAGCTCAATTTCTGCACGAAGGGAGCTATGCCAACCACACTGGGTTTTATACCCGCTCGATACTCTGTCCAATAATTCAAATTGAGCAAATTCACATGCGCCCGAACGCCATTGTTCCAATAACTGTGGTGGGGCCTCCCCCAACAGAGAGTGCCCTCTTGGGCGTTCACGTATGGAAACTACTGGCAGTATTATTACGGCGTGAATGCCCTTTTATCCTTGAGCTGATGTGCCCACTGGAAACATCTCACCTTCCGGTAATAATAGTTCAAGTTACCACCCCCAGTACCGCGCAAATGTGGGAATGCTGGCGCAACAGCATATTAAATCACCCAATTCTGGGGCGAGTCCACACCTTGATTATGGTGGATGAAACAACGGATAGTGCCGATTTTAGGCAGGTCTATTGGCACAGCATGAACCAAGAGTTGGAGTGCTACATTTCTCCGCGTTCCGATTTGCGGGTAGTAGATGGGGTAAGATGGAGATTTAGCGGTCAAAAAAAGGTGGTTCTGCCCTTTGGGGCGCTCAAGCCTTCATTCAAGGACGAGATTCTGTAGAGTTAGCAAAAACGCGCTACTATGCTTCATTATCAATGAAGGCCACGATATAGAACGTCGTTCTATAAATACGTTAAATAAAAAGGATCTTTGGGGTTAAAAAAATCGTGATAAGCTAGCCCCGTATGCTATGGTTAATATATTAAGAGGTACTGGAGCTTTTTGTCGCTTCAAGATAAGTACGTGTCTTCCGTGTCGCGTTCTGATGTAATATAAGTGCTTGCGCTTCTTCGAGTCTTATTAGAGATAAGATATAAAGCTCACTGAAGCGTGGTTTAGGAGTAGAAGCTTGCGGTTTAGTGGGAGAAAGCTAATGGAGTTAAGCGCTGAGTTTTGAAAATAACACTTGTTTTTTCCAAAAACAAACACTATTTTACTATTAAGGTTTGCAGGTCAGGGTTATTGAATATAAGTTTGACGAGATGCGTAGCCGACTGAGTGTCAGCCAGTCGGTCACAGAGTGACGTTAATGTAACTGCTAAAAGACGTATAACTGGAACATAAAATAGCTGACTAGAAAGGTGATTGATATGGCAGGAATAGATGAGTGCAACTTTAAGGAGTTGATAGAGAAAACTAGAAACTATCACTATTTTGTCGAGTCTGAGAAGATTTCGGAGGAAACCCTCTTGGAACTGGTGGATCTTGCGCGTCTCGCACCTTCTACCAGCAACCTGAACCAGCAACCGCTGCGTTACATCATTTCAAGTGATGCTGAGCGCAACGAAGAGATATTTGAAACGCTGTCGTGGCAGGGGTACCTGCGTGGCTGGGGAGGCCCGATAAAAGGGGTTAAGCCCACAGGCTATATCATCATCCTCGGGGATAAAACCATTTGCAGCAGCTACGTAGCGGATCAGGGCATTGCCGCCCAGTCGATTCTGCTCGGGGCAACCCAAACAGGTCTGGGTGGATGTATTGTAGCTAAGATTCAACGGCGGAAGCTACGTGAGGCCCTCGACTTGCCCACCCGTTACGAAATCCTGCTGGTGGTTGCAATCGGCAAGCCCGGTGAAAAGATCATTATCGAAGAGCAGGGTCCGGGCAAGGATGCATATGGCTGGCATGATGATCAGGGCAACTACCATCTGCCCAAGCGTACTCTGGATAGGGTAATTCTCAAGTACTAGGGTCCGTACCCTGCCGTTCTGCGCTGTTATTTCATGAGCTATCCAAGTACTGCCATTCATTACTGCAACATAAATACACAGCCGCTGCCCATCTTTCGATGGTGTCAGCGGCTGTGTTGTCTTCAGCGTTAGCCCTCCCGTACTTGTTTGTCAGCCCGCCGCCAACTCCATGCGCTTAACTATCTTCCAAGCAGCTGCTGCAGAACATTGAGTCCGGGGATGGCGTTGAGATTGTACAGAATTATGTAGCTAGCCAGCATCACTGCAACCCACAAGGCGATACTGCCCGTATACCACGAGCGTGCTAAAATGCCGCGAGGACCGTGCAGAATAAAAATCAGCATGTAGCTGCGCATCTGTGAACTTGTTAGCAGCTCGATTGATTTTGCATATGAAGTAGCAAGGCCAGAGCTGAACCATTGCCATGTGCGCAGTACGGCTACCCGTAAAAACCAGTCTGTATCCAGGGTAATGGATGCTGAAGGATAAAGAACTCTGCGGGTAAGCCAGAACAGGGCGCCTGCTACTGCAAGGATTTGCACTTGCTCTAGGATGTGGCCAAAAGTATACGGTTGATAGATGGCCGTATGGGGGAGGGCCGAATATAGGCTTTGTGGGAACCATCCGATCACCAGACATAGTAGTGCTCCGGCGAGCATGGCGAATAAAGCAAGACCCTTGGGGTCGGTAACCTTCGGCGCATCTACCTTTGAGGTAGCAGCCGATGTTGCCGTAGGCGCAAATAGGGCCAGCCACGGAAACCGACCGCCTGCGTTGAACACCACCGTCGCAGAACACACCAGCATCAGCACCCAGACAAAACCCATACCCGCATCAGCAAGCCCCGATAACACCACGGATTTGGTAACAAAGCTGGAGGTGAAGGGCACTCCCATGCTCGCAGCTGCCCCCACTAGGATGCAAGCAGTGGTCCATGGCATCTTGTGCCACAGTGCTCCACCCAGCTCTCTTGCCTTGGTTGTCCCTAGCGAACGCATTATTACCCCTGCTCCCATGAGGAGCACCATCTTATACAGGATATGTGCGACTGCGTGTGCCTGTGCTCCGTTCAGGGTATCAGGAGTGCCAACCCCAACCGCTACGAGCATGAACCCCACCTGATTGACGATACTGTAGGCTAAAATGCGGCGTATATCTTGCTCCAGCAGGGCATAGATGATGCCGTAGATTGCCATGTATATCCCGATGGGGATGAGGACATTCGCACCAGCGAAGGCGGTTATCAGCACAAATACAGCGGTTTTAGTGGTAAACGCCGACAGAAATACCATCCCCGAAGGGCTGGCCTGGGGGTAGGCGTCCGCGACCCAGAATGAAAACGGCGGAGCGCCCGCATTGAGCAGAATGCCTGCCAGAATCAACCAGTAAGCATATCCGCCCGGGGCTAGACGTCCTAGCTCCAGGCTTCCTCCCGCCGCTGCTAAGGCGCCAATGCCTGCCAGCAGTGCCACGCCACCCGCCAGATGAATCAGCAAATAGCGTAGCCCAGCCCGCCACGAATCCTGCTGTTTACCGCACCACACAATCAGGGTGGAGGATAACGCCATCAGTTCCCAGTAACAGAATAAGGTTATCCAGTCTGCGCATAAACAAATTCCGATAGCACCACCAGCATAGATAAATGCAGAGCCAAGCTCCAGGGGGGATGCGTCCTGCAACGCAAACAGACTGCCTGCCCACAGCGCAAACATAAACACGCTGGCAAACAGCAGTCCGGTGCTGCTTAGATGCAGAAGGGTGAGTTTGTAGCCCAGCCAAGTCACGTGGATATCTCCACCCGAGAAAGTCCACATGTGTAACAACAGTAGCGGGGGCAGGGTAATAATAATGCTACGTCGCAACCAAGCGGGGAAGAAGGCGAGTGGTATTCCCGTCAGAATTAGCACCACCCCTGGGATGTACAGAAGCTTAGTGCTCAGCATAATAATCCTCCCCCCTCTGCAACAGTCGGCGCAGCCCAAGGGTTACCCCTAACACCACAACTGTGCCGGTAAGGGTTATCAACATATAGATTCCAATCTGGGGCAGGTGCGATACAGGGGCATGCGGTGTCCAGATAAGATCCGCGCCTAGCAGCAGCATTGACAGAACAATCCAGAGTAGCCGTGAAGTAGTTTTTGAGACGATTACAGAGTCTTTTGCAGAGCTGATAGGAGCGCGCATCTATCCACCTCCTTGAAGCTGTTGTGCCAGGTCCAGCGGGATCTGCGGGTAGAAAAACAGTAGCAGCGATAGGAGCGCCGTGATGCTTAACGCCGTCACCATCATCCAGGGTGCTTCTCCGTGTACCTGGCTCGGCGTATGCTCCGGGGTGTAGGTTTCCGGGCGGAAGAAGGCTGCGTACACAATGGGGATAAAGTAGGCGCAATTAAGCAGGGTGCTGCCCAATAACACCAGCAGTAGAGTCCAGTACCCCGCAGAAGATATCCCCTGTAACAGATACCATTTTGAGATAAATCCACCCGCAGGTGGCACTCCAATCATCGACAGGGTCGCAATGGCGAAAGCCCCCATGGTTATGGGCATACGCCTACCGATACCGTTTAGTTCACTCACCCTGGTCTTATGCGCGGCGGTGTAGATGGCTCCTGCGCCAAAGAACAGGGTTATTTTTCCGAACGCATGCGCCGCAATATGCAGCAACGCCGCCGTGGTAGACAGTGGTGTGAGAATGGCGCTGGCTAGGGTGATGTACGAAAGCTGACTGACGGTTGAATATGCCAGGCGTCGTTTCAGGTTATCCTGCCGCAGGGCAATGAGGGATGCCACTATAATAGTGACCGAAGCCAGCACCAGTAGGAGCATGTTTGCGCCGGACTCTAGGAGTATTTCGGTGCCGAAGATATACAGGATCACTTTGACCATACAGAACACCCCGGCCTTGACCACCGCCACGGCGTGAAGTAGGGCGCTCACCGGAGTTGGTGCCACCATCGCCTCGGGCAACCAACGGTGAATCGGCATCAGCGCTGCTTTACCGATCCCAAAGGCGAACAGCAACAGCAGGAACCATACGCTGCCCGCTCCCATGCTCGCAGGGAGGATGCCGCCCAGAACAAAATCGGTGGTGGAGCAGGTATACCAAACCCAGACAATCGCGGGGAGCAACAGCCCCACCGAAGTGGCCATGAGGATTCCAAGGTAGAAGCGCCCACCGTGAAGGGCGTCTTCATCCTCGTTGTGCGCCACCAGCGGATAGGTGGAGAGGGTAAGGGCTTCGTAGAAGATAAACAGGGTGAGCAGATTCCCTGAGAGGGCAATCCCCATAGTGCTGGCTAAGGCGATGGCGAAACAGATATACAGCCTAGTTTGGTGTTGCTCGTTGTTGCTGCGCATATAGCCGATGGTGTACACCGAAGTGATCAACCACAACAGGCTCGCGATTCCGGCAAATAATAGCCCTAAGGGTTCGAGCTTGAGCTTGATGGCGGCTCCGGCGATGGGCTCGGCCACAACCACAGCCGCGCTGCTCAGTGCGGTAGGGTCGAGGTACAGTCCAGCCACTGCGCCAAGCAACAGCGCCGCGCTCATCAGGGTTACCCCCTCGCGGATATTGGGCGCGCGCGAGCTTAGGCCGATCAGCACCGCCCCAACCACGGGGATAAGGATACACAACTGCATCAGAACCACAGGAGTCATAAGGTTCCTCCGCTCATCAGAATGGTTGCGGCACGCTCAGCCATGTGCAGTGGGATCGAGGTGTCGATACCGAAGTAGATATTGGCCCCGATTAGCACCCACATAGGCAGCAGCATGCTCAATGGTGCCTCTTCGGTGCCATGCTCGATCTCGTGACGCGGGTTGAAATACGCTGTCTCCACTACGCGCCAGATGTAGATCACTGCTAGGAGTGAGCCTAATAAAATAATGGCAGTCACCGGCCACCAGCCAGCTTCCAGCGTCGCCTGGAGCAAAATCCATTTACTGATGAAGCCGGCGGTAAGGGGCACCCCCATCAGGCTCAGCCCCCCGAACACAAATGCTGCCATGGTCCAAGGCATGCGCCGCCCGAGGCCACGAAAATCACTGAGATAGACCGAGCCGGTGCGGTAGGCGACAGCCCCCATCACCATAAATAGGGCTCCCTTCATCAGGGCGTGGTTGAACATGTGCAAAATCCCGGCGCTCAGCCCCGCATGGGAGTTCAAACTGATACCCAAGGTCATGTAGCCGATCTGGGCGATACTGGAATAGGCCAGCATCCGCTTGATATCGTACTGGAAAATCGCCACCAGTGAGGCCACTAGAATTGCTGCCAGAGAGGGGAGCAGCAAGATGTTGCCAAGGGTGAGCTGTTCAAACACAAAGCGCTGCCCCAAGATGCAGAACGAGAAGCGCAGCAGCATGTACACCGCGACCTTGGTCGCGGTTGCCGCCAGAAAAATGGTGACCACCGAAGGAGCGTAGGTGTAAGCATTGGGCAGCCACAGATGGAGCGGAAAAAGGGCAAGCTTCAGGCTTAAACCCACGGTCAAAAACGCAAACGCGGTGATCAGGGTATGATTCCCATACGTCGAGGTTGGAATCATCTCTACCCGTGAAGCCAGATCCTGGATGTTCAGGGTGCCGGTGAGGCTGTAGAGCAGACCGATCCCGATGAGGATGAAAGTCGCTCCGATGGTGCCCATAATAAGGTATTGAAACGCTGCGCGCAGGGCTCGCCGCCGCTGCCCCATGCCAATGAGGGCATATGCCGACAGCGATGAGATTTCAAGAAACACATAGATGTTGAAGGCGTCACCGGTGAGGGCTATACCCAGTAATCCGGCTAGGCAGATCAGCAGCAGGGCATAAAACGCGCGCAGACTCTCCGGACGAATCTCGCGCTGCACACTTTTGTACGCAAATGCGAGGGTCAAAGCGGCAACGCCACTTACAATAAGCACCACAAAAGCGCTTAGGATGTCTACGTGATAGCTGATCCCCCACGGCGCGGGCCAACCTCCCATATCGTAGGTGATGGCACCGTTAAGGATAACAGTGCGAGCGAGCACGAGGCTGACGCCAAAAGTGGCCCAAGTCGCAAGCGTGGCGATGAGCCATGCGCCAGTGCGCCAGCGCAGCAGCATACACAGGGGGGCACACAGCAGCGGAATAATGACCTGAATGGCAGCTAAATGGTTCATAGCGAGTCATCCTTTAGACGTATTTCATCCTCTTCAATGGTGCCGTAGCGATCATAGATCAACAGCACCAGTGCCAGCCCCACTGCTGTGGTCGCTACCCCCACCACAATAGCCGTAAGAATGAGAACATGGGGCAATGGGTTGGAGTACACCTCGATTCCCGGCGCGATGATGGGGGCGGTGCCCCCTTTCACCTTGGCCAAAGAGATGTAGAGGATAAATACTGAGGTGGTAAACAGGTTCAGTCCGATCAATTTTTTAATCAGATTTCCGTGGGTGATTACCACATAAAATCCGGTCATCATCAGAAAGATAGCCACCCAGTAATTGTAGTGCGCTCCTATATTCATCGGCGCCACCCCTTTCTGGTCATTGGCGTAACCCCTTTCTGGAGCTAAACGCAAAGAAGATCAGCACCATTATGGAGAACACGGTAGTCCCAACCCCGAGTTCTATCAGAAAAATTCCCAGATGCTGTCCCTGCAGCGGATCAGGGCGCAGCACATTGTAGTCAAGAAAATTGCCGCCCATCAGCAAGGTTGTGATTCCAACCCCGCCATATGTCAGCACCCCAAGCGCCGCGATGTAGCTTAACGTACGCGGTGACACCACCCGCATCGCCGCATCTAGTCCGAACATCAGGGTGTAGAAGATAAAACCGCTGGCAAAAATAACCCCGGCTTGAAACCCACCACCTGGCCCAAAATCGCCATGAAATTGCACATACAGGGCAAACAGCAGAATCAGCGGGATGAACATCTTGATTACGATGCGCAGCACCAGATGTTTTCCCATATCATCTTGCGTAATGCCTGCGGCTCGTTGGCGGTCGCCAAACTTCTGCATCCCTCTGAACCCGATAAGTCCCACCACGCTCAACCCAGCCGTGAAAATAACTACCGTTTCCCCAAGGGTGTCGAAGCCGCGATAGCTCGACAGAATCGAAGTGACGATGTTGTCGGAGCCCACCTCCTGCTGCGACATCTCCAGATAGCGCGGTGCCACATGGTGGTGGATAGGTGCATCTGGATCGCCGAAGGCTGGCATATCCATGGTGCCGTAGACCAGAATTGCCCCTGTGGCACATACCACCAACAATGCAAACAGCGGGCGCTGGGGTGCACTACGCTGTTGGGTGTCGGTCGCGCCGATGGTGCTCAAGAGCAGAACCGTGGCTATTCCAGTACCCACCGCAGCTTCGGTAAAAGCCACATCTACCGCATCCATGCTGACAAATAGCGAAGCGCACAACAGGCTGTAGATGCCCGAGAGCATGATGATGCAGAATAACTTGTCGATGCGGTTGATTGCCAAGGCCGTCAGCCCTAGAAACGTCAGCAGAGTGATGTCAATAATCAGTTCCATCAGCGTTCCTCTCGTGGAGAAGATGTCGGTTGTGCGCCACAGCTTAGCGCCGTCTTGGCTAGGGCATGGGCTGCCGTTGGGCTGCTGATCAAAAAGAAAAGCAGAATAAAGCACAGCTTAATGGTGGCGAGGGTGAAGCCGGATTGTAGCATCAGTCCAAACAACAGCATAAAAGCGCACCCTGAATCGGTGACGCTGGCGGCATGTAGGCGGGCGAAAAAATTCGGCATCCGAAAAATTCCTATCGCTCCGGTAATCCCCAGAAAAACCCCCATGCTGATACACAGGGTTGAAGCCAAGACAAGAAAAGTTTCCATCTACTCCTCCATGGCTGTGGTCGGGCCCGATGCGTCCGGATCTGCATCATGGTTGACATCAAGGTCTACGTCGGTGGTGGAGCATTGCTTCACCACCTGGGGGCGCCCCTCAAAAAAACGCAACACCGCGATAGTGCTTAAAAAATTTACCAGCGCGTATACTAGGGCGATGTCGAGAAAGTCGGGGCGTCCACTCAAAAATCCCAACAGAGAGAGCAGCAGTACGGTCTTGGTGCCGAACATGTTGACTGCCATCACCCGATCGAATGCGGTGGGTCCAAGAATGGCACGTACCAAGGTGCTTCCCATCACCGCCAGCAGCGCAAGGCTAGCACCCGCGTATACACTGGGCATGAGTTCAAGTATGCTGCTCATAGGCCTAACCTGCGGATCTTCTCCCCCATCTCGCCAGACTCAAGGCCAGCTGCGGCAGAATCGGTGAGGGCGTGTGCTGTCACCTGTCCATCTTCGATGTCAATGCACACGGTCCCAGGGGTGAGGGTGATGGAGTTTGCGTACAGCATCAATCCAAACGGTGTTTTCATGGGTGTCTTTACCTGGATCACCCTTGGGTTGATATGTATTCTTTTGCCCCAGATATGGCGTGCGACATCCCAGTTTGACAGCGCCACCTCTTTGGCCAACCAGAGCCAGTACCACACTATGCGCGCTGAAAGATTAAGGGGGAGAGATTCAGCATCCACTACCCGCATACGCTGCGCTAGGTAAAGGGTCAGCGCTATGGATACGACCCCGCAGCCAAGCACAAATGGGGCGAATTGCCACGATAGCAACAACCAGAACAGGCTCAAAATTAGGGTAAGAAACAGGATAGATAACATGGCACCTCCTTAATTTGTGCATAAATATAACACTGTATTATTTTATTTCAAAGGATAATTGTTTGCGCTTGATAAACCAGCATTTCACCTAGGCCGCGCCCCTTCTGGGCAAAGAACTTGATTCTACTGCGGGTGTGGGTGTATAAATTCGCACTGCCATGTGTAGAGAAGGACGCCAAGTAAAGGCGCCATACTTGGTGGAGAAAGGAACCGATTAGATATGTCCGCAAGTGTTACTCAGCCCACCTTACCGCGGCGCGTCGGGGCTAAAATCAAGGCGCTGCTGGAGATGATTAAGTTCTCCCACACCGTGTTTGCGTTTCCCTTTGCTCTCATCGGGGTGGTGCTTGCCGCCGCTGCCAGCAAACAGGTGCCGACCTTGGCACAGCTGCTGTGGATATGTGTGGCGATGGTGGGGGCACGTTCCGCCGCCATGGGACTCAATCGCATTATCGATGCGCGCATCGACGCCGACAACCCCCGCACTGAAACGCGCCACATCCCCGCGGGGCTGGTGTCGATGCTTGAAGCCTGGATCTTTGTCCTGGTCGCCATCCTGGTGTTTGAACTCGCAGCCTGGATGCTCAATCCCTTGTGCTTCTACCTATCCTTTGTGGTGCTGTTCCTGCTGGTATTGTATGCCTACGCCAAGCGCTTTACCGCCTACGCCCACCTGATTCTGGGGCTGTGTCTGGCTGCAGCTCCCATCGGCGCGTGGATCGCCCTGCGCGGGGATATTCATATATCCGTGGTTCTCCTTGGGCTTGCGGTGCTGCTGTGGGTGGCCGGATTCGACATCTTCTACGCCCTGCAGGATTTGGATTTTGACCGTGAATACGGGCTGTATTCCATTCCCGTTAGCCTTGGGGCGGCTAAATCCTGTATCTTGGTGCGCTGGCTTCACGTCGGGATGGTGCTGCTTCTGCTGCTGGTGTGGCTCAGTGCCGGACTTGGCTGGATTTATCTTATCGGCGTCGCTGTTGTCGCTGCGCTGCTGGTGTATGAACACCATCTGGTCAAACCCGATGATCTGAGCCGCCTCGACGCCGCGTTCTTCACCATGAACGGCTATATCAGCATTATCCTATTTCTCTTTGTCCTCGCCGATGTGTTGGTGCTGGGATGAAAATAGCTGGGGCAGAAAATATACCGTGCCAACAACAGCAAGGTCGGCGCCACATCGCCCTGGCCATCTGCGGCGCCTCCGGAGCCCGATATGCCCTTACCGTGTTGGAGTACCTGCTTGCCTGCGGGTGCCAGGTTTCTCTCCTGACTTCTGCTGCTGGACGCCAGGTGCTGCGTCTGGAGCAGGATGCCGGCATGCGGGACAAATTAAGCTGGCCGGATGATCCGGCGCTGCAACAGCGCGAGCTCGAAGCGTATTACCGCTTGACCGCTGGGCAGCTTAACTGCT